>Ga0116143_10000798_pt1 | contig 41372 bp, 33 predicted proteins | sample AD_UKC034_MetaG_FD_89745 | JGI IMG/M metagenome (GOLD analysis project Ga0116143, IMG submission 89745) | Active sludge microbial communities of municipal wastewater-treating anaerobic digesters from USA - AD_UKC034_MetaG | ecosystem: Engineered > Bioreactor > Anaerobic > Digestate | place: USA... | reverse complement strand
GATGTACACGCAGCTCATGGAGCGGGCCGTCCGGGAACTGCGGGGCGAGAAGGCGCCGGAGGCGGAGATCAAGCCGGAGATCCACCTGGGCATCGCGGCCTTCGTGCCCGACAGCTACGTGCCCGACCCGCACCGACGGCTCGTGACGTACAAGAAGCTCTCCATGGCCGCCTCGGACGAGGAGCTGGCGGAGATGCGCGACGAGATGCAGGACTGCTACGGGCCCCTGCCCCGGGAGGTCGAGAGCCTGGTCGGGGTCATCAGCCTGCGCAACCTCATGAAGGGCCTCATGGCCGAGAAGATGGAATACGACGGCCACCACATGATCTTCGCGATCCACCGGGCAAGCCCCATCGACCCGCTGCGGCTCGTCGCGCTGGCGAAGAAGAAGTGGAAGGGGATGCGCTTCACGCCGGACCACCGGCTCTATGTGCCCATGCCCGACCTGCCCGAGGAGCGGGTCATCGAGGCGGCCAAGGGGCTGCTCGGGGAGCTGGCCGCGCAGTGACCGGTGCGCGGCAGGAAGAAGGCTAGAGGAAAAAGGTTCAAGGACCTTTGGCCTTTGTCCTTTGACCTGCGTCGCCGAAGGGCGGCATGACCGGACAGACCGAATAGACGGAATGGACGCTTTTTCTATCACGGGGGAAACGGACGTGGAGGATCGCGAAGGGGAGTCGCACAGGCTGGGTTGGCGCAGGGCGGCGGGCTGGCTGCTGCCGGGCCTTGCCGCCGCATGTCTCACCGCGGGCATCGGGTGCTCGTCGTTCAAGACGCCGTCGGAGGACGCCGTCGCGACGGTGAACGGCATCGAGATCACGGTGAAGGACTTCACCGTGAAGCTTCGAAACGCCCTCAATCTCGCGGGGTCGCCCTCCGCGCTGCAGGAAGGCAACCTCGAGGCCCTCAAGCGGGAGGCCCTCGACGAGCTCATCGAGGAAAAACTCATGCTGATCCGGGCCGAGAAGCTCCGGCTCAAGGTGACGGACGAGGAGCTCAAGAAGCGCGTCGATGAGATCAAGAAGGACTACCCGGGCGAGAACTTCGCCCAGGTCTTCGGCGGCGAGAAGGTGGACTACAAGATCTGGAGCGAGGAGCTCCGGAAGCGCCTGCTGCTCGAGAAGCTCATCGACCAGGAGGTCAACTCGAGGATCACCGTGACCGACGAGGAGGCCCAGGAGGCCTACCAGGCCAACCGGGGCAAGTACTACGCCGAGGAGTCGGTGCACGTGGCGCAGATCGTCGTGCCCACCAAGGAGAAGGCCGACGGCGTGCTGCGGCGCCTCCAGGCCGGTGAGGATTTCGGCAGAATCGCCCAGGAGGTCTCCACGGGTCCCGAGGCGGCCAAGGGAGGCGACCTCGGCGTGTTCACCCGGGGCGTGATGCCGGAGGCCTTCGACCGGGTCGTCTTTTCCCTGCCCGAGGGCAGGACCAGCAAGGTCGTCAAGAGCCCCTACGGGTTCCACGTCTTCAAGGTCCTGAAGCGCGAAAGGGGGCGCTGGATCGAGTTCGCCGAGGTGAAGGACAAGATCAGGCTGGACCTCCTGAAGGTCAAGGAAGAAAAAGAGTACCGCGCGTGGCTCGACCGGCTCAAATCGGAGGCGAAGATCCGCATCGACGAGGAGCGCCTGCGGCGGGTCAAGATCGAAGAGCCGCAGCCCGCCCAGACCCCGCCGGTCCCCGGCAAGGGATGAGGACAAATGAGGATGATGAAGACCTATCGGTTCCCGGCTCTTCTCGCCGCGCTGCTTTTCCTCGCGGCGCCCGCCCCGCGGGCGGAAATCGTCGACCGCATCGTCGCCGTCGTCAATGACGACGTCATCACCCAGTATGAACTCGAAAGCACCGTCGAGGGCATTCTCAAGCGATACGAAAAGAACATCCGCCCCGAGGAGCGCGACCGGGTCACCGCCGAGGCGAGGAAGGCCCTCATCGCCAGGCTCGTCGACGACCTGCTGCTGCGGCAGGAGGCCAAGCGGCTGGGGATCACGGTCCGGGAGGAAGAGGTGGCCAACGCGATCCAGGAAAACCTCAAGAGGCGCAACATGTCGATGGACGACCTGCAGCAGACCCTGGCCCGGGAGGGCTCGAGCCTGGAGAAGTACCGGGAGGCCACGCGCAACGACCTCATCCGGATGCGCATCATGCAGCGGGAAATCCGCCAGCGCGTCTCCGTGACCCCCGAGGAGATCGGTGCCTACTACCAGGAGCACCGCGACGAGTACGAAGGCAAGCTCCGGGTGCGGCTGCAGATGATCGCCCTGCCCGCCCCCGAGGGCGGCGACCCCCTCGTCCGGGAAGCGCAGCGCGCCAGGGCCGACGCGATCCTGCAGCGGATCCGGGCCGGGGAACCCTTCGAGGCGCTCGCCAACGAAACCCGGCAGGGGCAGCCGCAGACCGGGGGCGATATCGGCTACGTCGAAAAGGGCTCGATGCACCCCAGCATCGACGAGGCCGCCTTCCGCCTCAAGCCGGGCGAGGTCAGCCCCGTCATCGAAACGCCCCAGGGGTTCGCCATCATCCGCGCCCTCGACCGTCGGGGCGGCGGGAGCCTCTCGGTCAAGGCCACCCGGGAAGACGTAGAGGACCGGCTCTACCGGATGAAGATGGAGAAGAAGTTCGAAGAGTGGCTGGCGGAACGGCGGCAGAAGGCGCATATTGAGATTCGTCTGTAAAAACCAGGCGCAGGGCGCATGGCATAAGGCTCAGGGCAAAAAGAAAGAAGAATCTCCCTTTCATCCTCGCAGGGAAATCTCTTCCTCAGCCTTCCTCTCCCCTCCGCGGGAGAGGATTGAGGTGAGGAGGGGAACATCCCCCCTCCTCCCCTTCCTCCTCCCACCGGTGGAGGAGAACAGGGGAACGGATTTCCATAGGGGGAAAGAGGGGGATTTGAGTCAACATGAAGTTCATCCGCATCAAGGGTGCGTCCCAGCACAATCTCAAGAACGTCAGCCTCGACATCCCCCGGGACAGCCTTGTCGTCATCACCGGCGTGAGCGGATCGGGCAAATCCACGCTGGCCTTCGATACGATCTACGCCGAGGGGCAGAGGCGCTACGTCGAGTCGCTGTCGACCTACGCCCGCCAGTTCATCGGCCAGATGGACAAGCCCGAGGTGGAGTCCATCGAGGGCCTTTCGCCGGCCATCGCGATCGAGCAGCGCAGCGCGAGCCACAACCCCCGGTCCACCGTGGGGACCGTCACGGAGGTCTACGACTACCTGCGCCTGCTCTACGCCCGCATCGGCGTGCCCCACTGCACGCAGTGCGGCCGGGAGATCCGCTCGCAGACGATCGACGCCATGGTGGAGCAGCTCCTGGCGCAGCCCGGGGGGACGGCCGTCACCCTCATGGCCCCCGTCATCCGCGGCAAGAAGGGGGAGTTCCAGCGCGAACTCGCCCGGCTGCGGCGCGAGGGCTACGTGCGGGTGAGAGTGGACGGCGAGACCCGGGACCTCGGCGACGAGATCGCCCTGGACCGCAACAAACGCCACGACGTCGACGTCGTCGTGGACCGCCTCGTCATCCGCGAGGGGATCCGCAAGCGCCTGCGCGATTCCCTGGAGATCTCGGCCCGCCTCTCCGACGGGCTCGTCCGGGCGGACGTCGCCGGCAGCGGCGAGATCCTCTTCAGCGAGCGCTACGCCTGCCCCGACTGCAACGTGAGCCTCCCGGAGCTCGCCCCGCGGATGTTCTCCTTCAACAGCCCCTACGGGGCCTGCCCGGAGTGCGACGGCCTGGGGACCAAGATCTTCTTCGACGAGGACCTCGTCGTGCCCGACCCGGGGCTCTCGATCCGGGACGGGGCGATCGCCCCCTGGCAGAAGCGCAACTCCATGCTCTTCCATCAGATGCTCGAGGCCCTCTCGGAGCACTTCGGATTCGACATCAACACGCCCTTCCGGGAGCTTCCCGCCCCGGTCCGGCGCGTGCTCCTCTACGGCTCCGGCGACGAGCCCATCCGGTTCTACACGGACAGCGGGGGCAAGCGGCACTTCACGCAGAAGCCCTTCGAGGGGATCATCCCGAATCTCGACCGCCGCTATCACGAGTCCGATTCCTGCGACGTTCGCGCGGAACTGGAGCGCTACCTCAACACCAGCGAGTGCCCCGCCTGCGGGGGGGCGCGCCTCAGGAAGGAAAGCCTCTCCGTGACGGTGGGCGGCAAGAACATCCATGAGATGTGCCGCCTGTCCATCGCCGACGGCATGGCGTTCCTGCAGTCGCTGCCGCTCACGAGACCGGAAGCCGCGATCTCGGAACGCATCCTGAAGGAGATCCGCGACCGGCTGCGGTTCCTGCTGGACGTGGGCATGGACTACCTGAGCCTCGAGCGGGCCTCGGGGACGCTCTCGGGCGGCGAGTGGCAGCGCATCCGCCTGGCCACCCAGATCGGCTCGGGACTCACGGGGGTGCTCTACGTCCTGGACGAGCCCACGATCGGGCTGCACCCCCGTGACAACGGCCGCCTCATCGCGACGCTGGCGCGTCTCCGGGAGATGGGCAACACGGTCCTCGTCGTCGAGCACGACGCCGACATGATGACGGCCTCGGACCGGATCGTCGACATGGGCCCGGGCGCGGGGCGCGAGGGCGGCGAGGTCGTCTTCCAGGGGACCCCGGCGGAGATCCTGGCGTGCGAAACGTCCCTGACCGGCCAATACCTCTCGGGCCGCCGCCGCATCCCCGTGCCGCAGCGGCGCAGAGCCCCCGCGGGGCGGTACATCGTCCTCGAGGGCGCCACGGAAAACAACCTCAAGGACATCGACATCCGCATCCCGGTGGGCGTGCTGACCTGCGTGACCGGCGTATCGGGCTCCGGCAAGAGCACCTTCGTCCTGGAGACCCTGTACCGCGTCCTGGCGCGGCGCCTCTACCGGTACCGGGGCAAGGTCGGCAAAATCCGCAACGTGCGGGACCTGGGGGGCATCGAGCGGGTCATCGTCATGAACCAGCAGCCCATCGGCCGGACGCCGCGATCCAACCCCATCACCTACACGGGGGCCTTCACCTTCATCCGCGACCTCTTCGCCCAGCTGCCCGAGTCCCGCACCCGGGGATACAGGCCGGGGCGTTTCAGCTTCAACGTCAAGGGAGGCCGCTGCGAGGCCTGCGAGGGCAACGGCCTCATCCGGATCGAGATGCACTTCCTGCCCGACGTGTACGTGACCTGCGACGTGTGCCGCGGCAGCCGGTTCAACCGCGACACCCTGGACATCCGCTACAAGGGCAAGAACATCGCCGAGGTGCTGGACCTGACGGTGAGCGAGGCCATCGGCTTCTTCGAGAATGTCCCGCCGATCCGCTCGAAGCTCATGCTCCTGAACGACGTGGGGCTGGGCTACATCCGGCTGGGGCAGTCGGCGACGACGCTTTCCGGCGGCGAGGCCCAGCGGATCAAGCTCGCCCGCGAGCTGGGCAAGCCCTCACGCGGCGACACGCTCTACATCCTCGACGAGCCGACGATCGGGCTGCACTTCGCCGACGTGCAGAAGCTGCTCGACGTGCTCATGCGCCTGGTCGACATGGGGAACTCCATCGTCGTGATCGAGCACAACCTCGACGTGATCAAGTCGGCCGACTGGATCATCGACCTGGGGCCCGAGGGAGGCCCCGGCGGGGGCAGGATCGTGGCCGAGGGGACGCCGGAGGACGTGGCGCGGGCGGAGGGCTCGCTGACGGGGAAGTTTCTGCGGAAGGTCCTGCACGAAAGTGCAGGCTGAAGAATCGGAACAAGAGAGGGACAAGAAAATCCCCCTCTGTCCCCCTTTGTCAAAGGGGGATGAAGGGGGATTTGTCTTTCACGGCTTTTCTATTTTTCGAGGATCAGCTCGTCCTGGAGCCTGATGCAGTCCTTGACGCTCTGGGCGGCGGGGCAGCGCGTGATGTAGCCCGCGAAGGCCTCCTTCGCGTCGGCCGCCTTCTCCTCGGGGCATTTGAGGTGCATCTTCACGCGGATCGTGGTGATCTTGAGCACGCCCCCCACGTTCTCGATGTCGCCTTCCACGTCGGCCCAGTAGAGGTGCTCGGGGGTGGGGATCTTCTTTCCGGCCATCAGCGTGGCCAGTGTGCCCATCATTCACCCCGCCGTGGCGGCGACGATGTGATCCAGCGTCGCCGCGTGCTCCTTCTCGGGATCGACCTTGTAGAACCGCTTGATCCCCCCGTGAACCCCGTAGTAGACGGGTTCGGAGAACCCCTCGATCATGGCCCTGCGGGTGGGGCCCGTCTCCCGGACAATCCTGATTCTCGAGGTGTGAACCACGTCGCCCATCGATTTTCCCTCCTTCGCGGGTTTCGTTTTGGTACCCGGTCTTGCCGTCGAGCGCAGCGACCCGGCCCAATCCGGGACGATCCCTTGCGTCCGGATGAGCCTTCATGCTCCTCACTTCCGATCTCCCTGACTGCTCAACTTCGAAGCCGGAAGGCTCACGGCCGCGAGGTCGTCGCCAGTCCGTCGAGGAAGTCGTCCATCCACTCGTTGATCATCCGGAATAAATTCAGGTCAGCGAGCATGTCCGCCGGCCCCTGGACGAAGAGCCCCTCGGTGAGATCCTCCCGGCAGTTCTGCACGAGCTGCTCGACACTCTCCCTCGTGGACTCGAGGTGGAACTGCAGGGCCACGGCCCGGTCGCCGAAGGCAAACGCCTGGTTTTCGCAGGCCCTGCTCCGGGCCAGGTGAACGGCCCCGCGGGGGATCTCGAACGTGTCGCCGTGCCAGTGGAACGCGGCGAACCGATCGGGCAGGAAGCGCGCCAGCGGCGATTCGGGGGCCTGCGCCGTCTTCTCCACGGGGTGCCAGCCGATCTCGCGGCAGGGGCTCCCCGTCACCCGGGCACCCAGGACGCAGGCCATCAGCTGGGCCCCGAGGCAGATGCCGATGACGGTCTTCCCGCTGTGGAGCGCCTCGGCGATGCACCGCTTCTCCCGGGCCAGCCAGGGGTAGCGGTTGTCCTCGTAAACGTTCATGGGCCCGCCGAGGATCACGAGCCAGTCGAACTGCTCGACCGGGGGCAGGGGCTGGCCGGCAAAGAAACGGGTGGACGTGAGGCTGTGGCCACGGACCATGGCCCAGGGCTCTATGGACCCCGGCCCCTCGAAGGGGACGTGCTGCAGACAATGAATGCGAAGGCGTTGTTTCTGCGCTATCACTCTTTTGGCCCTCAAGTTCCTGCCGCTGCGTCACACCACGAGGTGTCAGGTACCAGGTAACAGGTAAAAGGGTCCTTTCTTTCCTGTCACCTGTCACCTGTCACCTGTCACCTGGTACCTGTTTGTACAGCCCGTGCCTCTCGATGTACTCCCGCACCGCATCGGGCACCAGGTAACGGATGGACCGGCCCTGCCTGACACGCTCCCGGATGTCCGTCGCCCCGATCGCGAGGGCCGTGACCTGCGCAAAGGCAACCATGGTGCCCGAGGGGCTCCGATAGGCGCCGGCCTTGCGGTCATAGGCGAACCGCGCGGCATCCTCGGCGGGCAGGGCCCTGCGCAGCGCAGCCCTGCGCCAGCCGGGCCTCGACAGGACGATGAAGTGGCACAGGGTCAGCAGGCGCCGCCAGTCCTTCCAGCGCCGGATGTCGTCGAAGGCGTCCTGCCCCAGGATGAAGAAGATCTCCAGCTCTTTCCCGAAGGTCTTCCGGAAATACCCGATCGTGTCCACCGTGTACGAGCGTCCCCTGCGCCGGTTCTCGACGTCGGAAAACGCGAAGTCGGGGTTGCCCTCGACGGCGAGGCGCACCATGCGCTCGCGGTGCTCGTAGGGGGTGATGCCGGGGCCGTGCTTCAGGGGAGGGGTCGCCGAGGGGATGAAGACGATTTTGTCGAGATTGCAGTCTTCCAGGATCTCCTGGGCACATCGCAGGTGGGCCAGGTGAATCGGGTCGAACGTGCCGCCCATGAGTCCCCATCTCATGTCATCAGCCCCTTTGAGGGTCGGGAAGCAACGGACCCGCAGGCGATTCCATGATCGGGAGGTTAAGAAGTTAGGAAGAGCAGAACATCGGACAAGATCTCTTTTCCGCGCTTCCGCTCTTCTTCACTTCCGCTCTTCCGGCCCCATCAGGGGCCCGCGCCTACGAGGTGCGCACCTGCCCGCTGCCGTAGATGATGAACTTCTGCGTCGTCAGCTCCTCGAGCCCCATGGGCCCGAAGGCATGCAGCTTTGTCGTGCTGATCCCGATCTCGGCGCCCAGGCCGAGCTGGAAGCCGTCGCTGAAGCGGGTCGAGGCGTTGACGAGGACCGTCGAGGAGTTCACCTCCCGGAGGAAGCGCTGCGCGTTGTCGTAGTCGCGGGTGACGATCGACTCGGTGTGCAGGGAACCGTAGCGCTCGATGTGGCGGATCGCCTCGTCGATCCCGTCGACGACCTTCACCGCGAGGACGAGATCCAGGTACTCCTCGTGCCAGTCCTTCTCCGTGGCCTCCGCGATCCCCGGCAGGACGGCCCGGGTCCGCTCGCAGCCCCGGAGCTCCACCCCCGCGCTCTGCAGGGCCTCCGCCACGGCGGGCAGGAACGCGCCCGCCGCGGCCCGGTGGACCAGCAGCGTCTCCATGGCGTTGCAGACGCCCGGACGCTGCACCTTCGCGTTGAGGCAGATCCGGACGGCCATGTCGAGATCGGCGCCGGCGTCGACGAAGACATGGCAGACGCCCTTGTAGTGCTTGATCACGGGGATCCGGGACTGGCTGACCACGGCCCGGATGAGATCCTCGCCGCCCCGGGGGATGATGAGATCGATGTACTCCTCGAGCTGGAGCAGCGCCTGGACCGCCTCGCGGTCCGTCATGGGGATGAGCTGGACGGCGTTTTCGGGAAGCCCCTTGACCCGGAGCACACCGCGCAGGATGTGACTCAGGGCCCGGTTGGAATGGATGGCCTCGGAGCCGCCCCGCAGGATGACGGCGTTGCCGGCCTTCAGGCACAGGGCCGCCGCGTCCACCGTCACGTTGGGGCGCGACTCGTAGATGATGCCGATGACCCCCAGCGGGATCCGCATCCGGCCCACGAGAAGCCCGTTGGGACGCCGCCACATGGAGGTGACCTTTCCCACGGGATCGGGCAGTGCGGCCACTTCCTCGAGCCCCCGGGCCATGGCCCGGATCGCCTTCTCGTCGAGGGTGAGCCGGTCGATCATGGCCTTCGTGAGGCCCTTCCGGCGGGCGGCCTCGAGATCCTTCTCGTTTGCCTCGATGAGATCGTCCGCGTGGTGGATGAGCTGCACGGCCATCTCGACCAGCGCCTCGTCCTTCTCGGCGCTCGAGAGGTTGGCCGCGGCCGAGGCGGCCTGCCTGGCGTTCTCCGCGATCCGGGTGATTTGCTCGGGGATGTCCATAAATGACCTATACCGTATGGCTTAGGGCAAAGGGCTTAAGGCGTAAGGCTAAACAATCAACGACCTGAATAACAGGGCTTAGAACAAAAGGGGGAAACAGAAAATATTCTCCATTCATATCATCGCCTTATGTCTTACGCCTTATACCCCATGCCTGCCTTTAATTCAAGCGGTCGGCGCATTTCGGCGGGGCGTTGAATTTCGGGGGCAAGTGGATTATGATGGCGCACTTTCGAGCCATCGGGGTGTCGGACGGAAATGGAGAGGCTCTGCATTCGCGCGGGGCAGAGAGCCCTGGAGATGATCCGGGACGGGGGGTTTCGCTTCGACCGGGTCGCGGCGTACGTGGGCCCCGGCGTGGGGCCCCGCTGGATCGTGGCGAGCGGCTTCGACCTGACCCTCCTGCGCAGCGGCGCGCTGGGCTCGAAGTCCCGCCCCGTCCTGCTTGCGGGCTCGTCGGCGGGGGCGTGGCGCTTTGCCGCCTGGCTGCAGCCCGAACCCGAGAAGAGCTATCGCAGGCTCCTGGATGCCTACATCGGCATCCCCTGCGACCGGCGGAGCACCCCCGCAAGCCTCCAGAAGGCACTCCGCGACGTCATCGACGCCTACCTGGAGGATGACGCCATCCCCTTCGCACTGGCCCATGACCACTACCGGCTCGCCGTGACGACGGCCCGGGCGAAGAACCTCGCGGCCTCGGAGACCCCCTGGGTCCAGAAGCTGGGGCTTGCGATGTGCTACGTCTTCAACCGTCTCGACCGCCGCCACCTCTTCCGGTTCTTCGAGCGGGTGATCTTCCACAGCGGTCCCCTGCCGCCCCCGTTCTGCCTCCGGCCCGGGTTCCGGGGAAGGGCCGTGGCGCTCAACCCCATCAACTTCAAGCACGCCGTCCTGGCCTCGGGCGCCATCCCGCTCGTCATCGAGGGGGTGCAGGACATCTACGGCGCGCCCCGCGGCGTCTACCGCGACGGAGGCGTCATCGACTACCACCTCGATCACGACTACGCCGTGCAGCCCGGCGACGTGACCCTGCTGTTCCATCACGGGGACCGGGTCATCCCGGGGTGGCTCGACAAGACGATCAGGGGCCGCAGGCCGCAGGCCGAAGCCCTCGACAACCTGCTTCTCGTCTATCCTTCTCCGCAGTTCGTGGAAACCTTCCCCGGCGGGAAGATCCCCGATCGCGACGACTTCGTGACCTTCATCGACGACCCCGCGGGCCGCATCCTGAACTGGCGCAAGGTCGCCGGGCTGTGCGCCCCCCTCGGGGAGGAATTCGCCGAGCTGGTGGAAAGCGGCGGGATTCGAGCGACGGCCGAGCCGCTGCGTCTTGACCAGGCGATGGTCGAACGGGGGAGCGTCCTCCCGTCACAGAAGGTTGGAAGGTGAGAGGGTGAGAACGTTGGATCCGTCGATCGCAGAATTCGTGCCCGCAGTTCCTCCAACCCTCTCACCGTCAAACCCTCTTACCCTCTGACAAGGGAGGCTCTTGCATCCGGGATTGTTTGCCCAAACGGCTGACACGAGACCCATGATAGAAACCTTGAAGGCGCGCATCCCCATCCTGCGGGAGAGGATGCGCCGATGCAGCCTGTGTCCGCGCGAATGCGGCGTCAACCGGCTCGACGGCCGGACCGGGTTCTGCGGCCTCGGTGCCGGGGCCGTCCTCGCGAGGGCCCTCCCGCATTTCGGCGAGGAGCCGCCCATCTCCGGCACGGCAGGGGCGGGCACCCTTTTCCTCTCCTCCTGCAACCTCCGGTGCCCGTTCTGCCAGAACTACCGGATCAGCCGCGAGAGGATGGGGGAGGCGACAGACCGGGAGACCCTGGCGGGCCGCATGCTCGAACTGGCGCTGAAGGGCTGCCACAACATCGAGCTGGTGACCCCCTCGCCCCAGCTGCCGGCCGTTCTTGAAGCCCTGCTGGCAGCACGCGAGTGGGGGCTGAATCTGCCCCTCGTCTACAACTGCGGCGGCTATGAGAAGGCGGACGTCATCGGCCTGCTCGACGGCATCGTGGATGTCTGGCTGCCCGACTTCAAGTACGGCAGCGAATGGGATGCCCTCGCATGCGCAGCCCCGGCCGACTACCCGGAGCATGCCCTGTCGTCGATCGGGGAGATGATCCGGCAGGCGGGGGAGAGACTGCAGACTGCGGGCGGGATCGCCCGTCGGGGCGTGATCATCCGGCACCTCGTCCTGCCCGGGCGCGTGCAGAACAGCCTCGACGCCGTCCGCCTCATCGCGGAGCGGCTCTCGAAGAAGGTCCCGTTGAGCCTCATGGCCCAGTACACCCCGACCCCGGCCGTAGCGGATGACCCGCTGATGGGCCGCCGCGTGACGCGGGAGGAATACGAGGCGGTCGTGGACCACGCCCTCGACCTGGGGTTCGAGAACCTCTTCATCCAGGAGGTGGACGACAAGAACCTCGTGCCGGATTTCGACAGGGAGGAGCCGTTCGTGTGGGAGTAAAATTCCCCCGTCATCCCCCTTTGCCAAGAGACTGTGCCGTAATATTGAGAAACGCCGAAATCGTGACATTCCCTCTATGTTGAAAAGCAAGTCTCTTTTTTCAACGCAGGGGAAGTCGATGCTTCGTTCTTGGATTCTGCAATCCTTCAATCAGCCTGCGGGAGCGGGAATCCAGAACGCACTGAGAAAGCTGGATACCGCATCGCGCTTCGCTTGTGCGGAATGACAAAATAGGCAAAGCGACCCAGTCTCAAAAAGGGGAAAGAGGGGATTTGTACGGGACAGACCCAATCGACGCGATACCGGAGGGAGTCATGCCGTTTTACATCTGCGAGCACTGCGCCTTCGAGACGCAGGACCCCCGAAAAAGGATCTGCGACCATTGCAGGTCGGAACTGCTGTTGAAGTGCCCCTGCTGCGGGAGGACGATCGAGAAGGAAAGAACGATCTATTGCGGCCACTGCGGGGAAAAGCTCAAGATCTCCGTCGTGCCCATCCAGTGACGGGATGCAGAAGCCCCCGCTTTGCCACGGGGGCTTTTGCCCTTCCTCGTCTCCCGCCGTGCGGCCCCGTCTCAGGGCTTCGGACAGGCCCAGAAACCGGCGCTGGTCCAGACCACCTTCATGCGGTGGTCCAGTTCGCGGGTCGCTTCCTGGATGTTGTCCAGGGTGCCGCAGACGATCTCCGGCTTCGCCGCCTTTTTCGTTTTGCCTTTCATTTCCTTTGCCTTCATGTCTATCTCCTTTCCGAAGACAGACCCCTCGACCGATGCATTCCATATCACAGGACCGGGCCCGACGCTGTAGGACCCTCCCTGTTTTTTTCATCGGACGGAGTCCTATGCGCCGATCCGTCACTGCCTGCAACCGGCCCCGATTTCGTCCGGGGTTATCGATGAAAGAAAGAGGCGCTGCAAAATCCTCCCCGACCTTTCTTTTGAGGCTGTGCCGCAATAGTGAAAAACGCCGAAATCATGTCCTTCCCGCAGAAGCGGGAATCCAGAACTCATTGGAAAGACCGGATTCCCCATCGCGCTGCGCTTGTGCGGAATGACAACATCGACATTGCGACGCAGTCTCTTTTCAAAGGAGGGTCCCGAATCTTCCCCCTTTGCAAAAGGGGGACCGAGGGGGATTTTCTGCGCTCGGCTCGAGCCGTTTTTGAAGAGGATCACCGCCCTTGACTCCGCGCCTTTCCCGTACTACAGTTTCGACTGACTCCAGGGGGGATTATCCATGGGAGGCTTCTTCGACTTCGGCAAGACCCTGATCATCATCGGTCTCGTCATCGCCATCGTCGGCGTCCTGATCGTCATGGGCGGCAAGGTCCCGTGGATCGGCCGCCTGCCCGGCGATTTCACCTTCCGGGGCGAGAAGTTCACCTTCTACTTCCCCCTGGCCACGAGCATCCTCATCAGCGTCGTCCTGACGCTGCTCTTCTGGTTCATCGGAAAAAGATAGGTCTCAGGGCAAAGGAAAAAGGCAGGCAAAAAATCCCCCTCGTCCCACCTTTTGCAATGGGGGATGCAGGGGGATTTTCTCATCCCCACAACACAAGTCCCACCTCCTGTTTCGACGCGAGGTTGCGGCTGTAGGGCAGCACGCGCACGCCGTAGAGGTGGGGGCCGTTCTCCTTGACGATGTAGACCCCCGTGAAGGTGAGGATCCCCGAGGCGTCCTTGCCCATCAGCGTCAGCGGCACGCAGTCGGGCTCGCCGATGAACTCCTGGCCGTCCCGCCTCCCGATGACCAGCTCGGCGAGGATCTCCTCGGGCTCGAGCTTCCCCGGGTCGACCCGGACGCTCACGACGAAGGGGTTGCCCACGAAGACGCAGTCGCCCGTGATCCCCTCGACGCTGACCTCCAGCAGCCGCGTGGCGGAGAAACGCATGGGGACCTTGCGCTTCCAGTCGGCCACGTCCTTGGCGAGCCGAAAGCCGTCCTTCACGAGATCCTGCTCCCGCTCGGCCGCCGGGAGGTACATCTTCGCGTAGTACTCCAGGAGCATCCGCTCCGTGTTGAACCGGGGGACCAGCGTCTCCATGGACCGCTTGGCCATGTGGATCCACTTCTGGGGGATGCCCGAGGGGTCGCGGTCGTAGAAGAGCGGCACCGTGGATCCCTCCAGCTGGGCGAAGAGCGCACCGGCGTCGGCCTCGTCGGAGACGGGGATCTCCTCTGCGAGGTCCCGCACGACGGGGCCGATCACCCAGCCGTTGGTGCCGTCGTAGCCCTCGACCCACCAGCCGTCGGAGACGCTCAGGTTGATCGCGCCGTTGATGGCCACCTTCATGCCGCTCGTGCCGCTCGCCTCCAGGGGCCTGCGGGGGTTGTTGAGCCAGACGTCGGCGCCCTGGACGAGCCAGCGCGCCGCCTCGATGCCGTAGTCCTCGATGAAAAAGATCTTGCCCCGGAAGCGCTCGTCGCGCGTCATCTCGATGACCCTGCGGACGAGATCCTTCCCCATCTGGTCGTTGGGGTGGGCCTTGCCGGCGAAGACGACGTGGACGGGCCGCGTCTCGTTGCCCAGGATCCGCTCGAGGCGGTCGAGGTCGGAGAACAGCAGGTCGGCCCGCTTGTAGGGCGCAAACCGCCTCGCGAAGCCGATCCACAGCGCCGCGGGGTTCATCCGCCCCAGCACCTCCTCGCGCCAGGTCTTCGAGTACCCGTAGGCCGCCCCGTGGCGCGAGATGTGCTCGCGGAGGTAGTTGACCAGGTTCTGCTTGAGCTCGTAGCGCACCCGCCAGAACACGGAGTCGGGGATGTTGTGGACCCGCTTCCAGCGCTTGGGGTCGCCGATGCTGCGTTCCCAGTCGAGCCCCAGGTAGGTGTCGAGGACCTCTTTCATCCGCGGCGCCACCCAGGAGAGCATGTGGACGCCGTTGGTGACGTACTGGATCGGGATGTCGGAGTCGTGGAAGCCCTTCCAGACGTCTCGCCACATGCGGCGCGCCACGGCCCCGTGGAGACGGCTCACGGCATTGCTGCGGTGGGAGAACGTCAGGGCGAGGTTGGTCATGAAGAAGGGCCGGTCCTCGCCGATCTCCTTGCGCCCCAGGTTCGAGAACTGCGACCAGGTGATGCCGATGCGCTTGACGAACCCCGAGAAGTAGTACTCCATGAGGTCCTTGCTGAAGCGCTCGTTGCCCGCCTCGACGGGGGTGTGGGTCGTGAAGACGGTGCCGCCGCGGACGACCTCCGAGGCCTCGTCGAAGGAGAGGCCCTCCTCGGCCATGAGCTTGCTGACGCGCTCCAACAGGAGGAAGGCCGAGTGGCCCTCGTTGATGTGCCATACGCGGGGCCGGATGCCGAGCTTTTCCAGCAGCCGCACGCCCCCCATGCCGAGCAGGATCTCCTGCTCGATGCGGGTCCGCTGGTCGGCCGTGTAGAGCCGGTCGGTGATCTTGCGGTCCTGGGCGGTGTTGCGGGCCACGTCGCTGTCGAGCAGGTACAGCGAGATCCGCCCCACCTTCACCTCCCAGATGCAGGCATACAGCGTGCGGCCGGGCAGCTCGATCGAGATCTGCACCTCGTTGCCCCGGTCGTCCTGGACGATCTGGACGGGCATGTTGGAGAAGTCGCTCTCGACGTACTCGGCCTGCTGGATGCCGTCCTTGTCGATCGTCTGCCGGAAGTAGCCGCACTTGTAGAGAAGCCCGACGCCGACCATGGGGATGTTGAGATCGCTGGCCGTCTTGAGCGTGTCGCCCGAGAGCACGCCGAGGCCGCCGGAGTAGATGGGGAGGCTCTCGTGGATGCCGTACTCCGTGGAGAAGTAGGCCACCGGCGCCGACCACCGGATGCCGTTGAGTCCCGCCGCGGCCTTGGCCAGCCCCCGCTCGCCCATGTAGTCGTCGAAGCGCTGCAGGATGCGGCCGTAGAGATCGGCGTAGCTCTCGTTCTCGGCCGCCTCGGCGAGCCGCTCGGGGCTCACCGTCTCGAGCATGCGCACGGGGTTGTTGCCCATCTGCTCCCAGAGCTTGGGGTCGAGGAGCGAGAAGAGATCCAGGGCCTCGGGGTTCCAGGACCACCAGAGGTTGTAGGCCAGCTCCCGGAGGCGGGCGATCTTCGCGGGCAGGTTGACGACGGCCGTGAAGGTCCGGAAGTGCGGGTGGCTGGAGCCCGAGCTCGAGAAGACGTGGCGCATCTCCTCGCGGGACTCGCCGATCCGCGCGGCGCGCGACTGGGCGCCGGCCATCGCCCTCTCGAAGGCCCGCAGGTACTCGGGGAAGAAGGTCTCCCAGCCGGCCCTGACGGCGATCCGGCGGGCCTCGCGGCGCTCCTGCAGGACCTCCGCGTCGGTCAGGCCGACGAATTCGCTCAGGATGCCGTAGAGGCCCTCGACGATGGCCGCCGTGTCGAGGCCCCGCCGCCTGAGGACCCGGATGGCCCGGCTCTCGCCGGCCGTGGCGAGCACCCAGGGGCCGAACCCCGCCTGGTCGACGGTGACGGCGGGCACGGCGTAGGCGGCGCACTCGTGGGGCGAGTAGCCCCAGGGCTCGTAGTAGGACGGGAACACCCCCAGGTCGCAGCCCGAAAGGAGCTCGTGGTAGGTCATGTCGAACAGGCCGTCGTGGCCGTCCAGGCAGGCGGGGTTGAAGATAACGCTGACGCGGTTCTGGGCGCCGTTCTTGAGGCCCAGGCGGCTGCAGGTCTCGAGGATCGGGTCCGAGGCCTCGTAGCTCAGGCGGTGCGTCGCGATGGGCACGGGTCCGCCTTCGGTCTTGCCGGAGCCGGCCTGCAGGGACGGCACGAGGTCCATGTGGCCCCCCATGAGGCACAGCAGCGCCAGCACGCTTTGATCGCCGGTCATGTCCCTGTCCAGGCGCCCCAGGGCCTGGAGGAAGACGTCGATGCCCTTGTTGCGGAACTCGTAGCGCCCGGAGGTCATCAGGATCCTCGTGCCCGCGGGCAGCGGCCTGCGAAGGAACCTCGCCGCTGCGGCCAGGATCCGCTCGCGGGCCCTGAGCGCCGGGGCGCGCGATTCGGCCAGGTCGGGAATGCTCGCCACGTCGATGCCGTTGGGCGTCACCACGTCGGGGGAGCGGCCCAGGAAGTTCTTGGCCTCCAGGGCCGTGATGTCGCTGACCGTCGTGAGGCAGTCGGCCTCGCGGGCGCAGGCGGCCTCCAGGGAGTAGCGGGCGGCGCAGTTGTGCGCGGCGGCCTCGCGCTGGGGCGAGATGTGCTCCATCTCGGCGTAGATGTCCATGCCCGAGGCGGCCAGCGTCTGCCCCAAAACGGTCGAATGCAGCGTGAGAACCGTCCCGGCCTCGGGGACCTTTTTCTTCACGCCCAGCAGGCCCGCGCCGCACACCCAGTCGTGGAACAGGGCGACGGCCCGCAGCCCCTTCGGCCTGACCTTGAGATTGTGAAGCGTCTCGATGACCTCGCCGCAGGCATATCCGAACATGACCCGCTCGACGTAGTCCCAGCCGCCCGAGATGGAGTCGACGCCGTAATCCTCCCAGAGATGGAACAGCAGCTGGTCCTTGTTGTACTTCTTCGTGAAGTTCACCAGGATGACCCGCGGCTCGCCCGGCACCTTCCAGCGGCCGAAGCGGCAGGGGATGTCCTTGATGGCCGTGTTCTCCCGGATGGAGAGCCAGAAGTCCTCCTCGGTCTCCTCGAACTCCGGGTTGTTCTTCAGGTCCGGCCCCAGCAGGACGTAACGGTCCCCGAAGGCCCGCACCGTGGCGGGGATCTTGCTGCGGACGGAGGCATAGACCTCGCCGACCTGGTTGCAGGCCTCCCAGCTCACCTCGAAAAGGTAGTCTTTGCGCTCAGTGCTCATGGGCGGACCCCCGACTCCCCCCCGATCCTGACGGAGAAGTCTTTCAGAATGTTCATGGTATGGATGTAGGCGTCGTAAGGGGAGGCGCAGGGATGGGATGCGCGGGCCGGATCCCCTTCCGACAGGCCTTTTGTGCACATGGCCTCGAGATAGTCCGACGCCTGGAGCCTGCGCCAGGTATCGAGGTGCCTGCGGCTGCCCGCCCGGCGGACACGCCCCTCCAGCGCGAAGAGCGTTTCGGCGGCATCCCGCTGCAGGTGGTTCGACAGGAAGGCCTCGCGCCCCGGCCCGGACGGCAGCGGCCGGGCCGTCCGCTCCGGCGCACGGAGGGCCGCCGCCTCGGAGGGCGTGCAAAAACGCCAGTTGCGGCGCTTGAGCAGCAGGCCGGGAACGGTCTCGAGAAACCGCATCACCGCCCGGCCGCCCGCGTCGTCCCACCCGAAGCGCCCGCATTCCGTCACGAGGCTGATCACCTCGTCCCCGCCGAAGCCCTCGGCCAGACGCCCCGCGAACGCCCCGGGCTCCTGCCTCACCATCTCGTCGGAGAGCCGGTCGTGCCGGGGCAGCATCGTCAGCGCCCCGTTTCCCCACGGCCGGCAAAGGGCTCCTTCGCCGCGGTCAAAGGCACCCCCGGCCAGGATCACCCGGAAACCCATGGAGCGGGCGATGCGCGCCACGGCCTCGTCGCAGATGCCGGCGGTGTTGTGGAAGACGACCGGCGTCAGGCCGAGAAGCGCCCGGATCATCCGTCGGTGCAGGGCGATCTGCCGGCGGAATTCCGCTTCCGAAAAAAGGGAGGCCAGCGAGTGATGGGACGTTGAGCACACCCACTCCACGCAGCCCGTGTCCGCCAGCCTTCGAAAGCTCTCCAGGAGCGGCTTCTGCCCCTTTTTCAATTGTTCAAGAAGCATGCCAGAGACCGAGAGGGAAACCCGGAACCGCCCCCGGTGGCGCCGGATGAGCCGGAGCATCAGCGCGGCGGCCGGCAGGGCGAACCCGTCGGCGAATCGCCCGAGGTCCGCGCGGCTCCCCTCCCCGTCGAAATAGTCCCCCCCGCGCCCGATGTCGAAGAAGCCGAACTTCCTCAATCGCAGGGGCAGGTGAACATCGAAATGCAACACAACGACCGGCAATGTTTATCCCTCAGTCAATCGAGTATAATTCGTCCTGAGCCTTTTCACACTCGAGGCAGCAGGTTACAGGTAGCAGGCGGCAGGAAAGAAAAAGCATCCACAGGAGGAACCTGTCACCTGTCACCTGTCACCTTCTCGTAGACGTCCTCGATCAGCCGCGCGGCACGCTCCCAGGTGATCGTCTCGAGCTCCTCGCGGCCGCGCTCGACCATCTCGCGCGCCAAGGCCTCGTAGGTCAGCACCGCGCAGATCTTGCCCGCGAGTTCGTCCACGTCCCAGAAGTCCACCTGCAGGGCGTGGTGGAGGACCTCGGCGACCCCGGACTGCCTCGAGATGATCACCGGCACATCCGCGCGCATCGCCTCCAGCGGGGCGATCCCGAAAGGCTCGGAAACGCTGGGCATGACGTAGAGGTCGCTCAAGGCGTACATCCGCTCCACCTCCTCGCCGCGCAAGAACCCCGTGAAGAGGAACCGGCTTCCCAGGCCGAGTTCGGCCGCGCGCTCGATCATCCGCGGCATCAGATCGCCGCTGCCCGCCATCACGAACGTGACATCGGGCAGGACGCGAAGGACCTTCGCGGCCGCCTCGACGAAGGCCCCGGGGCCCTTCTGGTGCGTGATCCGTCCCAGGAACAGGACGATCTTCCCGCCGAACGGTTTCGATTCCCCGGTCGTCCCGGCCGCCTCGCCCCGCGAAACGGCGTTGTGGACGACGCTGACCTTCCCCGGGTCGATCCCGTAGCGCTCCGCGATCCTGCGCTTCGTGAAGTGGCTCACGGCGATGACGCGGTCCGCCTCGAGGAGACCCTGCCGCTCGATTGCAGCGATGCGGGCGTCGACGGCGCCGCCGCTGCGGTCGAACTCCAGGGCGTGGACATGCAGGACGAAGGGGCGCCCGCTGACGCCGCGGGCGCGAAGGGCCGCCGGCACCGAGAGCCACTCGTGGGCGTGGATGACGTCGAACGGGACCCGCCGGGCGATGAGACCCGCCGCTTCGGCATAGCGCCCGAGCTCCGAGAACAGATCGGGGCCGTAGGGCCCCGGGCTTGCCAGAAGGCTCTCCCGGAGAAGCCCGTACGCGGGCGGGGCCATGTAGGGCCGCAGGGGCGACTCGACGGGCCGCACGGCGATCCCCGCAGGGGGCCCGCCCTCGGCTGCGTCGGCGAACCCGGGGGCCGCCATGAGCGACACGTGGGACGGGCTGCCCGGCTGCGGCAGGAAGGGGACCACGAAGGTGATCCGGTGGCCCCTCTGGGCCAGGGCCTTCGTCATGCCGAAGCACGCCGTCCCGAGACCCCCGCTGATCACCGGCGGGAATTCCCACCCGAACATCAGGATCCGCATGGCCTGCGCCCCGCCCTCCCGTTTTCCATCCATTCGATATCCCTATCGGAAAAACCGCGCGGCGTCAATGCCCCGTTGACGAAGGAGCGAGGTTCGAGGCGCGAGGGTCGAGGCCCTTTCTGTATCCTCGGTCCTCGTTCCTCGGACCTTGAACCTGCAAGCCGCCGAAGGCCCGATATTTGCATGGTGACAGGACGGCTTCCTGCGCCCGACGACCGGGGCAGGCAGGGGCCCTCGGGAAACCACACGGGGGAAGGCACCGGCGATGGGTATTCTGAACATCAACGATCTCAAGGAAGGCATGACGCTTGCTGCCGACGTGAAGAACAAGCACGGCAACATCATGATCAAGCAGGGCATGACCCTCACCGAGAAGCACATCATGCTCCTGAAGGCCTGGGGCATCCCGGATGCCGACGTGGAGGGCGCCGACCGGGAGCAGCTGCACCAGGAGGAGATGAAGACCGTCGCGCCGGAGGTGATCGAGGCTATCGAACGGGAGCTCAGCGGGATCTTTCCGCCCCTCGAGGGCAACGAGCTGATGTCGGAGATCTACCGCATCTCCAAGAAGATGAAGATCCGGCAGGCCCTGGAGTCGTAGAGACGCCGGCCCGCGGAAACCGCCATCGCAGAGAACCGAGAGACCATGAACGCCAAGGATATCGAACGGATCGTCAGTTCCCTCGACAGGATCCCCACGCTGCCGGTCATCTACTCCAAGCTCGGCAAGCTGCTGCAGTCCCCCGACGCGACGATCGCCGCCGTCAGCAACATCATCTCCGAGGACCAGGTCATCGCCGCCAAGGTTCTGAAGTTCGTCAACTCGGCCTTCTACGGCTTCCCCCAGCGTATCGGCAGCCTCCAGCGCGCCATCGTCATCCTCGGGTTCAACACGATCAAGAACCTCGTCTTCGCCACCTCCGTCTTCGACATGTTCCGGGGCATGGACACGGGAGGGGCCTTCGACAAGAAGAATTTCTGGAAACACTGCATCGGCTGCGCCGTGGCGGCGCGGGTGCTGGCCGAGGCGGCGGACCTGCGCAACCCCGACGAGGTGTTCACGGGGGGGCTGCTGCACGACATCGGCAAGCTCGTCACCGCCGTCCACTACCCGGAGAAGTACAGCGTCGTCGTCAACGACGTCCAGGCTACGGGCTTGCCGATGGTCGAGGCCGAGCGCAAGGTCTTCGGCTACGACCACTGCCAGGTGGGAAGCGCGCTGGCCGTCCAGTGGCGCTTCCCGGCCGAGACGGCCCAGATGATCGGCGCCCATCACCTGGCCGACGGGGCCGTCCCCGCCCGCAAGGACATCGCCGCCGTGCACATCGGCAACATCCTGTGCATGGCCCTCGGGCTCGGATCGGGCGGCGAGAGGAAGCTCGCGGCCGTGAACCCCGGGGCATGGGATCTCCTGGGGCTGAGCCTCAGCAGCCTCGAGCTCGTCATGGACAAGACCTTGAAACTCTACCGGGAAAACACGGAAATCCTGGAAATGTAGCGGCGCGCGGGGAGATCATGCAGGAACTCGGCGAGATGGCCGTCGACAGCGGCGACCACCGGACGATGCAGAAGAGGATCCAGTACCTCGACGAGCAGAACCGCGCCCTCGTGGCGATCCAGGACAAGCTCGAGCGCCTCTCCGACTTCCGCTCCGACATGATCCTGTCGCACGACATCCCGGAAATCCTCCAGTCGGGCATCGCCAAGTTCCAGGAGCTCGTCAAGACGGAGGCCTGCTCCGTCTTCCTCGTGGACGAGAACGGGTTCGAGTTCCGCCACGAGATCTCCATCCCGGATCGCGTCGCCCCGCTGATGGAAAAGGAGATCGACGCCCAGATTCTGTCGGGCACCTTCGGATGGATCATCAGCAGCGGAACGCCGGCCTGCGTCCCCGCGGAGGTCTTCGGAAAGGCGGACAGCCGGAAGCTCAGCGTCATGATCGCGCCGCTGTCGAACAAGGAGCGCACGCTGGGGGCGGCCACCATCGTCTTCGAGCAGGACGAGGACTTCATCCGGCAGCAGACGCTCAAGCTCCTCTACATCCTGTCGGGCTTCTTTTCGCTGTCCCTCGAAAACGCCTACCTCTTCGCGGACCTCAAGAAGAGCTACTTCGACACGATCCGCGCCGTGGCCAACTCCGTCGAGGCGCGGGACGCCTACACCCGGGGCCACTCCAACCGCGTGGCCGCCATCTCCAAGATCATCGCCGCGGAGATGGGCTGGGGCCGACGGGATCTCGAGATGATCGACTGGGGCGGTGTGCTGCACGACCTCGGCAAGGTGGGCATCAGCGACACCATCCTCAACAAGCCCGGCCGGCTCACCGACGAGGAATTCGCCGTCATGAAGACTCACCCGTCGATCGGCGCCCAGATCATCGGCGGCATCGCCTTCCTCGAGCCGCTGATGCCCTACATCGCCCAGCACCACGAGCGCTACGACGGGCGGGGCTATCCCGCCGGGCTCAGGGGCGAGGAGATCGCCATCCAGGGCAGGCTGCTGGCCATCGCCGACACCTATGACGCCATGACATCGGACCGTCCCTACCGAAAGGGGCTTGCGGCCCAAGTCGCCTACGACGAGATCCTGAAGTGCTCCGGCAGCCAGTTCGACCCCGTGCTGGTCCGGGCTTTCGAGAAGGCTTTCAAGGCGGGGAAGATTGTGTAAAGAAAGGCATCAGGCATTGGGTCTCAAAGGAACAAGAAGATTCCGCATCAGGGAGGAATGACTGCAACAGGAGAGAGGAGCGGGGCTTGAGTTCCGATCCTCTTTTTTCACTCCTGATGCCTGATGCCTGGTGCCTTATGCCTATCTCTTGATCACCTCCACCCCGGCGGGGGGCTTGAAGGTGAAGAGGCTGTCGGGCAGGTCGCGGTCGAGCTCGACGGCCGAAAAGGCAAGGGTCGTCACGTTGCCGTAGGGGTCGAAGAGCACGACCCTGACGATCTGGAACGTCTCGCGGCTCACGGCGATCTGGAGTTTCCGCACTCCCTCCTCCGGTTTCACGGGCACCAGATCGAGCACGTAGCTCCCCGATTTGCCGGCTTCCTTCCCCGGGGCAAAGGAAATCCTGAAGTCGTCCTTGAGCTTGCCGATCCCGGCGAGGAACCGCACGCTCACGGTGGACCTGAAGATGCCCTCGGCGTCCTGCACGTAGGCCATCCTGTCGGCGGGGACATAGAGCCAGGCCTTCTCCGGGTTGATCACGAGCTCCTTCGCGGCGGGCTTCGTGTACACCCATCGCATGCGCCTGGGCTTCTTGAAGTAAAAGACCCCTTCCTCGCGCTCCGTCTTCTTCATGGCCTTCAGGGTCACCGTCTGGGTGAACCGGGCCTTCACCTGGCCGGTCCGCTCGTAGGTGTCCTGGATCTTGCGGATCACGTCGTCGAGGCTCAGGGCCTCATCCCCCCATGCAGGGGCCGAAAAAAAAATGATCAGCAAAAAAACAAGGGCTGAAAAGGGGTTTTTCATGGTCCGCTCCACTTCAGGGGGGGAAGGTGATTTCACGACGGGGAAAGTGGCATGATTTTTCAATGTGAACAAGTCCGCGCGGAGAGGGCCGTCAAAGGCCGGAAAGGACGAAAAAATATCCAATGAATTGAAATCATTGATATTTTTATGTGCTCATTCCCTGGGCAATTTGGTAAAAAACGCCGTGATTCTTGAAGTTAACTCTTCCTTCAACAGCTTTGTCCACATATCTGTCCACACCGTTGTGGATGTTCGGATCACCCATCCGTGCCGTCCCCGACTAATCGGTCTTTCATGGCACAGCGGCCCTGGGAACTGCCAGGGGAAAGGCTTTGACATGCCGCCCCGAAGGAAAACCGCAAGGGAGGGGCCCGGCGGAATGCCCCCTCCCCGCGGGCTTCTGATCACGCGATTTTCAGCCTCCACCCGAATGGATCCTCGGCCATGCCGTACTGGATCTCGAGGATCTGGTTGTAGAACCTCTCCGTCACGGGCCCCGTCTTGCCGCCATGGATCAGCAGCTCCTTGCCCCGGCAGAAGATCTGGCCCACGGGGGAGACGATGGCCGCCGTGCCGGAGGCGAAGCACTCCTGGAGGGTGCCCTTGGCCCCGGCTTCCAGGATCTCGTCGATCGAGAGCGGCCGCTCGGTGACCTTCATGCCGTTTCGCTTCGCAATCTGGATGACCGAGTCCCGCGTGATGCCCGGCAGGATGCTTCCCCCGAGCGGCGGGGTGATGAGCTCGTCGCCGATGACGAAGAAGATGTTGCTCGTGCCCACCTCCTCGACGTACTTGCGCTCGACGGCATCGAGCCACAGCACCTGGGTGTAGCCCTGGGCGGCCGCCTTCTGGCTGGCCATGAGGCTTGCCGCGTAGTTGCCGGCCGCCTTGCAGTAGCCGATGCCCCCCCGCACGGCGCGCACGTATTCCTCCTCGACCCAGATCTTCGTGGGGCTGAAGCCCTGCGGGTAGTAGGCACCCACGGGCCCCACGATGACGAAGTAGAGGTACTCGTTGGCCGGGCGCACGCCGAGGGCCGGCTCCGTGGCAAGCATCGTCGGGCGGATGTACATGGAGGTCCCCAGTCCCCTGGGGATCCAGTCCTTTTCCAGGACGACGAGCTGCTTGAGCGCCTCGAGGGCGAGCGTCTCGTCGAGGGCGGGCATGCAGAGCCTGACGGCCGACGCGTTCATCCGCCGGATGTTCTCCCAGGGTCGGAACAGGTACACGGACCCGTCGGCGCCGCGGTAGGCCTTCAGGCCCTCGAAGATCAGCTGACCGTAGTGGAGGCTCATGGCCGCCGGGTCCAGCTGAAGGGCACGGTACGGCTCGATCTGCGGGTCGAACCAGCCCCGGCCCGTCCTGTACTGCATCGTGAAGAAATGATCGGTGAACAGCTGCCCGAACCCCAGCTTCGACTCGTCCGTCGGCTTCGGTTTCATCCTGTCCGCGGGAACCCTCGTGACTTTGATTTCCATGGCTCTCGATGCGTCCTCCTCTTTCCTGGAATGTTCCTCCCCCCGAAGTACCAAACCTGCAACAGGCGCGATGTCCTCTGCCATACGCCTTTGTGCCCTGTTAGTCAAGACCGCCCCGGTGATTTCTTCCGGGCTGATCGAGAATGCCCGGACGCAAGGCACCCTCTCATGCAGAGAGTAAGAGGGTTTGAAGGTGAGAAGGTTGGCGAAGCGGGAAGCAGGAATCCCGCCACCGACTCATCCAACGTTCTTACCCTCTCGCCTTCTTGCCTTCTCTGTCAGCGGGATGCCCCCGTCAATTCCCGCGGTACTGCAGCAGGTTGTCCTTGCCGATCTTCGAGATCTCCAGGCCCTTCATGGGCTCGCCCAGCGATTTGGACACCTCGGCCAGGATCTCGGGGTTCTTGTAGTGCGTCACGGCCTTGACGATGGCTGCGGCGCGCCTGGCCGGGTCCTTGGACTTGAAGATCCCGGAGCCCACGAAGACGCCGTCGGCGCCGAGCTGCATCATCAGGGCCGCATCGGCCGGGGTGGCGATCCCGCCCGCCGAGAAGTTCACCACGGGGAGCTTGCGGTCCTTCGCAACGAGCCGCACGAGCTCATAGGGCGCCCCGAGGTTCTTGGCCTCCGTCATGAGCTCCTCCTCGGGCAGCACGGAGAGCCGGGCGATCTCGTCGTGGATCGTCCGCATGTGCCGGACGGCCTCGATCACGTTGCCCGTGCCGGCCTCGCCCTTGGTCCGGATCATGGCGGCCCCCTCGCCGAGACGCCGCAGGGCCTCGCCCAGGTTCGTGGCGCCGCAGACGAAGGGGACCTTGAAGTTCCACTTGTTGATGTGGTGCTTCTCGTCAGCCGGCGTGAGCACCTCGCTCTCGTCGATGTAGTCGATGCCGAGGGCCTCCAGGATCTGGGCCTCCACGAAGTGGCCGATGCGGCACTTGGCCATGACGGGGATCGTGACGGCCTTCATGATGCCCTCGATGATCGCGGGGTCGGTCATGCGGGCCACGCCGCCCTCGGCCCGGATGTCGGCGGGCACCCGCTCCAGGGCCATGACGGAGACGGCGCCGGCGTCCTCGGCGATCTTCGCCTGGTCCGCCGTGGTCACGTCCATGATCACGCCGCCCTTGAGCATCTCGGCCAGGCCGGCTTTCACGGTTAGGGTTCCAAACTTTTCCATGTAACTCTGTTCCTCCTTGATCAGCGTGCCCCCTTCTTTATCGGGAGACGACGGTTTTTCTCGAATCACGATTATCGTCTGTGCAGACCGTGCAGTTTCCCAAAGACTGTTCAAACCTTCCCGGATGCAAGGCGCCCTCTCACCTGCTTCCCTTCTCCGTCAGCGGGATGCGCCCCCGGTCGACAGTCCGTCACACTGCGGAGCGGTCCAACGCCCTGTACTGGATCGCCTCGCTGACGTGCTGCGGGCCGATGTCGGCCTCGCCGTCGAGGTCGGCGATGGTCCGCGCCACCTTGAGCACGCGCGTGTAGGCCCGCGCCGAGAGCCCCAGCCGCTCCACGGCCATCTCCATGAGCCTCTGCGACTCCTCGTCCAGCAGGCAGTACTCGCGGATCTGCCGTCCCGACATCCGCGCGTTGAGCCGGTTGGGGCCGCCGTCGAACCGCTGCTGCTGGATCTCACGGGCCTTCTGCACCCGCCGGCGCACGGCCGCCGACGATTCCGCGCGCCCGGTCGCCGCCAGCTCCCGGTAGGGAAGCGACGGCACCTCCACGTGGATGTCGATCCGGTCCAGCAGGGGCCCCGACACCCTGGCGCGGTACTGCCGGATCTGCTGGGCGCTGCAGCGGCAGCTCCTCCGCGCATCGGCCAGGTACCCGCAGGGGCAGGGGTTCATGGCCGCCACGAGCATGAACTTCGCCGGGTAGGTCGCCGTGACCGCCGAGCGCGTGATCGTCACCTGCCCGTCTTCGAGGGGCTGCCGGAGCACCTCGAGGACGTTGCGCCTGAACTCGGGCAGCTCGTCAAGGAACAGCACCCCGTTGTGCGCCAGGCTGATCTCCCCCGGCTTCGGCATGTGGCCGCCCCCCACGAGCCCCGCGTCGGAGATCGTGTGGTGCGGCGCCCGGAAGGGCCTCGCCGCCACGATCGCCTCGCGCCGGTCGAGAAGCCCCGCCACGGAGTAGATCCTCGTCGTCTCGAGGGCCTCCTCGAAGGAGAGCTCGGGCAGGATCGTCGGGATCCGCTGCGCGAGCATCGTCTTGCCCGACCCCGGGGGCCCCGTCATCAGGATGTTGTGGCCGCCGGCCGCGGAGACCTCCATGGCGCGTCGGGCCTGTTCCTGGCCCTGGATCTCGCCGAAGTCGACGGGGTAGCTGACCGCCGAAGCACAGGCCGCCTCGGCCCTGCAGGCCACGGCGGGGATGTCCTTCGCACCGTTGAGGAAGTCCGCCAGGTCGCTCAGGTACGCCACGGGGATGACCTCGAGCCCCTGGACGAGGGCCGCCTCGCCCGCGTTTTCCGCGGGAACGACGAGGCCCTTGACGCGGTGCGCGCGGGCCATGAAGGCCGAGGGCAACACCCCCTGCACGCCCTTCACCCGGCCGTCGAGGGAAAGCTCGCCCATGACCACGTAGTCCCTCAGCCGGTCGCGCCCGACGAGGCCCTCGGCCGCCAGGATCCCCAGGGCGATGGGCAGGTCGAACCCGGTTCCTTCCTTCCGGATGTCCGCCGGGGCGAGATTCACGGTCACCCGGTTCTCGGGGAAGCGGTACCCGGAGTTCTTCATGGCCGCCTTGATGCGGTCCCTGCTCTCCTTGACGGCCGCATCGGGAAGGCCCACCGTCGAGAACTGGGGAAGGCCCGTCGAGATGTCCACTTCCACGTCGACGGGAAACGAGTCGATACCGACCACAGTGCTGCTCAGGACCTTGACGATCAAGACGGACAACCCGGAAGCGATCAATTTTCCTTATGTTCCACTTGGTTGCGCATATTATAACACGATTTGAAATTTGCAAGCACTTTCGGCTTCCGTTTTCTCGAGGCCTGATGTATGAAGAGCGCCTCGATAACGCACGGGAAGTTATCGAAACCAGAACAGGTCAAGGTGTCCGGTCACAGGAGACAGGTGAGAGAAAAGACACAATGGGGGCGATCCTGATGTGTGAGCAGACCAGCCGGGGCAAGCGGATCGTCTTCCGCCTGTTGCCTGTCACCTGATACCTGTTGCCCAGCTGAAGAGATGATTGGATTCTTCGACTCCGGTTTCGGGGGGCTCACGGTGCTCAAGCGCGTCGTCGAGGCCCTGCCGCAGTACGACTACGTCTACCTGGGCGACAATGCCCGCGCCCCCTACGGCAGCCGCTCCCAGAGCGTGGTCTACCGGTTCACCCTGGAGGCCGTGGAGTACCTTTTCCGGCTCGGCTGCCCCCTCATCATCATCGCCTGCAACACCGCCTCGGCCAAGGCCCTGAGGCGCATCCAGCAGGAACACCTGCCCGGCGCCTTCCCCGACCGCCGCGTGCTGGGGGTCGTGCGGCCCCTGGCGGAGGAAGTGGCCGGGAGAACCACCTTCCGCAGGGTCGGCCTGCTGGCCACGGAGGGGGTTGTCGACTCGGGGGCCTATCTCCGGGAGATCGGCAAGCTGGACCCCTCGATCCGGGTCTTTCAGAAGGCCTGCCCGCTGCTCGTGCCCATCATCGAGGCGGGGGAGCAGGACTGGGAGGGGGCGGAAATGATCGTGCAAAGATACCTCGGGGAGCTCATGGCCGAGGCGGGCTCGATCGACGCGCTGCTGCTGGCCTGCACCCACTACCCGATCCTCCTCGACACGATCCGGCGCCACCTGCCGGCGCACGTGGAACTGCTCGAGCAGGGCCCCATCGTCGCCGAAAAGCTCGCCGACTACCTGCGGCGCCACCCCGAGATGGAGCGCAGGCTCTCGAGGGGCGGCACGCAGGAGTTCATCACGACGGACCGCACCGAGCGGTTCGACCGCCTGGCCCGCACGTTTTACGGCAAGCCGATCCGCTCGAGGATCGTTTCGCTCGGATAGCCGGCGATGCAGCGCAGGCGGTGCGTTCCCGAACTGTAACGGCGCGGGCTCAAAAATTATCCAATCATCCCGAGTGGTTGCGTCCCCTTCCCGTGCCGCTGCGGCCCTGCGGCAAGCGCCTTGACGGGCCTTTTCTTCTATGCTAGCTTACGCCATTATTTTTTCGGCGGGCAATCCAGCCGTCGCCGGTGGAGCATGCCGCAGTTCACGCACCTCGACGAAAAAGGCAAGGCCCGGATGGTCGACGTCTCGGAGAAGCGCACGACCCTCCGCGAGGCCGTGGCCCGGGGCAAAGTCCTCATGAAGCCTCAGACGGCCCGGGCCATCGAGAGCCAGACGATCGCGAAGGGCGACGTGCTGGCCGTCGCGAAGATCGCCGGCGTCATGGCGGCCAAGAAGACCAGTGATCTCATCCCCCTGTGCCACCCGCTCGAGATCACGGCCGTCGACGTGAGCTTTCGCCCCGATGCCGGCCGGGGTGAAATCGAGATCGAGGCCTCGGTCCGGACAAGGGGCCGCACGGGCGTGGAAATGGAGGCCCTCACGGCCGTGAGCGCCGCGGCGCTCACCATCTACGACATGTGCAAGGCCGCGGACCGGGCCATGACCCTTTCGGACATCCGGCTCGTGCTCAAGCGGGGCGGCAAGAGCGGAACCTTCCGGCGAAAGGATTGACGGAAACACCCCCGTCGTTGGAACCCATGTCAACCCGCATCTACACCATCAACAGGGCGCTCGTCCTGCCGCTGGCCCTGAATGCCGTGCTTTTGCTGACGGTGCTCGCCCTGACGGCCGTCCGGCCCTCGACGGCGGCCGAGAGGGTGCTGCTGGCGGCGGCGCTCGTCCCGATGGCCGTCATCGCCGTGGAGGCGTCCCTGCGCCGGGTCGCCGTGGGTGACGCGGGGCTCGTGCTGTCGAAATTCTTCAAGCAGCGCTCGTTGCAATGGGCGGACATCACCCACGTGGGCGCCCTGGCGGTGCGCAGGAAGGTCTACCTGGTGCTGACCACCACGAAAGGCTTCCACGTCCTGTCCAACGCCTACGGCCGGTTCGGGGACCTCGTCCGCGACGTGCTGGCCCACGTGGAAGCCCAACGGGTCGAGGAAGGCGCGCGGGAGATCCTCGAGGCCGCCGGCGAGAACCGCGCGAATCGATTTGCAGCCTGGCTTGCAGCGGTGCTGCTGCTGGTCGTCGCGGCCATGAAGATCGCAGCCTGAAGCCGTGTCGGCCCCCGTGCAACCCGCACCGCGCAGCAGAGGAGAGGACATGAAAGTCACCAAGGCCCCGCCCACCCGCAGGACGGCATCGACGCTTCCCGGCATCGACGAGATCTTCGAGAAGAAGCTCGAGGAGCTGATCATCGTCCTGTCGGCCGGCCAGGGCGCCAAGAGCCAGGTGTACGAAGAGGTCCTCGCCCTGGTGGAGCGCGGCCTGATCCGGATCGCCCTGCAGCGCAACAACCATGTCAAGTCCGCGGCCGCTTCGTTTTTGGGGATCAACCGCAACACCTTCCAGAAGAAGATGGCCGCGCTGGGCGTCCCCTGCAAGAAATCGAAATAGGAATCGTCGGGTCCCATGCCATCCGTCCACACGATCAGCACTCCGCGTTCTCTCTGCCCCTCTGCATCCGACCAGAAAGCCGGGCCCACCGGCGCCGGGGGTGTCCCCCCGGCGGGCGGCGGCCCGCGCCAAGAGGGAACCGCCCCATGAAGGTCGGCGTGCTCGCCCTGCAAGGGGCTTTCCGCGAACATGTCCGGATGCTGCGGGCTCTGGGCGTCGAGGCCGTCGAGATCCGCCTGCCCGCCGGTCTCGACGAGGTCGACGGGCTGATCCTCCCGGGCGGCGAGAGCACGACGATGCGCAAGCTGATGGCCGAGTACGGGCTGGTCGGCCCCATCCGGGAATTCGCGGCATCGGGGAAACCCGTGTTCGGCACCTGCGCCGGCCTCATCGTCATGGCCGACCGTCTCAGCGGCCGCAGGCAGGAGCTGCTGAACCTGATCGACATCGACGTGGAACGAAACGCCTACGGCCGCCAGGTCGACAGCCGGGAGGCGGACATATCCGGCGATGCCCTCGGGCCCGAGCCCTTTCACGCCGTGTTCATCCGCGCCCCGCAGATCCTGAGCACGGGGCCCGGGGTGGAGCCGCTGGCGCGTTACCGGGGCCAGGTCGTGCTGGCCCGGCAGAAGAACATCCTGGTGGCGACCTTCCACCCCGAATTGACGGGCGACACCCGGATCCACGAGCTTTTTTTGCGGATGCTCGACCGCAAGGCACGATAATTGAAGGATTTCAGGGATTGAGCGCACCCGCTGAGGGTGCGCCCGAGGCTGCCGCCGAAGGGGCATCCCCCGAGGCGGACGGGATCCGACAGGAAACGATGACCGTACGAACCCTCTTGAAGACGCTCCTTTCCCCTCTCGCGCGGTGGCATCTCTGTGTCGGCCGCTCGCCCCGAAAGGCGCCCCCGCACTCGATCATCCTCTTCCCGGCGGACGAGACGCGGCTGTGCTGCGGCATCGCGGGCATCCTCGCCGTCAAGGGCGCCCCTGCGCCGGCCGCCGTCGACGCCGGCTCGAATCTCGCGCGGTGTTTCGCCGAGATCCGCCGGGCTCCCCTGTCGCAGGTGATCGCCGGCAGGACCCGCCCCGAGGGCTATCTCTCCGGCGAGTCCCCCCTGCGGGAAGCCGAGCGGGACCTGCTGCTGTTGAAACAGGAGACCCCTTTCCGGACGCTCTTTTTCGATCCCGGCAAGACCTCGGCGCTTCGCGCCCTCGTCTCGGAGACGGCGGCATTCCTCGCCGCGGAGGAAAGCCTGCTGGAGGCCGAAGCCGGACGCTTCACGACGGCGCAGATGGAGACCATCACGAGCCGCCTGATCCTCCTGAAAGACATTCTCTGGGGCCTCGAAAAGGACCTGCTCGCCAACATCGAGAAGATCCTGCACCTGGCCGCCGCCGAGCGCGTCGAAGAAATCACCCCCGAGAGCTTCGTCAAATTCGCCCGGGTCAATGTCCTGCTCAACGCCATCGACCGGCTGGAGGTCAGGGGGCGGGACTCGGCGGGCCTCCAGGTCTCGCTCACGATCAGAGACCGCGAAACCCTGGGCCGGATCATCGAGGAGATCCGGCGACAGGGGCTTCACGACGAGTTCCGGCGGCGCTCCGTCGAACGCGATCTGATGAACGGGACCATCCTCGTGGCCGACCACGTCCACGCCGACGGGGGCATCTGGCTCTCCTTCGTCTACAAGACGGCCTCCATCATCGGCAAGCTCGGCGAGAACGTCTGCAGGCTCCGCGAGGCGATCCGGGCGGACCGGGTTTTCCATGCCTTCGCCCGGGAGGCCGCGATTTCGGAGTCGGTCTTCGCCCACACGCGCTGGGCCTCCGTGGGCTCCATCACCGAGGCGAACTGCCACCCCATCAGCGGCTACAGCCTCTGCGCACCGGGCTCCGACGGGCAGATCCCCCCGGCGGGCCTCTGCTCGATCCCCGAACCGATCGCGGAGAAACTCGCCGACGGGAGTCCCCCGGGGACGAAGTTCTACCCCGCCTACGGGCCGGGCTGCTGGACGCTGAGCGTGGTCCTCAACGGCGACATCGACAACTACCCGATGCTGCGGTCCCTGCTCGAGTCGGCCTACGGCTATGCGATCGACCCCGAAGTCACCTCGGACACGAAGATCATCCCCCTGCAGGTCGAGCGCCATCTCAAGGCCGGAGCGACCCTCGAGGAGGCCTTCCGGCTGGCCGCAAACGACTTCGAGGGCTCCCACGCCATCGCGCTGGTGAGCAATCTGGAGCCGGGAAAGATCTTCCTCGCCCTCAAGGGGAGCGGTCAGGCGATCTTCGTGGGCCTGCGCGAGGACCAGTACCTCTTCGCCTCCGAGCTCTACGGCATCGTGGAGGGAACGTCGCGCTTCATCAAGATGGACGGCGAGAAACCCCGCGACCCCGACAACCCCGACTCCTCCGGCCAGATCTTCGTGCTCGACCAGCACTCGGCCGGAGGGCTCGAGGGCATCCGGGCCCTCACCTACGACGGGCACCCCGTGAGGCTCACGGAGTCCATGATCCAGAAGGCCGAGATCACCACCCGCGACATCGACCGGGGGCCCTTCCCCCATTTCTTCCTCAAGGAGATCACCGAATCGGCCCAGTCGGTCCGCAAGACCCTGCGCGGAAAGTACCGCATCGAGCCGAAGAAGGACGGCAAGAAGAGGGTCCGCTTCAACCTCGGCCGGGACATCCTGCCGGAGAGCTTCGTGAAGAACCTCAAGTCGAAAAGGATCCGCCAGGTCTTCGTCATCGGCCAGGGCACGGCCGCCGTGGCCGGCCAGGCCATCGCCGACGGCCTCGCCCTGTACCTCAAGGGCGCGTCCGTCAACATCCTGGCGAAGAAGGCCACGGAGATGAGCGGGTTCTTCCTCTGCGAGGACCTTTCGGACACGCTCGTCATCGCCGTGACCCAGTCGGGCACGACGACGGACACGAACCGCGCCGTGGCCATGGCCGCCGAGCGGGGCGCCACGATCCTCTCCATCGTCAACCGCCGCCAGTCCGACATCACGACGAAGTCCCACGGCGTCTTCTACACGAGCGACGGCCGCGACATCGAGATGTCCGTGGCCTCCACGAAGGCATTTTACTCGCAGATCGTGGCGGGGTACGTGCTGGCGCTGGCCTTCGCCCAGATCCTGAAGACCCGGTCCGACGAGTTCATCGCCGGGGAGCTTGCGACCCTCGAGACGACCCCCGGCCTCATGCGACAGGTGCTGGAGAAGAGGGACGAGATCCGCCGCTCGGCCGAACAGACGGCCCGGCAGAAGAAATACTGGGCCGTCGTGGGAAGCGGCCCCAACAAGGTCTCGGCCGACGAGATCCGGATCAAGCTCTCGGAGCTGTGCTACAAGACGATCTCGTCGGACGTCATCGAGGACAAGAAGCACATCGACCTCTCCTCGGAGCCCCTCATCCTCGTCTGCGCCGCCGGCAACCCCGAGACCGTGGCGGGCGACGTGGTCAAGGACACGGCCATCTTCAAGGCCCACAAGGCCTCCGTCGTCGTCTTCGCCGAGGAGGGAGAGACGCGCTTCGACCGCATCGCCGACTCCGTGATCCGCGTCCCGAGGGCGCCCATGCCGCTGCCGGTCATCCTGAACACGCTGGCCGGGCACCTCTGGGGATACTACGCCGCCTCCGCGATCGACGACGATGCGGCCTTCTTCCGCGGCTTCCGCAACGAGCTGAGCCTCGCCGTCGTCGAGCAGGACCGGAAGCACTACACCCTCTACCAGCGGCTCCTCGACCGCAACCTCCACCGGGTCCTCAAGGAGTTCTCGCAGCAGTTCACCGAACGCAAGAACCGCGGCAGCTTCAGCCTGCTGAGCGCCCGCACGATGACGGACATCTCGCTGCTGACGAAATACGCGGCCGGCAAGCTCCCCCTGGAAGACTTCTGGGCGGACTTCGGCGAGGAAGACGGGAACGGCTCGCCCATCGACCTCCTGAACGTCGCCTTCGGGCATGCCATCGACGAGCTCTCGCGGCCCATCGACGCCATCCGCCACCAGGCCAAGACGGTGACCGTCGGCACGAGCCGCAAGGAGGAGATGCCCCGGGGCGTGCTGTTCGACCTGCTGGCCGGCCTCAAGATCACCGCCAAGAACCTGAAGGCCGACAACCTCCTGGCCCTGGACCGCATCCAGAAGGCCGTCGCCGGTGTCCGGGGGTACACCCTCTACGAGATCGACAACCTCGACGCGGAGGGGCATCCCACCGACGACACGACGATCTCCGTCGTGAACCGGGGGGGGATATCCGTCGGGATGGTTTCCCGCACCGAGACGTCGAAGAGCCTCATCGGCACGAAGCGCACGCTCGTCCGGACGGGGGAGCTCTACGTGGGACGCGGGCGGGTGGACGGCAGTCCGCTCGTCATCGTCCCCCTGCTCAAGGGGGCCGCGGGCGTCAGAGGGCTGCTGCTGGCCCACGTGGAATTCCACCCGGCCCTGTCGCCCGAAGACAAGGCGGAGGTCCTGGGCGACCGATACCGCGACATCCGCAACCTGATCAACGAGTACAACCTCCCCTGGGACGACCGGTATCTCGAGCCCCTTTCCCTGGAATCCCTCTTCGGCGAATCCGTTGAAACCATCGTCGAGCGGATTCGGTTGACACTGAGTGGATGAAGAACCATTTCCCCGGCCGGCCTTGCGGAAACGAAAAACCCGTTGACCTTCATGGTTCCGATCGCAGATGATGAAACCGTTGCGTCCGCCGGCAGGGCGCGACCGGGAGGTCCGGTGGCATTGAAGCCGAGAGCTGAAGCGAAGATCGCTCAACTGCTGAAAAAGGGGGTGGACATCCCCAACCCGCTGACCCTGGACATCGGGGATGACGTCCCGATCGACCGGATCTCCGCACGGGGCGTCACCCTCTACCCGGGCTGCAGGATCTACGGGGAGAAGACGGTGATCTCGGCGGGCTGCAGGATCGGCTACGAGGGCCCGGCGACCGTCGAGAACTGCCGGCTCGGGACCGGCGTGGAGCTCAAGGGCGGTTTCTTCAGCCGGTCCGTCTTCCTGGGAAAGGCCAGCATGGGCCTGGGCGCCCACGTCCGCGAAGGCTCCATCCTCGAAGAGGAAGCCGGGGGCGCCCACTGCGTCGGCCTGAAGCAGACCATCCTGTTCCCGTTCGTGACGCTGGGGAGCCTGATCAACTTCTGCGACTGCCTGATGGCGGGGGGCACGAGCCGCCGGAATCACAGCGAGGTCGGCAGCTCCTACATCCACTTCAACTTCACGCCCGACGCCGACAAGGCGACGCCCTCCCTGATCGGCGACGTGCCGCGGGGCGTCATGCTGAACCAGCCCCCGATTTTTCTGGGCGGCCAGGGGGGCCTCGTCGGCCCGTTGCGGCTGGGATACGGCAATGTCGTGGCGGCCGGATGCGTGCTGAGACACGATCACCCGGAAGGCAACCGGCTGATCCGCGAGGCCGACGCCGCCGCGGGCGAGAGAGATTTCGTGCCGGGGGCATACCCCCGCTTCGGGCGCATCGTGGAGAACAACCTGCTCTACCTGGCCAATCTGGCGGCCCTGGAGGCGTGGTACCGCGACGTGCGGAAGCCCTTCCTGGAGGCTCAGGAATTCGGCGCGCTCCTCTATGCCGGCGTCATGGAGCAGCTGGCCGCGGCCCGAACGGAGCGCCTCGAGCGGCTCGAGGCCATGGCGGAAAAGGCCGCCTCCGCCGTCACCTCGGGCCGGCCCGCGAAAGCGGCCCGAGCCAGGCGGGAATTCCATGCGCGCTTCGAGGCCGTCGAGGCCGCCCTCCGGGAGCCGGTGCCGGGCGACGAGACGGAACGATCCCGAGAGGCATTCCTCGAGGCCTTTCAGCGCGCGGCGGGCCGGGACCGCTCGAATTACATCGCGGCGATCCAGGGCCTCCCGGCGGAGGTCTCTTCAATAGGCGTTCGATGGCTCGGCCGCCTGGTCGATGACCTCTGCGCAGGGGCCGCCGCGGCGGTGCCGTCCCTGGGGTTGTTCAACGATCCGGCATGAATCACAGGACGAACGAGATTGCGGATGGGTAAGCTGTTCGGGACAGACGGGATCCGGGGAGAGGCGAACCGGTATCCCATGAACGCGGAGACCGCCTTCGCGGTCGGTCAGGCCGTGGCGCACGTGTTCAAGAAGGACGGGCACCGCGCCCGGGTGATCATCGGCAAGGACACCCGGATTTCCGGGTACATGCTGGAAAGCTCCCTCGAGGCGGGAATCACCTCCATGGGCGGGCACCCGTACCTGGTGGGCGTGCTGCCGACCCCCGGGATCGCCTTCATCACCCAGAGCATGCGCGCCGATGCCGGCGTCGTGATCTCCGCATCCCACAACCCCTTCCAGGACAACGGCCTGAAGATCTTCGGGGGCAACGGGTACAAGCTGACCGACGCCGAGGAGGAGCACATCGAAGAGCTCATCCTCAACAAGAAGCTCACCGACCTGCTGCCCACGGCGAAGGGCATGGGGAAGGCCTTTCGCATCGACGACGTCCACGGCCGCTACATCGTGTTCCTGAAAAACACCTTTCCGCGCCGGCTCTCCATGGAGGGGATGAAGATCGTGATGGACACGGCCAACGGCGCCGCCTACCGGGTCGCCCCCGAGGCCTTCATCGAGCTGGGCGCCGACGTGGAGGTGATCCACAACACGCCCAACGGCATCAACATCAACGACCGGTGCGGCTCCCAGCACACGGCGGACCTGCGGAAAAAGGTGGTGGAGTCCGGGGCGGCCGTCGGCCTGGCCTTTGACGGGGACGGAGACCGCCTCATCGCCGTCGATGAAAAGGGCAGGGAGATCACGGGCGACCAGGTCCTCGTCATTTGCGCCGACCGGCTCAAGAAAGAAGGGAAGTTGAAGAACGACCTCCTCGTCACCACCGTGATGAGCAACCTGGGCCTGAGGGTCGCCTGCCGGAAGTACGGATTCCGGCACCACGCCTCCCAGGTGGGGGACCGTTACGTTCTGGAGGACATGCTGCGCCTCGGGGCCGTCATCGGCGGCGAGGACGCGGGGCACATGATCTTCCTGGAGCATCACACGACGGGCGACGGCATCATCGCCGCCATGCAGCTGGTGGCCGCGATGGTCCGGGAGGGGAAGCCCCTGTCCGAGATGGCCGCCATGATGGACATCTACCCGCAGAAACTGATCAACGTGGACGTGCAGCGCAAGCCCGCGATCGAGACCGTCCCCCGGCTCATGGAGGCCATCCGGCAGGCGGAGCGCGAGCTCGGCGACGAGGGGCGCGTCCTGGTCCGTTACTCCGGAACCCAGCAGATGTGCCGGGTGATGGTGGAGGGGCCGTCCGCCGAGGTCACGGAAAAGTACTGCACCCGGATCGCCGACATCGTACGCAGCGAACTCGGCGGAACGACCGGAGAGGAGGGAGCCGGGTAAGGACAAGGGCAGGGCGAAGCTCCCCGCCCCCGGGGCGCGTCCGCCCGGTGCTCCCGTCGAGTGCATCGCCCCCGGCTCCGCAAGACCCAGAACCCCGGCAAGGAGAGATCCCCCATGATCGCCATTCTCGATTTCGGATCCCAGTACAACCAGCTCATCGCCCGGCGCGTCCGCGAGTGCCGGGTCTACTGCGAGATCCTGCCCCACGACATCTCTCCTGAAACGCTGAGAGCGAAGCCGGTGGAAGGAATCATCCTCTCCGGGGGGCCCGCCAGCATCTTCGACCGGGGCGTCCCGACCTGCGATGCGGGGATCTTCGAGATGGACGTCCCCGTCCTCGGGATCTGTTACGGCGTGCAGCTCATGGCGCACACGCTGGGCGGGACGGTCACGGCCTCGCCGCTGCGCGAGTACGGGCCCGCCGAGCTCGAGCTCAACGACCGGGGGAAGCGGTCCCTGCTGTTCGCCGGCCTCGAGGGGCGCCAGCGGATCTGGATGAGCCACGGCGACCGGGTCACGAAGCTGCCGAAGGGGTTCAGCGTGACCGGCACGACGGCCAACTGCCCCGTGGCCGTCATGGAGAACCCCGGGCGCAGGCTCTACGGCGTGCAGTTCCACCCCGAAGTGCACCACACGGTCAACGGCATCGCCGTCATCCAGAACTTCCTGTTCCGCATCTGCGGCTGCCGCCCCACGTGGACCATGGGCTCCTTCATCGAGGAGAACGTCCGGCGCATCCGCGAGCAGGTGGGCGACGAGCGCGTGCTCTGCGCCCTCTCGGGCGGCGTGGACTCGTCGGTGCTGGCCGTGCTCCTCCACAAGGCCATCGGGAAGCGGCTCGTCTCCATCTTCGTCGACAACGGCCTGCTGCGGGAAAACGAGGTGGAGGAGGTCGTCTCCACCTTCCGGGACCAGTACCACCTGAACTTCCGTCTCGTGCGGGCGGGCGAGCGCTTCCTCAAGAGGCTCGCCGGCGTCGCCGACCCCGAGCGCAAGCGCAAGATCATCGGCCGTGAGTTCATCGCCGTCTTCGAGGAGGAGGCGAAAAAGCTGGGACGCGTCCGTTATCTCGCCCAGGGGACCCTCTACCCCGACGTCATCGAGAGCACCTCCTCCTTCGGCGGGCCCTCGGTGGTCATCAAGAGCCATCACAACGTGGGCGGCCTGCCGGCGAGGCTCAAGATGTCGCTCGTCGAGCCGCTGCGGGTTCTCTTCAAGGACGAGGTCCGGGAGCTGGGCCGCGAGCTGGGCCTGCCCGAGTCCCTCGTGGGGCGTCACCCCTTCCCGGGTCCGGGGCTGGCGGTGCGCATCCTCGGCCCCGTCACGAAGGAGAAGCTCGCCGTCGTGCGCCGCGCCGACGCCATCCTGCGCGAGGAGGTCTGGAAGGCCGGCCTCTTCAACCACGTCTGGCAGGAGCTGGCGGTGCTGCTGCCCGTCAAGACCGTCGGGGTCATGGGCGACGGGCGGACCTACGAGAACGTGATCGCCCTGCGGGCCGTCACGAGCACCGACGGGATGACGGCCGACTGGGTGAGGTTCCCCCACGACGTGCTCGAGAAGATCTCGAGCCGCATCGTCAACGAGGTCAAGGGCGTCAACCGCGTCGTCTACGACGTGAGCACCAAGCCGCCCAGCACGATCGAGTGGGAGTGACGGACCGCCGAAGGACACAGCGGTCTGCGTTATGAGAGTTGAGTGTTGAATAAGGATGGATCGATGCAGGCGAAAAGAATGAATCCGAACCTTCAATACGAAATTCAAAACTCATCACTTGACAGGGTCCGCTGAAGCGGACACAGATAGACCTGAGAAGGTGGCGCCATGCGCACGAAATACATTTTCATCACCGGCGGTGTTCTGTCTTCCCTGGGCAAGGGGCTTGCGGCGGCCTCCATCGGGTGCCTGCTCGAGGCCCGCGGCCTCACCGTGACGAACATGAAGCTCGACCCCTACATCAACGTCGATCCCGGCACGATGAACCCCTTCCAGCACGGCGAGGTCTTCGTCACCGATGACGGGGCCGAGACCGACCTGGACCTGGGCCACTACGAGCGCTTCACCAGCTCGAAACTCGGCAAGCTCAACAACCTCACGACGGGGCAGGTGTACTACTCCGTGATCACCAAGGAGCGCCGCGGCGACTACCTGGGCGGCACCGTGCAGGTCATCCCCCACATCACCAACGAGATCAAGGACTACATCCACCGGGCCTCGGAGGGCTGCGACGTGGCCATCGTCGAGATCGGCGGCACCGTGGGCGACATCGAGGGACTGCCCTTTCTCGAGGCGGCCCGGCAGTTCCGCTTCGACGTGGGCAAGCAGAACGCCGTGTTCATCCACCTCACCTGGGTGCCCTTCCTGAAGACGGCGGGCGAGGTGAAGACGAAGCCCTCCCAGCACAGTGTCGCGGCCCTGCGGCAGATCGGCATCCAGCCCGACATCCTGCTGTGCCGCGCCGAGAACTACCTGGCCGACGGCATCAAGGCCAAGCTGGCCCTGTTCTGCAATGTCGAGGTGGAGGACGTCTTCACGGCCAAGGACGTGGAGCACATCTACGACGTGCCCCTCATGTTCCACCAGCAGGGCGTCGACGAGAAGATCGTCAACCTCCTCAACATCTGGACGGGGCAGCCGCGCCTGGGCGAGTGGGAGGAGATGGTCAACCGCATGAAGAACCCGAAGCACGAGGTGACGATCGCCGTCGTCGGCAAGTACGTCAACCTCGTGGATTCCTACAAGAGCCTCAACGAGGCCCTCGCCCACGGCGGGATCGCCAACGACGCCCGCGTGCAGCTCGTCTTCACCGACTCGGAGAAGATCGAGGAGGAGGGGGTGGGCGACAAGTTCAAGGGCGTCGACGGGATCCTCGTGCCCGGGGGGTTCGGCAACCGCGGGATCGAGGGCAAGATCCAGGCGATCCAGTACGCGCGGACGAACCGGGTCCCCTACTTCGGGATCTGCCTGGGCATGCAGGTGGCCGTCATCGAGTTCGCCCGAAACGTCGCCGGGATGAAGAAGGCCAACAGCACCGAGTTCGACCCCGACACGCCCTACCCCGTCATCGACTTCCTGCCCGAGCAGCGGCAGGTGACGGAAAAGGGGGCCTCCATGCGCCTGGGCTCCTACCCCTGCGTGCTGGACCCCAGGTCCTTCGCCTTCAGCGCCTACTGCGACCGCGAGATCGACGAGCGGCACCGCCACCGCTACGAGTTCAACAACGCCTACCGCGCGGACATGGAAAAGGCGGGGTTCGTCGTCTCCGGCACCAGCCCGGACGGCCAGCTCGCCGAGATGGTGGAGGTGAAGGGGCATCCCTTCATGGCGGGAACCCAGGCGCACCCGGAATTCCTGTCGCGCCCCACGCGCCCG
>Ga0116143_10000794_pt1 | contig 41473 bp, 32 predicted proteins | sample AD_UKC034_MetaG_FD_89745 | JGI IMG/M metagenome (GOLD analysis project Ga0116143, IMG submission 89745) | Active sludge microbial communities of municipal wastewater-treating anaerobic digesters from USA - AD_UKC034_MetaG | ecosystem: Engineered > Bioreactor > Anaerobic > Digestate | place: USA... | reverse complement strand
ATTGTTAAACCTAATATTTGTTCTAAAATTAAAATTCCCAAAGCTATCAACATCACTATTCCAAATTCTTCTCGAGGTTGGGAGTATGACCTTACTTCAAGTTGTGTTTTTTCGAGTGAGTCAATTTCTTTATATATTTCTCTGAGTTTATTATTGTCTGTAGCTCTGAAGTATTTGCCACCTGTTTGTTCGGCAATTGTTTTTAGGACTTCTTCATCTATTCTCACTTCTACATTTTGATACTGGACACCGTAATTAGTCTGAAATGGATAAGGAGCCATACCATTTTTACCTATTCCCACAGTATATACTCTTATGCCATATTCAACGGCAAATTCTGCTGCAGCCAAAGGAGAAACATTTCCCATATTATTTACTCCGTCAGTTAATAAAATTATAACACGGCTTACGGCTTTAGAATCTTTTAATCTGTTGACAGCAGTTGCCAAACCCATACCTATTGCTGTTCCGTCTTCAATAATGCCACTTTTAACTTCACCGAATAGATTAAGAAGTACTGCATGATCAACCGTTAGTGGGCATTGAGTATAACTTTCTCCTGCAAAAACAACCAGCCCCATTCTGTCATCAGGACGGCTTGACACGAATTCCATCCCTATTTCTTTTGCAGCTTCAATACGATTTGGTTTAAAATCCTCTGCTAACATACTTCCGCTTATATCAAGCGCAATTACAATATCAACGCCTTCAATTTTACGGTCTTCCCATTTATCTGTGCTTTGAGGCCTTGCAAGTACAATAATTATTGCCGACAAAGAAATCAGTCGTAATGCAAAAAGTAAGTGTCTCAGATAATATTTAATTGGCTTCCCCGTACCTTTGAATGCATTTAATGTACTGATACTCATTGATGCAGCAGACTTTTTCAATCTCCATATATACCATGCAATAACAGGAATTAGAATTGTAAACAACCAAAAGTATTCTTTATTTGCAAATTCGATATTACTCATTTTCTTCAGTGTTTTTTATAGTAGTATCATCACTTAATTCTATCTCTGCTTCGGCTTGTTTAATTTGCGATTGCTCTTCAATTATTTCTTTTGTGTTTTCAACAAATTCGAATGAATTGCTTAAAGAAAGATCATTTTCGTTTTGTAAAGACCTGTATTTCGCAAATTTCACTGCATCTGCCAATTCGAGTACTTGTTGTAATTTAAGTTTTTCGGATTCTTTTGTATTTGTATAATTGTTAATAGCTTGAAGGATTTCTGAAGTAGTCATTTCAACTGCATAGATATTAAATCTGTTTTCAATGTATTCTCTGATAACATCTGTTATTTGAACATGGAATTCTTTAATCTTTCCCTGACTCCAGATTTTTTCTTTTCTTATTTGTTCTAGTTTTTCCAATGCAATAACATGTGCCGGCAGTTTGGGTTTTACTCTCATAAATATTGGTTTCTTATTTTTCTTGTAAAACATCAGAAAATATATAAGTCCTGCTGCTATTAGAATAGCGACTAAAATTATCCACCAGTATTGCTTAAAATATTTTTTGAAATAATACCAAAACTCGGCAAGGTTAAAAGGTGTATTGTATAAATCTTCTTTAATGTCTTTGATACGGTATAAAGTAAATAATGGCTGATTTTGTGTGACTTGTTGATATTCCTGAACAAAAACAGTATCAACACTCCCTGCTACAATGTATTCGTCAAGAATTCCGGATTTGTCAACGATGTACATTTTTTGAGCTGATGATTCGGCAATTTTTATAATTTCTTCCTGATTATACAATCCTGTGTGCTGTGTTAATTCTGATGAAAATAAATTGAGTAATTGTTCTTTTATCGAATTTTTCAAAATATTAAGACTATCTTCACTCAGGCTTTGTTTAATGGAATCAGGAATGTATTGCTCTATCTCTTTTTTAAAGCCGTCTTTTCCATATACTATAAAGCCTGCTCTGTTAGCATAAATTGTATCAACAGGAATAGTGTCAAGAAGTACATAAGGTTTAACAAAAATCTGCGATTCAGCAGTGCTTATGTCATTAGTATCAGAATTATTTACATATTTTAATTTTATAGGCGGAATATAATTTAATCCTGTGTCGAAACTCGTAAAGACGTATGATTTTTGATAAGTTTTCAACCCTTCGTCACTTTCATTAATGATTGGCTTTGAATCTTTAATAAGATCAATATTTTTAGAGATAGTATCTTTGAATACCGGAAAAATAATTTCGTTAGTTTTTGGGACTTGTATTTCAATCTGTAGTTCAGTTTGCTCTCCGATTATAATAGTATCTTTAAGTACCTTTATGCTTACCGGAATTTCCTGTGCAAATAAGAAAACCCGCACCATAAGGAGAGGAATTATTAAAAACGATTTAATATGAATCTTCATAATTATCTGTTTTTAAATAAATTAATCAATGGTTTTACATAATCTTCGTCAGTACATAAATCCGCCCAGTCAACTTTTGCTTTTCTAAATGTACTAGCGGCATTCTCGTATTGTTCATTCCACCATTTTTTATAATTCTGACGCACCTTTTTATTGCTTGTATCAATCCATTTTAAATCTCCGGTTTCTGAATCTTTAAAATGTGCAAGACCAACATCAGGTAAGTTTTGTTCGAATTTATCATAAACTCGTAATGCAGCCAAATCATGTTTGTTTCCTGCAATTTTTATGGCATCGCTAAAATCAGGAGAAACAAAATCCGAAATTATAAATGCCGAACTTCTTTTTTTAATAGCGTTAGTCAAATATTTTAACGCCTGTGTGATGTCAGTTTTTTTACTTTGACTTTCGAAATTCAATAGTTCCAGAATAATTCTCAGGATATGCTTTCGTCCTTTTTGAGGAGGGATAAATTTTTCGACTTTGTCGGAGAATAAAATAACGCCGATTTTGTCATTATTTTGAATTGCCGAAAATGCAATTACTGCTGCTATTTCAGTCGTGAGCTCTTGTTTGAATTTTTGTTGAGTACCAAATTGTTTCGAACCGCTTACATCAATTAGCAACATTACAGTAAGTTCGCGTTCTTCTTCAAAAACTTTTACATAAGGATGATTAAATCGTGCTGTAACATGCCAGTCAATATCTTTTACGGGGTCGCCGTATTGATATTCGCGAACTTCACTAAAAGCCATTCCCTTTCCTTTATATGCAGAATGATATTCCCCTGCAAAAATCTGTCTTGACAATCCTCTCGAACGGATTTCTATTTTTCTGACTTTTTTTAGTAATTCTTTTGCTTCCATAATTGTTTAAATTGCAATTATTCTCTCAATTTCCGATTTTTATCTTTTTCTTATTTCGGTTTCTGATTTAATAATTTTATGGAACTTCCACAGAATTGAGGATTTTGCTTATGATTTCTTCAGATGTAATATTTTCTGCCTCTGCTTCATAAGTTAAACCAATACGATGACGAAGTACATCATGACAAACTGCGCGCACATCTTCCGGAATAACATAGCCTCTTCGTTTTAAAAATGCATATGCTTTGGCTGCTAAAGCCAGATTTATAGAAGCACGTGGCGAACCGCCGAATGAAATCATACCTGAAAGCTTGTCTATATTATATTTCTCAGGATAACGAGTGGCAAATACTATATCTAGGATATATTTTTCAATTTTTTCGTCGAGATATACTTGTCGAACAACTTCTCGAGCTTTTAATATATCTTCGGGTTTAATTACAGAATTTGCTTTTGGCATTTGTCCCGTAAGGTTTTCTCTTATTATTGCTCGTTCTTCTTCAAATTCCGGATAGTCAATTTTTAATTTAAGCATAAATCTGTCAACCTGAGCTTCAGGTAAAGGATAAGTGCCTTCCTGTTCTATAGGGTTTTGCGTAGCCATAACTAGAAATGGTAATTCCATTTTATAAGTCGAGTCTCCTATAGTTACCTGTCTTTCCTGCATAGCTTCCAGTAGAGCAGATTGTACTTTTGCCGGAGCACGGTTTATTTCATCTGCGAGAATGAAATTTGCGAAAATAGGACCTTTTTTGACTATAAATTCTTCTTTTTTCTGACTGTAGATCATAGTACCTATTAAGTCTGCCGGTAACAAATCGGGTGTAAACTGAACCCGGGCGAATTTTGCACTAATAGTGTTTGCAAGTGTGTTTATCGCCAAAGTTTTTGCTAGTCCCGGAACACCTTCAAGTAAAATGTGACCATCAGACAAAAGTCCTATCATTAAGCCTTCAAGCAAATGTCTTTGACCAACAATTACTTTTTTCATTTCAATGTTGATAATATCAACAAAGGAACTTTCTCTTTCAATTTTTTCATTTAACTCTTTAATGTCAATATAAGTATCCATATCAATCAGTTTAAGTTTAAACTTTGTAATTAAGGCACGAAATTATCATTTTTTGTAAATTTTGTCAAGACATTAACGCAATTATTATCTTATATATTTGTTAAAAGTGTTAAAGGGTTGTTAATACTGTAGCAAATTAACTAAATTACATTTAATAAATTAGCTGAATTAAAATTAATATAGATTTATACTATTTTTGTCTAATAAGATATAAAAGAGTTATTATGTTTTCTTTAAAATTCTTTCTTTAAATGGATAAAGCTTTAATAATTAAAAATGTATGTGAATTATTACTGAATAACAAAAGGCAAGCATGCATTGATTTTGCAAATAAAAATTATCCTTTCAATGATTATAAGCCTCAGAAAAGACAATATTCAAAATATCAAATGTGTAAAGTATTTTTAAGGGATGGATTCATTGATAGATATTCTGGTGATAAATTGCTATTCCCGGGACTAATTAAGATTATGACAATAGAGTTTACAGATATTTTTAAATACAATAGAAATTGGAAAATGTCGGAAACTCACATGATTTATTGGGATTTGTTTCCAACAATTGATCACTTGATTCCAATCGCAAGGGGGGGGCAAGATAATGAAAGCAACTGGATAACGACCTCTATGTTAAGAAACTCAGCTAAGTCAAATTGGACGATTGACGAAATTGGTTGGGAATTATTTAATAAAGGTAAACTTGAGAATTGGGATGGATTGTTGAATTATTTTATAGAACTGACTGATAAAAACCCTTATTATGAAAGGGATAATTACGTGAAAAATTGGAAAGTTGGATTGTTAAAAGCTATGAGTGAATTATAATAATCATAAAATAAGCTTGATTGATAATCTATAAGGTTTATCGTGGAGAAATAATTATACGTTAATGATTTTCACATTGTATTCTAATTCAGTATTTTATTAAATTATTAAGGGTGTTTTTTAAGTATTTTTTGTATTTTTGTAATGCTAAATATAAAAATATGAAAAAGTATTACATTTTGTTGTTCGTTTTTGTGTCAGTTGCAATTATATTTTCTTCTTGCAATAAATATGAAGAAGGTCCGGCGTTTTCTTTATTAAGTGTTACAAAAAGAATTACAGGTACCTGGGAATTAAAGGAAACAGTTATTAATGATACTGTCGTTGATCTGAACGATATGATAGATATGATGGGCGAAGCCGAATTGGACAGTATATCGGATATGGGATTTGATATTAGTCAGATTAATATTACTGCCGTAAAAGTAACGTTTGAGAAAGATGGAGACGGGAATTTTTATTTTGCAATCAGTTTGTCGGGTTTTCCATTTACTCGTACTGAGTACATGACATGGCAATTTGATGAAGAAAAAGAAAATGTTGAAATTACTATAATGAGTGAAATTCAGATATTTGAAATACTTCGTTTATCAAAATCGGAATTGTGGTTAAGGCGTATTGAGGTTCAGGATGGATTAACTACAACAACAGTTATGAAACTTGAAAAGGAAAAAGATTAAAATAATTATTTCAAAACTATAAATATATGTCAAAAATGAAATTGGCAGCATGCTGTCTGCTTATATTAATTGCTTTTAATTTTGTGTCTGGTCAAGAACGCCCAAATGATTCATATCTGGCTGAAGAAATCGGATATTTTATTAATGTAAAACCTGCATTTAATGGTTATGTTTTTACGGATAATTACTGTAATACCTTGTATTATCTCGAAAATGGAAATTTGCAAACTTTGATTTCCTCACCCGGTTGTGGGAGATATTATAATGTGTCGTCTGACGGTAAATATATAGCTTATAAACATATTAATAGTGAAGGGCAGGCACCGGCAGTAATAAATTTGGTAAACGGGAAAACCGAATATTTAAATGCAAGAGTAGATTTATGCGGACAACCTTTGTTTACTGCTGAAGGGATTGCTTTTACTATATATGATAAACTTATTGTTTTAAATAATGGAATAAGACAAGAATATCCTTTGGGATATTATTCAAATATTATTGCTATATCGCCGGATGAAAGTATGGCCGTTTATTCTGATAATGACAGACTTATGTTGCTGGATATAGAGTCGGGGAAAAGTAAACCAATTTCGGAAGAAAATAAATTGAGCAGCTACCCTCAATTTTCACCTGATGGTAAAAAGGTGCTTTTTCAATCCGAAAATATGTTTGTGCTGGATTTGGTAACCGAAAAGATGTATGATTTAGGTTATGGGCTTTATCCAAAATGGTTACATGATTCAGAAACCGTCATTTTTTATAATACCGATATTCAAAACAATACTGTGATTAATTCTGATGTTTATAAATGTAATTACCTTAACCCCATACATATTAATGTTACAAACACTGAAGAAAGGTGTGAGATGCAGGCTGTTGAGACTGCTCAAAATGAAATTGTTTATCATAGCTACAGTGACAGGGAAATATATAAGTTAAATATTGGAGATATAAATATATCTGATTCACAAATGATTTATAAACATGAAGGCGAATTAGAAATTTCTTTCCAAAATATAAAATCACAAAAAGCCGAGGTTTACATTCCCGGACAAGTTCCATACACTCATCAGGTATATGACACTCCTGATGCACATTATGGATATGGTTCTTGTGCTCCGACTTGTGCAATTATGGCTATATCTTATTTTAATATTTTGCCCAAGTGGTCCAAAAATGTTACCAAGTTATATCCCCATACAAGTGATTACGGATATTATGTGTCAACAAAATATAGATTAAATGAGCATTACTATGAAGAAAGTGCAACGACTTCGGGTGGAGACGTGGCAAATGGAGGATATGGGTATATGTGGGCAGCAAAAGGACCTAATGGAACTATGCGTAACTACATGCAACTGCATTATATGGAGTCTTCACAATTGTGGTCATCCAGTGTTACCTGGGCAGGTGTTACAAATGAAATAGATTTGGATTATCCATTACCAATGTGTGCAATGTTGTCAAGTGCAGGACATCTTGTATTGACACAAGGTTATATTGTCGGTCAGCATACTCTTATGTTCAGCGAACCTTACGGAGATAAGAACACCCCGAGTTGGCCAAGCTATGATGGTTATAATGCTCATTATGACTGGCCCGGGTATAATAATGGATACCAGAATCTTGATTATAACGGTTCTTATGGTATTATTGCCTGGACAGTTACAGCCAGAACACAGGAAGTCGAATATAATGATACCCTGATAGACGATGTTTATTATCATCATGGATTTGAAATGAATAATACTGAAAATGGTTCTCAGATGAGGTATTTTCGTGATGAAAATACCGGTTATAACAATCATTTTTGGTGGACAATTACAGAAGCAAGTTCAAATGATATTTGCTGGGTTCGTTGGATACCTAATCTCGAAGAAGAAGGCTATTACAGAATTTCTGCTTACATACCGGCGGTAAGTGCAAATGCTCATAATGCTCCATACAGAATAATTCACGGAGTTGATACAACTAAAGTTCTAATAAATCAAAATGATTATAACAATGAATGGGTAGATTTAGGGATATATAAATATACAGAAGGAGATAATTTTTGGGTTTATTTAGGCGATTCTACAGGTACGGGAGGCGACTCAATTGCATATGATGCAATAAGGTTTTCCCATCTGCCTAAACCTGTCGCCTCATTTACAGTGGTTGATAATCATTTATGTGTTGATGAAAATGTCATTTTGGAAAATTCTTCTTCTGATGCTTTATCGTTTTCATGGAATTTGCAGGGCTCTTCAAATCCTGAATGCTCTGAAACTAATCCCGAAATAAGTTATTCTTCAGCCGGCTCTTACGATATTCAACTTATAGCATACGGTATTGTGGAAAATGATACTTTGGAATTATTAGATTATTTTGAAATTCATAATCCTGCAATTGCTGATTTTACAGTGAATTCTTACGAATTGTATTTGCCGAATGCAATTGCAATATTTCAAAATAATTCTCAAAATGCTGATTCATATTTTTGGGATTTTGGGAATGGCAGCACATCAACGGACTCTAACCCATATTGTGTATATAATGCTGAGGGCTCTTATTCAGTAAGCCTTACAGCTAGCAACGACTGGTGTCCGGAATCGTTATTTGTTTTGGCAGATAATGTTGTTGTTAATACATCAACTAATTCGGGAGTTTTAAATTCTGGAAATGTATATATTTATCCCAATCCTGCAAATGACTTTATAGTTATTAAGGGTCTCAGCGAAATATCTCAAATTTTAATTAGAGATGTCCTCGGTCAAATAGTCTTTATGTCAAATGATTCAGAAATAAAAAGTATTGATGTCTCGTCATTTGCAAATGGTATTTATATGATGGAACTAGTTTCCGTTAGTGAAAAATACATTAGGAAGATTATTGTTGAGAGATAGTTCTCAAAATGTCTTCTTAAGCCATTTCTCGAGGTACACATCATAAAGGAGATAAATATTATCTTCATAATAAATCATCTGTTTTTCAAGCAGCGCATTTACCGCTGCTGTAACAGAACTAGGTTGGGAGAGATTGTATTTTTTTATAAAATTTCCCGAATTTATCTGTTCAACGCCTCCTTCTTTTGCTATTGCTGTCATTACAGAAAATTGTACCGAAGTTAGTAGGTTTCTGTATCCGAAATAAATATATTCTCGCTCTTTGAGAATTATATCTTCGACCAATCGTGCTTCTTTTTCTGTAACAATATCTCTTGAATATTCAAAAAGTCTGTTGAAAAAGTATTGTACATAATATGTGTGATTGTTGTAATACTCAATGTAATGAGCAATTAAGCTCTTATCAATTTTCTTGTCTCTTTTTTTGAAATGCTTAAGAATATGGGAGGTGTAAGCTTCGGGATTAATTCTTTTTAATTCCATAATGTCTGAACTTTGGTAAAATGGTTTACCATAATCACTGAACATGGATATGAGAATATCTTTACTGCTTCCTGAAAATATAAAGTTGTCCTTATGTTGATGTTGTATAGCTGTTCGAAGAATTGCTTCTGTGTTTTTTTCTGGGTAATGTACAATTTGTTGAAACTCATCAAAAGCGACAATATATTTCGATTTCTGAGCAGCCAGATATTCGAAAATCTTATTGATACTCAGTTCCGCTTCTTTTTCATCTGCAATGTTTACTTCAACAGATGGAATCCCTGATAAATCATCAAACACCAATTTACCTCTGATTCCTGCAACAAAAGCAGATATCTTTTCAAGAAATCCACGATTGTCTTTTTCATCTTTTACTATAGCATCACTAAATGCTTTGACAAAATCTTTAAGGCATTCCGTTGGCATAATGTCAATAAATATAATACGATTGCTTTGGTCTTGCTGTAATTTATTTAATACATGTTTTAACAAAATTGTTTTGCCAAGACGTCGAATAGATATAAGTGTGATGTTTCTTCCATTTCTGAAAGTTGATATTATTTTATCTGTCTCATCTTTGCGGTCACAAAAATATTTCGGAGATATGTAATCCAGTACAGGGAACGGGTTTTCGGGCTCAATTTTTTTTGCTGCCATAATTTTATTATTACAAACTTTACGTTACAAACTTTACGTTACAAACTTTACGTTACAAATATAACACAAAATATGTGATAAGTCAATATTCTTTTGTAAATTTCTTTTGTTTAGCTAATTTTTCTTATAAATTGCATCTGACTTTCTGGTTAGGATAATCATTTTATTATCTCTATTAGCATAGCTAAAGCAGTATTTGAGGCACGTAAAATATTAGTTTCTCTGTCATTTAGGGACTGATATTTTTTACTAACTGTTTTTTTATCTGATGCAACAGCAATCCAAATTGTTCCAACAGGCTTTTCGGGAGTTCCTCCGTCAGGACCGGCAATTCCGCTCACAGCTATCGAATAATCTGTTTTTAGTATTTTCCGTACACCAAGAGCCATTTCTTCGACAACTTGCTGACTGACGGCACCATACTCTTTCAGTGTTTCAGATTTTACTGCCAGTATGTTGGTTTTAACGGAATTGTCATAAGCAATTATACTTCCTTTGTAGTAAACAGAACTTCCTGGGATTGATGTAATTAATGAAGAGATTTTACCTCCTGTACAGCTTTCAGCAGTTGATAGGGTTTTACCTTTAGCTTTCAACAATTGTCCAATTAACACTTCCGGTTTAATATCTTCTTCGGCAAAAATATTTTTCGCAATAATTTTTTTAAGATTTTTTAGTAAATCTTCTATTAGCATCTGATGTTCCGGTTCTGCTTCATATATACTCAATCTCAATCGGATAAATCCGGGTGCCGGTAGATATGCTAGTTTCACAAACTCAGGCAAAGCGTTTTCCCATTCTGAAATTTTTTCTGCCAGTATTGATTCAGGTAAACCATAAATCAGCAGTGTTTTATGTATGATAGGTTTATTTATAAATGTTTTTTTAATAAACGGAAGCACCTGTGTTTCCATTAAATGTTTCATTTCGAATGGAACTCCGGGCAACGATATAATATACTTTCCATTTTTGATAAATAACATTCCCGGGGCAGTTCCCATTTTATTGTTAAGTACAATAGCATTATCGGGAACCATAGCCTGATCATGATTGTTGGTGTTCATTTTAAATCCCCGGAGGGTTACGAATTCTTTAATGTTCTGAAGGACAGCTTCACTAAGGATAAGTTTGGATGAAAACAATTCACAAAGGACATTTTTTGTTATATCATCATTTGTCGGGCCAAGCCCACCTGTAACTAAAACCAAATCTGAAATTTCCATCATTTCAGTAATTGTACCGATTATTTGTTCTCTGTTATCCCCTATAGACCGAATTTCTTTCACAATAACTCCTGCTTCATTAAGTTTTTTAGATATCCAGGCCGAATTTGTGTCAATAATTTGGCCAATAAGAATTTCGTCTCCGATTGTAATAATTGATGCAAACATAATTTTGTAATAATTCTACAAATATATATACTTATAACGACACCCTAACAAATCAATTTTATAACTTTGTCAAAAAGAAATTATGCTGAAATATTCCAAAATAAAATCACCGGTTTTCGCAGTTGATATGAATATTGTAAGGAAAAATATCAAAAGCATAATGGATAAACTGCCTAAATCATGCATTTTTAGACCTCATTTTAAAACACATAATAACAAGATAACAGCAAAAATATTCAGAGAATTTGGAGTTAGCAAAATTACTGTTTCATCTGTTGAGATGGCTTTATATTTCAGACAGCTTGGTTTTAAAGATATTACAATTGCTTTTCCGATTAATGTGAGAGAACAGAGAAGTCTAAATAAACTTTCGGGAAATACAAAATTGGGGTTATTGTGTTCATGTATCAGTTCTGTAAATATTTTAGTCAAAATGCCGTTGATAAAGGCTGATATATGGTTGGAAATTGATACAGGTTATAATCGTTCGGGAATAAGTTGGAATGATTTTGAGCAAATTGAAAATTGCATTCGAGTAATTACAAGTTGTTCTCAGTTAAACTTTAAAGGTTTCTTAACGCATAACGGGTTAACTTATAATTTACAGAGCAAAACGGATATTTTAGCATCTTCTACCGATTCTATCAAAAAATTGAAATCATTAAAAGATAGATTTTCGTTATTTAATCCTTTAATATCTATTGGTGACACACCCGCTTGCAGCATAATGAAAAATTTTAACGATGTTGATGAAATTCGTCCGGGCAATTTTGTATATTATGATTTAATGATGTTGACAAAAAATGTTTGTTCAAGAGAGCAAATAGCAGCCACAGTGTTGTGTCCGGTTGTAGATTTAAACCCTGAAAGAAGCGAAATAGTTATTCATGGCGGAGCGGTTCATTTCAGTAAAGAAAGTATTTTGGTTGATAATAATATTGTTTTTGGGAAAGCAATAAAACATATTGGAAAAACAATTTTGGATATTGACGAACATATTATTTCATTATCTCAGGAACATGGGATTATAAAGTTGTCAAAAAGCAAAGCAGAAGACTATAATATTGGTGATTTAATAGAAATAATTCCGGTTCATGTTTGTTTGACTGCTGATTTGATGAAAAGTAAAATAGTTCACTATGAATAATCTATTTGGTATTTAAATATTATTATTTATTTTTGATTATTATATTAAAATAACAATATTATGAAAAACTACATTATCCTTGGAATTTTTGCAATAGTTTTTGTTGCATGCAGTTCAAAACCAACTGAGAACAATTCTGCTGAAGAAGAAGTAATAATTGAAAAACGAAAGGATTTGGACGTGTTTCTTGTGAATTGTCCTATTGAGTGCCTTACTGTGAAATATTATGATGTTTTTATTTATGGAGAAGATACTGTTAATTTAATGAATTACGGAAATGAATATAATTTTAATGAAGATGGGAATTTTGTAAACCTGAAAAATTTTCTCGAATCAGGAATGGTTTTATCAGAGACTAAATATAAATATGATAAAGAGGGTAATTTTATAGGAACAGAGGTTTTTGGGAGTGATGGTAATTTGCTCAGCTATTGCGAAATAGTAGATAGTGATACAAAAAACAAAAAAATAAAGTCTACTTATGATTCTTCTGGGACAATGATTTCGGAAAGTGAATTATATCAAGATGAATATGGAAGGACAATTCGTGAAGTTGCTAAATTATATGAGCAGTGTTATGTTTTTGATAACAAAAATAGAATTGTTGAAAGTTTACTCGTTTACCAGGATAAAACTATTGATTCGAAATTGGTTTATGAGTTCAACAATAGCCCTTTCCCGGAAAAAACCTGTACTTATAATAGTAAAAACGAGCTTTTGTCTGTCATGACACATGAGTATGTAACTGATGAAAAGGGAAATTGGATTAAAAAATATTCCTACGATAAGGGCGGTATTTTGACGCGTCTTGAAACAAGAGAAATAGTTTATTCTTTAGATTAAGTGTATTAAAAAGTTAAAAAAACTTACTTAAAGAAGTAAGGTAATAAATTGTTTTAATTTCTAAATTGTTATAAAAAATAGATTGTTAGATTTTACGTATTAATTTTAGAATTTACGACAGACTCTTTTTCTCCAGCTTCTCATTTATATATTTACCAAAATGCTGATCTTCTTTAAGCACATGGTTAACAATCCAGTCAATAAGTAAGATTTGAATGCGGAACATGTTGTATGTTTTGCTCTTTGTGTTAGAGTCGATTTCTTCTTTAAGTATTTTAAAAGATTTTGTGAAGTTTCTGTGTTGTCGTTTTTGTCTTTCAATAAACGGGTAATTATTCTCTTTCAGATAATTCTCTTCTGTAGAAAAATGAGTATTAGTATATTCATAAATATAGGCTATCAATTTGTTTATGTCTTCTTTTGATACATCTATATTGACAGAATTTAAAAGTTTAACTGAATTTTTAAATAAGTCAAAATGTTGACTGTCTATTTCGGGGTTGCCAACTTCAAATTCTTTACTCCAAACAATTTGTTGCATTAATTCCTGTGAACCTTCAAAAATATCTTTCTCAAGATAAAGATTACACCTTTGTAAATACACTTGTGCCGGTTTGTCTTCCGGATTTATTTTCAAACACATCTCCAATAATAATTTAGCTGAATCAATTTCTTTGTAATGGTAATGAGCCAAAGCTTCTTCGAATATCGGTTTTGTCTTTGTTTTTAGACATTTTGATTTGTATGAATCAGTGTCGTAAACTTCGTAAATTGATTGAGGTTGAGTTTTTCCTTTTACTAAAACTCTGTCAATAAACCGAACAGAAAACATTCTCGAATCCTGAAGACTGTTAAAGGTGTTTTCACCAATCAAGAGATTTACCTGATAATTCTTTGTCAGAGTTTCCAATCTTGCGGCAAGATTTACGGCATCACTTATAACTGTACATTCCATTCTACCCGGGCCCCCAATTGTTCCCAACATACAAAGTCCGGTATTTAGTCCTATCCCAATCTTTGTTGCCGGTAACCCTTTAGTCTTGATTTCTTTATTGAATTTTTCTAACTGCTTCAACATAGTAATAGAGCAGTTGACAGCAGAGTCAGGCCAAGTAGGAAATATCGCCATAATTCCATCACCCAGATATTTGTCTATTATTCCACCATGACTAGTGATAACAGCCTCCATTCGATTAAGATAAGAGTTGATGAAATCGAAGTTTTCTTTGGGCGTCATGGTCTCCGACAATTGGGTGAAATTGCGAATATCGGCAAAAAGAATTGTAAGCTCTGTTTCGGTTTGGTCTCCTAGTTGTACTTCTTTGATGTTTTCTTTACCAAGCAGACTCAGCATCGAATATGGTACAAAACGAGATTCAGAAGCAATTTGCTCTTTAAGATTTGTTGTGGTTAATTTTGAATCTTTATCTGTATTCACGTAGTAAAGATAAATTATTTTTTTAATAGGGTGAAATTTAGTCTTTATTTTGTTTTATAACTTATTATTAAGAAAATTGTAGAATAATCTATTGTTTTTTAACAAAATACCTCTGCATCAATATTCCCCCAATTATTAAAACGAGTCCTATTACGGTAGCAGATTTTATTTCCTCACCTATGGTTATGTTTACAATTATTAACGATAAAAATGGAGCGAAATAAATCAAATTACTCACTTTTGCGGTAGTCTGAGACAAGGATAAGGCTTTCATCCACAGGAAAAAGGTAAGTCCCATTTCAAAAATTCCAACATAACTAACTCCGATTAGTCCGCAAGTTCCCGGTAATTTAATACTTTTTGTAACCAATCCGTAAATGAGAATCAAAATAAAACCTGCAACAAAATTCATAAATAATTTTATTGATTCATCGCGTTTGTCTTTTAGGTTCAAAAGCCAGAAAACTGACCAAATTACAGTACTTAATAATGCTAAAGTAACGCCGTATGTATTTGTAAATTTAAAATTCAAAATGTTTCCGCCTGTTGCAATAACAAAACTGCCGAAGAATGAAATTAAAATTGCAATAAAACTCAATAATGAAATCTTTTGCTTTAAAATAGGAATTGACAACAAAACCAGAATAACCGGCCAAAGATAATTAAGAGTTAATGCTTCTTGTGCTAATAGAACATCGTAAGCCTGAAACAGAATGAAATAGTAAACGAACGGATTTAAAAATCCCATTAAAACAGAAAGGGAAATTTCTTTGCTACTTTGTTTAAAAAATAAATGCCATTTTTTTTGAGCGCTGATGAATATTATGAAAACTAAAACCGAAATAGCAACCGACCAAAACAATAAATTAAAATAATTTATTTCACGCAATGCCAGTTTAAATGCAGATCCTACTGTAGCCCAGCATAGTACCGCTGCAGATGCAAAAAGATATGCTTTGGTTTGATTTTTCATGCTGCAAAGGTAGATTTTTTTTTAATGTTAAACTCATTAACTCCGAACTTCTAACTTTCAACTACTAATTCAAAAAAACTTATCTTTGCATAAAACTTATCTTAAATGTGTGGTCGTTTTATTTTGGTTCAGAAACTTGAAAAGCTGGAAGCCAGATTTAATGTAACTGCTATCCCGGAATTGATTTTTACTCCTTCTTTCAATATATCTCCGGGGAAAACTTCTTTGATAATATCATCCGATTCACCTGACAAAATACAGGCTGCTGTTTTTGGACTTACGCCATTTTGGGCAAAAAAGCCTATGTTTTTATTCAATGCCAGAGCAGAAGGAGATCGAAACAAAGAAAATGATCCTAACTTTAGAGGAGCAAAAGATATTATTAATAAACCTTCTTTTAGAAAGCCCATTCGCAGTCAGCGTTGTTTAGTCCCTGCAGATGCTTTTATAGAAGGAACTACTACTGAAGGGTTGTCAAAACCGTTTCTTGTATTTCTGAAAAACAAGCAAAGACCATTTGCATTTGCCGGAATATATGATGATTGGAAAAATCCAATAACAAATGAACTTATTCGCTCATTTTCAATAATTACAACTACAGCAAACTCTTTTATGCAAAAATTACCGCATCACAGGTCGCCAGTCATTTTAGAGCAATGGCAGGAAAAGAAATGGATTAGTTCTAAAACAGCACTGACAGACATAACTGATATGCTAAAACCCTGCAATCCCGATATTCTTAATGCATATCCAATTTCAGAAAGTATAAAAAACCCAAAGAATGATAACGCTGATTTAATAAAACCTATTGGAGATACAATAGAAAAGGAGACAGATTTTAGCATTAAAAATACACTTTCTAATCAGGGTTTTGGAAGGAATAACAGGCATTTTTGATTATTGAATGTTTAGATATTGCAAATTAAATTGCATTTTGAAAATATCTTATTTTTACTGTTCAAATAAGATGTGTCAGGTATGCTTGAATGTATTGCATAGATTCTTCAATATCATTCAAACTTAGATTAACAATATATGAAGTTTCTGTATTATATTTTTTTGAAAATTCTGTTAAAGCTCTTTTCTTAGCAAATTTTTTAAACGACTTGTATTTTGCTTCAATTGGTATGATTTTCCCCTGATGTGTTTGTATAACAAAGTCTATTTCAGTGTTATCTTTTGTCCTGTAATAAGTGATATTTTCATTCTTGTATTTGTTCAAAAGTTGTAAGAAAACAAAATTCTCAAATATCTGTCCATTGTCAACACGTATATCTATGTCATTAAAACTGTTGTAAACAATATTGCGAAGTCCGTTATCACAGAAATATATCTTTTTCATTTTTGAGATTTCTTTACGCGTGTTTGAGTAATATGGTGAAAGTAAGTTAATAATAAACATTTGTTCCAGAATATTAATGTATTCTTCACAATTTCTATAAGGCAACTGTATTGTATTTGATATTTCATTGATATTTAACATGTTACCAATTTGTGAAGATAGAAGTTTGAGCATTTTATTAAATGCAACAAAATCTTGTTTTTTGATATACTCTTTAATATCTTTTAATAAATATGTTTGGTATATATCGTTAAGTAATTCGATTTTTTCTGAATAATCATTTGTTTTTGCAACTTTTGGCAATCCTCCATAAGTCAAATATTCTTTTAATATTTGTTGAATTTTGGGGAATAATACTTCTGTGTTATCATTTATTCTAAGCAATGTAAATTTATTCCATAATTCGATATCCTGAAATTTTACATATTCAACAAAATTTAAAGGAAAAACCTTTATTATTCTAACCCTGCCGGCAAGTGATTCTTCGACATTTTGGATAATCTGCAAACTGGAACTTCCACTGCACAGGACTTTTAAATTTTTGTATTTATCAACCAGTAATTTAAGAATGGTAGAGATTTTTTCTATGTACTGAAACTCATCTATAACCAATATTCCTTCAAGCTCATTATTTATGTTTATTTGTAAGTAGCGTTCTATAATTGAGAATTGACTAAATAATGAGGCTGTCTCAATATTTTGACCATTTAGCCAAATAGGATTAAGTTTTTTTGCATACATTTCCATTAAAGTTGTCTTGCCAACTTGTCTTGCTCCTATTAATACAACAATTGGGTTGTTTTTAAAGCCAGTTTGTATTTTCTCAATATAAGTATTTCGTTCTATCATAATTCGATTATTTTTACAAAAATAGCAAAATAATCGAATTATTTTAAAAAATATAAATATATTATAATCTTTATTTAAATTTAAAAATCTGTAATTGCAAGTAAAAGGCTTACAAAATCAGGGTTTTGAGAGGGATGACGGAAATTTTTAAAATTGTTTTTAATATAAAATTGAGATAAATCCGCCTTAGAAGTTTTCAATTAAAAAATATTTTACTCACTTTTGCAAATCAATAAAATTAAAATAAGTGAAAAGGGTCTTAGTTTTTATATTTTTTGCAAGTGTCGTAATGTCTTTAAAAGCTCAGGAAATTCCTGTTCCGGTAGTAGTTGACACAGTTAAAAGCGGAAGATTCGATATTGTTCTTTTCAGCGACAGAACCTGGCAATATGTTAATCATGACAGTATAATGAGTATTGTACGTACTGAGGATTCAATAAAATCGCATTTGTTTATTTTAGAAAACAAGTTATATAAGCCTGACAGTGCAGCAGTTTTTTCTGAAAACTGGGATACGGTAAATATTTTTGCTTTTGGTAATATTGATTATAAAAGAGCTTTAGACACTTTTGCAATACCTGTTTTAAGCGATTCTGCGAAATTTTATATTCCCGTACCGGGATATGTTCAATCTAAGTTCGGTTGGAGGTGGGGACAAATGCATAACGGAATTGACCTTGATTTAAAAACCGGTGATACAGTTGTTGCATCCTTTGATGGCATTGTGCGTTACGCCGGATGGAATGCGGGTGGTTATGGTTATATTGTTATAGTAAGGCATTATAATGGACTGGAAACCTACTATGCTCATCTTTCGGCATTAAAATGTACAGATAATCAGTCTGTTAAGGCGGGAGAACTTATTGGCTTAGGCGGTTGTACAGGCAGATGCTATGGACCTCACGTTCATTACGAAGTAAGATTTAAAGATAATCCTTTTGACCCGGAATGGCTGATTGATTTCGAAACGAAAGAATTAACAGTAGATACGCTGATTTTAACCCCTCAGAAATTTGGTCACGTAAAAGAGATTTGTGAAGCTCAATATCATGCCGTGCAAAGTGGTGATTCACTATGGGGTATTTCTCGCCGTTACGGAGTTTCTATAAAATATCTATGCACATTGAATGGCTTAACGGAAGAGTCAATTATTAATGTAGGACAAAAAATCAGAGTTAGATAATTGATAATCTTTTATAATTCGGTAATTAACATTTTTATGTTTTAAACTTCTGTGTTTTAACCATTTCGCAAAAGTTTTTGTTTTTAAATTTGTAATTAAATCATTTATTATGAAAGCGATTTTACCATTAATATTTTTGATGATATTTGTTTTTATTTGTTGTACAAACTCCGGTAAAACCAATGTTAATAAATCAGAATTTGATGTAGAAGTTGTTAATTCAGATACGCTTGTATATCCAGGTATATATCAGACAGAATTATATTTGAATCTGATTTCGGATTTGAAAATAGGAGTTGTTACTAATCAGACAGGTATTGTAAATAATGTTCATTTAGTTGACACTTTGATTTCGTTACAAATGAATGTTGTTAAAGTGTTTTGTCCCGAACATGGTTTTAGAGGAACTGCAGATGCAGGACAAGTTATTGACTCTGAAACTGATGATAAAACCGGACTTCCATTAATTTCGTTATATGGTAAAAACAAAAAGCCAACGCCAGAGCAATTAGCAGATATAGATATAGTTGTATTTGATTTGCAGGATGTAGGTGTGAGATTTTATACTTATATATCTACTCTACATTACGTAATGGAGGCTTGTGCAGAAAGCAATATTCCTGTAATTGTACTTGATAGACCAAATCCTAATGCTCATTATATTGATGGTGCTATATTGGACACAGCAAATTATCGTTCATTTATTGGTATGCATCCTGTTCCTGTGGTTTATGGAATGACAATAGGTGAATATGCACAAATGATAAATGGCGAAAAATGGCTTAGAAATGGGATAAAATGTAATCTGACTGTTATTCCTTGTAAAAATTATAACCATAAAAGCAAATATTCCCTGCCTGTAAAACCATCTCCAAATCTTCCTAATGACAGAGCAATTGAGTTATATCCAACATTATGTATTTTTGAGGCAACGACCTTAAGTGTAGGAAGAGGAACGGATAAACAATTTCAGATATTGGGTCATCCATCATTAAATGTTGTTGATCAGGCAAGTTTTACTTTTACTCCAATGCCTAATGATGGTGCAAAAGATCCTGTGCTTAAAGGACAGTTGTGTTACGGCTTTGATTTATCAGAAAACAGCTCTATTTTTAAATGGGAAAATGACAAATTAAATTTAAGTTTAATTATTCAGGTCTATAAATTGTTTCCTAAAAATGAAGTTTTCTTCAAAAAAACAAATTCAATTGAGTTGCTGTCAGGTTATGCAGATTTTAGAAAACAGATTGAAAGCGGTGTAAGTGAAGAAGAAATTAGAAATGGATGGAGCGAAGGCCTTGAAAAATTCAAAGCTATCAGATTAAAATACTTAATATATGAATAGAAAAATAATTTTTTTTACAGCATTACTGTCATTAGTGTTTTTTACTTTTTGTACAGATCAATATGAAAATCATTCTCTTGCATTCAGAAATAATACTAATGACAGTATTAAGGTTGACAGATATTACAATAGTAGTACTAGGGCAAGATCGGTAACAATAGCTCCTGCAGAATATGGTAAGTTCTATGACACATCTTCGGATTTATGGATTACTCCTCAGGTCGAAATGCAGAAAATTTGCGATTCTGTAATTATTACAGGCAAAGTAAATGATAAGGATTTCAGGATAAGATTTAAAAACAATGACATACAAAACTATTGTAATTCTCCATTTTCCGAGAGTGCTGATTGGGAGTTGGAAACTGTTGTAGAAGAAACCCCAAGATTATTCGGTAAAACTTTGGAGTATTTTTATATTCATATATACAATATAAATCCGGCTTGTATTACAGTAACTGATTAGTGTTTTGAAATAATACTTCTCAGTCAGAATTTGTAAATTAGTTAGGGAATAATAATAATTGCAAAGTCAGGTTTTAGATTTCAGATTAAAACTTTGACCTAGTAAAAATGTAAAAAAAACGCCTCAAAAATAAATTGAGGCGTTTCATTTGTATATAAAATGTTGTTATGACATATAAGTTTCGATTGGATCGCAAGTGCAAACAAGATTTCTATCACCATAACCATTATCAATTTTACCTACATAAGGCCAGAATTTATTTTCTTTTATCCATTGTAGTGGAAATGCAGCTTGTTCGCGAGAATATTTATGATTCCATTCACTTGAAGTAAGCTCAATTTGAGTGTGTGGAGCATTTTTAATTGGATTGTCTTCACGGTCAAACTTGCCCGATTTGATTGCTTCACATTCATTTTTTATTGACTTCATAGTTTCGATAAACCTATCGAGTTCCTGTTTACTTTCACTTTCGGTTGGTTCAACCATCAAGGTCTCGTGAACAGGGAAAGAGAGAGTAGGGGCATGGAAACCGTAGTCCATAAGTCTGCGAGCCAGATCGGCTGCTTCAACTCCGTATTCTTCCCTAAAACTGTGTGCATCTAAAATCATTTCGTGAGCACAACGACCTGTTTCTCCGGTATATAAAACTTCAAAATAGCCTTTCAGCTCATTTGCAATATAATTTGCATTAAGCATTGCGATTTTAGTTGCATTTTTCAGTCCTTCTTCGCCCATCATTTTAATATAAGCATAAGTAATTGGCAAAACAAAAGCAGAACCAAAAGGAGCCGAAGCAACAGCTTTTATACCTTTTTCTCCGCCTGTCTTAATTACAGAGTGTTTTGGTAGGAAATCAACCAAATGTTTCGCAACCGAAATGGTACCTATTCCGGGGCCGCCTCCGCCGTGAGGTATTGCGAATGTTTTGTGTAGATTTAGATGGCAAACATCAGCGCCAATTGTTCCGGGATTTGTTAACCCAACCTGAGCATTCATATTTGCACCATCCATATATACTTGTCCGCCGTTTTCGTGAACGATATTTACAATGTCTAAAATTTTGCTTTCGAAAACACCATGTGTTGAAGGATATGTTATCATTGTTGCTGATAAATTATCCTTATGTTCGGTTGCTTTTGCTTTTAAATCTTCTAAATCAATATTACCATTTTCATCACATTTTACGACAACAACTTCCATACCTGCCATAACTGCTGATGCGGGATTAGTTCCATGTGCAGATGAAGGAATTAGACAAATATTACGATGTAGTTCGTTTCTTTGTTTATGATATTCGCGGATAACCATAAGTCCGCTATGTTCACCGGAAGCTCCTGAATTTGGCATTACAGAAGTTGCAGCAAATCCGGTAATTGTGCTAAGGTCTTTTTCCATCTCAGCAATCAGTTCGTAATATCCCGCAGCCTGATCTTTCGGAACAAACGGATGTATATTGCCGAATTCAGGCCAGCTTAACGGAAGCATAGATGTTGCAGGATTGAGTTTCATGGTGCACGATCCAAGTGAAATCATTGAACGGTTTAATGCTATATCACGGTTTTCGAGACGTTTGATATAACGCATCATTTCTGTTTCACTATGGTAAGTATTAAACACTGCTTGTTGTAAGAATTTTCCTGTTCTGGCAAATTTTACATCAATATTTTCTGCTTGTCCGATTGAACTTACACGATTATAAGGTTTGTTAATTGCTTTTGCGAAAATCTCAATAACATTATTTACGTCATCAAGGCTAATAATTTCATCAGTGCTTAATACAACATGTTTATCACAGCAATAGAAGAAATTCATTTTATAATTTAAAGCAATTTTCTGAATATCCGAAGATTTAATATTCTGTGGTAATTCAATCTTAATTGTATCGAAAATGTTATTATTTGATACTGAAAAACCAAGTTTTGTTAATTCCCCGGCAATAAATTTTGCTGAGTTGTAAATATTTTGTGCTATTCTTTTTAAACCTTCCGGACCATGATACACAGCATACATTCCTGCCATGGTAGCTAAAAGTGCCTGAGCAGTACAGATGTTAGAAGTTGCTTTTTCGCGTTTAATATGCTGTTCGCGAGTTTGCAAAGCCATTCTTAAGGCTCTGTTACCATGTTTGTCTATACTAACACCAATAATTCGACCCGGCATGCTTCTTTTATATTTATCTGCTGTTGCCAAAAATCCAGCGTGTGGACCACCAAATCCCATAGGAATACCCAATCTTTGAGTTGAGCCAACAGCAATATCTGCACCCCACGAAGCAGGAGATTTAATTAAAACAAGTGCCATTATATCAACAACTGCTGTAACCAGTGCTTCGGCAGCATGTGCTTTTTCTGTAAAGTTAGTATAGTCAACAAGTTTTCCGCTTGCTGTAGGGTATTGTACTATTGCACCAAAGGTCTTGTCTGTAAAATTAAATTCATCAAATTTGCCGGTTACAATTTCCACCCCGATTGGTTCTGCTCTAAGCTTTATTACATCAAGTGTATGTGGGAAAATGTCTTCATCAACAAATAAAACATTTTTATTGTCTTTAACAGCTTGTCTCGATCTTGCACCAAGCATCATACTCATAGCTTCGGCAGCAGCTGTCCCTTCGTCAAGAAGCGAACAATTCGAGATTTCCATTCCTGTCAGTTCTGTTACAACAGTCTGGAAGTTTAACAATGCCTCAAGCCTTCCCTGTGATATCTCTGCCTGATAGGGTGTATATGATGTGTACCATCCAGGATTTTCAAAAATGTTCCTTAAAATTACAGATGGAGTCGCTGTACCATAGTATCCCTGACCAATTAGCGAACGATATATCTTATTTTTTGACGCAATTTCTTTTATCTTGTTAAGATACTCATATTCTGTCAAAGGTTCGCTCAGTTTAAGGTTTTCTTTAAGCCTGATTGAATTTGGAATGATTTGATTAACTAGTTCGTCAACCGAACTAACTTTGCATTTCTGTAGCATTTCTGCATATTCGCTTTCACGTGGTCCTAGATGACGTGAAGAAAAAACTTCTTTTATCATAATAAAAAACTTAAATTTTAATAATTTCAGCCTGTAAAATTATAAAATAGTATATAATTCAATAGAACTTTAATCATATTTATTAATATCTTTTTTAACAAAACGATAAAAAGAAAATAATTTTAATAATTTTTACTATTTTTGGAAAGAAAAATTATGAAGAAGTTATTGATTATAATATTAGCATTTTTCTCTAGTATTGGAGTCTTTAGTCAGGTGAGATTAAGTCTGTTGGATGGAAGTCAAATAAATCTTGAGTCTTATGTATTTCATAATGAGGAGTACTACATGGACTATTCTTTTTTAAAAGACAATGGGAAAATGAAAAATACTTATGCGTATTATAATGATATATTTTCTATTAATATTAACGGGGTTGATTCAATTATTTATATGCCTGTTGAAGAGGGAGAATTTGAGATATATGATATGCAGCAGGTAGTATATGGAAGGCAATATGCACAATCGGATTATAATCCTTGGTGGGCTTATGTTACAGGAATGGTTGTTGGATGTGGCTCAATGTTTATTCCGATGGACGCTACCACAAGATTGGTAATTCCAATTGCCTATACTTTAGGAATGGCATTCGTCAAGCCGGGCGAATCATATATTGTTAAAAGATATGATGATGCGAATAATAACGATATGCTAATTTATGGATACAAAAATGCCGGTCGAAAAAAAATATTTAAAAATACGGTTATCGGAACAATCGGAGGCGTATTTTTAGCAGGAGCAATAGTTGGGACTTTGTCTATTATTGATGGTGATTAGATGAATTCTTCAAGGCCGGAAATAAGTTTAGAAAATTTTAATAATTTGATGTATTCAAATAATAAAATTTGAAATTAATACGTTGTAATCAGATTTGATACAATTCTTGAAATGAAGGTTTTTAAATATATAGGTTTATTTTTAGTGTTGTTGCTGGTGGTAGTTGGTCTTTCGGCTCAGGAAAAGAAACTGAAGAAAGCAGATGAGATTTTTGAAGCTGGCGAGTATTTCAGAGCTATTCAGGAATATAATGCCATTATGAAGAAACTTGAGAATAAAAGTCAAAAAAACGAAATATATTTTAAAATCGGCGAGTGTTATTTCATGATTGGCGATTATAAGAAAGCCCGTTCAAATTATAAAAAAACAGCTAAAGTCAGAGATTTTGAGTTTGTTTCAAAAATCAGGCTTGCCGAGATTGAAATACAGGAAGGCACTTATGAGGATGCTTTGGCTTTTTATTATGAGGCACTCGAAATATCACCCAACGATTCGATTGCATTAAAAGGTATAGAATCTGCAAATCTGGCAATTCAGTGGATGACTGAACCGTCACGCTATAAGATTGATAAAGCCAAGCATCTTAATTCAAAACGTAATGATTTTAGTCCCAGTGTAGATGAAAAGTCGGGATATGATCATATTTATTTCAGCTCAACAAGAGACGAAGCCAAGGGTAAAAGAACCAGTGGAATAACCGGAGAGAAGTTTTCGGATTTGTTTATTACAAAATTTGACCGTAAACAGGAATGGACTGACGCGATGCCATTAGATTCTCTTAATACCGAATATGATGAGGGTTCTCCCTGTATTTTTAATGATGGGCTTAGATTTTATTATACTTCGTGTCGTGCCGAGAAAGGTAAAAAAGTTGGTTGTCAGATATACGAAGCGCAAAAAGTTGATGGTGAATGGATGAATCCTACAAGGGTGGATATTGTACCGGATACTGTTTCAATTGGTCATCCAACTGTTTCACCTGATGGAAACATCGTTTATTTCTCTGCACGTATGCAGGGAGGTTATGGTGGTGCCGATATTTGGTACTATGACTTTTCCGGTGGAGATGGCAATAAACCTAAAAATATGGGACCTGCGATAAATTCTTCAGGTGACGAATTGTTTCCTTTTATGAGAGCTGATGAAACTTTTTTCTATTCCAGCACCAAGCATCCAACAATGGGAGGTCTGGATATATTTATTGCAAAGAAAAATGAAAAAGGACGCTGGGAATCCGAAAATATGAAGCCTCCCTTCAGTAGCAACGGCAATGATTTTGGAATTTACTATTATTCCAACGAAGATAAAGGATATTTTACTTCCGACAGAAAAGGCTCAAAACAGGAAGATATTTACTTTTTTGTAAAACCGCCTCTGGAATTTAAACTAACCGGAATAGCAAAAGATAAAGACCAACTAACAGTTATAGATTCTTGTGTGGTTATGTTGTTTGGCAGCGATGGCTCTATTTTTAGAGATACAACCTCAATTTCTGGTAAAGAAGGAAAATTCAATTTTAAATTGAGACCAAAAACAGATTATGTCTTTGTTGTAACAAAAGATGGATATTTTAACGGTAAGTCAAGGTTTACAACCGACTCATTAGAATTTGATAAAGTATTTGAGTATGAAATTTTGTTGGAATCATTAAATAAGACCTTTGAAATTCCAAATATAGAATTTGAATTTGGAAAATGGGATTTGACAGAGCCTTCAAAACGAGTACTGGACAGTATTGTAAGAATAATGACAGATAATCCGTATTTGATTATTGAATTATCGGCACATACAGATATGGTTGGTACTGATGAGGCAAATATGGAATTAAGTCAGAAACGCGCAAATTCTGTAACTCAGTATTTTAGCTCAAAAGGAATTCCCGAAGGACGACTGATAGCTGTTGGATACGGAGAATCGAGGCCAAAACTTATTACAAAAACAGATCTCAGATATGCCTTTTTACCTGCAGGAACGGTCTTGAATGAAGATTTTGTAAATAGCCTTCCCACCGAGCAGCAGGTAGTTGCTAATCAACAAAACCGGCGTATTGAAATGAAAGTTATTTCAAACGATTATATCCCGAGTCTGGATTAAGAGATACTCTTCCCTTGTTTAAACAGTTTTTATATTTAGATTTTGAAATTTGGATTTTATCTTCTGTTATTATATTCTTTTAACCGCAGAGTACACAGAGAACGCAGAGTTTTAATTTACTGATTTTTTGTAATTATTTAGCTGGTTTAAAACTCTGAGCCCGGCGGGCTCAAATATCAGTAACCCCGACCTTTAAGTCGGGGGTTACAAAACTAGAATAATAACTTTTGGCATAACTTGTCCCGACTTTTCGTGAAGTATTTGTTAAATTCGGGGAGTATCGGTAGGACACAAATACTATGACAAAAGTGATTATTAGATGCCGGCTAAATAATTAACTAAAATGTAACAATGCAAGACATTGTTAAAAACTTTGTTGAAACAAAATTCCTGACGACAATTATATAAAGCTTTATTCGGATTAGTTTTACGTCAAATTTAAGCTCTTGGTACTCAATTATATTTGGATAGCATTTTTTGTAATAGCATTTATTGTAGCATTAATTAAACTCATCTTCTTTGGTGATATTAGTGTTTTTCCTGCAATAATGAACAGTACATTTGATAATGCCAAACTTGGATTTGAATTATCACTTGGTCTGACAGGTATAATGACCTTGTGGTTAGGAATAATGAAGGTTGGTGAAAAAGGCGGAGCTATTAATTATCTTTCCAGAGCAATTTCTCCATTGTTTAATAAATTATTTCCTGATATTCCCAAGAATCATCCTGTGCACGGTTCCATGGTCATGAATATTGCAGCAAATATGCTTGGATTGGATAATGCAGCTACTCCATTAGGATTGAAAGCAATGACAGAACTTCAGGAATTAAATTCTAAAAAAGATACTGCCTCAAACCCGATGATAATGTTTTTAGTACTTAACACATCAGGATTGACCTTGATACCGATAAGTATTATGGTTTTCAGAGCTCAGTTACTTGCTGCCGACCCATCCGATATTTTTATACCTATTTTGCTTTCTACTTTTGTGAGTACCTTAATTGGGATAATTACAGTATCAATTTTTCAGAAAATCAATTTGTTGCAGAAAGAAGTATTGCTTTATTTGGGCGGGATCACAGTTTTATTAACAGGGATTATTTATGGTTTTACTCTATTGTCCGCTTCCTCGCTTAATACTGTTTCTACAACTGCTGCTAATGTCATTTTGTTTACAATTATCATTGTCTTCATTCTAATTGCCTTGCGAAAGAAAATCAATATTTATGATTCCTTTATTGAGGGTGCAAAAGGCGGATTTAAAGTTGCAATTAAAATAATTCCGTTCTTAATAGCTATCCTGGTTTCTGTTGGTGTATTTCGGGCATCGGGAGCTTTGGATGCCATGATAGATGGCATGAAATGGCTGTTTGCATTGACAGGAATGGATACAAGCTGGGTTGATGCTTTTCCGGTTGCTCTGATGAAGCCATTAAGTGGTAGTGGAGCTCGTGGATTAATGCTTGATACAATGAATACTTATGGGGCAGATTCCTTTGTGGGAAGACTTGCTTGTACTTTTCAGGGAGCAACTGATACGACTTTTTATATTATAGCTGTATATTTTGGGTCTATCGGAATAAAAAATACAAGATATGCCGTTACTGCCGGTCTTATTGCTGACCTTGCAGGGGTTATTGCTGCAATTTTTGTTGCCTACTTGTTTTTTGGATAGATTAGCCAATCCATTAAGTGATAATATCTTGACTTTTCGTATTCGATGTATGAAAATTTTTAGGAATTAGATAATTTTTAAGTTATTTTTGCCAATTAAAAATAAAGTATGATTCCGTTTTCGCCTCCAAGAATAGATGATAAAATAATTGCGGAAGTCGTTGACACGCTTAAATCAGGATGGATTACAACAGGACCAAGAACCAAAAAGTTTGAAAGAAATCTGATTGAATATTCCGGTGCAAAGTCAGTTTTATGTCTTAATTCTGCTACAGCAGGACTTGAATTAATGTTGCGTTGGTTTGGAGTAGGACCCGGAGATGAAGTTATTGTACCTGCTTATACATATTGTGCTACGGCAAATGTAGTTATTCACTGCGGTGCTGTGCCTGTCATGGTTGACATAGATGAGCATTCTTTTAATATGGATGTGAGCAAGCTGAAAAATGCAGTTTCTAAACGGACAAAAGTCATTATTCCTGTTGATATTGCAGGATTGCCATGTGATTACGATGAAATTTATAATTTTGTCAACACTCCGGCGCAAAAAAGTTTGTTTGAGCCAAGAAATGAAATTCAGAAAACTCTAGGCAGAATACTGATTTTATCAGATGCAGCTCACTCTTTAGGAGCAGTTTACAAAGGACGAAAAACCGGAACTTTAGCCGACATTTCAGTATTTTCATTTCATGCTGTAAAAAATCTTACAACAGCCGAAGGCGGAGCAGTAGCATTAAATTTGCCTGAACCTTTTGATAATGAGGAATTATACAAATTCTTGTGCGTTTTGGGTTTGCATGGTCAAAATAAAGATGCTCTTTCTAAAACTCAGGGTAACTGGCGTTATGATGTCATTACTGCAGGTTACAAAGTTAATATGACAGACATTCAGGCTGCAATGGGTTTAGTGGAACTTGAACGATATGACGCAGATACTTTGGTTAAGCGTAAACATATTTTTGACTTTTATAATTCAAGCTTCAAAAATGATGATAGATATATTCTTCCGGTATATGAAAACGAAATCTGCAAATCGTCATATCATGTGTTTTTAATAAGAGTTAAGGACATAAATGAAGCTCAAAGGGACGAAATAATACAAAGAATATTTAATCGCGGGGTCTCTGTTAATGTTCATTTTCAACCTTTGCCTTTGTTGTCTTTTTATAAAGCATTGAACTATAAAATTTCAGACTATCCGGTTGCGTATAATAATTATATGTGTGAGATAAGTTTGCCCGTATATTATGACCTGACTGATGATATGCTCATACAGGTAATAAATGCTGTAAAAGATTCTGTTGATGAAGTCATTGAAAAATCCAGATAACCTAATTGAATCATGGTAAAGAGAGTTTTTGATATTGTATTTTCTTTTTTTGCTTTGATTTTAATATCACCACTCTTACTGTTAATCAGCATTCTGATAATTATAGATTCAAAAGGAGGTGTTTTATACAGACAGGTCAGAGTCGGTAGGGGGAATGCTGATTTTTATATTTTAAAATTCAGGACTATGCGACCTGATTCGGACAAAGCAGGTTTGCTTACTGTAGGCGACAGAGATAACAGGATAACGAAGGTCGGTTATTTTATAAGAAAGTACAAAATGGATGAGTTGCCGCAACTGCTTAATGTTTTGATGGGTGATATGAGCATTGTTGGTCCCAGACCTGAAGTCAGAAAATACGTTGATATGTATAACGAGGAACAGCTAAAAGTCCTTGATATTCGTCCCGGGATAACCGATTATGCATCAATAGAATATTGTAATGAAAATGTGCTACTTGCAAAATCTGATAATCCTGAACAAACATATATTAATGAGGTAATGCCGGCAAAACTAAAACTCAATCTCAAATATATCAACGAGGCAGGATTTGCAAACGATATCAAAATTATATTTAAAACTCTGGGAAAAATTGTTTCTTAGGTTTTAAAAATCCAAATCTTAAGACTTTATTTTATTCAAAAAATACCATTCCCGTGCCAGCGTGGGAAAAAGTTTACAAAAAACAAAATTCCTTTTGATGATTTGTAAAAAAAAATCTAAATTTGAAAAAAATCAAATGGTACGTTTGTGCAACTAAAAAAGAAAAGATTGGTGTACCTTTGGTTGGGTTATATACGAGTTAGCGGTCATTGTAAACGAAACCCTGCAAAAATGAACAGACATAAAAAATATGAAAGCAATAATATGTACTAAATACGGAGAACCAGAAGTTCTTCAAATCCAAGAAGTAGCAAAACCTATTCCCAAGGATAACGAAGTATGTATTAACATTTTTGCGACAGCTGTATCGGCAAGTGACTGTATTGTGAGAAGCGGAAAAGTTTCATTTTGGTTTTGGCTTCCAATGCGATTAGCCATTGGGCTGACAAAACCAAGACAACCTATACTTGGTATTACGTTTTCTGGAGTAATTGAAACGATTGGGAAAAACGTAACGAAATTTAAAAAAGGCGACCAAGTATTTGGGTGGGATTTGTTCCCTGCTTTTGGTGCTTATGCAGAGTTTAAGTGCATTTCTGATAATGGCATCATAACACAAAAACCGAATAACCTAAATTATGAAGAAGCGGCTGCAATTCCATTTGGTGGTCTTTTGGCACTATCGGTTTTGAGAAAAACAAAAAGTATAAGTGGACAAAAAATTCTAATTTATGGTGCATCGGGTGCAGTCGGAACATCTGCCGTTCAACTTGCTAAATTCTTTGGAGCGGAAGTTACAGGTGTATGTAGTACAACTAATTTAGAATTGGTAAAATCTTTGGGAGCTGACAAAGTAATTGATTACACAATAGAAGATTTTACCAAAAACGGAACACAATACGATATTATTTTTGATTCCGTAGGCAAGAGTAAATTCAAACTGTCAAAACAACAATATGGTAAATCATTGACATCAAACGGAAAGTTAATTTCTGTTGATGGCGGGACACCTAAGGTTAGTATTGAAGACTTGATTTTACTTAAAGAGCAAGTTGAAGCGGGCAAAATAAAACCTGTAATTGACAAAACTTATAAATTAGAACAAATCGTAGATGCTCATAAATACGTGGACAAAGGGCATAAAAAAGGAAATGTAATAATTAAAATTTGACAATAAATGAACAACGAACCGCTAACAGAGGCTATATGCAATAAGGGTTTTCATGGTAATTCAAGCGTTCTGCCCCGCTCATACTTAAGTGTAAGTGGACAGGAAAGTAGCCCGCAATCCCTTACTGCATATAGCCTCAACTGTTATCGCCCATGCTCAAAAACAAACAACAATGATATTAGATGAGAATAATTTCTACGAGACAATTAACAGTTTATCAAAAAAGGATTGGCGTCCATTACTTGATTTAATTCCAAAGATTGAAAAGGTCGGGAAATTCGGTGATAACACAAAAGCAATGAAACTTCTGGAACAAGGAATACTCGTTATGGATCCTTATGTAGAACACCCAATAGTTCAGCAGTTCCGTGATTTGGTTTATTCAATACCAGTTATAATTGATTTTAATTGGGGCAAATGGGATGAAGGTCGCAGGATAGTCAGTGATGAAGATTTTGATTATGACAGCATTAATATTCTGACCAAGTGTAAGATAATAACGGCAATTGTAAGGAATGACCGATTTTGCAGTGGACGATTAGTCGAGGCATTTGAGTCTGGAATGATACTCAAAATCCTTATATCAATTCGAAAACAATTGAAATTTGATGATTTGTAAACCGCAAAATGAAGAAATTTTAAAGATATGACAACAATTAAAAATGTCAGAGAATTTACTTTACCAGATTGTTGAAACATATCAGGAATAAACTCTGATTTTCTATCATCACTGTTTTGACTTTTAAATTGACAGAAATTAAAACGAACTTAAATTTTGCAAATTAAGCTTTGATTAGTATTCGAAGCTCCGCGGGCGGGCCTGGCAAAACGGCGGGAAGTTCAGGCGGTAAGAGCGAAACGAATAGAATTGTGTCGAGCCGACATGACAAGTGCCGATGATAAATTTGTTTAGTATAATCGAGTAATTGAAATTGCGAAGATTAGACTATTACAAATTTACAATCGGTGTCGTTCTCTAAAACAAATTTTGCAAAGGCCATGGGAGTATGGCGTTTGTTTTAGTCCAAGGTCGACGTACAATTCTTTTGTTTCGTCTCGAGGAGCGTTGGGCAGCATCGTTTTGTCTTGATTTTTTTGTAACTTTTTTTATCAAGAAAAAAAGTTAGTATATAAATAGAAAAAAGTGATTGAATTGCGTTGTAATTCTATGTTGGATGCTTGTGATATGTAAAGTGGAATTAAAAAATGAATTTGTCGACTGTGGTACAAAACTACGGGTGTCAATCAGGATTCTTAATCCTCCTCAAATTCAACCACAATAATCCTGCACCAAAAACATATTCACATTTACGAAAAATTGTTTTATCTTTGCAAAGTCAAAGTGACAGGGGTGCCTAACAGGCTGAGATCATACCCTACGAACCTGATGCGGGTAATACCGACGAAGGGAGGTACATGATTTAATCCGTTAAGTTTCATCCCAATTAATTTTTAGTAACTTAAAATTTAATTATTATGAAACGAATTTATTTTTTGATGTTTTTTGTAGTTTTTGCAATTTATGCAAAATCGCAGGTTATCCACGGAAAAGTGGTTGACGAAAATGGTAAAGCTCTTACAGGGGCAAGTGTTTTTATTGAAGATTCCTTTTTAGGAACAACTACAGATGTAAACGGTAATTTTTCGATTAAATGTAAAACGAAAGAATGTAAGCTGATTATTTCTTTTGTTGGTTTTGAAAACTGGACGAGTGAAGTGAAAATGAATTCTGATAACGAAGATTTAGGTAGAATATTATTGAAAACCACCGCCTATATGAGTGATGAGATTGTTGTTAAAGCCACACGGGCAGGAGATAATTCGCCGGTTACTTTTGATGTCGTAGATGCTGATGAGCTTAATAAACGTGATGCAGTTCATGATTTGCCTTATATGCTTGAGCTGACACCCTCATTTGTGGCTACATCCGAAGCAGGAACAGGAATCGGTTATACCAATTTCCGTATCAGAGGAACTGATCCAACCCGTATCAATGTTACAGTAAACGGGATGCCTTTGAATGATGCTGAATCACAATCTGTTTTTTGGGTTAATATGCCCGATTTTGCAACTTCGGTAAACAGTATTCAGATAACAAGAGGAGTAGGGACATCAACTAACGGAGCAGCAGCTTTTGGTGGTAGTATGAACTTTTTTACAGGTTCTCTTAACGATAAACCTTATGGGGAAGTTTCGTTGTACGGTGGTAGTTTTAACACTTTTCGCGAAAACATTAGTATTGGAACAGGAATCCTTGACAATGGCTTTTCATTTGACCTGCGTTTATCAAATCTGGATAGTGACGGTTATGTAGAGAACTCGTTTTCCGATCATCAGTCAGTTATGATGACAGGAGCCTGGAGAGGTAAAAACAGCTTTTTACGTTTTAATCTCATTCATGGTCGCGAAAGAACAGGGATAAGCTGGTGGGGATGTCCGCAGGAAATGCTCGAAACAAACAGAACCTATAATCCTGCTGGAGAATATTTTGATGAAAACGGAGTAAGACAGTACTACAAAGACCAGACTGACAATTATATTCAGACTCATTATCAATTACTTTACTCTGTCAACTTATCTCATAATATTGATTTGACTACCGGTATTCATTATACGCGTGGAGATGGTTATTACGAACAGTACAAAGAAGACAGTTATTTGCCGGATTATTCCTTTCCGTTTGTGTTATTGGGAGACTCAAGTTTTACAACCAGTGATATAATCCAGAGAAAAATGATGGCAAATGATTTCTACGGCGGAACAATGTCTGTAAATTATTCGGATACTAAACTGGATATTAGCGTTGGAGGGGCATGGAATCTATATGATGGTAATCATTTTGGAAATATTATATGGATGAGTATTCCCGGATATATTGAAAAAGACTTCGAATGGTATCGTAATACTGGGCTTAAAGATGAATTTAATATTTTCGGTAAAGTCAATTATGAAGTCTTGTCAGGATTGCATGTGTTCGGTGATTTACAATACAGAAATATTATTTATTTCATGAATGGAATAGATTATGACCTTGATACGGAAGGAAATCAAAGAGTTTTGGATCAAAACCATTCTTTTTCGTTTTTAAATCCTAAAGCAGGATTATATTATAACATAAATGAAAATATGAAAACTTATGTTTCATTTGCTACATCACATCGCGAGCCTACACGTACCAATTTCAAAGATGCTGCAGGAGACACGAAAAAAACTCCAGAATATGAAACACTTTATGATTACGAACTTGGATATACATATCAGATTCAGAAATTCGCTATGTCTGCAAATGTATATTATATGGGTTATATCAATCAGCTTGTTCCTACAGGCGAAAAGTCAAGTGTCGGTTATGATATTATGACCAATGTTCCGGAATCTTACCGAGCAGGGATAGAAATTTCGGCAGGTGTTAAACCTATAAGTAAACTAAGTTTGGATGCTAATGTGACGTTAAGCCAAAACAAAATTAAAAATTTCACATCCTGGGCTTATGCTTATGATGAAGACTGGAACGAAACTTATGAAGCCTATGAACTTGGAGAAACCGACATTGCTTATTCGCCGGGTATCATTTCATCAGGAATAGTCAGCTATAAGCCTTTTTCGGGTTTTAATATCAGCTGGATAGCAAAATATGTAGGTGAGCAGTATTTTGATAATACTTCTTCGCAAGACAGAAAACTGGATGCATACTTTTTGAATAATCTACAACTTGATTATAGTTTTGAAACCAAATTTGTTCGTGAAATAGAATTAAAATTCGTCATTAATAATATTTTCAACCTCGAATACTCGAATAATGCTTACGGCGGTATCTGGTACGAGCAAGGAAACGAAATGACCTGGGCTTATTATTATCCGCAGGCAGGGATAAACTTTATGGGTGGACTTACTTTGAGATTTTAATATAATTACTGTTGATGAGGGTGTTTTTGGCGTGTGTCTTTGCTGCGAAGCAAAGCAAAGACCATGACAAAAACATTTTTTGCTGAAAATTGTTAGACTTAAGTTGTTCTAAATTATTTAGTGAATTAGTACATCAATGGCAGAATATTTGGTAGGTTTGAGTTTTTAAACTAAAATTATTTTTATTATGAAAAATTTCTTATTGTTATTTGTTTTCAGTTTAGTGGTTACTATTGCTTTTGCTCAAAATCCTGTAACAAAAGGGGGCTGGAAATTGACGGATTATTCTTTTGTTGATGGAACTAAAACCGTTGACAGGGTTTTAGCAGGAACTAGCGATTATATGGAAGACGTCACAAAATTTGAAGGTAGTAAGGGAGATATAGTAATTTATTACAACAGGTATGATAAAAGTTCTCGTAAACATTTGGCAGGGGTTAATTATAGTGTGAAATGGACAGAACCTCAATCAGTGCTTTTTCCCGGAGATAATATAAAAATGACTTACAGTCTTAAGACAATCACAAACCTAACATGGAAGCCTGAACAGCAATCAGCAAAATTTAATCAGGGAATATATGGTATTAATCTTAAAAATTCTAACGGTGAAGAATTTTTTTCAAAAGATTTCAGCTCCGAAATCATTTCTGCCAAACCTGTAGAAAAAGGTTACAAGTTAAATGAAGAAAAGACACTTACAGTTTCTATGGGAGGAGGTTTTAAAGCAGTTTATACTTACAAGTGGGATCCGGAACTGGTAAAAACAGATGTCAAGGAAGAGCAAAAAGATAATATACCTGTAACAGAAGGTAAAACCGGCTGGTATTTTACTAGGTGGGAATATATTGTAAGTTCTGCTGATGGTTCAAAAACAGGACATTTTGCAAATGGTGATACATATTCTGATGTTAGTGTAGGAATCGGTGATAAAAATAATTTTACAACAACTCTAACTCGTATTGATAAAAACGGTAAAACTATTGCCTCGGGAAAGGCGGTCACTACATGGACAGATCCTCCAAAGTATTTTTCGGATACAGAGCTTCCTTCAATTACTGTAAAACGTACAGTAGAATCTTCATGGGGAATAAGTCAATTCTCAATATCTTTTGATATGGCAGAGATTAATCCGGGTGGAGGCACTGCCGGTAAAATAAATTTTGCTACCCCTGATGCAAAAACTCATTTACAAGAATTTGACGGTACAATGAAAGCTCCTAAAATTATAAAAGGAAATAAACACGGAGATCAAAGAGCTATCATTTTCCATTTTAACGGGTATGGATTCAAGTATTATTATGAGTGGAGAGTGTATTAGGGCTTCCTTTATATTATTTATATCATTCAAAATAGAATTGTTTGAATCATTTTAATTTAAAATGGATTATTAACTAATTTCCCGAGCGTAGTTTTCTTACTTAATATCTTACATTTCTTATAAAAAAGATTCGTAACTTTGACAGGTTAAGAAATTAATATGAATTATTATAAAATTCTTAAAATAAATAGGATAGTAAAAAGCGAAAGACTTAAAATTTTGGGAGTCGGGATTTTATTTTTACTTAAAAAGCGTTATTTAAATGTTTTTTTTGATCCGGTTATGTCTTGCAATTTCAGGTGTATGATGTGCTATTTTAGCGACCCTGATTATAAAGCCGATAAAACTAAATTAGATCAAAATTCTATTCCCATTCTGTCAAAAAATTTCTTTAAATATGCTTTGAAACTTCAAATTGGTTGTGGTGCCGAGCCAAGTCTATATTTACATAATGAGGAAATTATTCGTCAGGCTAAATTGTACAATATCCCACATATCTCTTTCACCACAAATGCGTCATTATTGGATTATAATAAAATCAAATCTTTGGTCGAATCTGGTTTGAATGAATTAATTGTTTCTATGCATGGAACAACTAAAGAAGTATATGAAACTATGATGCCGGGTGCAAAAATTGAAAAATTATACGAAGTTCTGGAAGCAGTGAAGTTGTTAAAACAAGAGTTCCCGAAGTTTAAACTTCGTATTAATTATACTGTAAATCCTGATAACATTTCAGACCTTTCGCATTTCGGTGATTATCTGAAAAAATACGCAATAGATGTACTTCAAATCAGACCTATCCGAAAAATAGGTAATTCTGCTTATTCTGATTTTGATTTAAAACGAAAACAGGAACTATATACCGAAATTGTTAAAAATTTGGAAGTTAGGTGCAAGGAATGTAATGTTGTCAGTCTGATAACAAAAGAAATTCCTGATGAAATTTTATATCGTAAAACACTTGATGTTGCAGAATATACTTATTGTTATATATCACCAATACATTACGGCAGTAGGGATTTTGATTCGGACAAAACGACTTATCGCAAATTTCTAAAGAAATCCGGTTTTTACAAACGTATTCTAAAGGATGTGTTCATCACTCGTAGTAGAAAATATCAGGCTGATGTGAATTTTGGTAATTATGATGTGAATATGTAGTTGATTCTGTCTTTTCTGTAGCACAAAAAAAGCCAACTAAAATAGCTGGCTTTAAAATATGTAATTTTTGTTCTTAAACTTGTTGAACTTCTTTCATACCAATCTCAATTGCTTGTTCGTTCATCGGAATTAAATGATGATTTCTTGCAGGAATTGATTTCTTAAGTCCTTTAATGACGTTTTCCATTTTAACAATGGGTTTAATTTTTAGATACGAACCTAAAACCATCATGTTAAATACTTTTACAGCACCCATTTCAGTTGCTTTTTGTGTAGCAGCAACTTTGTAAATGGAAATGTCTTTACGTTCCGGATGACGAGTGATTCCATTCGGATCATACAATAATGTTCCGCCCGGTTTTACCATACATTCAAATTTATCCAATGATTGTTGATTTAGGATAATTGCAGTATCATATTTTGTTAAAATCGGAGAACTGATTCTTTCGTCACTGATTATAACGGTAACATTTGATGTTCCGCCACGCATTTCCGGTCCGTATGACGGCATCCAGGAAACTTCCTGACCTTGCATAAGTCCTGAATAAGCAAGTATTTTTCCCATCGAAAGTACTCCTTGTCCGCCAAATCCGGCTATGATTATTTCTTCAGTCATAATTCTTAATTTTATTATTTAGTAACTAATTGACCATCCACTTTAATATCGCCTAAAGGATAGAATGGGAACATATTTTCAACCATCCATTCGTTTGCTTTTACAGGAGGTAATTTCCATCCCGAATTACAGTTCGAAACTATTTCAACAAACGAGACTCCTCTTTTAAGCTTTTGATTTTCAAATGCCTGACGAATTGCTTTTTTAGCTTTTCTTACATTTGCAGGACTATGAACGCTTTGACGTGTTACATAATAAGTCCCTGCTAAATGAGAAACCAATTCAGTCATTTTAAGCGGATTTCCCATCATTTCAATATCTCTACCGTAAGGACATGTTGAAGCAGGCATACCCTTTAGTGTTGTTGGTGCCATTTGACCTCCTGTCATGCCGTAAATACCATTATTAACGAAAATAATAGTAATGTTCTCTCCACGGTTACAAGCATGAATAGTTTCAGCAGTACCAATAGCAGCAAGGTCGCCATCTCCCTGATATGTGAAAACAAATTTTTCTGGCATCAATCTTTTTATTGCTGTTGCTAATGCAGGTGCTCTACCGTGTGCAGCTTGTTGCATATCCAAATCTAAAAAATTGTACATCAAAACCGAACAACCAACAGGACATACTCCTACTGTCTCGCTTTGTATATCCATTTCTTCGATAACTTCTGCAATTAATCTGTGGGCAGTTCCATGACCGCAACCCGGACAATAACTCATAGTGTTATTGGTCAAAACCTTACTTTTCTTGTAAACAAGGTTTTCTTCTTTTATAATATCTTTTATTGTGATTTCAGCCATGATTTAACCTCCTATTATTTTTTGTTCCAATGCATTAACAATTTCTTCAGGTGACGGTATAACTCCACCAACACGACCATAATGTTCTACAGGTTTCTTAAACTGAACAGCCAATCTAACGTCTTCAACCATTTGACCGGTACTCATTTCAACCGTTAGAAATCCTTTTACTCTGTCTGCTAAATCAAAAAGAACCTTTGACGGGAATGGGAATAATGTAATTGGACGAACAATACCTGTTTTGATACCTTTTGCTCTCAATAAATCCATTGCTTTCATACTTAATCTGGCAGATGAACCGTAAGCAACAATGATATATTCAGCATCATCACAATTTATAAGTTCGTATTTTACTTCTTTTTCCTTTATCTCATCATATTTCTTAACAAGTTTGAGATTGAACGCTTCTTGTCTTGATGCAACGAGGTCAAGTGATGTTATTATATTGCGTTCTCTTGTTGTAGGTTTTCCTGTTGTACCCCATGGACACTGTTTAATAACCTCTTCCATAGTTCTTCTAACTTTTTGAGGTCCTATTTCAACTTTTTCCATCATCTGTCCAATAATTCCATCTGCCAAAATCATAACAGGATTTCTGTACTTAAAAGCTAAATCAAAGCCAATTTCAACAAAATCATACATTTCCTGAACTGATGCAGGAGCAAGTACAACTAGTCTGTAATCACCATGACCTCCGCCTTTAGTTGACTGAAAATAGTCTGATTGAGCCGGCTGAATTGTTCCTAAACCCGGTCCTCCACGTACACAGTTCATTATCAAACATGGCAATTCAGCACCGGCTATATATGATATTCCTTCTTGTTTCAAACTTATCCCCGGACTTGATGAAGATGTCATAGCCATTTTCCCACATGCTGCTGCACCATAAATCATATTTATTGCTGCAACTTCGCTTTCGGCTTGTAATACCACCATTCCTGTTCTCTTATGGGGCTCTTGTGCCATCAAATATTCAATTACTTCCGATTGCGGTGTAATAGGATATCCGAAATATGCGTCTGCCCCGGAGCGTATAGCAGCTTCTGCTACAGCTTCATTTCCTTTCATTAACCTTAGTTCTTTTTCCATTTTGTCTAAAATTTTTAATGATTAAATCAGGCCACCTTTACCTTATAAACGGATATAACTCCGTCAGGACAAACAATAGCACAATTTGCACAACCTATACAAGCTTCAGGATTTTTCATATAACAATAGTTATAACCTTTGCCGTTTACCTCTTTTGCTAAGTCAAGTACGTCTTGAGGACATGCCGGAATACATACTCCACAACCTTTACAACCCTCAACATCTACTACTATAGCACCTCTGATTTTTGCCATAATTATCTTTTATTATTAATTTTTATTTTGTCACTTCAAAAGTAAAAAAAAAAATTAAACTGCAAAATGTTTCTTGGCAGGTTTGCTGTCCAATGTTGAAATAAAAAGTTAAAATAAATAAAAAGTTGTTCGAAAAAGATAAAAAGATTATATTGTAATCTTAATAGTGATTAAAAAGTAATCAATAGGTAAGTGCCTAAAGTGCCTAGAGTGCCTAAAGTGCCAAAAGTTGAAAGTGGAATTTTATTATTAATTTAAAAGAAGTGCAATGTTGAAACAAAAGATAGATATTACCGGCAACCCCAAATACTCTAGACACTCTAGGCACTTTAGACACTTCAAGTACTTCCCCCCATGTTTCTAAACTGTCATTCATATTACAGCCTTCGTTTCGGGACCTTGTCTCCGAATCAGCTTGCCGAAGGGGCTTTTGCTTCTGATGTGGAAAATATAGCTTTAACTGATGTAAACAATACAGCCGGAATTCCTGAGTTTTATTTTGCTTGTCGTAAAAATGGAGTTAAACCAATTGCAGGAGTTGATATTCGTAATAAGAATAATTTTCAGATGTTTGTTTTAATTGCAAAGAATAACGAAGGTCTTGCTGAGATTAACAGATATCTTACTGAGATAAACCTGAAAAAGAGGAAAAAAGACGAATTGCCTCAATTTAATAATGTGTATGTCGTTGTTCCACTTGAAAATGTTCGCAAGTCAGGTTTGTCTGAAAACGAATACATAGGAGTAAGGCCGTCACAGGTGAAATCGTTGTTGAGTTCTCCCTTAAGTTGCCTATTGAACAGAATGGTAATGCTGTATT
>Ga0116143_10000785_pt1 | contig 41879 bp, 21 predicted proteins | sample AD_UKC034_MetaG_FD_89745 | JGI IMG/M metagenome (GOLD analysis project Ga0116143, IMG submission 89745) | Active sludge microbial communities of municipal wastewater-treating anaerobic digesters from USA - AD_UKC034_MetaG | ecosystem: Engineered > Bioreactor > Anaerobic > Digestate | place: USA... | reverse complement strand
TACTTCAGGAAGGATTCATTAAAATTTTACAAAACATCAGAAACTATGTCGAAACAAGTTCTTTTAAAGCTTGGATAAAAAGAATAATAGTTAATCAGGCTATCAATTTTTTGAAAAAAAAAAAAAAACACGATTTCTATCAACTTAACGAAAATGTAGATTTTGAAGAAGACGACCAAGATTACAATCAAGATAAAACCGAAAACCGGTTGATTGAAGCAAACATTGGCCCGGAAGAAATTCTTAAACTCATCAAAAACTTACCTGAAGGTTATCAGATGGTACTTAACATGTATGTTATTGATGGTTTTTCGCATAAAGAAATTGCTGAACAATTAAACATCAGCATAGGCACTTCAAAATCACAACTTTCGAGAGCCAGAAAAACATTACTTGATAAAGCAAACGAATTAATATTAAAAAACACCAATAGCTATGAGCAAGAATATAAATAATATAGACGATCTGTTGAGAGACAGTTTTGAAGATTTTTCTTCGGCTCCCTCTCCGGATATAAGAGCAAAGCTTTCTGCCAAACTCAGATATTTTAACTTTTTTAAATTCAATCCCGGCTCTTTTAATATCTTTTATCTCACTGCAATCATTCTTGGAACAACAGCAACTATTGTTTTTAGTATTGGTCCTCAGGAAATAAAAGACAATCCTATAAAACCAATTGAAACTGAAAAAATTATAAATATTACCCCTGAAAAGAATTGTAATACAATCGAAGGTATAAATATTACATCGGATTTTTCGAAAAATTCCATAACAAACGAAATATCGATTGACAATCCAAAGTCAATAATTAGTGAAACGAATTCCTCTGAAAACTCAACCGAATCGCCGGAAAATGTATTCCTAAATGACACTTTTATTAATCAAACAGAAAAAAATGATACCGGAAATTCAGAAGTAATTGAAAAAAACGTTATTTTTGATACAATCATTAATCCTGAGAAAATTATAATTACCGATACTGTCAAAACAGAAATTCATAAGACCGTGGAAGTAAAAAATAAAAAGAATAAAAAATAACATGCAACCTTAAAACATTTCATTGTTATTAAAACAGACAACAAAATTATTAACCAAATAAAAATAAAAACTATGAAAACATCTATCTTTTTACTCGGAATTGTACTGATGGCTCAAATGCTTGTGGCACAAACACAATGTGAAGCCGTTATAACAAGTACAAACACTCAGAATACAGTCGTTTTTAACGGCTCATATTTTGAAAATGGTCAACTGATAAACGAACCGGCACTTGTTAATTATGTTTGGCAACTAAATGGTATTACTCTTAACGGACAAACTGTAACTTACACATTTACTCAAAATGGAGTATATGTTATTTGTTTAACTGCGACAGGGCCAAATTGTACAGCAACAACTTGTGACAGTATTTTTATCGGCAACGGAACAAATCCATGCAATCTTACATTAAGCTACGACATTACTCATTGCAGCGATGCAAATACTGCTGATGGTGCTATTGACATTACTGTTTACGGAGGGACTGAACCATATTCATATTACTGGAATAATCAGCAAACTACTGAAGATATAAGCGGGTTAGTCCCAGGCGTTTATACTGTTGCTGTAAATGACGATGCTAATTGCAGTCTAACCTGGAGTTTCTATGTTGGAACAGACAATAACACTGACACCACTACAAATCCTAATGATACAATCTTCAATAACCTATATGTAAATCTATATTACTATTTTACAACAAACCTTGACTGCTCAGCAACAGTGTATTGGGAAGCTTACGGGGGAACTCCTCCTTATACATACACTTGGAGCAATCAATCAAATACCGCCTCTATAACTAACGTTTGTGCAGGAGATTACTTCTGTGTTACAGTAACAGACAGTGAGGCAGAAACTGCTGAGGCTTGTATCTTTGTTCAATTCTATAACAATGGACAAGATTCTATCGTTCCCGTAAACGACACTCTTGGCGTTATTATAAATGATTGCTTCGAAAATATAGTATTTGCCGAAATTGTTTCGTACGAAATACAGGGTGATTATATTATTGTAGTATGGGCATTTGCTGATGATCAGAATGTTACTACTTATATGACTGTAACATATACTTTGAACAATATCATTTCGGAAGGTATCTATATACTAAATCTTTATGTAAACTGCATGGGTTACAAGACAACTTCAGTATATTCAGATCAAATACTTGTAACCAGTGAAGATATCACAGGAATAGCAGATATAAAATCAAAGATAGGGATTAATCTATATCCTAATCCTGTAAATGACATTTTGAATATCGAGCTGCTAAGCACATCTAGTGAAGATATCGAATTCAATATCTTAAACATTAGCGGTCAGATTATATATAAAGAGTCTCAAACGATAAATAATGGAATAAATAATTTCAGAATAGATGTATCAAGTTATCCGGGCGGTATGTACTTTGTTCATGTTACCGGCAACAAAATGCTGGAAACTCTAAGATTTATAAAATAACACAAAATGTGCAATATATTCGAAAGGGCTGTATTTTTTGACAGCCCTTTTATTTTTGCATAAATTTTCGTAATATTGTTTTTAATAGAATAGAGAAAATGAAGCCGAAAATCATTAAGAATATTATTTTTTTTATTTCCCTCGCTTTGTTGTTTTCGGGACTTTCTGCTCAAAATGATGACACGATCAAAGTTCATATTCAAAACCAAATCTATGATACTGTTATAATACATGAAACAGTGATATTATATGATACAATCTGGAAAGATCCGCTTATCAACTCATATTCGCTAGGTTTTACAACAGGTTCTTTTTTCTCTGTTTGGCGAAAGTTTAGTAATCCAATAATTAACCTTTCTAAACAACGAAACTTCAGTGCCGGTGTTGATGTTGAATTAGAAATTGACAGATGGAAATTTTCATCAGGATTTTATTTAACAGAATTCAAACAAAATGCATTATTCAATTTCACTTCTGAAACAATTGATTCCTCAATTATTACACAAATTACCCCTCATAACGAAACACATTATGATACGACCGGAGTACATTACGAATTTATAACTTTTGACTCCATATTTATCAATCCAAACAACACGCATGACACTATTGTAATAACATATACAGACTCTATTCCGCATTATGATATTGATACAACTGTAGTAACATATAATGACACAGTAAATACTATCAAAATTGACACTATTAGTCGTGACACTATTGCAGCAAGAAACTTTGTCTATCGTTATGCAGAGGTGCCATTAATTTTCAAATTCAGGCTTGCCGAATTCGGCAAATTCCAAATTGATATCGGAACAGGATTTATTGCAGGTATTTTGATAAAATACGAATCCTATGATTATAATTCAGAAGCAGGGAAAATTGTCGAACATAATAAGGATGATCTATATACATTTTTGCCGTCTCTTTGGTTTTCGGCAGTTATCAATTATCAAATTTCAGAAAATTTCTTAATCCGATTAGAGCCATATTATAATCCGGGTTTAAGATCAATTTATACCAAAGAATTATCTTATATAAAAATCCCTGATCGTTATGGACTACGGTTCGGGCTACGGTATTGTTTTAATTAAATCATCGCAACAACATGAGTATTTCGAAAAGTTCAACAATAAACCAGCAATGGATTGGCTGTTATTATCATCAATTAAATCGTTTTGTTTTTTAAATTCTTTGTTTTAATTTTACTGCCTGAATGCTATTTAATACAAAACAACCAAAAAATTCGTCATGAAAATAAGTAAGCTTTTAATAACAACATTTATGGTTTTTGCCGGAGTTATTCCTTACTTCGCGCAAAATTATCAGATAAGTTTTAACGGAACCGGAGCCTCAACAGTTGTTGAATCGGTAAAAGTTGAAAACCTAACACAATGCAATGAGTTAACAATCTCAGGAAGTGATATATTAAATCTCTGTTCTTCCGTAGGAATAAATGATTATACATCCGAAACAATTAATCCGGTTCAGATATATCCAAATCCTGCAGACGGAAAATGTTTTATTGAACTAATATCTTCTTTATGCGGTAAAATAACCATAAGCATATATGACATCTCCGGAAAATCAATAATTTATTCGGAACAGTTTGTTTCCAGGGACAACCATACATTTAGCCTCAATGGATTAGGAAACGGTTTATTTTTCATTAAAATCGAATCAGAGAATTATTCATATACAACAAAACTGATTAGTAATTATGTAAGCAAAAACAAGACTCGTGCAATTACTATTGAGCCTGTATCCGATACCGAAAAATCCTTCGCCGAAACAAATTATATTAAGAATAAGAGTTCTAAAGCAATAGTGAATATGCAATATAATGATGGCGATTTGCTTAAGCTAACAGGTAAATCAGGAATTTACAGCACAGTTTATATGCTAACCCCAACCGAAAGCCAGACGGTAACGTTTACATTTATTCCTTGTACCGATGCAAACGGGAATAATTATTCGGTAGTAAAAATCGGAGATCAGTGGTGGATGGCAGAAAATTTAAATGCCGGTACTTATGTGCCCATAGCAACTACTCAGGTCGCAGGGACAAAATTTTGTATGAATATAAATGGAGTTGAAGACCCTACTTGTCCGATGGGTGGTTTATATGAGTGGAATATTCTTATGCAAGAGAGTACTCCCTGCAATGGAACAGGTGCGCCCCCAAATGACAGATGCAGCAATCCGGTTAAAGGACTATGCCCTACAGGTTGGCACATACCGTCTCATTATGAGTGGACAACTCTTGCAAGAAATTCGGGTACCGATTTCGGAGCTTTGGATTACAATTCTACTTTGGGTGTTGGTGTTGATGAGGGTGGAAATTTAAAAATGAACTGTACAACAATGTGGTGGGACCCAAACGAGGGAGCTACTAATTCTACCGGATTTTCGGGAATTCCCGGTGGAGATACCTGGGATGGGGTTTTCGAAGATTTCGGACAAAGTTCTTATTTCTGGACTTCGTCTGCAATTTTTACTTATACTTACAATCCTTGGGTTTATGCTTTGAATTACAGTGTCCCTTTTGTTGGACGATCACAGTACTTCAAAGAAAATGGTTTTAGTTGTCGCTGTATTAAGGACTGATAGTTATTTCTTCATGGCTAGACAAACACAATTAGCATAATCAAACATTTGTCAGAATTATTAACTTTGCATCATCATTTCAATTGTAAACGAAACGATATAAATGAAATTTTATATTTATTTATTGACATTAATTCTGCCTGCGTTTTTTTGTGGAAATGCTATATATGCACAGAAAATTCACTATCATTACAAAGATAGTACTATTGTTTCGACAGATCGCCTCGACTTAACAGGCAGTATATATAATCAAGATTTATTAAAATATGCATGGGAACAAGATAGCGTTTCGATTTGGGTGCTGGAACAAGATAGTTGCCAAACTAATTCGTTCTCGGGAATTCCATGGTGTCACAACTGCTCTCTAAGTGCAAATTTTGTGTTGCAAAATGCCTACAAATTATCATACATAGATAATAAAGTTATTATGGGCTCGTGTTGGGATTATGCAAATGCCGTTTATTCGCGTATTGAAGCAGAGGGATTTAAAAAGAGTGAAATATACATGACAAAAAAAGCCGGTCCCTATGCTCCAAAAGCAATGTTACAACCGGGCGATTGGATATATCATATCAATTTTCAATACTATCAGGTCGAACATAGCGCAATTTTTATAGGCTGGAAGGACTATGAAAAAGGTATTGCAATTACACTAAGTTATATGGGCATGAACAGATATAAAACTGCTCAATTCGACGAGTTTGACCTTAACGCTGTTTACGCAATCTATAGATTTGAAGACCTTTTCTGGTAGAGATTATCTTATACTGCAACGCGAGTAACTCGCGCTGCAGTATAGTAGGGCGAACAACTCGCCTTGCAGTATAAGGACGAGTTTGATCTTAATGTTGCTACTGCAGCGCGAGTTACTCGCGTTGCAGTATAGCAGTATTAAGTATTTATTTATTTCAATCCTCTGTTCTCCAGTAGAGCGTCTATTTTGGGCTCACGACCTCTGAAGTTCACAAACATTGTCATAGGACTATCTTTGTATCCGTTTGAATATATGTTTTTCTTCAACGATTCTGCTGTAGCAGGATCAAAAATTCCATTTTCTTTAAATGCTCCAAAAACATCAGAATCTAGTACCTCGCTCCATATATAGCTGTAATAACCACTGGAATAACCGCCGGAAAAGATATGCGAGAAATATGTGCTCCTGTAACGTGGAACAATTTCAGCAATAAGTCCTTTTTTTCTCATAAAATCTGCTTCTGATTGCAAAACATCTGTCACTGTCATTTCAGTCATTGTATGCCAGTACATATCCAAATACGAAGCTGCCAAAAATTCTACAGTGGCAAAACCTTGATTAAAATGACCTACTGTTTCCATTTTTTTGATAAGTTCGTCAGGAATAGGCTCGTTGGTCTGATAATGTCTTGCATACATTTTCAACACTTCGGGCTCTTCTGCCCAATGTTCCATTAATTGTGAAGGAAGTTCTACAAAATCGCGAGGGACATTAGTACCACTCACTGATGGATATCTGCAATCTGACAACATTCCGTGCAAACCATGTCCAAATTCATGAAAAAGTGTTTGTGCCTCATCAAAAGTAAGCAACGATGGTTGTGTTGATGTGGGTTTTGTAAAATTACAGTTAATTGTAATAATTGGATACACTTTTTCGCCATTATAAACATATTGACCTCTGAAATCATTCATCCAGGCTCCTCCCCTTTTGCTGTCACGGGGAAAATAATCCATATACAACACCGCAACATGATTACCGTTAGCATCTTTTACTTCGTAAGCCTCAACATCAGGATGGTAAACCGGAATATCGTCCGACTTAATAAATTGTAACCCAAATAATCTCTCTGCTACTTCAAAAACTCCATCGCGAACATTCTCGAGTTTGAAATATGGCTTTAACATTTCCTCATCAAGATCGTACTTTTCTTTTCTTACCTTTTCGGTATAATAACGCCAATCCCAGGCTTGTAAATTATCTGTTATGCCGTCTTTCTTCATTAATTCTCTGTACATGTTCGCCTCTTCTTTTGCTACTGCCAGCGCAGGCGTCCACAATTGATCCAATAATTCATAAACATTTTCCTGATTTTCAGCCATGTTGTCCTCTAAAATGAACCCGGCATGATTATCATATCCCAGAAGTTGTGCCTTTTCTATCCTTAAAGCTGTCAATTCCAACACAATTGCTTTATTGTCAAATTCATTGTTATTGTTCCCTCTATTGATATAGGCGTTCTGAATCTGTTTTCTTAAATCTCTGTTTTCTGCATATTGTAAAAAAGGCATTACTGAAGGATTTTGTAAAGTAAAAACCCATTTCCCCGCCATACCATTTTCTTCGGCAGTAATCGCTGCTGCTTCGATTACTGCATCCGGTAATCCGGCTAAATCTTTGCTGTCAGATATAATCAGTTTATATGAATTTGTTTCTGCAAGCAAATTATCTCCATATTGCAAAGACAATAAAGATAATTTTTCGTTAATCTCCATCAACCTCTTTTTGTCCGCGTCATTCAACTTTGCTCCGCCTTTTACAAATGATTTATAGGTCAGCTCTAAAACTTTTAATTGTTCTTTGTCAAGATTAAACTTATCTTTATTAATATAAACCTCTTCTACCCGTTTAAAAAGTTGTGGATTCATACTAATTTCATCACCATGTTTTGACAAGCTTGGAGATATCCTTTGAGCTATTGCCTGTAAGCTGTCGTTTGTATTTGAAGACAACATATTGTAAAAGACTCCGCCAACTTTTGAAAGTAATAATCCGCTAAATTCCAATGCTTCTATTGTGTTTTCAAAATTTGGAGCATCAGGATTATTGATAATCTTTTCAATATTCTCTTTTTGTTCTTTCATTGCGAACTCAAATGCCGGTTCATAATGTTCAATTTTAATCAAATCAAATGGAGGCACCCCAAAAGGAGTATCCCAGTTTTGTAATAATGGATTCTGATCCAAATTACCTTGATTATCCTTTTGTTTACATGAATTTCCCATAACAACAATTATTAATACAATAAAAAATAAATTAATTTTTTTCATAAAATAGACTATTAAGTTTTACAATTTTCGTCAATATGATAAACATATTAATTGAGGTAAAGTTAAAAAAATCAAGACATCTTAAAAATTGTTTAACGATATTTTAACAAAACTAATTTTTATTTAAAAAAATGTTTATTTTGCATACGAAAAATTTATAAATACCATCAATATGAAAAAGTTTTTATTCTCATTTAGCCTGATATTATTAACGATATCTGTTATTGCACAGGAATTACCGCAAGCCGGACCTATAAATCCCGAATTTTTGGAATATTTGGCAAAAAAGAACAGCGGAGAGTTAATCATACAAACCGAAGACGGTTATTACTTGGGTGAAATTCCATCTCCATTTATAAAGAATTTTGACAATTTTAGCTTTAACGCTCCTAAACTTATTCCCTCATCGTATGATTTACGTTATGAAAACGGAGGCGACTATTTGACCTCAGTTAAGAATCAGGGAGCCGAAGGAGCCTGTTGGTCTTTTGCTACTTATGCTGCTGTTGAGTCATACTGGAAAAAACAAGGTTTGGCAACCTACGATTTGTCTGAACAGAATTTGGCAACTTGCCATGCATATGATTATACTCCAAGTCAAGGAGGAAATTCTGATATGTCTGCGGCTTATCTTACAAGATTTTCGGGTCCGATATCAGAATCGGATGACCCTTATACATTGCCTTCAAATCCTACTTGCGTACCGGGGTTTACTCCTGTTGCCTATGTGGGACAATATCGCGAGCTTCCCGGAAAAGCCTCGGCTTCCTATGATGAAAATGCAATAAAGCAAGCAGTGTTGGATTATGGGGTAATATACACTAATATGTATTATGAAAGCAGCTATAAGAATGCTACAGATCATACATATTACTATAATGGCAGCAATGGAACAAATCACGCAGTTGCAATTGTTGGATGGGACGATGATATGGTTGTTACGGGTGGTTCGGCTACTCCTTCCGGACCCGGAGCATGGATAATCAAAAATTCGTGGGGCACCTCGTGGGGAGTATCCGGTTTCTTCTATATATCATACGAAGACACAAAAGTAAATTCTACTCTTGCTTATTTCCCTTCGTATATTGAATATGACCCTAATGCAGAATTATATTTTTATGATGATTATGGAGCAACTGGTTCGTATGGTTGGGTAGATGGTGATGATTACGCTCTGGTCAAATATGAAGCTACGCAAGATATGCAAATAACAAAACTCGGTTCTTTTGTTACTCATGCAGGTACCGGACTTAGTTTTTGGGTTTATGACAGTTTCGACGGCTCAAACTTAACCGGATTATTGGGCAGTATTTCCGAAAACACCTGCGAACTTCCGGGTTATTACACTTACGATCTGTCAACGCCTATAAACATTTCCTCTGGCGAAGATTTTTATATTAAAGCCAGATATAATTCAGGACAGACTGCTACAATACCACGCGAAAGTATTGTAGCAGGTTATACAAGTGCTGCTACCATTCAAACAGGAAAATGTTGGCTCAGCAATTTGGGAACAACTTCATGGTTGACTATTGGAGGTGGCACAAGTTATATGTTCGATGTATGTATTAATGCCTATACAGTTGCGGTTGCCAGTGCCCCGCCAACTGCTGATTTTTCTGCAGACCAAACGGTGGTGGTTGCAGGCACTACAGTAAACTTTTCCGATGCTTCATCCGGCGTTCCCGAAGACTGGACATGGACTTTTGAAGGAGGTGACCCCGCCACATCTGATATTTATAATCCTTCTGTTACTTACAATACCCCGGGAACATACGATGTAACTCTGTATGTTAGCAATGGATTTGGTTTTGACGAAATTACAAAGGAAAATTATATAACAGTTTCAAGTGCTCCGCTTACATGTGAGTATTACGACAATATTGAAGATTCAGATGTAATAACAGCCTATACAATGACAGGAGGCTATCTTACAGGACCCAGCAATGCACAGTACACCGAATTTGCGGAATATTATGACTCACCATTAAATTTTAATCTTGAAGGTGTGCGGCTTGGGGTTTATCAGGCAGACGTACTTTCAGGTGATCCAAAAATTACAATAAAAGTTTGGGATGTAGATGCCGGTCTGCCGGGTACCGAATTATACACAGAAGATTTCAATATTGGCGATTTCACCGCCAGTGCATATAACAATATTACATTTGCTTCGAATACTATAGTTCCTTCCGAATTTTTTATCGGTTATCAGATTTATTATACAACACCTCAGGATACTTTTGCTATTTATCAAGCTCTGAACAGAGGCTCTGGTTCTCCTTATCCGAATACTGCATATATCAAAAAGTTAGGCGTGTGGCACGATGCTGACTACTATCTTTCAGGAACTTGGAACACTGCATTTACTATATATCCTAAACTATGTCCCTCTGCACCAACTGCAGATTTTACAGCAGATGTTACATCAGGTTGCACAGGGTTATCTGTACAATTCACACAAAACTGTTCTTCTAATACTGATACTTGGGAATGGGATTTTGGTGATGGAACCCCGACAAGTACTGAAGCTAATCCATCGCATACATACACAGCTTCTGGTACATATACCGTTAGTCTTACTGCATCGAACACAACAGGAAACGATACAGAAACAAAGGTAGACTATATTTATGTAGCTGTAAATCCTGCCACTGTTATTGTTTCGGGTGGAGGAACACAGTGTGCCGGCTCAATGACCATAACTGCTGATAATGGTGGAGACGGAACCATTTACTGGCAAAATACAACAAGCGGAGGAACAAGCATAGCAAATCCAAGCACATCTGAATCTGTTTCTGCTTCAGGGACTTATTATTTCAGAGCTCAGTCTGCTGAAGGATGCTGGGGAGATGAAGGTTCAGCAGTCGTAACAATAAATTCTCTTCCTGCAGATGTTATTGTCAGTGGTGGTGGTTCTCAATGCGGTGGTTCAATGACTTTAACTGCTGACAATGGTGGTGATGGAACCATATATTGGCAAAATACTACCAGCGGAGGAACAAATATAGCAAACCCGAGTATATCTGAATCTGTTTCTGCTTCAGGCACTTATTATTTCAGAGCTCAGTCTGCCGAAGGTTGTTGGGGAAATGAGGGTTCAGCCGTAGTTACCATAAATGCTATTCCTGACGCTGTTGCTGTTTCAGGAGGAGGAACTCAGTGTGGCGGTTCAATGTCTTTAACTGCTTCAGGTGGTGACGGTGGAACAATCTATTGGCAAAATACAACAAGTGGTGGAACAAGCATCGCAAATCCAAGTACTTCCGAATCTGTATCTGTTTCTGGAACATATTATTTCAGGGCCAGATCTACTGAGGGGTGCTGGGGACCTGAAGATTCTGAGACAGTTACCATAAATCTTCTTCCGGCTGATGTAATTGTCAGCGGCGGCGGATCTCAATGCGGTGGTTCAATGACTTTAACTGCTGACAATGGTGGTGACGGAACAATTTATTGGCAAAACACTATCAGTGGTGGAACAAGTATAGCAAACCCGAGTATTTCGGAATCTGTTCCGACAAGCGGCACTTATTATTTCAGAGCTCAATCTGCCGAAGGTTGTTGGGGTAATGAGGGTTCAGCCGTAGTTACCATAAATGCTATTCCTGACGCTGTTGCTGTTTCAGGAGGAGGAACTCAGTGTGGCGGTTCAATGACTTTAACTGCTTCTGGTGGTGACGGTGGAACAATCTATTGGCAAAATACAACAAGTGGTGGAACAAGTATAGCAACTCCAAGTACTTCCGAATCTGTATCTGTTTCTGGAACATATTATTTCAGGGCTAGATCTACTGAGGGGTGCTGGGGACCTGAAGATTCTGAGACAGTTACCATAAATCTTCTTCCCGCTGATGTAATTGTAAGTGGTGGAGGTTCTCAATGCGGCGGTTCAATGACTTTAACTGCTGACAATGGTGGCGATGGAACAATTTATTGGCAAAATACTACAAGCGGTGGTATAAGTATAGCAAACCCGAGTACTTCGGAGAGTATCTCTTCTGATGGAACGTATTATTTCAGAGCTCAATCTGCCGAAGGGTGCTGGGGAAATGAAGGTTCTGCAAGTGTCACTATTTATGGATTTCCCGACCCTGTTATTATTAGTGGGGGTGGCACTCAATGTGGTGGCTCAATGACTTTAACTGCTTCGGGTGGCGATGGTGGAACAATCTACTGGCAAAACACAACAAGTGGTGGAACAAGTATAGCAACTCCAAGTACTTCCGAATCAGTATCTGCTTCGGGTACTTATTATTTCCGTTCTCGTTCTGTTGAGGGCTGTTGGGGCGATGAGGATTCAGAAACTGTTACCATAAATCTTCTTCCCGCTGATGTAATTGTAAGCGGCGGAGGTTCGCAATGCGGTGGTTCAATGACTTTAACTGCTGACAATGGTGGTGATGGAACCATATATTGGCAAAATACTATCAGTGGTGGTACAAGTATAGCAAACCCGAGTACTTCGGAATCGGTTCCAACAAGCGGCACTTATTATTTCAGAGCTCAATCTGCTGAAGGTTGCTGGGGTAATGAAGGTTCTGAAAGTGTAACCATTTACGATATTCCTGATCCTGTTATTGTTAGTGGCGGTGGCACTCAATGTGGCGGCTCGATGACCTTAACTGCTTCGGGTGGCGATGGAGGAACAATCTACTGGCAAAATACAACAAGTGGCGGAACAAGTCTTGCAAATCCAAGTACATTCGAAACTGTTTCTGTTTCCGGAACATATTACTTCCGTTCTTACTCTGCAGATGGTTGCTGGGGCGATGAAGGTTCTGAAACAGCTACAATAAATCTTCTTCCTGCCGAGGTAATTGTTAGTGGTGATGGAACCCAGTGTGGCGGCTCAATGACTTTAAACGCTGACAATGGTGGTGATGGCACGATTTATTGGCAAAACACTACCAGCGGTGGAACAAGCATCGCAAATCCAAGCACTTCCGAAACTGTTTCAGCAAGTGGAATTTATTATTTCAGGGCTATATCTTCTGAAGGTTGTTGGGGTAACGAAGGGGCAGGAATTGTTACTATAAATGACATTCCGGATCCTGTTACAGTTTTAGCAAGCGGAAATCTCTGTGATGGGTTCTTGACATTAACAGCCTCGGGAGGCGATGGTGGTACAATTTATTGGCAAAACACTACCAGTGGTGGTACAAGTACTGCAATCGAAAGTAATTCAGAGACCGTTTCTGTTTCGGGAACATATTATTTCCGCTCTCGTTCAACAGAAGGATGCTGGGGAGATGAGGGCTCTGAAACGGTTACTATTACGCCTTTACCTACTCAAGTTGTTGTAACTGGCGGAGGTACTCAATGCGGTGGCACAATGACTTTAACTGCTGACAATGGTGGTGATGGAACAATTTATTGGCAAAATACTACCAGTGGTGGTACAAGTATTGCAAATCCAAGTACTTCCGAAACTGTTTCAGCAAGTGGAATTTATTATTTCAGGGCTATATCTTCTGAAGGTTGTTGGGGTAACGAAGGGGCAGGAATTGTTACTATAAATGACATTCCGGATCCTGTTATTGTTACCGGCGGTGGTACACAATGTGGCGGTTCGATGGTTTTATCTGCTTCGGGTGGTGACGGTGGTACTATTTATTGGCAAAGCACTACCAGTGGTGGTACAAGCATAACAAATCCAAGTACCTCTGAATCAGCATCTGTTTCGGGAACTTACTATTTCCGTTCACGCTCGGCTGAAGGATGTTGGGGTGATGAAGGCTCTGCAAGTGTTACAATAAATGATATCCCTGCTGATGTTATTGTCAGCGGAGGAGGAACTCAATGTGGCGGATCAATGACTTTAACCGCTGATAATGGTGATGAAGGAACAATTTATTGGCAAAATACTACCAGCGGTGGAACAAATGTAGCAAACCCAAGTACTTCCGAAACTGTTGCAGTTGATGGTACTTATTATTTCAGAGCAAGATCTGCCGAAGGATGCTGGGGAAATGAAGGCTCTGCAAGTGTTACAATTCTTGATTTGCCAAATACGGTTATCGTAAGTGGAGGAGCTTCACAATGCGGTGGAACAGTGACTTTATCTGCCGACAATGGTAGTGACGGCACAATTTACTGGCAAAATACCACAAGTGGTGGTACGAGCATTGCAAATCCAAGCACTTCAGAAACGGTTTCCGAAAGCGGAACATATTATTTCAGGGCTCAGTCTGTTGATGGTTGCTGGGGTGATGAAGGTGCTTCCGTTGTAGAAATATTTGAAATTCCTGAAGCAGATGACTTCGAAAATGTTACTGCTTGCGGTTCGTATATTTTACCAGAAGTAACAACAGGAAATTATTTTACAACCAGCGGTGGAATAGGTTTGATTGCCGAAGGAACAGAAATTACATCTACTCAAACCATATTTGTTTATGCAGAAACAGGCACAACTCCAAACTGTACAGATGAGACCAGTTTTACGGTCACAATTAATGATTATCCTGTAATTGACGATCCGGAAGATGTATCTGCTTGTGATGTTTATATTTTACCAGCATTAACTAATGGTGAATATTTTGCTGAAACCGGAGGTGTCAATCCAATTACTACAGGAACAGAAATTACATCAACTCAAACCATATATGTTTATGCCGAATCGGGCACCACTCCAAATTGTACTGTCGAAAACAGCTTTGTTGTTACAATAAATACTGCAATACCTGTTGATTTAGGTGATGACATAGAACAGTGTGGCGGTCCTGTAGAACTTGATGCCGGTGCAGGTTATGTCTCTTACGAATGGAATGGAACGCCCGGAAATCAAACATTTCTTGCCAACACTTCGGGTACATATACCGTAGTTGTTGAAGATAATAACGGATGTACAGCAACTGACGAAATTGAGGTAACAATTTTCCCTGCACTGTCATTTTCATTGAGCTCAACCAATGAATCTGCTCCCGGAGCAAATGATGGAAGTATAACGGTTGAAATCACCGGCGGCACACCTGATTATTATATTGATTGGATAAGTGGTAATATTACAACATCCTCAACAAGCTACACAATTACAGGACTTACCGGTGGAAATTACGGAATTACAGTTGTGGATAGTAATGGATGCTCAGATACAGATGGTATTACAGTAAATACAGACGGTGTTGCACCTGTGACAAACTTTACGGCAAATGTAACTGAAGGTTGTGATAATCTGACAGTAACTTTTACCGATTTAAGCTCAAATACTCCTACAAGCTGGGCCTGGGACTTTGGTGATGGAGATGTGTCAATTGAGCAAAATCCTGTTCACGAATACACTTCTCCCGGTTTATACACAATAAGTCTGACTGCCGGGAATGCTTATGGCGATCATCTTGCTGAATTTGAAGATTATATAATAATCGGAGAAACTCCGACTATTGATTATATGGTCACATCAGCTACCGGAGAATTTGTACCTGACGGAGCAATTTCTGTAACTGTAACCGGCGGACAAGAACCATATATTATCGAGTGGGCTCATGATGATGAAGAAACTTCGCTTGAGCTATTAAACCTTATGCCAGGAGATTATTATCTGACAGTAACTGAGGATCTTGTAGGATGTCAATCTACAGAACATATTGTTGTAGATTTTGTAAATATTATAATTTCGGAAACTATCAGTTGCAAAATTTATCCAAATCCGGCTTCAGATGTAATATTTATAGAATTCGAAAACGGAATACCTGAAAATATTGAAATAGTAAATACTTTAGGAGAAATCGTTTTTGTTCTCAAACCTGAAAATTACTCAACAATAATTAATATTAATAATTATACCCCGGGTAATTATTTTATCAATTTGTATTACACCAATTCTGTACATACTCATAAAATTGTTATAAAATAATTTATCCGAACATACTACTAAATGTAACTGATGAAAATAATTAGTTTTAACCTTAACGGAATTCGTTCCGCTATAAGTAAAGGCTTATATGAATGGCTGGAAAGTGAAAAACCTGATGTATTATGTGTTCAGGAAATAAAAGCCTTACCAGAGCAGATAGATGTAATTAAGTTTAAAGAATTAGGATATAATTCTTATATACACTCGGCACAAAAACCGGGATATAGCGGTGTTGCCGTTTTTTCGAAATCTGTACCCGATTTGGTTAAACCAGGAATAGGTATCCCCGAATTCGACAAAGAAGGTCGCTTACTGCGACTTGATTTCGGAAACCTGACAATTATAAATTCCTATTTTCCATCCGGAACAACGGGTGATGTAAGACAAGAAGTTAAAATGGCATATCTCGGAGCTATCCAAACTTTTATTGATAATCTAAAAAAAGACAGACCTAATATCATTTTATCAGGAGATTATAATATTTGTCATAAAGAAATTGATATAAACAATCCCCAAAATAAAAAAGGAGTTTCGGGATTTTTACCCGAAGAACGAGAATGGGTAACAAAATTTCTTGAAAGCGGTTTTATTGATTCATTCAGAGTATTTGACCAAGGTGCAAATAAATATTCGTGGTGGAGTTATCGTGCAGGGGCAAGAGCAAAAAACCTCGGATGGAGAATTGATTATCACATGGTTTCAAACTTTTTGAAGGATAAATTAAAAAATGCTTCTATTTTGAGTGAGATTAATATGTCTGATCATTGCCCTGTGGTTGTGGAAATTGCTTAATAGTTATATTTTCCGATTATCTCAATATTTGATTTTGATAAAGATGAAATAAATTACATTCACAAAATAGGGTTTTAAGAATTATTCATACTTTTATTAAAGTTTATATTGTCTCAATAGTTCGAGTTATCAAGTTATAGGAAAATATGTAGAAGATTCTTGTTTTTCAAAACAATTGCTTTTAGTAGATAAATAATAAGTCATAATCCGTTCAATGCTTCTTATGCTATAATATTTTTTAACTTCGTTTTAGAAAATCTAATATTTGCTAACTTTACAGATTATCAAATTGAGCTAGAGATGTGTTTTTTCAAATTTCGTATATGTGTGTGCATTACTCTATGCATGTTCTTTTTATTGTTGACTAGAATCGCTTTTGCCAGTTCAATCGAATATCCCAAAAATAATACTGGCTTTGTAGAAGAAAAGGGGCAAAATAAATCATTCGAAAATCTCCGGTTTTCTATGCAGCATAATAATATGTTTATTTATTTTTTAAATGACAGGATTGTTTTTATAAGTCATGAAGTTGAAAATATCCCCAATGAGCAATCTATTTTAGAACAAGAAAAAGGAAATTACAATCTTGCGTTAAAATATTCAGCTGTTACCACTGCACATAGGTTTGATTTATTGTTTTTAAATGTAAATCAAAATGTTGAAATAAGTGGGGAAGAAATTATGTCTCATGCATCTGATTATTACCTTAGTCACTGCCCTGAGGGTATTTTAAATGTAAGTTCGTTTAAAAAAATTAGATATAATAATATTTACTCCGGTATAGATTTAGTGTTTTATCTTGATCAAGATGTTTTAAAATACGAATTTGAGCTATCATCAGGAATTTCCCCGAATGTTATTTCGTTTATGTGGGAAGGTATTGAAGATGCTACTATTTCTGATGATGGTGACCTCAATTTTACAGTTGGCAACTTCCGAATAGAAGATAAAGCACCGGTTTCATTTAGTGGAAATAATGAAGTAAAAACAAATTTTGTACTTAATGAAAATATCATCAGTTTTAATATTGGTGAGTTAGATAATACATTACCCTTAGTTATAGACCCCGGTTTAGTTTGGACAAGTTCATTGGAATATAATGGATATGGTTCATGGGGTGCACTTAAGACAAACTCAATAGGAGAGTTTTATGTTGTAGATTGGGAATGGAATCCCGGTTTGACTGATTTAAGTAATTATTTGTCCAGTGCCGGAAGTTCAGTAACTTATGGAACGGACAATACAAATGACGAGGTTATTATTTCAAAGTTTAGCACAAATGGTAATTTGCTTTGGGTTTGTAAATATGGCGGTTCCGGCGATGATGATGTAAATGGGGGAGTTGAAATTGATGGAAATGATAATCTTTATATTGCAGGGACTTCTCAAAAACTTTTTTCGGCTGGTTCGGGAGATTTTCCTTTGCAAGTCTTGACAGGGGCATTTAATCAAGCTTGGGATGGTTCATTAAGTACCGGTACGCGTGGTTATTTATTAAAATTTTTGCCAGATAATACACGCCAATGGGCAACATATTTAGACAGAGGGGCAAATCTTGAAGTTTTTGATATTGAATATGGCATTGGAAATACCATATACATGTGTGGAAAATCAGGAGGCTCTCCAACATATATTCAGGCAGGTAGCATTCCTTCAGGAAGCGGATATTTAGGTAATTTAAATGGTACCGGGACAGCCCATAGTTTTGTTTTAGAATTTAATAGTGCAGGAGCATTAATTTGGGCGAGTTGGCTTCCCGGAATAGCAGCCTCTACAGGAACTGGTCGTAGTTCTGATATTGCAGTAGATAAAAGTTCAGGATATGTATATATAGCAGGGGATGAGATGTGGAATTTTTCAACTCCATTTTCAACATCACTAATTACAGCAAGTTACACCAATCAAGGGGATAACGACATGTTCTACATGAGCTTTAATTCTAGCAATCAACCTGTTCCTGCTTACGGGAACTACATTGGTGGTGCGGGTTTTGATAAAATTAATATTGGTGCAGCAAATGGTGATACAGAGCTGGATTCCAATGGAAATTTATATGTTTGCGGTCATACATATAGTGCAAATTTCCCTACAGTTAATCCCGGAGGCTGTGCATATTTTGATGGAATAATTAATGATGGGACCGGCATTACTGCTAATAAAGCATCTACTCAAGATGGTTTTCTTTTCAAAATTAATACAAGCGGGACGATTACATATTCCACATTTTTTGGCGGCACAAATTATACTAGTATGAAGCAACTTAAAAAAGATTCTAATGATAATTTGTGGATTTGTGGTCATCAATATCCTGTAGGAGAAATCGCTGCAATTAGTCATGTTGATTACTATAACCAAACTATAGTTGGAGCAAACGCAAATATAATGTTCTCTCAACTTCGAGACGATGAATATATGGAATGGCTAAGTTATTACGGCTATACAGCAGGTTATTCTGACTACTTTGGATTTGATATCCTGGAAACTGGTGTTGATACTGTTGAGTTATACCTTGCAGGTAAATTTACGGGACTTACACCTTTTGGGGGAGGCTATCAATTTACAAATGCTGCTACTTGTACGGGAGCTGCTAAATTTAAAAACACACTTTCAGCAACTGTTCCAGATGCAATTACACCTAATACTGCTGTAGATTGCAGCATCTCACAGCTTACTGTTACAGGAAGTTTGCCTGTTGGTGCAATTTGGGTATGGTATACCGGTGGTTGTGGCGGAACACAAATTGGGACAGGTACAACAATTAATATTGCCCCGGTGACTACAACGACCTATTATGTACAGGCAGAAGGTGCTTGTATAACTTCTGAATGTGATCAGATAACGATTGATCCGACTATCCCTGCCTCCGTTAGTGTTGATTTTCCAATAATTTGTGATGGAGAAAGTGCTACTATTACTGCAGAAACAGGTTTTATAGATTACAACTGGAGTACCGGAGAAAGCACTGAAGCTATTACAGTTTCTCCTTCAATTACAACAATATACACTGTCACTGTAGAGGATTCAAATGGATGTACCGCAGAGGTGAGCACAACAATTACTGTAAATCCAAGTATTACTCCGACATTTGCATCAGTAGGTCCATATTGCTCCGGGTCAGCCATAGGAGCACTACCAACCACTTCACAAAACAGCATTACAGGAACATGGTCTCCTGCAATAGATAACACATCAACGACTCTCTATACATTTACACCAACTGCGGGACAGTGTGCTTCAACATCTACTTTGACAATAACTATAAATCCGGTTCCTACGGCAGGAATTACTAATAATACAGGTTCAAACAATCTCACTTGTTTAGTTACATCTATTGACGTAACGGCAACCGGTGGTGGAACGTATTCATGGTCTGGAGGAACAACTCCTACAACAGCAAACAATAATCTGATTAGTCCGGGAACATACACGGTTACAGTAACTAATAGTGGTTGCACAGCATCGGCCGATATTATAATAACAGAATCTGCTAACGAAATAGCTATTGGTATCAGCACAACACAACTTCTCTGCAATGGAGATTGTGACGCAACAGCAACTGCCACTGCAAACGGAGGCGCTTCTCCTTATACATTTAATTGGAGTAATTCGGCAAGTGGCTCAACAATTACAGGTCTGTGTGCAGGGACATACAATGTTACCGTTACAGATGCAAATGGTTGTACAAGCGATGGAACTATTCCAATTGTAACATCATGCTTTGAAATTACCGACATTCTTGTAAACTCTTGCGGTGGTGTTGATGAAGGCCTTCAGGAAATGGTAACTTTACAGGTTGGTCCAAATCCATTAAATACATCTACTTTGGTAATTGATTGGCCTAATAATTCATGGTTGGGTGTCTGTACCGATCCAACATTTGTTGCCAATGTAAATGCAACTATTACAGGTGGTGGATTACTAATAGAGCCTGTTGGCGGAGTTATCCCTGCCGGAGCAGAAGTTTTAATAATTACTAGCACTGCACTAGATGTTTCAGCATTGGATTTCACAAATCTGGACCATGATGTTTATGTCGTTTTTCAATGTGCCGGTAATACTGCTGGTCATTTTGCCAATACCCATGCAGACCCATTGGTTTTTAGATCTTTAGTAATTACGTTTGGAGGAGCTTGTAACGACTCGGTAGCTTACTATCCAAACGCTTTAGTCAACACTGACGGAGCTTCCGTTGCTTTTACTGCTGAAGGATTATTAACACTTTACAACAACGGCTGTGTGGCTCCAATTTTATCTACAAACGAAGCTGTAATTTTTAGCCCACCTGTAATTACGGCTACAGCTTCAAATAATAGCCCTATTTGTGAAGGAGAGTCTTTAACACTAACCGGCGGAAACAACGGTTATACGGATTACGATTGGTCAGGACCTCTTTCATACAATAGTTCGACACAAAGCCCTATTGTTTCAGGTAGTGTCACAACTAATATGGCAGGGACTTACTCATTGACAGTAACTGATGCAAATGGGTGTACTGCAACAGCTCAAACAGATGTTACTATTAATGAAGTTACAGCCACTTCTTCTTTGGGTAATGATCCACTTTGTAGTGGAGACAATAATGGTTCAATTGATGTGACTATTATAGGAGGAACGGCGAACTATGATATTGATTGGGGTAGCGGAAATACTAATACTTCGCTAAATAGTTATACAATCACTGGATTATTGGCCGGAACTTATGATATTACAGTAACTGATGCTAATGGTTGTCAGGATATTGCTACAACAATTCTTACGGCACCCCCACTACTTACTGTCAGCATAACCGATCAAACTGAACAAAACTGTTCTACTCCGGGCTCAGCTACTGTAGAGGGCGTGAATGGGACACCCGGTTATACTTATACTTGGCCTCTAACAGCTGGTGGAGTTATGGGCAATACGGCTTCAATGCTTACGGCCGGTTCATATTCAGTTACTATTGAAGATGCTAACGGTTGTTCAGTCGTTCAAGATATTATTATTTCTGATATTGGTGGACTTAATGTATCTTCTGTTGTAAATTCAGAGCCATTATGTAATGGTGATGCCAATGGTGAAATAGAAGTAACTATAAGTGGTGGAACTGCTAGTTACGATATTGATTGGGGTACAGGAAATACGAATACTTCACTTAACAATTATACAATCACAGGTTTACAGGGAGGAACTTATAATATTACAGTAACTGATGCTAATGGTTGTCAGGATATTACTACTTCAATCCTAACTGATCCTGCATTGCTTACCGCAAGTATTACAAATCAAACTGATCAGAACTGCACTACTCTCGGCTCGGCAACAATTGAAGGTGCTAACGGCACACCAAATTATACATATATTTGGCCTGTAACAGCTGGCGGGGTTGTTGGCAATACTGCTTCTGGTCTTATCGCGGGTTCTTATGATGTAACTGTTGAAGATGCAAATTCGTGTAGCATTATTCAAACTGTTGTTATAAATAGTGTCGGAGGAATTACTGTTACGGCTCCATTAGTAACTAATCCATCTTGTTTTGGTTTGTCAGACGGTACTGCCGAGTTTGACATTTTGACCGGAACTCCTGATTTTATAATTGATTACGGCAGTGTTCCTATAACAACTTCAAGCAATAATTATACTGTTAATGGGTTATCTGATGGCAACTACAATATTACTGTAACAGACGCAAATGGTTGTTCGACGCAAATTCCGGTTTCTTTATCTGAGCCTGCTGAACTTATAGTAAATATAAATGTTATTTCTGACGTTTCTTGTAATGGCCTTTCAGATGGAATTGCTACTGTTACACCAATCGGGGGAACGCCTTCGCATAATATTGTTTGGGATAGTATTAGCCTTTCCGGCTTTAATCAAAATAGTTTGGCTGCAGGTACTTATTCTTTTACTGTTACAGATTTGAACATGTGTCAGGTATTGGGAAGTTTTGATATTGACCAGCCTGACGTTCTTTCAGCAACAGAAATAATTACAGCACCTTTATGTGCCGGTGACAATGGAACTGTAGAGATTTTGCCTACCGGAGGAATGCCACCTGTAAATATTATCTGGCAGGATGGTTTTGTCGAATTTACAAATTCTAACGTTCCTGTTAATACAGTTTTTAGCTATACTTTAACTGATGCAAATTCTTGCACATTTACAAATAGTGTGTTACTTAACGCACCACCACCATTTACAGTTAGCCTTACAGGTACAGACGTTTCCTGTTTTGGGTTGAACGATGGAATGGCTGCAGTTGACGTGGTTGCTGGTTGCGTTTATCCTATTTTTTATGAATGGAGCAACGGACAAAATAATCCTCAAATAAATTCTCTTTCTGCAGGAGTTTATGATATAACTATTACCGATTTTAATTCGTGCGAGGCTCTTGCTTCTATTGAAATTTTTGAACCTGAAGAAATATTCATTACTATTAGCACAACAGATGCCGATTGTTCTGGTAATACAGGTTCTGCTTCAACAACTACTATAGGTGGTGTTGGAACAATATCGTATTCCTGGAGTTGTACTAGCGCAACTACATCGAATGTTTCAGGGCTTATACCCGGTTCTCATACACTAACAGTAACAGATTCTAATAGTTGTGAGTCGGTGGTAAATTTTAACATCTCGACATCCGGAAATATTAACATAGCCATTAATCTTGTACAACCTATATTGTGTTTTGGAGAGACAAATGGAATTCTCGAAGCTGCTTGTAGTAGTCCCAATACTCCTTACCAATATAATTGGTCAACAGGAAGTAATGCCGCATCTATTAATAATCTTAGCGCCGGGAGTTACAACTTAACATTAACCGATTCGTGGGGTTGCGTTGGAACATCTGCAATAACGATAAATGAACCGCAACAAATTTTAATAAATGAAACTATTAATAATATTGTATGCTATGGTCAAACTAATGGAGCTATCCATTTAATTGTATCGGGAGGATCCGCTCCATATATTTATGTTTGGCCGAATGGAAGTACATTGCCATTTATTGAAAACTTGGCAGCAGGTAATTATAGTGTTACTGTTACCGATTTTAATTCTTGTACGATCTCGGAAACATTTAATGTTACTCAATCTGATTATAGCCTTGATGTTAATGCAGAAGTAGTGAGTATAGCTTGTTTTGGAGAGCAAAATGGGGAGATTCACCTTAGCTCAATTGGAGGAACTCCACCAATTAACTACAGAGTTTCAGGTCTTACATATAATTCCTATGGAGAAGATCATACAAATTTAAGACCCGGTAGATATTATATTAGCTCAACAGATTCAAATGGTTGTACTGATACTCTTGAGGTTGTTTTATCTGAACCTTCCCAATTGTCTGCAAGTGTAATTGAAAATAACCCCTCCTGTTTTGGAAATAACGATGGGTCTATATTCATAATTGCTTCCGGAGGTACTTTCCCATATAATTACTATATTGACGGAGTTGCTGTTGTTATGGATTCTATAAACAAATATAGGGCGGGTTCTTATAATATCTCAGTTATTGATTCAAATGGTTGCGAAATTAATTTAAGAAATGTTACTCTACTTGAGAATCATAATGATTGTATTAATATTCCTAATGCTTTTACGCCAAATGGAGACGGCACAAATGATACTTGGATTATTCACAATCTGGATATTTATGATGAAGTACTTGTGCAACTCTATAATCGCTGGGGGCAGCAGTTGTGTGAATCAAGAGATCCTGATTTTGAGTGGGATGGAATGTATAATGGTAAAAACTTACCGGCAGGGTCATATCTATATATTGTAAATATTTTTAAACATGAACCATACGTTGGCATTGTTACAATTATATATTAAAAACTCAAAATAAATCGGTTTGTTTTATTGCTTATTACATTTATCCTATTTTAGGATTCTTATCGCTTTTTCGTTTTCGGGATAAACTGATGGTGTTCCCTCGTAGTCTTTTACTTTTCCTTCAATACAAACTTTCTTGTTTAGAAGAAAAACTTCAGGTTCGTAGCTAAAATTAATGACATTCGATTTCCATATTGTTGCAGTAAAAATCTGATGGGGAAAGCTTTTGTCCAAGTTAATAAAAATATGTCCTTTTCTTGATTTATGAGTACCTACAACTGTACCACAAATTGTCACATTCTTCGGATAATCATAGAATTGCTTTGCTTCAACTGTATTATAACAGTTTTTTGGCATTTCTGCCTTGGTTAACGGAGCCACATCATTCTTTTTTATGCCGGTTCGCCACAAAGAAATATCCGACTTAGATTCGATTAAAAATTCCTCATCAGGACTTAATTTTGGATAATAATTAATTCCGGTAATCTTTTCAATCGAATCAATAGTCACCACATAAGATTCGATGGGGTAATCAAGATTGTTTTGTGAAACCAGAAAAGCTATTCCTTTTTTATTTATTAAATCAACAACAATTTTATAATGATATTCTGGAATAGAAACATTGTTCTTACTTCTCACCTGCTTGGGTAAGTCATCTCTTAGTACCGGTGCTGTAACTACAAATAAATCTTGATTTGGGTTATTATATACATATTCTCTGACAAAGCTTTCGATGTCTGCCCAAAGTTCACGGTTAAATGCCGGCAATTGAGGTGTCATGTTCGAATAAAAATATGATTCTGACAAAGCTGTTGCCGACCATCTAAAGTCTGCCGAAGGAGCCAAATGCCCACGATCATATCCAAATCCGTCATATTTGAGAGTCCCGTCTTGTTTCTCTTCAGTAAGAAAGTAGTCTTCCTCTTCCGAAGATCCGGTTTTTATTAAACTATCTATCCGAAAATCGTTTGTTCTGTTTATACCCCCAGTTACAATATCTCTAGAAACAATATGGGCTGTCCACTTTGCCATCTCGTGTTCTTCGTCATAAACCAAACAAAATGCAGAATGGCATATCAATTCTTCCCCGTTTTTAAGTTCGGGTAGTCCCTTTTCTATAAGTTGAGTTTTTAGCTGGTCAAGTTTTATTTTCTCTACAACTGCGAGAATACTGTCCCGGCATCTGTTCAATTTACTAATTTCTGCATTTAATTTCTCCAACTCCGTTTCGGCATTTTGTGAATATACCGGCAAAGCAAAAAACACAACAAATGTTGCAATTACAAGCAATAAAACTTTAATTCTCATTTTAAATCAGGGTAAGTTACCCAAAAACTAATTATTCTTTATATAGCAAGATGTCGTCTAACAAAAATACTCCTTTTTGTCCTGCTTCTGCCTTATATCTAAATGCAATATATACATTCCCCGAATAAGATGTTAGGTTAACAGCACCTGATTGTGTCCATGATCCGTAACCTGAGGTCGGGGCTGTTCCAAATGTCGCCGGAACTATTGTCCAATTGAAATCTTGAGGGTTTGCACTACCATCATAATCAGTAGAAATAACAAGTTCCAAAACAGCATTTTGCAAATTACCTGCGCGAGTTTGAAATCTTAAAAAACTATTATTCATTACCTGTTGTGGTAAAATCAAATAGGTTGTGGACTCTGCTCCGGTTCCTTCTATCTTGGCATATTCTGCACCATCACCATTATTAAATCCCATCCACTGCAAAACACCTGTAGTAGCAATATTTTGCCATCCTGATAGCGAAACAGCCTGTGCATTAACTACCGAATGAAAGTTCTGATAAAGTACGGTATCAACATCTCCGAACCTTCTCTGATTGAAGTTAACCTCATAGGCTGATCTGATTAATAATTGCCAGTCTGCATTATACTTGCTAACTACGGCAATCAAATAACCTCTGCCCGAGGGAATTGTACGTTCTGCAAAACTTGCATAACCGCTTGTACGAACAATAATTTCCTGACCATTTTCGTCAACTAACATTTTGTTTTGTGTTATGTAGCTAGGTGATCCAACAGCATAGGTTGTTCCTAAATCATCGTCAGAAAACTGAACATTTTCGAGACGAACAACTTTTGCAAGATACTGACCTGTAAAAATTTGATCTATCGTTACCGTTTCGGGAGGCATATTTCTTAATGTTGCAATTTTAATTATATTTTTGTCCACATCAACTGAGTCCAATTGCATCATTCCTGCATATTCGCTTAAAATTAAACCCTTAAGATAAACACGCACCGAATCACCTTCATACAATCCACCCGAAGACATCAGGTGCAGATTTATTCCTTTTGATCCATCCTGGATATAAGCTGATTTATAAATATTGCCTGATTTATCATCCATTACAACAACGGCAGTAACAGAAAAATCTTCTGTAAACTTATAACTTTGCTTTCCTAATCCCAAAACACTATCTGTATAGATTTGGTAAATCTGATCGAGATTCAAATATGTACCTTCCGGAATTACATTAATCGGTGGTTCATCGAATTCATTATGAATACAACTATAAAAAGCAACTAATTGTATTGTTAAAACCGCAAAAACCAATTTATATTTCATTCTTTTCATTATATAATGTTTTCAAATTTAATAACTATTTTGAACCACAACGAGGACCATCAAGTAAAACCTCATCAGGTGTCCTGACAATCAACTGCCAGACAATGTCTCCGCCTGTATATTGATATTTAGTAGCAATCCCTGTTATATTACCCATTCCTGACGGAATAGTATCTCCAGCAAAATCCGAATAATCGCTACTCCTTACTATAATTTCATTGCCATTACAATCTTCCATTGTTCTGTTTTGATTTGATGTTCCCCCTAAGGTAGCATAAGTTTTAACAGTATCGCTTGCGACAAACTGCACTCCCGTAATAGTTACAAGTTCGCAATCGTAATCACCTGTATAAAGATCTTCAACCGTAACAACAAAAGGCTCAATAGGAACATTTTTTTGCTGCACTACCATACTTTTACCGAAATCAAGAATATTAGTAAAAATCAATTCCATTTTACCACTGTAATTTTTAATTTCAGCTCCGTTGAGATTTATTCTGATATAATCGCCTTCTTTTGTGGCGCCAGCAGAACTTAACTTATAAAGATTTATTCCTCCTGTTGAATCCTGCAAATAAGCTTCTTTATAAATATTGCCCGTTGCATCATCCATTACAACGGTAGCATAAAGCATGTAGTCGTCAGTAAACACATAACTGTCTCCACTGTCTGCCTGAATCTGATACAGGTCTTTTATCTCCAATACTTTACTGGGATCAACAACTTTTATCGGTGGAGAGTCGAGTTCCTTATCACAAGCAATAAAAAATAGCATTACTGTAATAAAAGCTGATAATATTAGTATTCTTTTTCTGTCCATTTTCTTAATTTTTAAAATCTGAAATATACATTTAAGAAATAAGATCTGCCGTACATGTAATAATACTTGTTCGGGAACTTATCTATATCTGTTTTGTCAAATCTGAATTGCTCAAAACCGTTGGTAATTAAATTCGTATTATTTAAAATATTATTTACACTAAGAGTAAATCCAACATTATACTTACTTTTTACTCTCCATGATTTTCCACCCCAAATATCAAAAGTATAACCCGGGTCAAGCTTTTCCTGTTCGAGAATAAAATCAATTTGCGGATCATCCGTAACATAAATATCGAGTGCTTCGGCAGTACGACGTTCCGGATTAATTGTAACATAACTTTCTCCAAAATAATTAGCATTTACACCCACAAACCAATATTTAGGTGCACTGTATTTACCGCCTACCGAAGCTGCAAATTCTGGCATTCCTCCCAAATGATAATTTGTAATATAAACTGTTCTGTTTTCAGCCAATACTTCGGAGCTGTTATCCTGAGCTATTGTAACATTAGGTCTGCTATTGTACAAATATTTGCCATAGCCGGTTGCTGCAGTCATTGTTATGGTTGATGTTAACTTAGCTTCAATGCCCAATTCTCCGCCATAATGAAGTTTGTCAACATCTGTCATTATATAATTTACAAAAGTCCTTAACTCATCATGATAAAAACTGTTGTTCTCTATCCCATTGTTAAACTCTGTATAAAACCCTGTAATTTTTGCCTGAAACTTCGGAGCTCTATAATGATAGCTTAAATCTCCCGACATTATTTGCTCACTGACAAGATTACCAACGACATGATCTCTGGTTCTGGGTGAAATATAAGCATCTCTGAAATAAGGTGCTCTGGTCATATAAGCAAGATTAAGTAAAACGAAATTACGTCCGGTAATTTTATAAACGACTCCGGTTTTTGCGGCATAATTATAAAACTTTTTCTTAAAGGACTGGCCTTTCGAATTTAACGGAAATTTACCGTTTTGCATATTACCTGTACGCCAAAATTCTGTATAAGATAAATCTACTGCCCCAAAGAAATCAAGCTTTGCAAGTTTATATTCCACTTGCCCGAAAACATCTGCTTTATTTATATTTGAAATATAATCATATCCAAATATTTCTCCTTGATAAACAACTCTATCCGGAGTTTCAAGATCGTTCTGAATAATATACTCGTCATCAAAATCTCTTTCGGCAAATTGGTCAATATCAAGCCACCAATCCGAGCCTAACAAATCGCTGACAGTTTTGTAATTATGTGTTTTACTTGACATATAGGTTAATCCGCCTACAAATTTGGATTTTTCGTTTAGCTCTTTGGTAAATAATGAAGAGAAGTCAAAACGATTAAGATCATTTCTTCTTTCCTCAATCATAAATTTTGCTCTGTTTCCGGTAATATTATTACCAATTATTCCGCTTTCGTCAACAACGGTATATAAATTTTTGCGATTTGCATCATAAAATGCATCAAAATTTAATTGTCTATATGTTTCGTCATTTTCCCACTTATCGGTAAGGTAATCAAACATATATTCTCCCTCTTCGTAATAGCTTGGAAATTTCCTGTAATAATCCGGTCTTGGGTCTGCTGCATCGTACCAGTTAAGAGCAGTTGTTCCTCCACGACCAAACATATACGACATAGAAGTAATTAATTTCATACTTTGATCAATCTGCCAATAATGCGATAAAATCCCTCTTGGTTGATGATACGTTCCAACTCTTGCATTTCTTATAACACCGTTCTGGAAACCCCAATTTGAATTGTAATAATGATCCCCTGACAATTCGTAAGCTTCCAGAGTGGCAACCCCTGATCTTCCGCTTCTGGTTGGTGCACCATAAACAGTTAAATTAAGACTGTGTTTTTCGTTGATTTTCTTCTCTGCTGCCAAAAAGTAAGCATAGCCCTCATAAAAAGTACCGGGAACATAGCCCTGTTGTGCCCACCTGGATGACGCAGAGAACACAAATGCCCAACCCTTATCATTCATGCCGGTTGCATGAGTAACCATTACACGATTATTGTAATTTTTATTTGCCAAAGCATACGAAATACTTGAACCGGGACGATATTCGGAAGCTCTTGTGATAATATTTGTAACTCCGCCCAATCCGCTAAAAGTATAATCAGAAAAAGAAAGGCCGGAGCTGTTTACCTTGTTTCTTGTTGCATCGTTTAGTCCGCCCCAGTTGCTAAAATAAGCTCGACCTGTTTCGGCATCATTAACATAAATCCCATTCATTAAAACAGTTGAGTTCTGATTATCGTAACCCCTGATTCTGAATCGAGCCTGCCCAAATGTGTATCCTGCTGTATTTGTAAAAATATCCTGTGAAGACTGCAATAATCCGGAAATATCCTGAGATTGATTATCTCCATCCAATTCAGTATCGGTTAATGTAATAACCGGTATAACTGGATTTCCAACAGTTACAGTGTCTTTTTCCTGAGCCATGGCACTCAACGAAAAAATTGTGACAATTAAAATAATTATACTTCTTTTCATCCTATATTTTTTAATAATACAAAGTTAATTTTAATTTGTGCAATATATTTATTTTCTTCTTTAAGTTTTGTATATTTCACGAATATTATTTTAACTGAATGAATTACAATACAAAATGTATAAATATGAATAACTTTAATTTTCAAACAGCTCCACATATTGTTTTTGGTAACAAAAGTTTAAATATTCTTACCGAAGAATTAATTAAACTCAATAGATTTTCTGCCTTCTTTATCAGCGATCCTTATATTGCAAAAACGGAATTATTCAGTAATATCTTAACCAACCTTACCTCGAAAAAGATTAAAACAAATATTTACTCAAACATTAAATCAGATCCCGATTTTGAGAATGTTGATGAGGCAAGAGATAAAATTATTAAAGCAAATCCTGATATAATAATTGGCATTGGCGGAGGTTCAACAATGGATATTGCAAAACTCACAGCCATAACCGCTAAAACAGGCGAAAATGCCCGGGATGTTGCAAAAACCGGAATAATTAGTAAAAATAAGTTGCCATTAATTTTAATCCCCACTACCTCCGGAACCGGCTCTGAAGTTACACATATAAGTATTTTCAGCGACAACGAGGACATGGTTAAAACAGGAATAGTCCATCCAAATTTATATGCCGATATGGCAATACTTGACCCCGAAATAACGCTTGAATTACCACAGACGATAACGGCTTATGGTGGTATAGATGCTCTCATACATGCATTGGAATCACTTACTTCAAAAAGTGCAACACGGTTTTCGGAATTGTTGGCTGAAGAGGCTTTAAAAATTATTTATGACAACATTCTTACTGCCTTTGATAACGGAAAAGATATCGAAGCACGCAGCAATATGCTTTATGGAAGTATGCTGGCAGGAATGGCTTTTGCCAACAGTAGCGTTGCCGCAATTCATGCTTTTGCTTATCCTATCGGGGCAAAATTTCATATCCCTCACGGTTTGGCAAATTCTATAATGCTTATGCCAGTGCTAAAATTTAATTTGGAAAAAGGTCTTGGAAAATACTCTATTGTTGCAAGGGCTTTAGGGATTGAAATAAAAGGCAAAACTGAACATGAAATTACAAATCAACTTATCAACAAACTAGATTTACTCGTTGACCATCTGGAAATAAACCGTAAACTAAAAAACTACGGAGTAAGGCAAACTGATATTCCTGATTTGGCGAAATCTGTTATTAAAATCACAAGGTTACTCTCCAATAATCCGCGGGAAATAAATATTAACGATGCTGAAAGCTTATATACGGAAGCTTTATAGTTTACAAAAACTATAGCCCAAAGCAGAATAATATTTTAAACAATTTTCCAGAGCCGGTAACATTCTTGGAGCAGCTTTTTCGGTGTCGTGAAAGACTATCACAGAGCCCTTGCGAACATTTTTGTAAAGAATTTTAACAACATCATCAACAGTTAAATCTTGTCTGTAATCATAGGTCAGCACATCCCAAAATACAATTTTATATTTCCTTTTTAACAGTTTGAAATGACAAGGTAAAATTTTTCCGTAAGGAGGTCTGAAATATTCCGAGTCCGAGACGGGAGATTTTCGTAACACGTCAGAAAACCAGACTTTGCCAGGGACTTTAAAGGTATTCAAATGTGAATATGAATGATTGCCTAAAGTATGCCCATCCTGCAATATTTTTTCGACAATATCCGAGTGTTCAACTGCATTTTTGCCTTTACAAAAGAAGACGGCTTTTGCATCATATTTTTTAAGCAATCCCAGCACTTTTTCGGTTACGTCTGGAGTCGGACCGTCGTCAAATGTCAGAAATAATTGTTTAGACGAAGTTTTTATTCTGTAAATTCCGCTATAAAACAGTTTTGGATAACGAACAAATATTGTTTTAAAATTTATCAATTACAATTATTTCGTATTAAGGCTATTATTATATAATTTCAATGCACGATTATAAATATTTTCAATCTGCTTTATAAACTCTTTATGCTTATATTCGTTTGCTAAAATATAAAGCTCTTCAATTGTTTTCATTGCCCGTTGCTGATATAATTTCAAAGATTGGGATTTTCGTTCGGGGAATTTGCTGTAAAACTCAAGTTCGGCAAGAGCATTTTCTGCTGTTATTAATGCTATTTCTCCTGCTTCGTCGTTTTTATTTATACGATAATAGCCATGGACAATTCCTACACAGTAATAATCAAATGCTATCAAATCGTTTGGAATAAGTTTTATACACTCGTCAAGCATTTGTTGTGACTGTTTGACTGCACCTGCAAAGTATAAACCTCGTGCAAGCCTCGAATAATGATTCCTCAAATTTATCAAACTGTTTCTGGTATTTTCGTCATAATATATGTCAGATTCCCGCAAATTTCCCCATTTAAAATTCCTGGTGAAATTGACATACATGGTATAAGAATTAACATTTACCGGATCGGCAACAGAAATTTCTGTTTCGACAGGGATAAGGCGATAAACCAAACCTTGTAGATACAAATATTGTTCAAGCCCCAAATAATTACCGGTATTCATCATAGAACTGAAACATATTGGTTTGTTCCACATATTTGCCCTGATAATTTCAAGTACCATTAAATCGCTTTTGGTTAAACTTTCTTTATTAATTGCCCAGATCATATTATCAACTATAATATCTTCTTGCAACTGAACCTGTCCAAAAGCTTTGATTACTTCATTTTTATTTATCGGCAACATAATTTTTCGGGCAGGGAAATAATCAATCGGATAATCATATAATTTAGTGCTGATTCTTGTTGCAGTATCGTTCGAAAAAACGAAATTTAAAGTTTGATTCAGCGGAATAGGATAATTTATTTGCTTGTCAAGAAATTTGTTTAATAATTTGACCAGGTCCTGTGCATCTGCGTAATTTATCCCAAAAGCATCACATTGAGCAGTATCTTTAAGACTGAAAACTATTTCGCAAAAATCTCTGAACGGAGGACTTGCACCATGAGGCTGAATTAGTTCATAATAATTAACGAAATTCGAATATTCTGCCGGACGTGTTTTGTCCAGACCTGATTTTTTTAATAATTCCGAAAACTTATTAAAAATGACAGCATAATCCTCGTTTATTTCATTAATATTATAATAATAAATGTCCTCAATAAAAGCATAAGGATTTTCTTTTAACAGTAATAACTCGCGTTGTCCGGAAATATATTTCGACTTTGGGATACTTATTTTTATCCCGGTTGCTCCTTGTGTTGGTCTTTGAATTTGATCAATATACCAGTCTGTGTTTAAAAAACTAAGGTTTATTATTCTGACATCCTCTCTTATATGTTCGCACTCTTGCAAATACCACAATGGAAATGTTTCATTATCTCCCGACACAAATAAAATCGCATCCTTATCGCAACTGTTCAGCATATTGTAGGCAAAATGCCAGGCAAAATCGTCTTTATGCTTGTTGTGATCATCAAAATTTTTAATCAAAAATTGAAAAGGAACTGCAATAATACAAACAAAAACGGTTGTCTTTAAAGCATGTCTGTTTTTAAAAAATCTTACCGTCAAATCATAATACCCGATTACACCCAAACCTATCCAAATCGAAAAAGCATAAAATGAGCCGATATATGAATAATCCCTTTCTCTTGCCTGATAAGGATACTGATTTAGATAAAATGCAATTGCCAGACCTGTAAAAACAAATATTAGCGATAATATAAATAAATTCTTTTTGTCGGATTTATATTGCTTGTAAATACCAATCAAACCGATAAGTAAAGGAAGCAGATAATAAACATTTCGGGCTTTATTATTTTTCAGATGTGGCGGCAATTCTTTTATTTGTGACAGATTCAGCTTATCAATAATGCCTATTCCACTCATCCAGTTTCCATTTATTGCACCGCCGTGAGATTGAAAATCGTTTTGTCTTCCTGCAAAATTCCACATAAAATACCTTATGTACATGTGCGAAAACTGGTACTTAAACATGAAACGAATGTTTGCACCAAATGATGGCACAAGGTCTTTTTTGTAATTACTCCACTCTTTGTAAGCAGCAACATGTTCGGGCTGATTGCTCCACATTCTGGGGAGAATTCTTTTATCCCTTTTTTCGAAATTTGCCTCCGGCTTATTGGATATTATGCTGTATTTTCCATTAATAGTATCATATACAGGATCTCCGGCAACATAGGGCTGACGTTTATCGTACTTGCTGTTATATTGCTGCCCGTACCACAAAGGTCTGTTTCCGTATTGTTCACGATTAAGGTATGAAATAAAATTAAAAATCGTTTCCGGATTATTCTGATCAAGGGGTATATTTGAAGCAGACCTTATCAAAACAATGGTATATGTTGAATACCCTGTTATAAAAACCGCAAAGCAGGTAAATATTAGATTTAATGCAATTTTCTTCTTTATTCCCGAAATATATATCCCTGCTGTAATTAATAATATCAACGCTGCCGCAAAGACAAAAAGACCGGTATTATAAGCAGCACCCAAGTCGTTAACAAAGAACCATTCTACTACCGAGGCAAGAACCGGCAAACCCGAAATACACAATTGTACAAATCCTAACAGCAATATTGATATTGCCAGACTTGTGAAAAAACTTTTATATGTAAATTTATATTTGTCAAAATAATAAATAAAAACCATTGCAGGAATTATAAGTATATTAAGGAAGTGTACACCTGTTGAAATACCCATAATAAGTGCTGCTAAAATCAGCCATCTTATTTTGTCCGATTTATCAACCTGAGTAAACTTCAGCATTATCCAAATCGAAAGAGTTGTAAAAAACACAGATACAGAATATACTTCTGCTTCTATTGCCGAAGCCCAGAATGTTATCGAAAAAGCAAGTGACAATGAGCCTGTTAGTGCTGCAAAACGACTTAAATATTTTTTTTGAGTATCGTTATAAAACCATGTGTCGCTTTTTGCTGAATTTATAATATTTTGACTTAAAATATGAATGCTTTTATAGGTGAAAAGTACTGCAAATGCAGAAGCTACGGCAGACAACAGATTTACTGCCAAAGCTGTATTATGAGGATTGAATGCAAACATTGAGAAAAGTCTGCCCAGCAGCAAATAAAACGGAGCCCCGGGAGGATGTCCTGTTTGTAGTCCGTCTGCACAGGCAATCAGTTCTCCGCAATCCCAAAAATTTACAGTTCTTGAAAGAGTAATGAAATATAAGACAAGACTGAACGTAAAAACTCCTATCTCAAAAAGCCTGTCTGGTTTTATTTTAAATTTCATCTTGTTATTAATCATTTCGCTGAAAAACTTCTGCTAAATTAGTCATATAATTTATTATTAGCGAAAATTTTTATGCCAGTTGTCTTAATAATTACTTGATAAATTTTCAAAAATATTTTTGTTGATCGTTTGGAATTAATAAAAAATATTACTTTTGCAAACTCAAAGTTCTTTGTCCGATGGTGTAATGGTAGCACTACAGATTCTGGTTCTGTCTGTCTGGGTTCGAGTCCTAGTCGGACAACAAGATTGAATTAAACTGACTTGTGGTGTAATGGCAACACATAAGGCGTTGAGTCTTAGGTTCTTGGTTCGAATCCTTGCAAGTCAACAACAAAAAACCGCTCTTTTTTAGGGTGGTTTTTTTTACAATATAGTATGTAAAAATCACATCGAAATATTAATTTGCAAATCACAATATTTAATTAACTTTGTTGTGTACTTGATAGATTAGTGCATGTATTTTCACGCCGACTACCAAGCATCAACCAATGTTTTTTTTCATTTTATTATTAACTTAAACTCTAAATTTTATGAAATCAAAACTTGTTATTCTTTTGTTTTTTTCCATGATTCTTTTAAGTAATAATTACACAAATGCTCAAGTCTTAGACTTTTGTGAGGGGGTTGATGATTTTGGAAATCCTATTGGATCAAATGATGTGTTTAATATAACTTCAGAGGGTGGATATCTTTATTTTCTTGTTAGACTTCAGGAACCACTTGGTTGTACTTTTGTAAATTATAGATTGTATGATGTTGATTATAACGGTAACGAAGATTATAATACAACAATCGAGCAGGTTGACATTGGCCCTAATTGGAGATTTTTTTGGAAAAAAGTAACTTTTTATAAAGCTGGAACTTATAAGGTTGTTGTTGAAGATTGTAATGGCTATTTTTTAACCTCATCAACAATAAGGATTAAAATTAAGTGATTTTCTACCTTGGTTCGAATCCTTGCAAGTCAACATTAAAAACCGCTCTTTTTTAGGGTGGTTTTTTTATTTTAAAATCCTTAAAATAAATTTACTATTAATGTTCTTTTAATAGAAAATTATTATTTTTGTTATATAAAAAATAAGTATTTAACTAAAAAATAAGAAAAATGAGAAAAATGTTTTATTTGATATCAGCAAGTATTTTGTTAATATCATGCGGTGGTGGAAAAGATGAAATAAAAGAAGTAAAAATTGGTGATCAAATATGGATGACCGAAAATCTTTCTGTTGAGAAATTTAATAACGGAGATCCTATTCCGCAATCTACATCAGTTGACGATTGGTATAAAGCTTCTTATCAAAATGGAGAGCCTAGATGGTGTTATTACGGTTATGACAAGGGGAAAGATGAAATTTACGGCAAATTATATAATTGGTATGCCATTAATGATCCTCGTGGTCTTGCTCCAGAAGGATGGCGTATCCCGACAAAAGATGATTTTCAAAAATTACAAGAATTTGTTGTTAGTAAATATGATGAAGATGATTGTCTGCCACTAAAGAGCAAAGATTTGTGGAAAGAAAAATTTGGAAATGACGGAACAAACGAAACAGGTTTCAACGCATTACCCGGAGGTTATATAAATATTGATGGAAGCTCTGAAAACATGTTAGAAACTGCAAACTTTTGGACTTGTACACAAAGTGAAAACTTTGATAATATGGCTTATGGCTTTAGCCTTAGTTATCAATTTCAAACCACAAGTTTGTCTGATGCTTTTAAATGTTATGGCTACTCAGTAAGGTGCATAAAAAAATAGAAATCTAATTACACTCAAACTGAAAATTACCGTATCTCTTACTATAAGCTTATTCTATTTTTGAACATATAAAAAACCTGAAAAATGTCAAATAGTAAATATACTCAGCAAATATGGGCGTATATGTGTACTTTTTGTGGAGGAGATTGGTGGTGGGAGAAAAAGGCGTTATTGCCAATGCTGAAAATATTTAACATTGATATAATCTAACCATCTCTAAATGGATTGAACATGAAAACAAAACATATTAAAACTTTATTCCTTACTTTCTTTTTGGGCTTATTTGTAACAATTGCCAATGCACAAGAAGCGGATTATATAAACTTTAATGGTTGGGAGTTTATTCCATGGAGCTTGAGTAAAAATCAGGTCGAAGACACCCTCCTAAAAAGGAATATTACATTTGATCCCGGACATCCTAACCAGAAGGCAGGTCCAACAACAACCTTTGTTTTCCAAAACATGAAAACAAGATTGGCTTATGATTCGGGACATTTATATGATGTTCAACAGTATCAATATTTTGGTGTTGGTGAAAAAGAACAAGCTGATAGTGCTTTTAACCAAATAAAAAACTCATTAGTTAAGCAATACGGACAACCCGAGATAATCAAATATGATGAAAATGGAAATATAATGCATATAAAATGGGAACTAAAATATTCTGTTGCGGTTTTATATAACTATTCGGAGAATGATATTCTGTCAGACGATTTTGAAAATCAAACTTATCAAATTTTTTTGCAAACAAATCCAAAATGACAAGATAGCATAATTAACCTTTCCTTAACGACAATCATCACCTATCTCAATAAAAAACATTATTATTTTAATAATTATCCGATTATTTATTATTTTTACAAGTACAAAACAACCTGAAAAATGTCAAAAGTTAAATATATACAGCAAATATTGGCGTATATGTGTACTTTTGGGGGAGGTTATAAACGAGGTTAGCATTCAGTGGAGAAAACCATGCGACAGATTGAAACATTAACAACAACGATAAATAAAAATGAATATTCACCATTAAAAAAAGGATGACAAATGAAGTACAAAAAGTTAAAATTAAGTGCCGCACTCTTGTTAGGACTTGGACTTACCGGATTACAAGCACAAACAAGCGTTAACGCCACCGGCGGAGATGCATCCGGTAGCGGAGGCTCTGTGAGCTATTCTGTTGGACAGGTTGTTTACACCACCAACACAGGGACAAATGGTTCTGTGGCTCAAGGTGTGCAACAACCGTATGAAATTTCAGTAGTAACAGCGATTGAAGAAGCCAAAGGCATTAACCTTTTGGTTTCGGCATATCCCAACCCTACAACCGATTATCTTACATTGGAAGTAAAAGAGTTTGAATTATCAAACATAAGCTATCAATTGTACGACATGAACGGAAAGCTTTTACAGAACGAAAAAATCACAGACAATCAAACAAGCATTGTTATGAGCAATCTTGTACCTGCAACGTATTTTGTAAAAGTTACCGAAGGAAACAAAGAAGTTAAAACATTTAAAATCATTAAAACTCAATGAGACAGCGTTTTTTAGTAAAAACACGTAGTCGAATTAGTCCCGATAGAGAAGCGTATCGGGAACAAAGAAAACGCAGTAATAATTAAAAAAATGAAAAAATGAAAAAAGTATTTACATTTCTATCTGCCATCCTGATAATGGCAAGCGTGTTCGCTCAAGCACCCGAAAAAATGAGCTATCAGGCAGTGATCCGCAACAGCAGTGATGCCTTGATTACCAACACCCAAATTGGCATGCAAATAAGCATATTGCAAGGCTCTGCAAGTGGAACGGCAGTTTATGTTGAAACGCAAGAACCAAGTACCAATGCAAACGGATTGGTAAGTATTGAAATAGGAACAGGAACAGTTGAAAGTGGCGATTTTACCATCATAGACTGGGCAAACGGTCCTTACTTTATTAAAACAGAAACCGACCCGGCAGGCGGGGAAACTTACACAATAACCAGTACAAGTCAATTATTAAGTGTGCCTTATGCACTACACGCAAAAACAGCTGAAACGGTTACTAGCGGAATTACCGAAACCGACCCTACATGGAATGGAACTGCAAATCAAACAGGAGATATTGGAAGAACTGGAAATGTTGGGATAGGTATTGCAAGCCCTACAAAAGCATTGGATGTTAATGGGGAAATAAGGATTAGAGGAGGGTCTCCCGTAGAAGGAAAAGTATTAACATCTGACAATGATGGTAATGCCAGATGGGAAACTTTTTCATCAAGTTTGCCATTAGGCAGTAATAAACAAACGCTTTATCATGATGGCACTGGCTGGTTTTCTAGTGATATACTTCAAAATGATGGTTCTAACATTGCTATTGGCACAGTTCCATTGGACAATACAATGCTGTTAATTGACAGAAAAGATACAGATTTTGGAGATGGTTATTCTACATTATATGCCTATAGGATAGGGGGGGCTAATGCAGCAGACGGTGGTGTCAGTTGGAATATTGAAGATGTTGATGTTGCTATTAAAGGACATTCTTTAATGGGAAATAATTATACAGCAGGAGTTGCCGGCTATAGTGGTTTAATTTTTAATAATTCTGCTGGAACTATTGGCAGTAATGAAAACGGTAATTTATGGGGTGCTCTTGCCTATAAAGATAATACTGGTTCATCTTGGGCAGGTTATTTTAAAGGCAATATGGGAGTTTTTGGCACCACTTATCTTAAATACACAGAAATTGATGGTGGGATACTTATATCTGGCTTAACATACTTAGAGAATGATTTAATGGTAGGTGGTGAAACAGAAATTGCTGGAATACTCAAAATATCTAGTGGAACCCCAGGTATCGGCAAAGTGCTTACATCTGATGCCAATGGTGCTGCCACATGGCAAACCCCAAGTGGTGGAGTAACTTCTATAGCAACAAATAATGGCATTACAGGTGGAACAATTACAACTACAGGAACTATTGGATTAACAGGACAAGCATTAGCATTGCACAATCTTTCTAGTAGTGGAATGATAGCAAGAACAGGTAGTGGAACATTTGCTGCTCGCACCATAACTGCAGGAACAGGAATAACCGTTACCAATGGTGATGGTGTAAGTGGCAATCCTATAATTGCAGCAAAAACTTATGAAATTGGCGACTTTGCCCATGGTGGTATAGTATTTTGGGTAGATGAAACAGGACAGCATGGACTTGTATGTGCAAAAGAAGACCAAAGTACAGAAGTAAGATGGTATGCCGGAACTTATGGTGTTACACGAGCAACCGGAGATGGCCCATATTCAGGCGAGTTAAACACATCAATAATTATATCTTCACAAGTGTCAATTGGAGATGATGGTAATGATTATGCTGCTCAAATCTGCAACGATTTACAAATTACCGAAGGTGGTAAAACTTATGGCGATTGGTACTTACCCTCAAAAGAGGAATTAAACATAATGTATCACAACAAGGCAACTATTGCTGCTACCGCAGGGGCAAATGGAGGCAGCGGTTTTGCTAGTGCCTACTATTGGAGTTCTACCGAGTACAGTAACAACTTCGCTTGGAGCCAGTACTTCGGCAATGGCTACCAGCTCAACGACAATAAGTACAACCCAAATAGGGTCCGTGCTGTTCGGGCTTTTTAACTATTTATCAATTTAATACCGCGAAGCGGTCGTTTTTTTGAAACAGGCAGGGAATAAAATCCTTGTCTGTTTATTATTAAAAAATGAAAGTAAATTAATTAAATGAATTTTTAGTTTTGTTATTTTATAAAAATATTTTAGTTTTGCAGCCTCAAAAGTTCTTTGTCCGATGGTGTAATGGTAGCACTTGTGATTTTGGTTCATACAGCCAAGGTTCGAATCCTTGTCGGACAACATATTGACCCGTAGTGTAATGGCAGCACAGAAGACTCTGAGTCTTAAAATCTCGGTTCGAATCCCTGCAGGTCAACAATAAAGATCGTTTCAAAACAAACGGTCTTTTTTTGTGGGGTTTTGGCGGGAAGTTTGCCGCAGGGAAGACTGAGTAAGGCCTTTGCAAACTTCGTGACAAAACCCGTCAGTTATTGTTTTTCAATTTACTTAATCCATCCATTTGCACCATTATTCTTGATCATTTCATTTTATATTGGTTAAAATTTTCCTGACTTGTCCGGATTAGTGCGTATTTTTTAAATCAGAATTGTAAAGCGACAAAACAGTATTCAATGCTCCGCGGGATGGCCGGGCAAAACGGCGGGCAGCTCAAGCGGTGAGAGCGAAACAATTTAGAATTGTGTCGAGCCGATATGACAAGTGCCGATGATAAATTTGTTTAGTATAATCGAGCAATTGAAATTGCGAAGATTAGACTATTACAAAT
>Ga0116143_10000770_pt1 | contig 42252 bp, 33 predicted proteins | sample AD_UKC034_MetaG_FD_89745 | JGI IMG/M metagenome (GOLD analysis project Ga0116143, IMG submission 89745) | Active sludge microbial communities of municipal wastewater-treating anaerobic digesters from USA - AD_UKC034_MetaG | ecosystem: Engineered > Bioreactor > Anaerobic > Digestate | place: USA... | reverse complement strand
GCCAGCTGCTGCCACTCAGGCGGTTCCTGGTGCTCGCCCGGTTTTGCCGCCAGAAGCCCGCGAGATCGCCGCAAGATACCCTTCTTTTCTTGTTGATCCATTCGTTCAGCTGTTCTTGCCGGCTGATAACAAGACGCGGCTGGTGCAGATCGGTCAGGTGCTCGACAATCTCACAGCATTTCTGAATCTCTGTTATTTGCAGTCCTGTCTGTTTTTTGCGCCAGAATCAGAGGCACTGGCGCGCAGCATAATTGAATGCATCAAGGGAGAGTTGATCGGGCCAACTTCTTTGCGATGTCTGCATAATTTTGTGATGTCGATGAAGCAGGCTCGTGGAAACCCGGTATTTTTCACGTTCTCGCTGGCTGGTGTGTTGAGCGATGCTTCAGACACAAATCCACTGATGATGATGCGCGAGCTCAAAGAGTATCTGCGAGAACCGGTAGAACCTCTTGATGAAAGCGTTCCGCAGGCAATCGAAGGCATTACCGAGATTCTGCGCGGAGTAAAATCGCTCGTCAATAACCTGCTGGTCATGAAGGCGCCACCGGGAGCCAAAGAGCCTTTTGCCGATCTCAGTGGCCCTGAAGCGAAGATTTTGCCGATAGAAAAAAGACCTGCTCTTGACCTGCCGGTTGGTGAGGTGATTTTGATTTCACGCGATGGTACTGAGGCTCTCGGGCTTTATCCTTACTTCAAATATTCCCGCAAGAAAGTGGTGTTCGCAAAACCATCGATAGAAGAGCGCAACATTCTGCTCGAACGCCTCGAAATTCCTGTCGAGGAGCTGGAATGAGAAATACAGAGCTGGATTCTGTGATTTCGCCTTACGGCTTGAGCAGGATGAAGTTTGTTCTTGTCTGAGAATTGCTGTTGAAATGACTTCTGTGTTGTTAGCTGAGATTTATGATGTTAAGATAGCAACAATATGATCAAGACACGCTTTATGATAACTGCATTTTTTTGTATAACCATCTCATCGTGTGTGGCAAGTGAAGCTTTGCTTGCCCGCTTTTTCCCGCAGGACCAGGTTGTGCCACGCTGGCAGCCAGTTTCGATCTTCCCTCTTCCCGAAGTTGATCGCAGTGAGTCGCCGGTGGAGACCTATAATCGCGGTGTCGAACTCAACAATCAGGCTCTCGATGCAATGAACGGCAAGGATTATGCCAGGGCGGCAAGATTGCTCAGCGAAGCCTGTCGACTCGCGCCTGGCGAAAAGGGCTTCTGGAGCAACTATCTGGTTGCTCTCAAAAACGGAAAAGGACGTGAGAAAGATGTAATCAATACGGCGCGTACTGTTCTCGCTCTGGACGAAAATAACTCTCAAGCATCATATATGGCCGGTCTGGTTTATCTTAACGATCTAAAACAGCCGACTCAGGCAATACCGTATATAGAATATGCCTTGAAGATCAAGCCAGACGATATCAGTGTCGCTACTGCCCTGGCAACTGCTTTCGAGCAGGCCGGATACAGGGATGACGCTTTCGAGACGCTCAAAGAGTATGCACACAAAGGCGGTAATGATCCATATCCACTGTATATGCTGGGTTTACAGTACCTCGATCGGCGCGATTATAATCCTGCCATAAGGGCTTTCAATTCGGCTCGGGCAGTAGATATGAAAGGATTCGCACACGATGCCTGGGTGCGGGCGCGCTATTATGCCGGCCAGCTGGACGGCCTCGAAAGCGATTGCCGGGCTGTTTTACAGCAATTTCCCGGTGTGTTGAACCGTCAGAGTCTGGAACGAATTTTGTTTTCTCTCGAACCGGGTGATTTCAGACTGGTTGAAACTGTGAATGCTGTCATCAGTATGCCTTCTGCGCTCGATCGTCTGGATTTTTCGGTCAGACAGATTCCGAATCTGCCAGATCATCAGCAGATCGAGCTGACCGGTTGTGAGTTCGTGTCGCGCGGAAGTTCATATGAAGCTCAGGTATCAAACGAATCCGGCAAATACAAATTCAGTGTGCCACGCGAAATTCTTGCGCCAGAACTGGCTTTGCGCCTAACTTATCGAATCAGAACCAAGGCCTTGCTTGGAAGTCGTATGCAGAATGAAGCAACCGAGCCTGATCTCCGGCATCTTGGGCATGATTCCTTATTCAGCCTCGATCACCCGGTTCTTATTGAGCTGTCCCGCCGAATTTCACAATTGCCGGGGAATTATGTGCAGAATGCAACTATTGCTGTAGCCAGCGGGCTGAAATACAGTGAAAACTATGAAGACCATTCGGTAGAGTGGGCTTTCGCCAACCCGGACCGCTGTGATTGCACTGAGTTCGCACGACTTCTCGCCGCTTTGTGTCTCAAAAAAGGCATTCCGGCAAGAATTGCCACCGGTTTTCTTATCAAGACCGAGTTGATCGACAGCGATACCTCGGTTGGGCACGCCTGGTGCGAGGTTTTTTTTCAGGGTAAGGGCTGGGTGCCGATAGATCCGACTTTGCAGTCGAACATGCATTGGGCCTATTTTGGGAACCTGCTCAGTGACCAGATTCTTTTCGACTATCTCAACAGTGACAAGCGCACCAGGGTCAGCATAGATTTTGTCTCGTCGAAGCCTGATTTGAAGGTCAATCTGAGCAATTCCTACCGGATTTCACAATGGTGAAGCCAGTCAAATGTCAAGATTGACTTACAAGATACAATTTGTAATTGCGAGGAGCGTAGCGACGAAGCAATCTCTTTGTCAATGACGGCAAACTTGATAATGACAAAGTTAGCGATGACAATTCAGCGAAATTCAGGTGATGAGATGTGTTCGAATCAGTTTTTCCGGGAGCGTAGCAATTTGAAAATTAGTTGTCTGGCTATCATACTGCTGACTTTTATCTTTAGTTGTCTGCCGGCCGATGCCTGGCAGTTTTACAACGGCAGCGACAGCACTGAACTGTTGCCTGGCTACGTAGTTCTCGAACCCGATAACTGGGGTCGGAACGATCTTCTGGAAATGCGCCGGCGTGGCGTTGTGCCGCTGGCGTGGCTGAATTTCAGCCAGATCGAAGATCGACGACTGGTGCCGATCGATATTAAAGCCAAGGATTATGTCATTGCCGGTCGTTATCTTCCTGAAGGCAAGAAGCTCGCGGTGTTTTATTCGCAAAGTTTCAGAGACCTTCTCAAAATACGTCTGCGTGAATATCTGCTGAAAGGGTTTGCTGGTGTGGTCTTTGCAAAAGTTGGCAGATATGATGCTCTTTCGAACAGTCCGATCAATCGTAGCGAAATGTGGCGACTTGTCGAGGATATGGTGCGTGAATCGCGTCGCATCAACTCTTCAGCGCTGATTGTATTGCATGATGCACTGGATTTTTATGAAGAAATCAGACAAAGCCGACTGATTTCGGGAGTTGTTGAAGAAGGCCTGTATTTTTGGCGCCATGGTCGGCAGGTGCGCCGCTGGAATCGCGAGAAGAAGCTGAAACAGCTGGTCGCTTTGCAGTCAGAAAAAAAACTCATCTTTCTCGCAGAAGACGCCCGCACCGATACTCGTCGCAGCTTTGTCGCAGCCGAAAGTGACAGGCACTCATTCGATCATGGTTTTGCTGAGCTGCCGCTCGATATAGAAAGGAAAGCCATCAATGGTCACAAGAAATGAAATTGTAAAATACCTCGAAGAAGTTTTTGCTGAAGTAAGCTTTGCAGATTATTCATACAACGGTCTTCAGTTTGAAGGCAGCGACAAAGTCAGCAAAATTGCCGCCGGAGTCGATGCCACCAACGAATTTTTTGTCGAAGCTGCCCGGCAGAAAGCAGATTTTGCTCTGGTTCACCACGGCCTGTTCTGGAAAGGTGCCGAGTGGTGCCGACTTGACCGTATAAACCAGAAGATATTCAAGAACCTGCTGGCAGCCAACCTCAATCTCTATGCCATGCATCTACCGCTCGATGCGCACCCCAAATTTGGTAACAATGCGGTCATGGCCAGGCTGCTCAAGGCCGAAGTTATCGCGCCATTCGGTGGCAGTCGCGGCAACGCGGTCGGAGTTCTTGCCCGGTTCAAAACTGCGATCACTTTGACTGAGCTCAAAAAGCGCATCGAGAAAGTTGTCGGGCCGATCGTCACCAGTCTCGATTTTGGTGATAAAAAGGTGCAGACACTGGGAATCCTTTCTGGCGGCGGCTGGAGCTCGGTAAGCGATCCGCTTGTTTATAACGGTGAAGTTGATGCTATTCTGACCGGCGAAATAATTCATCAGGCGGTTGCCGCCTGTCGAGACCGGCAGATCAACATGATTTCGGCCGGTCATTACGCAACCGAAGTATTTGGTGCACGCGAACTTGGTCAGCATCTCGCCAAAAAGTACGGGCTCGCCTTTACCTTTATCGACCTGCCTACCGGCCTTTAATCAGAGTGAAGAGCGAATCTTCTTTTCGAGCTGGTCGGGCGAAATGTAGCCGACTACCCTTAGATTCTTGATTTCGTTGCCATCGGGCGCGATAAAAAGCAGAGTTGGCAGACCGATGATGCCGTAACGTTGCAGAAGCACGTTGATCTTGTCGTCTGGTTCGGTTGCATCGATCTTAACCGCGATCATGCGCTGAAGAAGCGGTTTAACCTGAGGATGTGGAAACACGTTCAATTCGAGATCCTTGCAGACTGAGCACCAGTCAGCTCTGAAATCGACAAAGACAGGTTTGTCGGTTTTTGCCGCCTCAGCCAGCGCTGCTTCGAGGTCGTGCTGCCAGAATATATCGGCCTGGTCAGCCTGTTTTTCGGCTGTGCTGCGAGGCAGGCACAGACAGCCCCATTGCGAGGCTGCACTTATGGCAAAGGCGCAGGCAACTGCGATCGCTACTACTCCAAAGCTCTTCAATACTTTTGGCTGCATCCCGGCATTTTCTGGAATGCTGGTGAACAGTCCAAGAAAGGCGGCGAAAGTAGCGAGCAACGCGGCAGTTCCCAGTTCAGCCCAGGCAATGCCAACAACCGGTCGGGCAAAATAGAGAGCGGCCGCCAGCAGCAGGAAGCCATAGAATTCCTTTACCCGGTTCATCCATTCGCCTGCTTTCGGCAAGGCATTCATCGAGCCTGAGAAGGCACCGATCAGCAGAAGAGGTACACTCATGCCCCAGGCAAAAAGCAGTAGCATGAAAAAGCCCAGCATCTGGCTGCCAGTTGCGGCAATAAAGGCGAGAATGCCGGCGAGGGGTGCGGCTACGCATGGCGACGCCATGAGTCCAGATATCATGCCCATGACAAAAATGCCGAATGGCCCGGTCTTTTTTATCCCGCTCATTTTGTTACGTAAACCGGCCGGGGCCTGGATCATGATCAGATCGAACATCGAGAGGGCGAGCAGAAAGAAGATAATCGCAATCAGCCCCTGAAAAATATTTCCCTGAATGAAGCTGCGAATTTGAGCGCCGAAAGTGGCGGCCGCAAGTCCAAGCAGGGCGTAGGTAAGCGAAAGACCGGCGATATAAGTGGCCGAAAGAGCAAGCCCTTTCGAAAAACTGACGTTTTCGTTGCGACTGCCGATAATCGACAGAGTTATCGGGATCATGGGGTAAACACATGGGGTCAGACTGACCAGCAGGCCACCAAGAAAGGCCAGCAGCAATACCCAGTAAATGCCTTTCTCGGCCAGGGCCGCCGAAAAATCTACGGTGTCATTCGACATTTCTAGCTGCACTGGAGCCTGCCTGGTTGTCGCATCAGTCATCTTTGAATTAACCGCGCTGTTGGCCGGTTTTGGCAGATCTGAAGTAGAGACTGCCGGTGTGGTTTCGCTGTCTTTTGTCGCTGCTGGTTGTAATGGTGGATTGAAAGCCAGATTGAACTTTTTGCTTGTCGGCATGAAGCAGGTCTGATCAGTGCAGCCCTGGTAGCCGAGAATCAGCTCGAAGCTGCCTACTGGCTCTTCTACAACCAGCTGAGCCTTAATCTGGTGAGTGCCAGAAGGATATATCTCGACCATGTCATCGCCGAAAGGGTCTTTCTTTTCTGTAACTGGCGGCCACTCTATCTTGAGCGAGCCTTGCGAACTTTTGAGACTGAGTTGATTGCGATAAAGCATGTGCGCGTGTGAAACGCGCATATCGATCAGAATTATTCCCTGTTGCTGATCGCTGATTTTTGCAGAAAAACTGAAATTGGGATCGAAGTTGGCGCCAGCCTGAGTGCTGACAAACAGCAAAAGTGCGTACAGAAACAATGCTTTGACAGATTTCATGTGATCTCCTGTGATCAGCCCCACTTCATCTTCTTGCGCAGGACTTCAAAAAAGTTTCTAGATTTGAATACGACAACGCGACCAAGTTCCTGGGCGCGGGTCACTTCTACCTCGTCGCCATGCTGCAGCTGAAAGCTTTCCTGGCCGTCAAGAACGAGATCTACCTTTGAATGGCGGCAGTCGAGCAGGGTATTGAGGGTTTCCTGGTCTGAGGTGATTACCGGTCTGGCACTAAGAGTATGACAGTTAAGCGGGCAAAGAATGATCACGTTCACCCAGGGTGGCACGATTGGCCCGCCCGCTGAGAGCGAGTATGCTGTAGATCCGGTTGGTGTCGAGAAAATCAACCCATCGCCATGATAAGTGTTTACTACACAACCAGAAATCGAGACTTTAATATTGATAACCCGCAGCATTGGCTCTTTTTGAATAACCACATCATTGAGAGCTATGCCACAGAAAACCTTGCGGTTCTCGCGTTTTACGCTGGCCCGCAACATCATGCGATTTTCGATCTTGAAATTACCGTCGCGAATTTTTTCGAGTGTGTTTATTGCATTTCTGGGCTCTTCAAGAGTCAGAAAGCCAAGATGGCCGAGGTTTATGCCGGCAATTGGCAACCCGTCTCCTGCAAAAGCTCGCGCTGTCTGTAATATCGAGCCGTCACCGCCCAGAACCACTATCATCTCAACTTCAGCGGCCATGTCTCGGGTGTCAAGGCCCAGCTCAGGTCTACCCATCTTTTTTGCCATGCTCCGGGTCAATCTGGCGCTGATACCGTTTTCTTCAGACCATTGCAGCAGTGTTTCGAGCAGCGGCGGCAATGATTCGCGAGTCGGGTGGCAGATAAAAGCCAGTTTTCTGATGGGCTTTTTCATGTTCAGTTCGGCGGAAAAATCTGATAGTAGTTACGCCCCGACCTGATCGATGACGCGACGCTTCTGGCCGACAGGCCATAGACGGTGCCGCGATGCTTTTCACTGACCTCGTCAAGAATTTTGAGTGCTGCATCTTTCTGGCCTTTTTTAAAGTAAAGATTGGCGAGAAGAAGCTTTGCGTCAAGATTGCCTGCATCATATCTGAGGCAGTTGCGCAGAGCGTTGATGGCTGTGTCAGTTTCGCCAAGTCTGAAAAGAGTGTCGGCCAGTTGAAAATGAGCCTCTGCCCATCTGGGATACAGTATTACAACCTGTTCAAAAGATTTGAGGGCATCGAGATAATTACGGCTGAGTTTCGATCTCATGCCATTGTTGAACTCGTTAAAAACATTGGTGACTTCGGCGCCAGCTTCTGCGCTGGTGCCGTGTGTGCTGCATGTAACATCGTCGGTTTTCCAGCTGTAGGTGCCTCCGTTTGGGCATACTGGAACAGCTGTGAGCAGCTTGTCAGAGACCAGAGTCGTGAGAGCGAATTCTTCCTTGCGGGCAGGATTGGCTTTGATGAAAGCTGTCTGCGCGCGTTTGATCGATGACATGTTGTGGTAACAGTCCTGTTTGTCTTTTATTTCGACGAAATAGCTGGCTTCAAGCACCTTTTGCACAGTAGGAGCGGGCTTTACGGTTACTGGCGCTTCCGGGGCGTCTTTTGCCGTTGGGGTGGCGGCTTTGGTCAGAACCGGCAGTGCTCGGCGCTCTGGCTGCAGCATGCGCTCGACAGAGTTCAGCGAAGTTCTTGCATAGCGGTCTTCGGGGTCAAGTTGCAGAACAGTTATGAAAAGTGAACGGGCTTCAGCCAGACGCCCCTGCCTGCTCAGCAGAGCCGCTTTCAGATTCATCAGTCTGGTATTACGGGGATTGATCTGCAGGCCGGTTTTTATCGCCTTTTCTGCTGCTTCGATATTGTTTTTGCGAGCTTCTGACAGAGCCATCAGATAATATGTGTCAGATTTGGGAGCTCTCTTATGGCCCTCAAGGAGGTCTCTGACAGAGACTTCAGAGCCTGGCGTCTGAAATTCCTGTGCTTGAATGTGTCCGAAGATCATTACAGTAAAGACAACAGCCAGAAACATCCGGCAGATAATGGTTTTCATCAGTTTGTCCTTGCCAGTCGCCGGCGCATGAGCTCTGCCCAGCTGATCATGTCAGGCTCTGCGTTCGATGCCGCTACGACAGTAAACTCTTTAAGAGCTCTCGGTGCCAGCCCCTTGGCGAAATAGATTTTGCCGAGCAGAAAGTGAACCCGGGGATCATCTGGCACAAGTTTCTGGGCAATAACGGCGTGGCGCAGAGCTTCGTTGAGAAAGCCAAGGTTCAGGTTTGCCTGAACCAGGAAAAGATGAGTGTCAGCATTCTCTGGCTGCAGCTTGATGATCTCGCGATAGCAGCGCATCGCCATTTTGAGCTTGCCACGTTTGCGCAGCAGTTCAGCATAGGCCATCAATCCGGGAACATACTCAGGATTGATGGCAAGCAGTCTCTGATATGCCATCATCGCATCGTCTGTTCGTTCCATAGTTTCAAAGGCTCGCCCCATGGCCAGGTAGGCTTCTAGATCGTCGGGGGTTTTTTCGAGGGCTTCGCGGCGTGTGTCGATGACGCGCTGACAGTTTGTCTCGATTTTTTTCTGAACCGCTTTCAGATTGCTTGCAATCTGAGGGTCGGTATAATCGAAGCTGGCCGCCTTTTTAAAGGCCTTTAGCGCTTCTTCGTAAGCCTTCTGGTTAGAGAGTAGAATGCCAATGTTGTTCCAGATGCCGGCCTGATCGGGAGCGCTGGTTGATGCTCGTATGAAGGCAGATACTGCTTTGTCCGGGTGCTTGTCGGTCTGGTAGAGTTTGCCGAGTTCAAGCCAGGCTTCGTAACTGGCCGCCGGATTTTCGGTGAGCTTTTCGAGCAGCGCGATTGCTTCGACGCTGCGATTTTGTTTGATCATGGCAATAGCCTTAAGAAACGCACCATCACAGTTGTCTGGATCGAGTCGCAATACTTCGTTCATCAGCACCTCGATCTCAGAATAGTCTTCGAGATGGCGCAGAACCTGACCCAGTGAAATCATGGTCTCGACGCTGGGGTGAAACTGATGCGCCAGTGCCTCCTGAAAAAGCTCGGCGGCGCGTTCATACAGTTCTTTGGCTGCAAGGACTTCTCCCAGGCGTTCAAGGACAAACGGGTCTTCTGGCTTCAGACTGAGAGCCTGAGAATAGGCGGCTATTGCGAGGTCGTATTGTCTGCTCTGCTGATAGAGCTGCCCCAGTTTGCTGTGTCCGTAAGAATCGGTCGGGTGCAAAATTGTTGCCCTTTTTATTTCCATCAGTGCCAGCGAAGTCTCGCCAAGCTCCCGATAGATCATTCCCAGCTGGTAGTGTGCATAGGGATCATCAGGAGACAGCTGAATACATTTCTGCAAAAGATTGCGGGCCTCGGCAACGTTGTTAAGAGATCTTTCAAGAATTCCGAGCTGATAGTATGCCTTCGACATGAAACGGTTGAGCTCGAGAGCCTTTGAAAAAGACTGTCTGGCAGCTTCATTGTTGCCATGCCGTCGGAGCAGAATACCGTGATACAGGTATATTTCAGCAACTTCGGGTTCGAATTTGATGCATTGCTCAAGGCTTTCGAGAGCCAGTGTTATTTCTCCGCGCTCTTCGTGCAGCTGCGCCAGACGCATGAGTAAAGCGTAGTTCTCTGGAGATCGCTTTGCTTTCTCGCGGGTAGAGGCGATTTCTTTCTCGATTCCATCTGCAAGGAACTCGGCAAGAGTTTCAAATCTCGGCCTTTCCGGGCTTTCCTGCGATTTATCAGGCTCGCTGTCGACGGGTTCAATTTCTGGCGAAGCTTGTGCCGTCGTCGTATCCTCTGCAAATTTTTCTTTTGGGGCTCTGGCGGTGCTTCTTTCGAGCTCACGTTCAAGTTCTTCGAAAGATTCTCCTGCCTGAGGGAGGGATTTTGAGTAGCTTTCCGGAAAGACTTCTGTCGTCTTTTCAACGGTCGGGGCCTCAATATCACTGTCTTCGATCACCCAGAAAGTTATCTCAACCAGGCCCCACAGGGCAATTATGCCGCTTATCAGACCGATGGCGAGCAGGATGAAGGGATGCCCGCTCAAGACCTGGCTTATATAAAGCAAAGCAAAGATAAATCCGCCCAGTATGACTTTTAAAAAGGCTTCTTTGGGGTAATATGTCGTGAAAGGGTTCTTTACCGGTTTTTCATACATTTCGGCAACAGGATCGCCGGTTTTTTTCTGAAACAGCCGTGGGTCATTTTTCTCGTCAAGAATTCGGCCACATTGGCTGCAGATAGCTGCCGAGACCGGGTTTCGACAGCTGCATTGAGGGCAGACCATCTGAAGGGTGCGATTACATGCTACACAACTTAGCGAATCTTCATTATTAACGGCTCCACAGCTTTGACAATTAACCATTATCAGTGCCTGCTCTCCTCAAAGTGATGATCGATGATGCCCCAGGTGCTGTCAATACAATACTCCAGAGGTTCTTTGTCGGTTTCCAGAAACCGGCCGTTGTGCGGCAGCACTTCGCCAATGTGGCGAACAGGCTGGTAAGCCTGAAAAGATTCAATACAGTGATGATCCCAGCTTATCACCAGAAGGCCGTCATCATGACCTTCGAGCAGCGGAGAATTATCGAGGTTGCTGAAAAAATGACTTTTCAGGCCCGGGTCGACATCTTCTACGGTTTTCCAGAATGTGTCAGTGTTAACTACACCCTGTGCTATTGCCCATAGAACCGCAGAAATAGCAGAAGACGGGATATGGCCCGAGAAAGCTTTTTTGTTTTCTGACATTATCAGTCGAATAACGCTCAAGGCTTTTGCTCCGGGACATCATGATCTTCATTTTCCTGCTGGGGCGATTCAGCTTCGCTATCTGCATCATGTGCCTCTCGCCAGAATAACGCCAGTGGTTCACCCATTATTGCGCCAAGAAGAGACATGATGAACACTACGAAATACGCAGTTTCAAAGTCGATGAAGTAATATACGAGTGGTGCGACAAGAATGCCGGTGAGCATGCCTGCCATACAGCCAATGATGGTCGATTCGTAGACCGATATGAACGCTCCGAGAGCGGCTCCTAGAAACAGGCCCATCAACGAATACTGTGGGGCGATATTGCCAGCCAGAACCGCACCGATCGAGCCAAAGGCTGTGACCAGCGTGCAGACCATGGCATAAACCATAAGTCTGGTTGTCTGTCTTGGCGAGGCGAGTATGCTCATCTGTTTAAAATCAGGGTTTCAGAATGGTCTTTTCGTAATAGTAGTTGTTTTTCGGGTTCTCTGCAACAAATGTCGTAAGTTCTGAAAGATAGTTGTAACCATCGATAGTGGCCGCTGTCGCGCAGATCTGTTTGACTTCGGCCAGATTGCCCTGAATTTCCTGATAGCTGTTTCTGGTTTTCAGCTCCTTTGACACCCTTACTACCACGCGCAGTTTGTTGTGCAGGCTGCCTTCTGGCAGATCGAGCAGGTCGAGCTGACTGATGCTGTAACCGTTGCTTTCGAGCGCAGTTCTGATATTGGCTGCCAGAGCCGTTTTCAGTTCATCGCTCAGCGGTTCGGCCTGCCCGGCATTCGGTGACATGTGCTCCCAGTATGAGAGAACTTCATCGCGAATTGTTTCAGAGCGATCCTGCAGGTTGGCAGCGAGCGATCTCGTGCGACCAAGTTCATAAAGTTGTTCCTGAACGCCAGTTGCATCATCTATTTCTGATGCTGGCGCACTCTGCTTTACCGGGGTCATGCCACTGACTGAAACCGCTTCATCGATCATTTCTTTTGAGAAGCCAAGATACTCGAGATCGCCTTCGGTTGCGAAGGCATTACAGGTAATCAACAACGCAGCTGCCAGTAAGAGTGTGCTAACGGTTCTCATAAGTGTCCTCCATGTAGATAAAATCGTCAGAATTATATCACAGAATCTGTGAGGGGAAAGCTGGTATTATTTAAATCTTGACGTCGGCGAAAGCCTCACGCAGTCGCGAAAGAGTGACGTTCGGATCTTCGATGATGATTTTTGCGCCGGCAGTGATATCTACGAATCCAAGTTCGCGGGGATAACGCGGTACGATATGCTGGTGCAGATGCTCGATACTGGCTCCTGAAGCTTCACCTATGTTGTAACCTATGTTATAGCCTTCGGGATTGTATACTGCCGAGAGCTTTTCGAGCGAGTGACACAGAAGCATGTGCATCTGTCTCGATTCATCATCGTTGAGTTCACGAGGATCTTTGATGTGCCGCAGTGGAAAAAGCAGCAGGTGGCCGGCGTTATACGGATAGAGGTTGGCGCAGGCAGCTACCGTCGAATTTTTCCAGACAGTCAGATTGGCTACTGCCGGGTCGTCGTTGATTATCGAGCAGATGATGCATTCTACCGCCGGACGTTTAAGACCAGTTATATATGCACGTTTGTTGGGTATGAACAGTTGTTGTCTAAAGGTCATTTCAGCCTCTGTGGTGTTCTTTGAATTCAGCTTTCATCAATTCGGGATAAAAGCGGCGTATGACTGCAAAGGGCAGGCTGCCCTGATAAAGCACCAGATCATGGAATGCGCGATCGGTAAAATCACCTTTGAACTGCTGCTGAAGCTCGCCTTTGAGCTGTCTCAGCAGAAATTCTCCTGCCGGCCCGCTTGTCTGGCATCCGGGAGATTGGCTTTGCCGCTTGATTTCGGCCAGAGCAGAATTGTTGTCGATTTTTGTCTGTTCCATCAAAAAACTCACGGCTTCATTGAAGCTCCAGGTGCGTGTCTGCAGATTCACGTCAGTGATCAATCTGGCTGCATTGAACACTTCTTCGGTTGCATGGGCGAACAGGCTTTCTGGTGAAGTTTCGAAGCCTAGTTCGCGAATCTGGTTCTGGCAGTAAGTTGCCCATCCCTCGATCAGCTCCAGGTTTTCGCAGAACGAACGCAGCCGACCAGGGTGAAGATTCTGAGCTGCCAGTTGAAGATGGTGTCCCGGGTAACCTTCGTGAATTGCGGAATTGATTATGTCGGCATAGCTATATCTTGCAGAATCACCTGCTGGTGAACGGGTAAGCAGGTAAGTTCCCTTTTGCTGGCCAGAAGTTTTTTCTGGTCCGATGTAGGCGGAGAATGGAATGAGATGGCTCATGAATTCAGGAGTTTCTAACACTTCCAGTTCTTCGTTTTCGGGAACGCTTGCAAAACCGCTGGTTTCGACAAAAGCACGGCTTCGGCTCAAGGCTTCTCTGAAACATTCAAGTGATAATTCGAAGCTCTTTGGTGCGTGGTTTCGAATTTTTTTCTGAACTTCAGTCCGGGCACCGGTTGCAGTTCCGGTTGCAACACCAAGAATCAGACAACTGAGAGTCTCGAGTCTCTCGCTTGCGTCTTGCAGGCTTTTTTTGCCAATATCTAGAATTTCGTTCTGATTCAGCCCTAATTTTTTACTGGCCAGAAGAGCCTGAAAACCATTTGGCCCCAGCGACCATTCATGCCCGGCTTTTGGCATGATCGCATGTTTGAGCCAGTTGGAAAACTCTGCCAAAGCGCGTTTGGCTTCAGCCGCAGCAACTTTGTAATCATTGTGCAGCGCTGCGGGGACCTGCCTGCCAATACAGTTTTCAACAGTGTCGATAAAGGCAGGCAGATTGCGGGCTGATTCGAGGTAGATTTCGCCCCAGAGCGCCGGGACTCTCTGAAACAGGGTTTTCCCCGCCAGCAAAAAGGCCGGTACTGAACGCAGCCGCGAGATGATCGACTGCATTCTTTCCTGCAAAGGGGCGTAATCGCGGGCAAAAAGAAGAAATATCGAATCGCCGATGTTCATGGCCAGGTCTCTGCCCAGCTTCCAGCGGCTGAGATCGTCATCCCAGAACAACTGCTGGTCGATAAACTGAACCATTGCTTCGCGGTCTATGCGCTCGTCGAGGCTCAGCTCGTTTTCAGGCAGTGCGGAAAAATGGTGCCGCATTTCACGCAAAAACGAGATGTTTCGCTCAACTGCTTCTGCGCCGATTTCAGGCAGAAGGCCGTCATACTGATGATCTCCCATCCAGCTTGCCGTAACCGGGTTGCGGCTGACGAATTCACGATAAAAATGATCGGAAACGTTTTTAAAACCAGCGTGAGAATAGTCAGCTCGATACAACACGAAAACCACCTCCGGGGAAATGCTGGCATCATTATATCACATAGGATCAAACAGCATAACTCCGCTCGACCAAATGTTGTGGTTGAATTTTGACGATGATTATGGCAGTATTTACCGTTCTGAGTCTCAGCGCTTTCATTATGAGCACAACTTTTAGCAGGGAATTACCGGATCGGAATGAAATTGATAATTAAATTTGCTGCAGTATGGTGTTCAAGACTGTATTTGCTTGCATTTCTTGGTTTTGCGATTTTGGCATTGCCTGGCAGTAAGCAGATGGTTGGCGCAACATTGCAACAGATTTTCATCGCATTTCTGATTTTTTTTAGATTACGCCAAAAAAAGCAGTTGTTCATAATCCCAGACGAAATGCTGGTTTGCCTGCCCTATTTCTGGAGCCTGGCAAATCTCGGCAGTGCCGACAAATGGTTTATATCATGGCAGTATTATTTTCTGGTGGCATTTTCGCTGTCTTTGTTATCGCTGGCAGATAACCGTCGCTGGTTTAAAGGTGGATTGCGACACAACAGCCTGTTGCTGGCAGTCTATTTTGCTCTGATGTTCGTGCTGATTTTTGCAACGTCTCTACGCGCTGTTTTTCCGCCTTTTACACAAGACCTGTATCGTGAAACAGTTATGAACGCACTGGTCTTTTTTGCCGGAATTCCTGTCTGCCTCGCAGCAGCAGGGACTGGTCGCAGCAGTCAGGCCTGAATGGCCTTTTCCTGACTTGAGTTTAGCAGCAGTCCGGTAAGAAAAAACGCCAGCATTATGACTTCTTCATCACCCCAGGCGTGTTCTGTCAGTCCAAAGGTAAAGAAACAGGCCAACATGGCAATAGCACCGAAGTTTATGCCGCCGGATTCAGCTAAGGTAAACCTGAAAAGCCGGATGATAAAGTAGAAAAAAGCAATAATTCCGATAAAACCATAGCTCAACATCATGTGCATAAAGTTGTTGTGCTGGTGACTCCATATGATGTTCTGCTCACGCTCAAAATCATTTGCGAGCAGATTATAGTGATGTTTCATATTTTTGGCGCCGATTCCGAATACGCTATTTTCGCCAAGCATCGAGAAGCCACGCTGCCAGATGTAAAGCCTGTGGAAACCAGACATTACTGCGACCGATTCGAAATTCTGATCAAATGATTTATTGGTGGTTGCAAGAATCCGGCTGAGATCAAACCCTGCAATGCGTTCTTGCAGATACGGGCTGGAATAAGCTGCTATTGAAAGAATTACAGCTGACATAATCACTATTGGCAGCAGTCTTCGTGGATAGCCGACGAACAATACTACAAAGCCGGTTATAAATCCGAGCCACGCTCCTCGTGTGAATGATAGAAGAAGCGAGGCAATGATTATGACAAGTGCTATAAGCATCAGCAGCAGCGTTCTCCGGCGCTTACATCGGGTCACTATTTGATGTGTCAACATCAGAGCTGCCAGTGCCTGGCATTCTCCAAAGGTAATGCTTGTAGAAAAGAAACCCTGAGAATGGTTCCCTGTTTTCATATACAGTAACGCATGAATGACGCTGTACGCTGCTACGCCGGTTGCAGAAAAGAGATAAACCGAGATGATCTTTTTTTGTTGTTTTGCATCTGTGCTACGCCACCAGATCAGGCATAGCACTAATATTACCAGGAAGCTTTTGACCTCAGTGCCTGCTCTTAATGGCAATTCGGCGCGAAAGACTGCCAGTATACTGGTCAGAACCAGAAACGCGAATGGGCTGGTAAAAGATTCAGGCCTGATTTGCGCTTTGCCATTAAGGTATAATGACATGAAAGCGATGAAGGAGAGGCCCAGCGCGATCTGACTGGCTGCAATCGAGAAAGTACAGGAAAATGCGTAGATTATAAGTCCGGCAATAAAGAGCCGGTCAGCCCAACTTTTATCAGATGGCTGAAGAGTTTCAGCCGCAACGTTTTCGGCGGTAGTGCTCATAGACCCGATATTCTAGCAGAATTTGCCAGAATGTCCAGTCGATTGACAGGGGATTTAAGAATGAGGTTTATTTTATTGCCGGCATTTATTACACTGTAGCTGTTGCAGGAGATAAACATGAAGCTTAAAACTATGATGATTTTACTGGCGGTTCTGTTGTCTTGTATAAATGTCGCTGAGGCCGGTGACGCTTTACTGGTCGAAGGCAAAGATGGCAGAACAGTGATTACCAATGATCCTGATCTGGCATCTGGTGCCCGTCGGGTAAAGCCTCTGGGCAAGCCGGAAGGTATGGTTTTTTCGACCCGGCCGGGGCGGCCTGTGCCAAGGCCGCGCGCCGAAAGAATTCTTACCGGTATTTTTTCTGGCCGCGAAGAAGCTGGCGAAAGCCTTGTTCCTGCTGAAGAAACATATGTTAATATCCCGAGAAGCCGACAGCCGGTGAAGCAGAAAAGTGCAGCAACAATTGCCTGGATGAACGAAGGTGGCATTATTTATCACGACCCTTTTCTTGAGTGTGCGACCGGCAATGATCGCGTGTGGGTCGATGATGTAAAAGATTTGAGTGGCCTGGCCCCCTGTGAACAATGCTTTATCAACACTGCACATGCACCAGAATTCATCATCAAAGAATCTGGCGGGCTCGATCTGGCTTCAGCCAGCGAGCTGCTTACCAATCAGCAGTTTCTTGCCTGGGCAGCTGAGAGATTGCCAATCAAGAATCCGGGCTTTATCTCAACCCGCCGACTGCTGGTTTATCCAAAGATGGAAATGACCGACACCGGTCTGAGCCAGCTTGCCAAAGAGGTTGAAATGGCATATCGACGTCACACATGGAGAGTCATCGAAGTTATCGTCAAAAAGTCAGAAACCGACACGGACAGCATCAGTTCATTCGGAGATGACAGCGAAAAGAGTGGCGGCGATGACTGATCTGTTTGACTTTGCGAGTGGCAATCTCAAAAAAAGCGAGCCTTACCAGCCGCTTGCCGATAGAATGAGGCCTGACAAGATCGAAGATATTCTTGGTCAGGAACATATTCTTGGCCAGGGCAAACCTCTGCGAATGCTTATGCAGGCCGGTTTGAGCGGATCGATAATTTTCTGGGGTCCGCCGGGGTGCGGCAAAACAACTCTGGCGAGAGTCGTCGCAAAGCATGCTGATGCTGAGTTCATACAGTTGTCAGCGGTGACTTCTGGCGTCAAAGATTTGAAGGCCGCTTTTGATCAGGCTTATGAGCTTCGCCGGCGCTTGAATCGAAAAACCATGCTTTTTGTCGATGAAATTCATCGTTTCAACAAAGCGCAACAGGACGCGTTGCTGCCGCACATCGAATCTGGTGCCGTCGTTTTCGTTGGTGCCACTACTGAAAACCCGAGCTTCGAAGTTATTTCGGCATTGTTGTCGCGTTGTCAGGTGCTGGTTCTCAAGCCAGTTTCGGTAGAGGCTCTCTTAACCATAATGCTGCGTGCAATCGACACCGACAGGAATCTGTGTCGTCAGCCAAGGATTGCCATCGAAGAGAGCGCGCTTGAGCGCATCGCTCTAATGGCGGCTGGCGATGCCAGAATTGCCCTGAATGTGCTTGAGACCTGCTGCGAGGTGGCCAGACAGGAAAACCCGGAAAAGCCCGGTTTCGGCTCTGAGCTGGTTGCCGAAACCTTTCAGAACAAGATGTTGCGTTACGACAAGGGTGGCGAAGAACACTACAATCTGATCTCTGCCCTGCATAAGTCAATGCGCGGTTCTGACCCTGATGCCAGTCTGTACTGGCTGTATCGAATGATCGAAGGAGGCGAAGACTGCCGCTTTATTCTGCGGAGAATGATCAGATTTGCCTCTGAAGATGTGGGAATTGCAGATCCTTTTGCTCTTACGCTCGCGATGTCTGCTGCTCAGGCTTATGATTACATTGGCCCGCCGGAAGCTCATCTCTGCCTGGCTCAACTCACTGTGTATCTTGCTGCGGCCCCCAAGAGCAATGCGCTCTATAAGGCGGAAAAGCTGGTTAAACAGGCGATCAGAAACGGGAGTGAGCCTTCGGTGCCTTACCATCTCAGAAATGCCCCGACCGGACTTATGCGTGAGCTTGGCTACGGTCATGAATACAGGTATCCTCACGATTTTAAAGGCAACTTTGTTGACGAAAACTATTTTCCTGAAGGTCTCGAAAATTCAAAATATTACGAACCTGGCAATAATGGTCGCGAAAAACAGGCGGCTGAACGCCTTAGCCAGCTATGGCCACGCCGTTATGGCGTCAGAAAGCCTTGAGGTGGGCAAGTGGCAGATGCCGGCAATTTATTAGTCTGGTGGTTCAAGAGAGTTGCTTATCGCATCTGGCAGTTCAAGCAAACGGTTCTGCCAAAGCTTGACCGTGTTGCCTGGAATGCGGCCATCAGTGGGCTTCCGCAGCCTGTCCTGACTCATCTTGCCTCGTTAAAAAAATCAGAAAAAGCACATATTCTGAGGGTTTACCGGGCCGTCAGCGCCAGTCGCCAGATCAATGACGAAGAGAGGCGAGAGTTGCTTAAAATGGCTTTGCTGCACGACATTGGCAAGGCAATTATCAGATCGAGTGTCTTCATGAAAGTTGCCCGGGTTTTTTTGCCACTGGGACGTAACGAGCACTGCATTGCCGGAGCTCGCCTGCTGCATCGTCTTGGTTTTGAGCGCCCACTCGTGCGGCGTGTTCTGCGCCACCATACATTCAAGCATGATGACCATCTGTTGCAGATATTTCAACAGATAGATGACAATTGTTGACTGGACGATAAAAAATATAGTTGTTTATAAGTTAGTGAAATAGTATCATATAAGTGTATTCACACAGGAGGAATTTTATGTTGGCAAAAAAAATGGAAACAGCACTGGTTCATCAGGTATATGAAGAAATGTATTCTTTTTATCTTTATCTCGCGATGGCCGAATACGCCGTAAGTGAGGCTATGCCCGGACTGCATCACTGGATGCGGAACCAGGCGCTTGAAGAGCTGAGTCATGCAATCAAATTTATGAATTACATCGGCGAGAAGGGCGGAAAAGCCGAATTGAAAGCCCTGCAGGCTCCACCAAAGAGCTGGAAGTCGGCAAAGTCGGTGTTTGAAGATGCTCTCAAACATGAGCAGCACATAACCGACTGTATCAACAAACTGGTTGATCTCGCCATTTCTCTTAAAGACCATGCAACCGTAAATTTTCTCAACTGGTTCGTGGCCGAACAGGTCGAAGAAGAGGCCAGCGTTCAGGGAGTTATCGACATGCTTCGACTAACTGGCAACGCTCCCGGTGGCATGTTCATGGTCGATCGTGAACTTGCTTCTCGTCCTGCAGCACCGCATCCTCTCATGCCTGCCGCATCGGCTGCCGCCTGATATCTGGACAATAGAAGTCAGCGCCCCGGAAACACCGTAAGGTGGTTCTGGGGCGTAGCTTTTTCTCAATACTGGAGTCCACCGGCTCTGAAACGCATCAGATAGATGCCGATCTCACGGTAAGGGTCACCAAAGAGTTCGTTCAGCAGATTGAAAGAATAGCCTATGGCTGGCGACAGTATTACGCCAAGTCCGCCAACAGCAAAAAGTATGAGCAGCAGCATCGGTGCCATCTGTTCGAACTGCCTGTATTGCAGGCGATAGCGGTTTGGCAGAAAATAAGATGTGATGCGGGACCCATCGAGCGGAGGAATTGGCAGCAGGTTAAAAAGTGCCAGGCTGAGATTGATGATGATCAAGGTCTGACAGAACTTCAACAGCAGAAATATGGTGGTTGGCGACAAGGCAATAATGCTGAGGCTCGCGGCCAGAACCTTGAGCAGAGCCGCCCCGACAATTGCCAGCAACAGGTTGGACAATGGCCCTGCCAGCGCCACAGACAACATGGCGCGCTTCGGTATGCGAAAATTGGCAGGATCGACGATAACCGGTTTGGCCCAGCCAAACCCGGCAAAAAACAACAGCAGAGTGCCGAATGGTTCGAGATGGCGCAGAGGGTTCAGGCTCAGACGCCCCATACGTCTGGGAGTTGGGTCGCCAAGAAAGTCTGCCATCAGTGCATGTGCATACTCATGTATGGTCAAAGACAGCAGAATGATCGGAATCAGAAATATGTAATAAAAAGCAGAGTCAAGCAGAGAACCGCTTGATTGCAAGGCCAGGCTGACGGCAAAAAGAAAGACGATCAGACCGCCGATTAACAGCAGGCGGTTGAAAGATTCAGGTGGCATGCCACCCGGCGGAGTGAATTTATAGATTCTGGTATAACTGTATGGCAAGCGCCAGCTCCTCTTCTCGCGTAAACTGCGAGCCTTTGAGTTTAAGTTCGATGATATGGCTGAAAATGCGCCGCATATGCGGGCCCGGCTGAATGCCGACTGATATCAGGTCTTTGCCGGTTATATCACATTTTATCTTACGTAGATACATGATGAAATGCAAGATCTTACGGGCATTGCGTTTGTCGAGCGAAAAAGCCATGAGCGATAACATGGCTTCAAGTGCTAGTTCGTGCAGCAGGTCGTAAAGAGCCCGAGCATCAGTCTCATCAACTTTGACTATGGCAACGGGCACTGTTTTCATGGCAGTGAGAGCCTGTAGAATCAATCTTCTGCGGCTGTGCGGCGTACCAAGCGCATCAAGAATTTTTTCAGTATTGCCATTTCTTATGACAGACAAGATTCCTGTCCAGAAAATCGCTTCACTGTCGATGTCTTCGCCAAGGGGCTTGAATCGCCGGATCAGGCTTCTGATGAGTTTGAAACGCCCGGGCAGAATGTCGGCTTCGACCATTTCAGGACTGAGATATTTCATCAGGCCGGCCGAAAAAAGGTCGGCAACAATCTGTTGTGGGCGGTCTTCGTTAAGACAACGTGAAATCTCGGCACCGATGCGCTTTAGCGAAAGGTTTTCGGGGGCCTCACGATTTATCGCGAGTTCGAACGCTCTGCGGGTATCCTGTTCCAGCGCGAAATTGAAGCGCCCGGCGAATCTGATGGCCCTGAACAACCGGGTCGGATCTTCCAGAAAGCTGAAGGAATGCAGAATGCGTATGCGGCGGTTGATCAGGTCGTTGTAGCCTCCGAAGAAATCCTTGAGTTCAAGAAAGTGTTCAGGATTGAGCGACAGTGCCAGAGCGTTTATGGTGAAATCTCGGCGATAAAGGTCGTTTGACAGGCCACTGAATTCAATATGCGGCAGAGCTCCGGGGTCTGAATAATGCTCTATTCTGGCTGAGCTGAAGTCAATTTTGAGGTCTTCAAGATAGATTCGCGCAGTATGAAAACGATCATATACCTTGTAGTCACATGAGAATTCGCGACTGAGTCCTGCAGCAAACGGTATGGCATCGCCGATCACGACAACGTCGATATCGAAGTTCTGGCGCTCGAGCAGCAGATCTCGAACGAAACCACCTACTGCAAATGCGTTGACGCTCTGCTGAGAAGCATAGCGGCCAATCTGTTGTAACACGTGGTAAATACGTAGAGAGAACACCAGTTTCAGCAGTTTTTCAAGCTCGGCAGAGCCTGGCAGGCTTGCCTGTTCTGCGAGTGGCAGAAAGTCATGCGGCAGTGGCAGATAGTCAGGCAACGATCGCAGAAGCTCATGAGTAGTGATTATGCCTACGACCTCGGTTCCATGTAAAACTGGCAGTCGGGTCAGGTTGTAGCGAACCATGAGGTTTTTAAGAACGCGAACTGGAGTGCCCGGACTGACGATTGGCATGCTGGTAGGCACATATGGGCCGATCTCTGAATCGAGCAGATTCATCTGCAGTGCCCGGTCGAGGTCGCGTCGCGTCACTATGCCCGCAAATTCATGGTTTTGCATGACAATTAGCGACATGATATTGAACTTGAGCATGGTGTCAAAAGCGCTGCGCACGCTGGCATGCCAGTCTATGCACTGCGGCGATGCAGACATGATGTCGCCGGCCGTCAGGTCAGGCTTCAGATTTTTTTCGAGATGTTGCAGCACTCTGCTGCGGTTGGGCTCGTGCCCGGCACCTGAGAAGCTGAAATAGACCCAGTTGCGGAGTCTGCCGGGTCTGAAGTCTGCGAATATTTCGCGAAAGTCGATCTGAGTCAGGCTGCTGCGGCACCAGACTCTGGTGAAATTGCCAAAGGTGAGCATCAGCAGCAGAACCGGTGGCGAGATATCTGACCAGATAGCATCGACTACCGGTTCTATATCTTGAACCTGGTTGCCAACTTTGACGGCGATAAGAGTAATCGGCCAGTAGCCAGGCTGAATATCTTCGATGTTTTTGAGTAGTTGCCGGTAGAGCGCGGTCTGGCCATCGTGCATTCCAAGCACTACCGTGTTGGCAATACGCCCTGGCGCCAACGTCTGACGGTCTAGAAATGTGATTGCCCGGTGATCTTCGGCTTTGACACGGGCAGACAGGCCTGCCCAGGTTTTTTCGGTGACGGCAAGGCGAAAAGTCTGCATGTCTTCGCTGGAAAAGTGAACCAGTTTGTCGCGCAGCCGGTTGACCAGCCATGCTGTCATACTGATGGAGTCACAAAGTTCGGTCTCGACCGCGAACGGCAAAGTGGCTGGCCGGTCGCAGACAACAACGATCCGGGGCGAATGTTTTGAAACTGCTTCGATGAATTCCTGGTTCTGTTTCAGATGGGTTATGCCGACGAGAAAAACTGTTTGAAGTGAGGCAAAATCAACATTTTCGAATTTGATGGTTTTAAACCATTCGAGGCGTCTGGCGGTATCCCAGGTGTTCTGGCGAAATCGTACCGGATGCAGAATTTCAGCGTCAGGATGCGTGATCAGCAGGCAGCGTGCTGCTCCCAGATGGTCGAGCTCAGCATTGTGCGGAAAAACGATAAGCTTGTGCGGACATTTTTTCATACCGGCCTCAGGCCTATTTGTCTATGCCTTCACGTTTGAGTATCTCAAAAAATATCTTGACGATTTCGGGGTCAAGCTGGCTGCCGGCGGCCTTTTTCATTTCCTGTTTGACATATTCGAATGGAAAAGCCTTGCGGTAAGGGCGATCAGCAATCATGGCGTCATAAGTGTCTGCCACTGCAAGAATTCTTGCGCCAAGCGGGATCTGGTCGCCTTTGAGGCCAAGCGGATAACCGGTTCCATCAAAGCGCTCATGGTGATAGAGCGTCAATGGAGCAATTTCCTTAAGTATTTCTACCCGCTCCATTATACTGGCGCCGTATTCAGGGTGTCTTTGCAGTTCTTCGATTTCTTCGCTGGTCAGCCTCTCCTGCTTGGTCAGAATTACATCCTTGATGCCGATTTTGCCGATATCGTGCAGCAGGCCGGCATAGCGCACTGTTTCGAGCTCATCTTCGGTCAGTTCGAGCTCGATGCCGATTTTAACCGCGTATTCCATGACTTTGGTGCTGTGCCCATGCGTATATGAGTCTTTGGCTTCAATAGCGGCGGCCAGAGCCATGACCATCGACAGATACTGTCTCTTCATTTCAGCATACAGCTGAGCGTTCTCGATCGCGATGCTGGCCTGTGATGCAAAAGTCGAGAGCAGATCAATTTCGTCCTGCGAAAAATCGCGGGGCTTGCTGGTGTAAACGGTAATGACGCCGATAGGTCGACCTCTCTGCATAATCGGAACTGCAAGCAGTCCGGCAAGTTTTTCGCGTTTTACCAGGCTGGTATACTTGGTGCGCGGGTCTTTGCGCGCATCGACCACTGAGATGGGAAGGCGTTGAGCGAAACAGCTGCCGATAATTCCTTCGCCGACCCTGATCGCGGTCGAAGAAAGAAAAGACTTTGACAAACCGCGAGAAGCTCTGACTTCAAGCAGTTCGCCGGTCGGGTCGAGCAGTCGCAGTTCGCAGCGTAATGCGTTCATCATTTCCATCGAGAAGTTCACGATCGAGTCAAGAACCTCATCAAGAACCAGTGTCGAAGTAATTGACTGTGAAATTTCGAAAAGAACAGATATTTCGTCGATGCGTCGTTCTAGATACAGTCTGATTTTGACGTTTTCGATCGCGGTTGACAGCAGATTTGAAAGAGTGGTAAATGTGCGTAGATGTTCACGGTTGAAGGCCTTTTGCCTGGTTGCCGAAAGGTTGATCAGACCTATGTTTTTTCCCTGTACTGTCAGGGGAACTGTCATGAATGACTGAATCTTACGTCTGAAGATCTTGTCCATGCTCATTGCGTTCTGACCGGGTAAAAACAGCTGTTGGCAGCGGGTGATGCGCACCGGTTTGCCGCGGATTTTGAGGCTGATATCGTCTATGTGTCCGGTAAGACTGTCGAGGCTGGCGGGGGCGAGCGGCAGTCTTGACACGAAGTAGCGGGTTTCTTCGTCATCTTTGAACAGGCAGACGATACCGAGATCATGGCCGATCAGTTGAGCCAGATATTCAAAAGACAGGCCGATCAGACCTTCAAGCGTTTGCACCGAAGAGAACCTCTTGGCCAGAACATTGAGTTTCTCCATTTCTCTGATGCGATTTTCGCGTTCCTGCAACAGCCCGATGTGTTCGATTTTCATTGCCGCCAGATTGGCGTATACGGTGGCTTCTTCCAGGTCGTTGACATTGAATGCATTTTTGCGGGTGGTGTTGCCTGTTACCATCAGGCCGACACACTGGGTGTTGGTGGTAAGCGGAATGATCATGGCCGACTTGAACGGAGCGTCTTTGAACAGGGGATCATGCATTTCGCCAGTGTAGAGAAGTCGCTGTCGGCAGGAAAAGGCATTGCGAAGCAGCAGTGCTTCGGCACTCAAGACTTCGTCATTGCTGACAGATTCGGTTGAACATGGTGCGAAGCCAAACTCTTCTTCTGAGTTGATGACAGTACGCCGGTCAAGACATCTTATCTGGGTCGGGCGTTTGCGTTTTGAACCACTGAACGCGGTAAAACACAGTTCGAACGTTTCACGGTCAAGCAGCATGAAATATACTTCGTCTGCCTTGATCGCTTCTCGTGCTGATCTGGCCATGTTTTTAAGCAGACCGCCGAGGTCTATTCCCGACGAAAGAGCCATGGAAAGGTCTGAAAGCCGCGAAAGGCGTTCGAAAGTCTGTTCTGTCGAGTTTGCTGGTCGGGTTTTTCTGTCAGGCATCCTTTATTATGCTTTCTTTGAATGTCATTACCCGGTTGCGACCGGTATCTTTTGCCTTGTAAAGCGCGAGGTCAGAGGCTTCGATCAGATCAGAGGGCTTTTCACAGTTGGTGATGCTGGTGCAGGCCACGCCGATCGAGAGGGTGACTGCAAGTTTGCGACTTTCGTCGAGCACGCGCGACTCTTCAACCGATGAACGAATACGTTCGGCAAACCTGCTTGCGCCTTCAATAGATGTTTCGGGCAGAATCACGGCAAATTCTTCACCACCGTATCTTGCTACCGTATCGATCTGTTCGCGCACTGATTTTTTGAAGATCGCTGCTACATGTCTCAGCACCTTGTCGCCGACGAGGTGCCCGTAGGTGTCGTTGAATTTCTTGAAAAAATCGATGTCGATGAGCATCAACGAAAGCGGCTTGGCATAGCGTTTTGCGCGTGTGAATTCATGGCTGAGCGTTTCCTGAAAATAGCGGTGATTGAACAGTTCGGTCAGTGGATCAGTAAAGGCAAGCTTTTCGGTTCGTTTGTGGATCAGAGCGTTTTTGATACTGGTGATGAAAATGCCTGTGAATTCTGACGTGCTGTCGAGGTCTCTGTTGTTGAATGGTTCGTTGTGGCGGCGTGCCAGGTGTATGAGCCCGCGCACCTTATCGCCGATGATTATTGGCAGGTGCATGGTGTGCTTATAATCGGCTGCCGGTCGAGAAATGTGTGTCTGAGGCTTGAAAAAAATTGGTTTGCTGAAATTTGCCTGGGTTAAAGGCGGATCAGACGGAAAATCACTGAACAGGCCAAATATCTGGTGGGTAAGCTTTTTCTGGTAGCCTACAGATACCGGTTCGTCTGGTTGCACGATAAGTCGATAGCTGTTTTCAATATCGTCGAACAGCAGTATGGCGATCGTTGTGTAGCCGATTATTTTCTTGAAGTTGTTGAATGCTTTCTGAAGTATTGTGTATGGATCAAGGGTAGAGGTCAGATCTTTGCTGATTTCTAGAAAATAGAGATTACGCTGGTTGGTTTTGTACAGCAGATCCTGGTCATCACTGATCTGTCTTAGCATGTTTTCACGCTCAATAGCCATACTGAGACTCTGAGAAACCAGATGTAGAAAGCGGTAGTGTTTGCCTGCCTGTCTCGTATCCTCATCGAGATAACGACGGCTGACCAGCAGAACATGTGATGGCTGTCCTTCTACCAGCAGCGGAATACAGAAAAGTTCACGTATGCTGCCGTCGCTCTCTTCGAACGAAAGAGTCGGGGGGCGCAGTGCTTCATGCTCAGTCGACAGCAGGCCATGTGACTGCGAAAGCTGCATCTGCATGCGGGAAGATACAGATCTGAACATCTGCTGCAGCAATGATGGTTTCAGATTATGAGCGGCGAGAATGTCAAAATTATGGGTTTCATCAGTTTTGCCATGATGGTAAGGTTTTTTTGTAATTTTGAGAATCGCCAGGCGTTCGAGACTTAGTTCTCCTGACAGCTTCTTAAGAAATTCCTGCAGTCTGCCGGTAAAGTCGTTGGCTTCAGAGAGGATACTCGATATTTCGTAGAGGCCGGTGATTTCCCGACGATTCTCTTCAAGCGCCTCGAGAAGACTCTCCTTCTCGATCAGGCTTGCAATCATTGTGTCAACAGATCTGAGGCGAGTAAGATCACTCGCCGCAAAACCCGCCTGATCAGATGAGCGATTCAGGTTCAGCACGCCGATCAGTTTCTTATTGATCTTGAGAGGAATCGACAAGAATGATCCGCTGTCATCGGCTCTTCTCAATTTGGCTTTGATGTCAGCCTGGGCCGCATTCTCAACCACTATTGGTCGGCCGCTCTCGAATACTTTGCCGGCGATTCCTTCTTTTACCGGTATTTCGGCGACCAGACCGCCTTTCTGGCTCTTATGGGCTGGGTGATGTGAGGAAACATAGAGCTTGAGGCTGTCGGTCTGTCTGTCATATACCATGATCGAGCCTGATGCCGCGTTCATATATTTGACCGTCTCAGAGATCAAAGATGCTACAAGTTTGTGCAGATCTTTTGTCTCTGCGGCTTTCTCAGCCAGTCTGGCATGAAAATCCAGAATTGTATCAAGTGTGTGTCCGTTCATGCGGATGCGTTTCCTTTGAATTTCAGGGTCAGCACAGTCAGGTCGTCATGGGCTTCGGCGGTGCCTCGCCAGTCCATTGCCGCTGCAATGAGAGCTTCTCCGATATCTCTGGCGCTCATACCGGAATAGCTGTCGAAGGTAGCCTGAATGCGCTCACTTCCGAACATGTTCTTTTCTTTGGCGCCTTCTTCTGAGAGGCCGTCTGTATACATGATCAAAGCATCTCCGGCAGACATGTCGAATGGATTTTTGTCATAGCCGGAAATGGCAGGAATACCCAGTGGTGGACCACTTCTGGTTTCTACCAGTCTGATCGTCCCGCCCAGTTTGACCATCAAAGGGCCGTGTCCGGCCGAAGACATCTCGCTGCGGCCGCTGGCGGGGTCTATCGCGACCAGCTGCAGGGTGACAAAATGATAAGAATCAAGCTCAAGCGCAAGTTTGCCGTTGACCTTTTCCAGAATAGCGACCGGGTCTGAGCATTCCTGCACGACCTGTCTGATTATCATTCGGGTGACGACCATCAAAATTGCGGCAGGCATGCCTTTGCCCGATACGTCGCCGAGAACGGCAAGCAGTCTGCCGTCTTCGAGTGTCAGTATGTCGAAGAAGTCGCCGCCGATCTGACGTGCCGGAATACTGCGGCCAAACATCTCGACAGACGCCGGCAGATCTGCAAAGCTCTTTGGCATCAGTGACATCTGTATGTCGCGGGCGTCGCTGAGCTGGCGTTCAAGCAGATCTCTGTCGTGGCGCTCTTCCATCAACCTGACGTTTTCGAGAGCGGTAACTACTAGATGAGCGATTGCTTCAAGCAGTTGCTGGTCCTGGATGGTAAAGGTCAGGCCATTCGTTTTGTTGTTGACATTGATGACGCCGATAACTTTTTTGCCGGTGCCTCCGCGCTGAATGACGAGCGGAACTGATAGAAGCGAACGATTGAGGTAATGCTCCATCGAGCGTTTCTTGAATATGCCTTCAGATTCTATGTTATCGATGCGATACGATCTTCCCTGCTGCGCGACGTAGCCGGAAATTTCTGCACCAATCGGGATTCTGGTGGTTTCAATGATTCCCGGGGGGAGGCCATAGCCTTTTTCGATTCTGAGAAATTTTCCGCTTTCGTCTACTTTTAGATAAGATATGCGGTTCACACGCAGCAGGCTTTTGATGATCACGATCATTTCATCGAGAAGAGCGTTTGAGTCTGAAAGTTTTTCCATCAGGCCTTCGAGTGCATTGATGGTCGCAAGTTTTTCTGAATAATTGCTTGCTACCTGCAGAGCAGCGCTCATGCCGTTGAGAAGAATAGGCATTAGTGCGGCCAGGTCTTCTTCTGCCAGAGGCTTGTTAAGATTCGATTCAAAAAGAATCACGCCACCGAGTGACCGCAGTGGCAGAAACTCTGTGTTGATTGCGGTTGCCTGCGGAGTCGTTGCCAGCGGCAGAACATAACGAATAGGCAGCGGGTAATGCCCGGAGCGGTTGTCGAAGGCAGAGCCCTCGGTAATCGCATCGATAACCGGTCCCTTGTTTTTGATCAACTCGACGATGTCAAGATCATGAGGGTTTTTGCCGCCAAGAAAGCCGGCAAGCTTCAATTCTGAGGTGTCGCTGGCAAACATCAGTATTGCGCCCGAATACTGCCCGAAAAGGTAGTTCAGGCTTTCAACCAGTTTAAAAAGAATGGCTTCTATGTTGACTGAAGAAATTATGGTGTTACAGGTCTGGTTGATCTGCTGCAGTATGCGCCCGTGTCTGGCTTCTTTGCGCAACTGGTAGTAATGACTGAAATAAAGGCCAAGCTGGTTGGCGAGGGTTGGCATCAGTTTTGACCGGTGACTGATGTGTCGCCTGAAGTGATCGCCCGACATGAGAAATCCGAGGTGCCCGTAAGTCTGGCCGCCAGCCTGGCAGGCAAAAACCAGCGGCGAAAGATTTTGACTGTTGAATTCGAGATTGCCGCTGTTGACAGTGGTTCTGGTGATTATTGCATGCTTTTCGATCTTGTACTGCTGCATGGCAATCTCGATCATTTCTTCGATCTCGCCTTTGCTCTGCTCATTTTCGCATGCTGCCATGACCGTTATCTGGTTATAGGTATCAGGGCCGGCCTGCTGCAGAACAAAAACGGTATGAAAATTAAAAGCTCTCTGAAGCTTCAGAAGAAAGCCGGTGAGCATGGGGCTGTCTTCGTCGAACCAGATTTGTGCCTGTTTTTGTTCGTAGCCGGGAGCTGGTGGCAGCGCATCAGCGTGTCGGCTGGTGTTGAGAAGCTTCTGCGTTTCATTTAGAAAAGACAGCAGGCGATCGGAACTTTCGATCTGATTTCTGACGAGATGAAGCGGAAATAGAAATTTGCTGCAGATTTTTTCGGCAAGGTGATCGGCAAAGAAATGCCATTCGCGCACTTTTAAGTCGGTAGCTGCAGAAATGAGCAGCAGTTGGTCACCAAAGTGCGAATTATCAACCATATATGGGCTGATGATGGTGATATATTTCTCTCCGGCCAGATCGCGGATCAGCAGATCTTCCGGGTTTTCCGGCAGCTCCTCGGGGCTGAGGTCGTAGAGTTCAGCCATGGTAAATCGAGACGCGGCGTGCAGCTGAATCTCTTTCCATTGCTGGCCTGAATTGCCGGTATACAGTCGTAATGCCAATCCACGGTAGTCAGGCAAATCTTCAAGAAGCTTGAAGTTGCTGCTGGAAAGCTCGCTGAAGCGCGGAAATTCTTGTGCTTCAGCCAGTGCGTTCAAAAAAGCTGTTTTCAAATGTAACTCCGCTGCCTTGCTGCTGACATGTCAGTCGAATTATATTCTTTTCTTCTCTCTATTTCAAGGTCTGCTATTCCACAGCACAGGAAATTCCTCCGGTGCTGTACGGCTTTCGGTGTGCCAATGATACCTGCTCACACAACAGAGGCTGTTCGCAAAGTACGTTTTATTCAGCAAAACTGTTGAAATCGTTTTGTAATTATGGTAGACTTAAATTTCCAATATTGATTTATGAAAGGTGAACGTTATGGCTAATACCAAGTCAGCTGCGAAAAACGCAAGAAAAGCTGCCCGTCGTCATACTCTTCGGGTATCTGTGAAGTCCGAACTCAAGACTCTTCGCAAGAGAGCTCTTACCGCTGCCGAAACTAAAGCGGCAGATGTCCAGGAAGCCACCAAAACTGCAATCAAAAAATTTGCCAAGGCAGCTTCCAACAAATACATTCATCCCAAGACTGCGGCCAGAAAAATCAGCCGCCTGATGAAGGCTGTTAACAGACTGCAGGCCTGATTTAGCCTTTTACTGACACTAACGTTAATTTATTAGCCATTGACCGGGAATGAAGCCGTTTACGGCACATTCCCGGTTTTTGGCATTCAACTTGTCGGTGAGGCCAGAAACTCTGCGGTGAATCTTTGCAATGCCGCACCTGGGTCTGCCAGGCCTGATTTGAATGCGAGATCGGTCTCGATGATACGGGAGGTTGCTGCAGACAATTCAGTCAGGTTGAAGTTGAGCACAAGGTGAAGATTGCGCAGCTTGCCGGTTTGCTGCAAAGAGGCCGCCTTTGCCAGGGTTTCAGGCATGGTGCCGGCAATCTGCTGAATCTCAGCCAGCAGGTTCTTTTTTTCCTGGTTGGATTTGAAGTCTGACTTGCCGGCGATCTGAGAGTATCGTCGCAGAAGTGCAAATACCGGTTCAAATAGATCTGGTCTGTCTCGCAGTAATGAGTGCATGAGCTTATATTCTCTCAGTTGTCGACTGAGCATGAACCAGATTTTTTGTGCCGCTTCGCCACTGCTGAGCATGCTTTCCAAGCAGCGCAGGGCTCTTACCCTGTTTCGCAGACCAAAAGCTTCAAGAAAGTCAAAGATGTTATCCTGGCGCAAATATGCGACGCCGGCTTTCACCTCAGAGGGGCCAATTTTTTTGCCGCGTGCGCTCAGCGCAAGCTTTCCGACTTCCTGATGGAGCGTAGCGAGGTCGCTGCCGACAAGTTCGATCAATACGTCGGCAGCTTCGTTATTTAATTCCGCGCCAAGTTCGCTGGCCTGGCTTTTGACCCATGCTGCCAGCTGGTTGGCAAAGGGAGCCCAGAAATCGATGCGCTCAGACTGCTGTTTGAATTTGCCGGCAATTTCGCCCGCTATTCTGGTGTCTGATACGGCAAAGATGATAAACGTGTCGGCAGGAATTCCGCCCTGAGAGAGCTTGTCGACAAAGTCGCGGCGCTGCTTTGCGGTCGCCACATCGATATCCTGTATCAGGAAAACTCTTGGGCTTGAATTGAAGGTAAAGCTGAATATCTGCTGCAGAACGTCGGGCAGTTCTTTTGCACTGCTGCCAGTCCTGGTTACGTTGTCGCGGCGATCTTCTTCCGGGATAAGGCTGTTAACCATTCTCGAAAAGGTTTTTTCCTTGAGAAAGTTTTCGGGGCCGGCAAAAATCATTATCGGATAGTTGAGTTTGCCGCTTTTGAGCAATTTTTCAAATGCTGTCAGTTCCAAAGTTGATTCCTGTCGAAAAAAAGTCGGGCCTGCCATAAAAAGCAGGCCCGACTCATTTTACAGATAGCTGTTCTCCATGAATGCCCGGTAGGCACTTACCGAATAGTGATAGTCGACTTTCGAGATCAGCTCGAATGGTGAGTGCAGACTGAGTGTGGGTAAAGAAATGTCTACCACGTTCATGTTGAGGTTGGCGAGCAGGTAGGCAACCGTTCCGCCGCCGCCTTCGTCTACCTTACCCATTTCGCCGAACTGATAAGGAATGTTTTCGCGGCTGAGCATGCGCCGGATATATGCCAGGTATTCGATGTCGGCTTCACTGCTGCCTGATTTGCCGGCCGAGCCTGAATGCTTGGTGATCCATACCCCTTTTCCTACTACCCCTGAGTTCAGCGGGTCATAAGCGCCCTCAAAGGTCGGATCTATCGGAGCATTAGTGTCGGCAGAAAGCACCATTGTCGATCTTATTGCGCTGCGAATGGTTGCAAACGAATTGTCACCAGCTGTTGCTTCGGTTAACATGCCAAGAAAATCGGTGGTAAGCATCGACTGGGCGCCGTTAGGGCCGGCAGAGCCGATTTCTTCTTTGTCGTAGAACATGACTGCAGCAGTGTGTTCAGGAACACCCATTTCGGTAATGGCTGCCAGAGCAGCTCCGACACAGGCCCGGTCGTCGTGACCGTAGGCGCCGATGAGTGCCCGGTCAAAGCCGACTTCGCTGGCGGGCATTGCAGGAACAGCACGAATTTCGGCCCATGCGATATCTTCTTCAGACAACTTGAAATTCTTTTCGAGATAGTCGATGACGGTGTTTTTTACGCGATTCGGCGTGTCAGCTTCCTGCCCTTTTTCGAGCTGTCTGGGGCGGTGGCCGACTACGATGTTGAGTTCTTCGCCGGTCAGGACTTCGGCGGTTTTTCGTTCATACTGCACTTTCTTGCCGATGTGCGGAGCTACATCGGTGATTGTGAAAACGGGCTCGCCAGCTTTTTCGCCGATGACGAAACTGAGATTTCGGCCGTTTTTATCTATTGCAAAAATATGCAGTGAGAGCGGAATCGCTGCCCACTGAAATTTTTTGATGCCACCGTAGTAATGGGTTTTGAACAGGGCCAGCCCATGTTTTTCATAAAGAGGCTGAGCTTTTACATCTATTCTGGGAACATCAAGGTGTGCAGCAATATACCTGAAGCCTTGGTCAACTGGTCGTTTGCCGATAACGGCCAACCCCATCGCGCGGTTCTTGTTAATAAAATAGACTTTGCTGCCAGGCTTCAGCTTTTTGCCGGTTCCCAGAGGGGCAAGAGGCTTGAATCCATGCCTGGTGATCAATTTCTCTACATATTCTATCGTGCCACGCTCGGTTTTGCAGCGTGAGACAAATTCGAGATAATCTTTGCAGCGCTTTTCCAGCAGCTTCAGCTCGGCGTCTTTGATTTTGTCCCAGGCGCAGTCAACCTTGAATACTGACGGGCCTTTACTTTTTTCTGTTTTCTTGGGCATAAATTCCTTCCTTCCTTGATCATGTAAGGTTCGTAACTTGCGACATACTATCATATTTCTGAAAATGCTGGTAGAATATCCGAAATGTTCGAATCTACAATACATTGTGACGCATATAATCAGAGTTGCCAATGACCACCTTAACTTTTACTCACGAATTCAATAAGCTCGCCGGACGTTTGCAGAAAGTCATTCTCGGAAAAGCTGTGCAGATCGAAAAAACTCTTGTCTGTTTGCTGGCTGACGGGCATCTTCTGCTGGAAGACATGCCGGGTGTCGGGAAAACTACGCTCGCGTCTGCGTTGGCAACAGCTATCGGGGGCGCATTCAGTCGAATTCAGTTCACTGCCGACCTTCTACCCTCAGATATTCTGGGCGCGCGCATCTATCGAAGGCAGATCGAGCAGTTCGAATTTGTCAAAGGGCCAATATTTTCGAATGTAGTGCTTGCTGACGAGTTAAACCGAGCTCCGCCCAAAACCCAGAGTGCACTGCTGCAGGCAATGAACGACTTTTCGGTAAGTGTCGAAAAAAATCATTTTGAACTTGCCCGGCCGTTCATGGTCATTGCAACCCAGAACCCCAAAGGCTTTCATGGAACCTATCCTTTGCCGGAATCGCAGAGAGACAGATTCATGATGCGAATTTCGCTGGGCTACCCTTCTGAAGTCGAAGAAGTAGAGATTCTCAAGATTCACCACGGCCAGATGCAGGAAAAAATCGGCGAAAGCTTTCTGACGCTGGAACAGGTTGCCATGGCCCAGGCAGAAGCAAGATCGATAAATGTTTCAGATGCTGTACTGAAATATATCAGTCGCATTGTTGGTGCTGTAAGAAGCCACGAAGATGTTGAGTTGCCGGTGAGTCCACGTGGCAGCATTTCTTTGATGAACGCCGCACAGGCTCTGGCTTATTTTCGTGGCAGAGAGTACGTTACCATTGACATGGTGAAGGAGATCGCTCCTGAAGTTCTGGCACATCGTATCGGTTTGCGTGGAGTGTCTTCTCTGAGCGCTGAAGGTGCCCGCAATGACTGGCTGGTTGGTGAAATTCTGCAGAGGGTAGCGGTTGAGTAGTCACAGAACCAGAATCAGGTTTTCAAGGTCTGGCAAAATTCTGTTTTTTCTCGGCATTTTTCTGTTTTTTGCTGCCCAGAATACCGGCAACAATCTGCTCTATCTGATGAGCAGCTGTTTTTTTGCCTGTCTGATATGGGGCGCGGTGGTGAGCTGGCGAAACATCAGTGGGCTCAAGGTAGAGCTGATACTGCCGGATTTTTATTTCTCCGGTGAGAAAGATACGATTCGCTGCAGGATAGAGGATACCGCGGGTCGTCCGCGATTTTTTCTGGGGTTTGAAGGCGATTTTGCCGAGTTTTTGCCGGCAGCAAGTTTCATTATGCTTAAATCCGGATTACAGGATGTTGCGAGGGGCTGCCATCAGACCAACGGTTTCAGGGTTTTTTCCTGTTATCCGGTTGATTTGTTTATCTGTTCATGCGAGATTTCTTCATCTCCTCTGTATGTTGGGCCCCGCCCGGCGGTAAGAGTACCTGAAATACTGAACCGAGAAGATGGCGGGGTTTTCGATCGGCTGGTCGCAGGCAAAGAGGGCGATTACTGGATGCAGAAACCTTATCAGGAAGGTGAAGACGCCATGCTGATCAACTGGAGCATATCTGCACGCTCTTTCACCGAGTGGGTTCTGATTAAATCCGTCGACTTTGGCCTCAACAGAAAACTCTGCTTCGATGTTTCCGAAATTGACGGGCAAATGTTCGAAGATTGTCTTGAAGTCATTGCAGGTCTGCTGGTGAGATTGCGCCAGCATGACATCGATGCGTTCGTCTGGGGCAGAGGAGAAACTGGCGCCTATCAGTGGCTTTCAGTCGTCTTTGACATGCCGGTTCTGGTAAAGTGGCTGGCAGAGTTACAACCTGGCATTTTGCCGCGGCCTGTCGAGAGTAATGTCGAGCTGATCAGGCTTACTGATCTTTGTCGGAGCAGTATGTGATGAACGGACCAGTTTTGCTTGAAATAACCGGCAGGGATTACGCTACATTAAGCAGATCCAACGGGGCTCTTCCTGTATCTAAAAAGTTTTTTCGACTGCTCGTTCTGCTGGCAGCGCTCTCTTATGCCGCAGTCTGGTCGACAGGTTATCTTCGCGTTCTTATAGAAATTCTCTCAGTTCCTTTGCTTATGGCTGCGGTCTTTGCCCGTCCGCTGTCTGCCTGGCGTATTTTTTTGCAAATAGGCAGTGTTGTGGCGCTGCTGCAGGCGTTGACCTCTTTTGGCGGGCCAACTCCAGGTATCGTTATATTGCTGCAGTTCGCCGGTCTGGTGATGTTTCTGCAGATTCTGGCTATAGATTGTCTTCGAGCCGCACATGGAGTCATCGTTCTTTCGCTCATGATCATTCTTGCGGTTGCGGCGATGAACGTCAATTTCGTCTTTCCGCTGGTGCTGATTCCATATGTTCTGGTTTTTTACCTGGTTCTGCGCCATCTCGCGATTTTTCGCCATCAGGCCATAGCTTCTGCTCGGGTAGAACTGAGTGGCAGTAATCTGCTTGACTGGCAGCGAACAGCTGTGGGAGCCCTTGTTTCGATTCTTATCTTTGGCTTTCTGTGGCTGGTTCTGTTTTACCTTATCCCAAGAACAACAAGCTTCGGGATCGCTTCAGACGTTTCGCGACGAAAGCTGAAGGGATTCAGTGACACGATGAGTCTTGGTGACCCAGGCCTTCTCGAAGATAACCCTGCCGTTATAATGCGGGTCAGGCCTCTAGAAGATAAGACTCTGACGCCTTCGATTTTGCGGAGAATAGGAAATAAGCTGTTGCGTGGTGCCACTTTTGCCTGGTATAAAGACGGCAAATGGGAAAAGGGTACGAAACGCCGATGGTATATCGATCTGCGACGCAATGCTGGTGAGCTGCGTCTGGATCGCGAAACCTATAGCCCGCGCGATCTGCATCAGATCGAAGTGGTAATGGAAAATCTCGATCCGCCTGTGATTTTTCAGCCTGAGCGCGCGGTCAGCATGCGTTTCACTCAGCCGTATATTGCTTATGAAGATGATCTCTCTTTTTATTTTCTTTACCGGCCAGGCACGACGCGTCGATATGTTGCCAGCGTTCTGATCGACCCGTTAGAGCCTCAAGATTCGCCCCTGGGCGAGATCGAGTTGAATCGCGAAACAACCCCATATCTTCATGTGCGAGGCATTCCTGAGCGTATACAGAATCTGGCTCAGGGCATGGCCAGTGACAGCATGACCATTCTGCAGCGGGTGGATCGCGTAATGAGGTTTTTACATGGTCAATTCGAGTATTCACTTGTTCAAAGGGATCTTGAAGGGACTGACCCGGTAGAGGACTTTCTATTTGTTTCAAAAGAAGGAAGCTGCGAACACTATGCCAGTGCGATGACACTGCTGTTGCGATCGATGGGAGTGGCAGCACGTCCGGTTGGCGGCTATACCATGGGTGAATGGAATGAAATTGGTGGATTTTATACTGTTCGTCAGGGGCACGCCCATGCCTGGGTCGAGGTGTTCTTCCCGAAGACGGGCTGGGTACCGTTCGATCCAACTCCCCCGATAATGATTACCGGGCCCGAAAGCGAAGTTGGAAAGTTTCTGCAGATTTTGTGGAACGCTTACGAAGGTTACTGGTTCAGTTATGTTTACAGCTTCGACAATCGCGCCCAGGGTGTTGGTTTTCGTAGCATCATGAATGCTTTCTCTGGAGCTCTCACTTCTTTGTGGAGTTGGGTTCTTAGCCCGGTCGTGTGGTTATTGATCGCCTTGTGCGTGTCTCTGGCATACTTAGGAAGAAGGCGGATCAGCCGGGTCCGACAGCGCGGTCGATGGATTCCGGACTGGTATCTGGAGTGGGCTGATGGCCTGGCAATACCTCGAGCGGAATGGGAAACCCCGGCAGAATTTCATCGACGTCTGCTTGAATTTGGATCGATCGAGCAGTTGCATGCAGAGCGCCTGTCCAGATTGGCTGAACTGGTAGATTTGAGCGCGTTCTCAGGTTGCCGCGATCAATCATCGATTCGCGCTCAGGCACAATCAGTGATTGTTGAGCTGGGTGCCGGCCGATAGTTCTGCTGTTGATATGCATGCTTCCTGTTGTACGGTTTTATCAGATATGTCGGCGCTGTACATAAAACAGGCTGTTGACTTTCGGCCCGGCTTGTATTATAGTAAATAACCTCTACTTCGACCCCAATCTCAGGAGATATACCATGAGCTTTACTTATAATCCTAACAAACGCAAACGTGCAAAAACCCACGGCTTCAGAAAAAGAATGTCGACCGTAAGTGGTCGCAATGTTCTGAAACGGCGCAGACTGCGCGGACGCAAAAGACTGACTGTCTGACCTGCTAAGTGGGGAACCCCCAGTATAGCGGTCGGGCAACATTACGTGCCCAAACTGAATTTCAGCGTGTTTTCAAAGAAGGAACACGGTTTTTTCGGGATGGGCTCGGTTTTTGCGTCCGAAAAGCTGCGGGGGTCAACTTCAGGTTCGGTCTGTCGGTTCCAAAGCGTTTTGGCAACGCAGTCCTGCGAAACAGACTCAGAAGGCGCATCAGAGAAATCATCAGACACAGTGACTCTCTCCCGGAATCGGCAGAGCTGGTCATCTGTGTCAATCGTCCTTGCGCCCAATTCTCTTTTGCAGCTCTGCAGGCAGCCTGCGAATGGGCTTTTGCCAGAGTCGCCCGAATTCGCCTGACCACTCAGGCTGCTCAGTAAGAAGAATGTCAGCGCAGTCCGATGAAAATCTGTCTGATATAAGCAAACCTTCATTGCCGGCTCGGGTTGGACTACAGATGATCAGACTTTACCAGAGGTTCCTCTCACCTTTTGTCGGTGATTGTTGTCGTTTCAGGCCAAGTTGCTCGCATTACACATATGAAGCCATAAATAAATATGGATTGATCAAAGGCAGTCTGATGGGCGCCTGGCGAATATGCAGATGTAACCCCTTCTGTAAAGGCGGCGATGATCCGGTAGTATGAAGCTTCAGAGCATAGATTCCGGCCGGAGATAAATATAGATGATAATGACAAGATTCAGTGAATATTCGACCCTCTTTCGAGTGACTCTGCTCGCTTTATTGTTTGTTTGCAGCAGCACGCTTTCATTACACGCACAGACTGCGGCATCCGCCGCGGGGCCGGTGGTAAAGATAGAAGATCTCGATGGTGACGGTTTTACCGATGCCTCTGTCGAAACTTCACTTCTGCGTGTCATTTTTTCCAGCAAAAACGGCAGCCCCTCGGTGCTTTATCTCAAGGGTAAAAGCTTCGAAGAAAATATTTATCCTCCAGTAATCCAGGAAATGGGTTATCAGCTGCCGCCTGAGGCAATGAAGCCTTTTGTCGGTAATCTCAAGGGTATGCAGGAACCAGCGGGTTTCAACATCGAACTCGAAGATCAGACTGTAGATCGTGTTGTGATCAGAGCTACAGCTAATGTTTCGCTGATGGCCGCCGAAAAGTCAGAGGCTGAAAGCCTGACTCTGGTCAAGCGCTATACCATTCATTTAAACAGCTATCATGTCGATGTTTCGTATCTGGTAACCAATCTCAAAGATCAGCTGGTCGCAGTTGGAGACGAACTTTCTGGCGCTCTCAGTCTGACTTTTGGCCCTGGTCTGTTTATGGATCCGTTCGGTCCATCTTCACTGATAGGTCTCAAACCTGACGCAGTAGAAGCCTTCAGCGATGTTACCAAGCTCAATTCAGCTGGCGCGGTTGCTGGCGCTTACAATGGTGTTGGTCTGCGCGATCAGTATTTCTGTGTGCTGCTCGAGAGCGATGCACAGATCAGAATAAATGCCAGCGCATTCGAAGTTACTTCAACCGATGCAAGACGATCACCTCAGAGCGGCAAGGTTATTTCCTGCCTGCTGCCAACTTTCAATCTTGGTGCCCGCGAATCGCGTACTTTCAATTTTAAAATCTATGCCGGGCCGATGCTTCTCGATCATCTTTCGCGCATCAACCGCGGTCAGGTCTCTGAATATGGGTTTCTCAGCACAATTTTGTTGCGGGTGCTGCAGTTCTTCTATGGCCTGCTGCCGAACTATGGCCTGGCAATCATTCTGCTGACTATTGTCGTGCGGCTGGTCCTGTATCCGCTGACTCTCAAACAGACGAAGTCCATGGCCCAGATGCAGAAGATCCAGCCAATGGTGCAGGATCTCAAAGATCGCTATAAAGATAATCCCCAGAAGTTCAACGAAGAAGTACTGCGACTGTATCAGAAAAACAATGTCAACCCGCTTGGCGGCTGTCTCCCATTGCTGTTGCAGTTGCCCATTCTCATTGCCCTTTACAACACGATACGTATCGCAGTTGAACTGCGCAAAACCCCGTTTTTATGGATCGCCGATCTTTCCAAGGGCGATCCGCTTCTGATTCTGCCGATCGCGATAGCTGCCCTGATGTACTATCAACAGGGAAAGATGTCGACAGATCCGCAACAGCAGCAGATGATGGCTTTCATGCCGATGTTCATGTTCGTCATCACCTGGTCGCTTCCTGCCGGGTTGCTGGTTTACTGGTTTGCCAGCAGCGTTCTCGGCTTACTTCAGCAGTTACAGGCCAACCGTATGTCGGCGGCCCTATAAGGAGGAGTGAACTTGACTACACGAACTATCGAGATTACCGCAAAAACAGAACAGGAAGCACGCGATATCGCCAATGGCGAACTTAACGAAAATGAAGTGATCACCGCCGCCGAAGTCCTTTCGGCCCCGGCCCGCGGCCTTTTCGGCTTTGTCGGCAAGCAGGAATTCAAGATCCGCTTTGTTATCGGCGAAAAGCCGCAGGCGCCGCCAAAGCGCGAGCCGGTCGCCGCACCGGTAATGCGCGATGAAATATCTGAGAGTGACGAAGAAATGCCGGTCAGGCCGCCGCGTCAGCCGCGCCGCGAAAACACTGATAATAATCGGCCGCCGCGTCGCGGCGGTAATCGCAACCGTAATGCCGATGGGCGTCGCGGTCGTGGGGCGCCCCGTCAGCACGACGAAGATGGCGACGAGCCGATAAATCTGCCCGAACGACCGCGTCTCGAAGTCAGCGCCGAAATCAAGTCACATCCATGTTATACGCAGATATTCGAACTGATTCGCGATGTTGCCGCCAATGTCGGTATCGAAGATCTTGAAATGATCGATTACGTGCGTGATGGAGCCTGGGTTATCGAAGCTTCCGGCGACAATGTTTCACAACTGATCGGCAAGCGTGGCCGCACTCTCGATTCGTTGCAGTATCTGATGAATATCATATTTAACAAGGGCAACGATGATCGCACCAAGCTGGTACTCGACGTCCAGGGCTACCGCGAAAAACGCTACCGCAATCTGATCATGCTGGCCAACCGCATGTGCCGAAAGGCCCTTTCTGCCCGCAAACAGGTTGAACTCGAGCCAATGTCTACGCTTGATCGCCGCACAATCCATCTTGCCCTCAAAGATCGCACCGATATCGAAACCTTTTCAAAGGGAACAGAACCGATGCGCCGGGTCGTTATCTCTCCGCTGAAGAAGCGCAAAGGTAACCAGAACGCCAACTGGCAGCCGGTAGAAGACGACGGCGATTCAGATTTTTCAGAAGAAAAGATTGAGCGCTCCGGGGCGGTTCCGATGTTCATGGAGGAAGATGTCTAAGGTCAGAACCGATACTATCGCAGCGGTGGCGACACCGCCAGGCAGGTCGGCTATCAGTCTGATAAGGGTCAGTGGCCCGGCAGCCTTCGAAGTCCTGAAAAGAATCTTCAAAACAGGGGGAAAGAAAACTTTCCCCCTGCCTCATTGTGCCTATTATGGCTCGATAATCGAGCCTGAGTCAGGGTTGGTCGCCGACAAAGTGCTGGTGACAACTTTCGTTGCGCCACATTCTTATACCGGCGAGAACCTCGTTGAAATATCTACTCATGGCAACATGGTCGTCGTCAGCAAGGTTCTGCAGATAGTTTTTCGCAACGGTGCCAGAAGCGCCGAAGCCGGTGAGTTTACCCGGCGCGCCTTCTTGAATGGTAAGATGGATCTGCTCGAAGTCGAGGCGGTCTCTCAGCTGCTCTCGGCGGGTTCGATGAGCCAGGCCCGCCTTGCGCTCAATCAGCTCGATGGCTTGCCCTCGCACTTTGTCAGTCGCATCAGGTCGCGCCTGCTCGATCATCTGGTGCAGCTCGAAGCCAGCCTCAACTTTCCCGAAGATGCCATCGAGGCTATTGACGAGCATCTTCTCGCGCGTGACCTCAAAAAGATACTGGCCGAACTGCAGATTTTTGCAGATAATGCGCGCAATGGCAGCATGGTGGCCGGCGGTCTCAAGGTCGCTCTGCTCGGGCGTCCGAACTCCGGCAAGTCGAGCCTGATGAATTATATGCTTGGCCGCGAGCGCGCCATCGTTACCGAAGTACCCGGGACTACCCGTGATACGCTCGAAGAAAGCCTGATGATCGGAAACTATGCGATCAAACTGATCGATACGGCGGGGCTGCGACAGCCTGGCGACCGCATTGAAGCGATAGGTATCGAACGCACCCGCCGTGCCGTCGATGAAGCGTTCGCGCTAATAGGAGTTTTTGACGGGGCAGATCTGCCCGATGCTGACGATAGTCTGGTAATGACCGAACTCGAACGTGCCGGCAAGCCTTTTCTGGTGGTGCGCAACAAGGCTGACCTCGAACAGAAACTGCCAGATACGTTTTTTGCCGATAAAGACCAGCTTGTGATCTCGGCTTTGCAGGGCTCTGGCCTCGACCGGCTGGTGGCAGAATTGCGCAAGGTCATAGAAGCAAGCGGGCTGGGGGAGTATG
>Ga0116143_10000757_pt1 | contig 42662 bp, 36 predicted proteins | sample AD_UKC034_MetaG_FD_89745 | JGI IMG/M metagenome (GOLD analysis project Ga0116143, IMG submission 89745) | Active sludge microbial communities of municipal wastewater-treating anaerobic digesters from USA - AD_UKC034_MetaG | ecosystem: Engineered > Bioreactor > Anaerobic > Digestate | place: USA... | reverse complement strand
CGCTACACTGAATGTAAAAGACGGTCAGAAAGTAAATAAAGGGGATGTAATCTGCACATGGGATCCGTTTAATAACGTAATCATGGCAGAGATCAATGGTACAGTGAAGTTTGAGAATGTAATTGATGGTGTTACTTACCGTGAAGAAGCAGATGAACAAACAGGTCACCGTGAAAAAGTAGTTATTGAAACAAGAGACAAAACCAAGATACCATCTATAGTTGTAGAGGGGAAAGACATGAAATCATATAACCTGCCAACAGGAAGCCATATCATCATGGAAGAAGGTGATGAAGTTAAAGCCGGACAGGTAATTGTGAAGATCCCCCGTATTCTTGGTAAGCTGAGAGACATTACCGGTGGTCTTCCCCGTGTAACTGAATTGTTTGAAGCAAGAAACCCAAGCAATCCCGCTGTAGTTTCTGAAATTGATGGTGTGGTAATGATGGGAGCAATAAAAAGAGGTAACCGGGAAATCATCATCGAAGCAAAAGATGGTGTGCAAAAGAAATACCTGGTACCGCTGACAAGACAGATTCTGGCACAGGATGGTGATTTTGTAAAAGCTGGTGCATCTTTAAGCGATGGTCAGATAGCGCCGTTCGATATTCTTTCCATAAAAGGACCGTTTGCTGTTCAGGAATATGTGGTGAATGAAATACAGGAAGTTTATCGTTTACAGGGTGTGAAGATTAATGATAAGCATATTGAGGTGATTGTTCGCCAGATGATGCGCAAGGTTAACATTGTTGATCCGGGTGATACAAGGTTCCTGGAAGATGACCTGACCGACAAATTTGAATTTGTAGAGGAGAATGATTACATCTTTGATAAAAAAGTAGTAACCGAGATAGGTGATAGTACTAAGCTCCGTGCAGGCCAGATCGTAAGTCTGCGTGAAGTGAGGGAAGAAAATTCCATCCTTCGTCGTAGTGATAAGAAACTGGTTGAGTACCGGGATGCAAAACCTGCTACATCTTCTCCAACACTGTTGGGTATAACCAAGGCTTCTCTGGGTGTACCAAGCTGGATATCTGCCGCTTCATTCCAGGAAACTACCAAAGTGCTTTCTTCTGCGGCCATTAACGGTAAGACAGATGATATGCTCGGATTGAAGGAGAATGTGATCACAGGTCATCCAATACCTGCCGGTACAGGTCTCAGAGAGTTTGAAAGTATGATTGTGGGAAGTAAAGAGGAGTATGAGCTTTTGCAAACTACCCGTGAGGCAATGGCTTTTGATGAGGAAGAATAATAATATCACAAGCTTAAATCTGTGACATTAAATGAATATAGGGAGTAAGATTTTCTTACTCCTTTTTTATTCGGATTGAGGCCTGTTAAGGCTTTCATAAAGTAACTGATTCCTTATATTTGCCCGCCAATTCATAGTTATTTTGTAAAAAAGAATTTGATGAAAAATGGTTTACTTATCTGGAATGTGCTGTTGACCCTTGTAGCAGGGTATCTGCTGTTTACACATTTCACAGGGAAGAAAAGTGATAAGAATGGAAAGCCTAAGGAAAGAAGTAATGAAGCTATGACCAATAATGGTAGTTTTAAGATTGCTTATTTTGAGATGGATTCTTTAGCTGCCAACTTTGATATGGTGAAGGATCTGAAAGCTGAAATGTTAAAAAGAGAGGATGCGATAAATAGTGAGATGGAGAGGCTTTCCAGGAATTTTCAGCAGAAGTATAAATATTTTCAGGAGCAGGCTAATTCCGGAAACATGACGGACGAGCAATCCGAAAATGCCGGCCGGGAGATAAAAAACCTGGATGACCAGATGAAAAACCGGAAACAAACTTTAGATTCAGAGTACAGTGATTTTGTAATGAGAAGGCAGAATGAGATAAAAACTAAAATCGAGAATTTTCTCAAGGAATATAATAAGACTAAGGACTTCTCTTATATAGTGGCCTACGAGCAGGGATTGTTTTACTATAAGGACACAGCCTTCAATATTACTTCGGATGTGGTGAAGGGGCTGAATGAAATGTATAAAAATAAAAAGAACTAGGTAGCAATATATTCTGAGAGCCCTGTAGCAACAGGGCTTTTTTTATTTGCAGTCCTTTCTGTGCAAGCAAAATATTGCCTTATTTTGGGGTATGGAAGATTATAAAAAGCTTTTCGACTCATTTTCTGCTATTAAAATCGGGGTAATTGGCGATGTAATGCTCGATACTTATATGTGGGGTAAGGTGGAGCGTATTTCTCCGGAGGCACCTGTGCCGGTCGTTACAGTTCAGAACAAAGAATATAGGATTGGGGGGGCAGGAAATGTAGCACTTAATTGCCGGTCATTAAATGCCAGTGTGACTTTGTTATCGGTTACCGGTGAAGATGATGATGCTATTGTTTTAAAACAGCTTCTTCAGGCTAACAAAATAGACACTTCTTATATAATTTCCAGTAATGCAAGGATTACAACAAATAAGACCCGGATCATAAGCCGAAACCAGCAAATGATGCGATTAGATGCTGAAGTAACCCGTGATCTGGATGTTGCAGAAGAAATGGCCTTATTAGAAAAAACAGCAGCATATATCAGGGCAGAGCAACCTGATGCTATCATTTTTGAAGATTATAATAAGGGAGTACTGACTGAAAATGTAATCAGTAAGATTATTCAATTGTGTAAACAAAATGGAATTGTTACTGCAGTTGACCCGAAAAGAAAGAATTTTTTCTCTTTTAAAGGAGTTGATATTTTTAAGCCAAACCTCAAAGAAGTAAAAGAAGGATTAAATCTTATAGCCGACGAAGTAAATGAAACGGCACTCCAAAATATACACCGTGAACTTTCAAAAAAGTTATCGCACAAAATTTCCTTTATCACTCTTTCAGAAAAGGGAGTGTTCTGCCAGGAAGAGAGTAACGGGTTTATTATACCTTCTCATATCCGGAGTATTGCCGATGTATCGGGGGCGGGTGATACCGTAATTGCCGTTGCCACATTGGTTTATACAATAACCAAAAATGTAAAATTGATGGCCGGTATAGCTAATATTGCCGGTGGACTGGTTTGTGAGGAAGTAGGCACTGTGCCTATTAACAAGGAAAAATTACTTAGAGAGTGTGAGCTACTTCTTGGATGATTTCTTTTTAATATCAGAAACGGCTTTATTCATCAACTTGTCATAATCAATAGATAGTTCAAAGAAAGTCTTTGCCAGCGCAAAGATCAATATAAAAGCTTTGTCTATACCAAGGCTGAGGAACATGCTGCCAAGAATAACGGTGAACTGCTGAATAAAAATACGTCCATAGGGCTGGAACATGATCACCATCATTGGCATCGTCTTGTAGTCGTTATTAATGATAAACGGAATAAAGCTTTTGGCAATGTAGCTGACGATAAAAGCACAGAGCATATAACCTATTTCTTTATTGATATAAGTATACCACTTGAAAAAGAAATGCATGGCACCGCTATTTGCCGGAGTAATGTCGGCCGATTGTGAAAAAATAGTGGTTTGAACGGCCGCAAAAATTCCAAAATGAAGCACAAAGAAGAGAATAAAAAACAGGCCACTTTGCCTTGAACTGCCACCATTAGCATACCAGTCATCCTTTCCACGGGCAAAAGTGGCGATTAACAATTTTACGACAGTAAGGATTCCGACGATCAGCGTTTCCATCGCATACACAATAAATGCTTCTGTGGCATTCCACCCCAGGAACCATACGCCAAAAACAGGAAAAAGATTTGCTGCGATCAATAGTATATCGGGACCTGATAGCTTTTTTCTGAACATCTGTCTTTAGATTTCGGGTACAAAATACCTAATTTCGTTTGTTATTAGATACCCTTTTACCCGTATGTCTGATTTTACCATTGCAATACACGGCGGTGCAGGTACTATTCTGCGATCTGATATGACAACTGATCTTGAGAGGGCATATACAGATGCATTAGAGCAGGCATTAATGACCGGGTATTCTTTGCTGGAGAAAGGTATTTCATCGGTGGATGCCGTAAAAGCGGCAGTAATGTCGCTGGAAGATTGCATCCTGTTTAATGCAGGAAGAGGTTCAGTATTTGCAAAGGATGGCAGCCAGGAGATGGATGCTTCTATTATGGACGGTGAAACACTGATGGCAGGTGCTGTATCTGCAGTGAGAAATATAAAGAACCCGGTAGAACTGGCATATACGGTAATGACAGAAGGCGAGCATGTAATGCTGAACGGGCAGGGAGCTTATGACTTTGCATTGTCACAGGGAATAAAAACAGAGAAAGATGATTATTTTTTCTCACAGTTCAGGTATGATCAGTGGAAGCAACTGCAGGGAACTGATAAAGCTGTGTTGGATCATAATGTTGCTATAAGGGATAAGAAATTTGGTACAGTAGGAGCAGTAGCATTGGACAAGAAGGGAAATATTGCTGCGGCAACCAGTACTGGTGGAATGACGAACAAAAAATGGGGTCGGGTTGGAGACAGTCCTATTATTGGTGCAGGCACTTATGCTAATAATAAAACCTGTGCTATCAGTTGTACCGGGCATGGAGAGCCTTTTATCCGGGCAGTAACAGCCTATGATGTGAGTTGCCTGATGGAATATAAAGGGCTTTCATTACAGGAGGCCATGCATATAGTTGTACATGATAAACTATTGAGGATAGATGGGGAGGGAGGAATGATTGGTGCGGATGCAAAAGGAAATACTGCTATGGTTTTTAACAGTGAAGGAATGTACAGGGGGATGAAATGCAGTGACGGAAGACATGAAGTCTCGATCTATAAATAATTCTTAGTTCATTACAGTTACATTTGTGCCTATGAAAAAGTATGCAATTATTGTAGCCGGAGGCGCTGGAGTAAGAATGGGAGGAAATACTCCAAAGCAATTCATGCTGCTGAAAGATAAACCGGTACTTTATTATACACTGAAAGTTTTTCTGGAAGCTTATACTGACTTACAAATTATCCTTGTATTACCGGTTGACTATACTGATATGGGCCAGGAAATAATCGATGCTTATTTTGATAAGGACAGGATAAAAATTACAGCTGGAGGTGATACAAGATTTCAATCGGTAAAAAACGGGCTGGGATTAGTGGAAGGGGAATCAATTGTTTTTGTGCATGACGGAGTAAGATGCCTGCTCACAAAGGACCTGATCTATCGTTGTTATCAGCAGGCTGTAGAAACAGGAACTGCTATCCCAGCTGTAGTTTCAAAAGACAGTATTCGTTTAATATCTGAGGAGGGTAACACCGCTTTTGACAGGAATAAGGTTATGCTGATTCAGACTCCACAAACTTTTCACAGTAAAATAATCGTGCCGGCATTTCAGATTGATTATAAAGATAAATTCACCGACGAGGCAACCGTAGCCGAATCTTATGGTATGAAAGTTTCCCTGGTAGAAGGAGAGGAGAACAATATAAAAATTACACGACCTGTTGATCTGCTTATTGCAGAAAGAATAATTGAGGGAAGAGTTTAGGGTAAGAACGGCATTTATCTCTTCATCCATCTCAGGTAAAATGGCAACCGGTTTATTTTTAATGCCGGATATACTTCATGAATAGCCCCGAAACTACTATAAAAAAAGGCCAGATTACGGATGTCGGATCCTTCAAAATCAAGTAACATATTTTTCCCTGCATGGTCTTTAATAAAGGCATCAATCAAAGCATGTGAGGCGCCGATTGTTTTTCCGTTGGGATGATTGCCAACCAGTATGTAATATGCCCTGTTATGTGAGAAGAAGAATACACAGGATGCCAGCAATTCATTATTCAGTAAAATGCCATAGGTAACAGCCATTTGTTTATCATGCAGGTAGTGATACAACTTACGAAACCTGTTTACATTAGTGGCTGCTCCTTTATCATAACCCTGCATTTGCTGTACTGCCAGTTCAATTACTTTCTCCACTTCAAAATCTTTCTGAACTGCACATCCGGCCTGCGCTGCTTTCCGGATATTTCTTTTGACATTATCCCGGTAGTTTTGATAAATATCTTCGTAAGATTTATTTAATCTGAGCACATAATTACTTCTATGAATGGAGAATCCCGTGGGGGCTCCGGAAATATTCCCACTGTTCAGTGATATATCAATGTATCTGAATGAAAAAGGAATTGATTGAATAAAATTCCCCACCTTTTCTTCAGTTATTTTACTACCAAATACTCCCAGTTGTGCAGTTAAAAAGGGCTGATACAGGTAATTAATGCCGTATTTTCTGTTCCAGGTAAGCGGCATCACAGCTTCATAATCATTTAAAACGAGGCCATCCCATTGTGTTGCCATAAAGTCCAGGTAAAAGGAATATGCATAGATCAGTCCGTTGTCAGCTTTATCTATGCAGGCATCCCATTTCTGTTTGTCGATCTGTCGTTGAGTAAGGTATTGTATATGGAGTTTATCACCCATTAAAAATCAAGGTTGCGGTCAATTTTTCTGAAACTGAAATTAGAAATATCGATGGAGAAAGAAATTTTCTTCCAGAACCTTCCTTTCTTTTCAATTGTGGATTGGATATAATCTCTGTAAACACTGCTATATATGAGTGGTATGTAAATATTTACTGTCTCTTTAAGTAAAGGGATGTGCAAGCCTGCATCAAATAAAAAGCGATCGGCTTCCGCATTTTGTTTCCATGCTTCTGCATAGGTGCCGATGTCGAAGAATAGTTTCAGGGGTATTTTCACCGGTAACAGGGTTAATGGATTTACAGATGAAGGAATAGTAGTACTGAAATTTGCTGCCACCAACCAGTCATCGGTTCTGCCCACTTTTTCTGCCAGCAGGTCTGTTCGTACTTTGAAAGCTCCATCCCGTTCCATTATTTGCTGGCTGGATATGCCTTCAAATTCATTTCGGCCTATAAAATAATCACTGTAAGTGTAATCTTCATATCCATTTGCTCCGGTCATATTCAGGTGATAGCGGTCTGTAGCAAATTGTTTAGAGATTGTTTTAGAACCGCTGTAAAAGAATTTTCCTGCAAACAACCGGACATTTAATCCGCCTTCTTTGGCATAGTTAAAGAAATACCTGCCGGTAAAAGCAGTACGGATAAAATCCTTTCCCTGTTCCACTTTCAGTTCACCCCGGTAAGGATACAAAGCCCTGTTGTTTTCAATGACAAATTGTAATTGATTTAATGTTCTGCCCTCATGTATGGTTCTGTATTTGGTTGATATCGTTGTATCAATCCCCGTGATAACAGTGTCACGATAAAACCGTAGCGCCTCTTCGTTGAACAGAAATGATTTGAACTGGATGAAACGGTTAAACTGACTCCTTGCCTTTTTTTCTTTTAGTGTCAACCTGATCCCCGGTACTATCTTACTAAAACTCAGGAAGGTCTTATTGTTGTCGTTATCTTCAAATCGATCAATAGTAAAAGCAGAACCGCTAACACCAACATCAATTTTTCTGAAAGTTCTTTTTGGGTATCCGCTATAATTAATAAATCCAATACCTGTAAAATTTTTCGATCCAAAACCATACATAGGTAGTAATAAAAATTGTATACGATTTGGAGGAAACCGGAGATTTGTGATCGTTAATCCTGCCATTAATTTGTCATAGCTATTAATTCCGACAGCAGGTAAAAGGGTAACGACGGTTTTTTTGTCAGAATTTACTCCCTTTATTCCTCCCAGCGGTCCCTGAATCCCTATCCCTTTCTTTTCCCTTCCGGGTAAATTACCTTTTTGCTGCAAAAGAGCAAAAGCGGAATCAAGCTTTTGTCCGCTCACATCTTCCAACACTTTTTTCAGGTCTTCCGGTTGCGGATGTTTGAATTGCCATTGCCTGTAATACTCCTGCATGGCTTTATTAAAGATATCAGTACCTAATTTCTTCTCCAGGTATGTCATCCATTGCGATGCTTTATAATATGCGATCAAACCATAATTAGTTGCAGTAAAATCTTCAGAAGCAGTAGCTATGGGCTGATCCTTCTTTTCTACTATAAAAGTTTCCAAAAAACTTTGTTCGGTCCGTTGTGTAAAACGTTGATCTTGTTTATTTCGATATTTACTTTCATAATAGGAGTTCACTCCTTCATCCATCCAGGGATATTTTCTTTCATTATTGCCAACTATTCCATAAAACCAATTGTGCCCTACTTCATGTGCAATAATATAATCAAGTGAAGGACTGTCTTCAACAGGTGATAATACAGTGATAGTGGGATATTCCATGCCACCGCCAAAACTTGCAGGCCCTTGCACCACACTTACCACATTATATGGATATTCCCCGACAAGGGATGAATAATGATGAATTGCTTCTTTTGCATTGACAACGCTGTTCTTCCAGATTTCTTTTTGTACCGGGGTATAAAAACTGAAAATATCAATTGTTTTGCCGGAGCTCAGTTTACAACTATCATAATTAACGATAAATCGTTTATCAGCAAACCAGGCAAAATCATGAACATTATTTTGCCTGTATGTAAGGATCTTTATTTCTTTTTCTGACTCCGGATATAACTGGTAAGTTGTTTTAACCTGGCCTCCGGTTGTTTTTATTTTTTGGTTTACAGGTTCCCATGTAAATGATGCTCTTGATTTCAGCCATTGTCTCTCTTCTGTATTTTGTAATTCGCCGGTTGCAGCTACTACATAGTTTTTTGGAACAGTTATGTTTACTTCAAAGGTTCCGAATTCACTGTAAAATTCACCCTGATCAAGATAGGGCATCGGGTGCCATCCATTCTTGTCATACACCGCTGGTTTGGGATACCATTGTGTGGCCTGGTAACTCTGTCCTTCATGCCCGCCTCTTGAGTAATTAGAGGGAAGTTTTACATGAAAAGGAGTTGTAATGAGTATCTTCTGACCGGGCGGGAGGGGAGCAGGAAGAATTAATTTTACAATATCGATATGCTGCGGGTGATCTTCAGTTTGTGCAGTTGTATTGTTTACCTTAAAGTCCAGTTTGTTGATATAGCCTTTATCATCTTTGCCGGAGAAATAAAATTTTGTATTACCGTTTTCCAGCAACTGATCGCTGAAAGCAGTCTTATCGTTTTTGTAGGCATTGGGCCAAAGATGAAACCAGATAAAGCGAAGTGTGTCCGGTGAGTTGTTGATGTATTCTATCTTTTCGAACCCGGTTAATGTATGTTCTTTATCATTTAAGGAAACATCGATATTGTAATTGACCTGTTGCTGCCAGTATTGAGAAAATGCTGTGGTAAGCTGGCATTGTATTATGAGCAGGAGTAAAACGAATTTTCTCAAGAGATTGGTATTTTCTCAAAAATAAACCCTAATCCCGATACTTCATACCTTACTTTCCTTTTCCTTTAAAGATGATCCTGATAGTATGGATCATGATCTTGAAGTCCAGTGCCAGGGAAATATTCTCAATATAAAGCAGGTCGAACTTACTTCTTTCAATCATTTCTTCTACATTCTCAGCATAGCCAAACTGTACCATGCCCCAGCTTGTTAATCCTGGTTTTACTTTTAGCAAATATTTGTAAAAGGGATAACGGGGAATGATCTGGTCGATATAATACCTGCGTTCAGGTCTGGGGCCTACGAGGCTCATTTCTCCCAGCAAAATATTCCATAGCTGGGGTAATTCATCCAACCGCCATTTTCGCATTACCTTCCCCCACTTTGTAATGCGGGGATCATTTTCAGAAGAAAGAGCAGGACCATCTTTTTCAGCATCGCTAACCATCGAACGGAATTTGTACATAGTAAATGACTTACCCTTGTAACCAATTCTTTCCTGGGAATAAAATATAGCACCTTTGGAAGAGAGTTTTACCCGCAGCGCAATAAATAGCAAAAAAGGAAATAACAGGATAAGACCAAATAGCGCTGCTCCAACATCAATCAACCTTTTAAAATTCTGTTCCCATTGAAGCATCAATCCTGTCTGCAGGTCAATGAGAGCGGCGCCCATTACATTACTTGTTTTTACTGAACCCGAGAGAATATCCAGTGTATTGGGCTGAATTTTTACTTCAACATCTTTCTCACTCAGCCGGTTAATGATATTTTCTAATAGCGGTTGCTCTGTTTTTTCTAGTGCAAGTACTACCAGTTTGATATTATTGGTATCGATTATTTTTTCAATTTCATCCACGGTTCCCAGTTTGGGAATAAGTTTATGGATTCCATTCTTCCCGTTACTGTCAGGGGTTACAAAGCCGGTATAACGATAACCACCATCATGCAGGTTGTTTTCTGTTTCCCTGAAAATCCTTACTGCATTATCCTGGCTGCCCACCATCAGCGTATTGAAAAATACTTTGCCTCCCAGAAGCTGTCTTTTTACTTTATTCAAAATGAGCCATCGGCCAAAAAATGTAAGCAGGAAATGAAGGCAGAGTAAAACGGCAAAGGCATAATAAAAGTAGGAGTAGCCTTTTTGCGGATCAAAATCGTTAAATACAAAAACGATAAATAAAGCAATTGTACCAATAAGACTGCAGACAAAAGTGAGAGTAAATTCTGCCAGTCTTGATTTTTTATAGAGGTAGTTGTATGTTCCCGCAATGGTATACAGCATCAGCCAGGCTGCAGGAACTATCAGTAGTATATAAATCCATGATGTATAGCTGATAGGATAAGCCCCTTTATCTTCCAGCATCCAGCTGCGCCAGAAATAAAAAAAAAGCCATGCTGTTGCAGCAGTCAGGTAATCAACTACCACATACCATCCTAATGATATTTGTTTTCCCGATTGCATTAACGGGAGATAATATTACTACCAATCCTTTCCAGTATCTGGTGGGCTACATCCATTGCCATCAGGCCATCCATTTCTGATACAACCGTTTTTGTATTATTAAGGATAGCATTTTTAAATTCTTCCAGTTCCATTTTAATGGCATTTACCTCTGGAACAATCGGGTTCGCCATGGCAATGGTTTTTTTACCGGTAGGGGTTTCAATATCAAAAGCAAATACGTTTGTATCGCCAGGTTCTTTGAGTTTGATGATCTCTGTTTTTTTATTCAGGAAATCGATACCGATATATGAATCTTTCTGAAACAACCTGATCTTTCTCATCTTTTTCATTGAGATGCGGCTGCTCGTAAGGTTAGCAACACAACCATTATGAAATTCTATCCGAACGTTGGCGATATCAGGGGTTTCTGTCATTACACCTACACCGCTGGCAGAAATACTCTTCACATCGCTTTTCACAATGCTTAAAATAATGTCGATATCATGTATCATCAGGTCCAGTATCACACTTACTTCCGTTCCCCTGGGATTGAATTGGGCTAAGCGGTGTACTTCAATGAACATGGGATTCAGTTCCATATCTTTTACCGCAAGAAAAGCCGGATTAAATCTTTCCACATGCCCTACCTGGAATTTAATTCCGGACTCAGCAGCTAATTTTACTAACTGACGGGCTTCTTCCATTGTATTGGCCAGTGGTTTTTCTACAAATACATGCTTCCCTTTTTTGATGGCTCTTTCGCACCACTCAAAATGATAGGTTGTAGGAGCTACGACATCAATTGCATCACAGGCATCCATCAATGCATCGGCATCCAAAAAACGGGGAAGCTGGTACTTTTCAGCTACTTCTTTTGCTGTTTCATCATGCGGGTCAAAAAAGCCAACAATTTCTACTCCTGAAATTTCCTTCCAGTTATTCAGGTGGAATTTTCCTAAATGTCCGACACCAAAAACGCCAATCTTAAGCATAACAATTTATTAATCAGCAAAGATAAAGATTGGCTGACGGACACTGCTGATAGTTATGAACAAAATAGAATCAGTTCAATACTGAAGATCTCTCAATATATGAGGGGTGATAAATGAAAACGCAGGTACCATTTTTAATGGTATTAATGATTGGCTTTGTTACCTGTACAGGAACAGCAGGACAACCCTGGCTGCGGCCGATATAACCTTGCGCATTGGCCAGTTCGGCATTTACATACTCAGCACCATGGATGACGATACCTCTTTCATAGGCATTATCGTTAATACCTCTTTCCAATCCTTCCAGTTTCAACGAATAACCATTCTTACCGTCATAGGTTTCCCTGGTAACGTAAAACCCAGGACTACTTTTGTATGAAGAATTCTGATTGGAAAATGAGGTAGCTACCTCACGGCCGGTATTTCTGCCATGTGCCACTAAAGTGTTAAAAAGCACTTTATAGTTTTTCAGATCTATAATAAACAATCTTTTCTTGTAGCTGGGCTGAGTGAAGTCGACAATAGAAATGATAGAACTATTCAACAACTTTCCTTCTTGTACCAGTTTATCAAACCCTTTTTTTGCATAGTCAAAAGCTTCCTGGCTGAGCCCTTTCAGGTTCAAGTGCAAACTATCATACACGGATTTCAGATCAGGTGTAAAAGAAGATGAACTGGCTGAACTTGTTATGGCAGAATCTCCCGGGTGGAAAAACAGCCGAGCACTACCAGTGGCAGATTTTGCAAATGCAAAAGGTAAATGCAAAAGACCAATAACAATAGAAGAAATAAAGAGATAAAAGCCTCTGAACCTGTTTTTCATAGCCACTATTTAACCATTAACCATTGAATCACTATTAGACGCCAGATAAATGCTTTTATTGTCCTGGAGCCCTTAACCTTAATCAATAAAAAATGCCCGGGATACTCTCACCGGGCAGTTTTGTTTGGATTTTTTGAAATACAGTCTGGGACTGCTTTTCGTCTTGCGGACCGGACGGGACTTAAGACCATCAAATCCCTTCCGAATAACTTTACTTCTCTTTATCTAACTTAACAGAAAATGCTGGGTTTTAAATATTTATAAACACTCCGGCATTCTTCTCGGTTTTATCTTTATACAACTTGGTTTCATTTTAATAGACCTAAAATAGACCAAGTTATGCGTCATCCAATCAAACTCATTTCCCGCCGTGCAAAAGTAGGGAAAAGCGGGTTAGCACCCATCAGTTTACAATACTGTTTTTCCGCTGAAAAACGAGTGGTATTAAGTACCGGAGTCAGCATCCCGCCACAGTATTGGAACCGGAAGACAAACAGGATTTCAAAAGACCTGCCGCCCGAATATGGCAATTTGCAGGAGTTGGAAACTAACCTTACCAAGCAGCTTCGCAAGGCGGAGGATATGGTGAGTTATGCATTGAAAGAAAGAAATGCTTGCCCCTTAAAATTCCTGAAAGAAAACTTTCATCTTGATAGCAGCAGATGGGGTTTTGGGCAAATGAGTGATGTAGAAAACTCATTAGATGTATTTAGACATATTGACGATTATGCCAAATCAAAAAAGAGCTCTGTAAAACCCTGCACCATCAATGTCATTAATGCTATGAAGGCTCATCTTAAACTTTTTGAAGAGCACCGTAAAGAACTTATATCGTTTGATTCTTTTGATGCCAGGTTTTACGAAGAATTTGTTTCTTTCCTCACTTATGAGATACCACAGGTTCGGAGAAAAGAATTGATAAGGGGGTTGAAAGCAAATACCGTGGGTAAAACCATCAAACATCTGAAGTCATTTTTGCGTGACAGAATCCGTAAGAAAATTATCCCCTTCATGGATTTAAGTTTCTTTAAAGTGATGGATGAAGAAGTGGATGCTGTTTACCTCAGTTGGCGAGAACTCTCAGTAGTTTACCATCTTGACTTATCTAATCAACCACAGTTGGAAAAGTACCGTGATTTATTTGTGCTTGGATGCCTTACCGGGTTTCGCTTCAGTGATTACACAGACATAAAGCCAGAAGAAGTTAGGGATGGAATGTTGTATGTAACACAAACCAAAACTGTTTCCTCAGTTATCGTTCCGCTAAGAAAAGATGCTAAGCATATCCTTATTGATAAATATAATATGCAAATGCCGCAGGTGAGCAATGTAAACTTTAACGAATACATCAAACAAGTGGTAAAGCTTGCTGGCATTGACGAATTGGTGAAAATAACACATAAAAAAGGGAACCGGATTGAAGAAGAAATAAAGCCGAAGTATGCATGGGTTACCAGCCATACCTGCCGGCGTAGCTTTTGCACTAATGAATTTTTAGACGGCACACCCACCAACCTGATTATGGCTATCAGCGGGCATAAGACGGAAAAAGCATTTCGCAGATACATCAAGGCAGATCAGGTGCAGAAAGCCCACATGATTAAAAAAATCTGGGATAATAGGCCAGGATTATAAACTATAAAAAGGAGCGGTATGAAAACAATGAAGAGTTTGGAACATTTAGCCGCTGTAATTCAGGAAACCAATACTTATTTTGTCAAAAAAGCCCAACAACAGGTAAACACTGCCCTTACTATCCGAAATTGGCTCATTGGTTTTTATATTGTGGAATATGAGCAAAACGGCGGCGGCCGGGCAATCTACGGCACCGCCTTACTCAAGGTATTAGCAAAAAGGCTTCTTGAAAAGGGCATCAAATCCTTACAAGAACGGAACCTTTACCTGTGCCGGGATTTCTACCGGGCTTACCCCAAGATTTTGCAGTCGGGGTCTGCGAAATCATATATTACTGATTTTCAATTATTTGAAAAATTGCAGACGGCGTCTGCAAAATTACAGCAGACAAAGCCTGATGAACGAATCAGCCTACTAATAACCCATCTCAGTTTTTCCCACTTTATTGAGCTATTAAAAGCCGATGCGGGGGCGAAAAGGTGGTTTTATGAGGAACAGGCGGTTGAAAACAACTGGCCTGTAAAAGAGCTTAAACGGGCTATTGACAGCCTGTTATACGAAAGAACCGGATTGAGCCAAGACGGTGCCACCACACTTCAAGATTTTAAAAAGGACACTGAACACCTGCCGGAAGCCGTTTTTCGAAATACCTACCTGTTAGAGTTTTTGGGGCTGGAGGATAAAGCGCCTTTTACTGAAAGTGATTTAGAAGAACGCATCATCACCAACCTGCAGCATTTTCTGCTGGAACTTGGCCGGGGCTTTTGTTTTGAACACCGGCAGCACCGCATTACGTTTGGCAATAAGCACTATCGTATTGACCTGGTGTTTTACCACCGCATTTTGAAATGCCATGTGTTGCTTGATTTAAAGATTGGCGAATTTGACCATGCTGATGCCGGGCAAATGAATATGTACCTGAACTATTACACAGAGAACGAAAGCCACAATGGCGATAACCCACCGGTTGGTATTATATTATGCAGCGGTAAAAATGAAGCGCTGGTAAAATATGCAACTATGGGTTTGCCGCAGCAGATTTTTGTGAGTAAGTATTTGGTGAATTTGCCGAGTGAAAAAGAGTTGAAGCAGATTCTTGATGAAGAAAATGGGAAATGATATTTTGATACCAGCAACGGTATTTCATAGCATCATCGTTGCGTCGCAATCACTTCATCGTTTGGTTAGAATATCATAGGGAGATTAAATACGAACCTGCTGCTCGACTTCAATTTCATTTTCAACTCTAATAAGGTTGTAGATGTCAATTTCTGCATTTAAAACCTCAAAGCTAACAACAACAGAATATGGAATTTCTTCAGTTATATCTTTTTCCCATCCTTTATGCCCTATAATAGCAATTGAAAATTCTTCCGGAAGATTATACGATTTGGCAACTAACCAATCCTTTTGTAAGGAACTGTCTTGCCTTCTTAATCCTTTCACACTTCCCCATGAAACATTTTCCCGAATACACCAAGGAATATTTTCCGCACTGTCATCTTCTTCCTCTATTTCATCGCCCTCTGAATATAGGCTTACCCTTGTTTTGAATTGATTGTAACTTTCTCCAAACTTAGAGCTTTGCCAATCTAACCAAGTAGATAAATATGACTTTGTTAACCGCCTAGTTCGCCTCGTTTTAGAGGTAAAAGCTAAGGTTACTTCAATTAAGATGTCATACTCATCACCAACTCTATTTAATTCTTCAGGTATTTTAATTGTATAAATTTCGGCTTGCTTTGCTGAGATTTTACTTTCAGCAGTTAGCGTAATTCGTTCAGCAAAATTTTGGGTAGCTCTGATTTTTGAAGGGATACCATAACCATACATTCTTATATTGTCAATTGAAGGGTTACGAAATTTATCTTCTGGCAATCTTGCTGACTGAACTATTAAGGCCCTTAAAAGGTTAGAAGTCGCTGCAGGGATTTCATTTAGCACTGCTCCTGCAATATGAGAAACCTTAGGTGCCGCATAAGATGTGCCCACATCATAACCAATAGCATTACTCCCATCAAAAGTTGTTTTTATTATTTCAGCACTCGTAACTGGTAATGTTGAAATTAATGGGTTTGCATTTTTTTCTCTTATATAGTCGCCTCCGTATTCAACAATATCTGGCTTTATCATTTTCCAAATGCCCGGACCAGTCCTTGTTAGTGCAGATGGTTCATTTGCTCCCGCAAAAGACTCTCTATCCTCATCATTATATTTTGCATTACCTACCGAACCAACTGTTAATGCAAAGCAGCTTTGTGCAGGATTAGCAATTCTGCTCGCAGCTTCCAAAAGGTATTGAGGATAATTTCTTCCGGCTTGCAAATGTTGTAAAATTCCGGGATTTGAAGGAACAGGATTAGTGGGATTAATATTCCCTGCTGATATAATAAATAACTTGTCTTTATTGTGTGAAATAATATCAATCGCACCAGCCCACTCACTCATGTGAACTGTTTTGCATGGTCGTTTCGAGTTAATAGAAAGATTGAAAATTTTAACATCGTGACAATCATCAACAATATTATACATTAATTCAGGTGGATATAGTTCTTCAGGCAGCCATCCGTTATTATCAAGAACTTTCGCATTTTGTATCCATAAGTTATGTCTATGGTTGCCTGTTTTTGGAATTGTATTTCCAAATAATATTGAACCTGTTACTTTAGTTCCATGACCACCGCCTGGCACCATGTCTGCCACTGATGCCTCTCTTAATATATACGATTTAGAATTCGCAGAGTCAATAGCATCTGTTATCATTCTATGCTCTTCCTGAATACCGCTATCAATCACACAAATTTTTGGAGCATTATTTTCTGGTGCAGCAAATGAAACTTCTATAATTTCTTCTTCACCCGTATCAGGATGTTCAAAAGTCAAATCATCATACTCTGAAACATCAAATAAATACTGATAGCTAAGAACAAAGTCTTTTAAAGCCCTGCCTGAAAATAATACACGGCAGCTAAAGCTATCATCATATCCAACGAAGTCACTTTTTCTCTCGCCTTCTAATTCAGTAATAAATGCATCAAGCTCATCCTGGCGCTGCATTTCTAAATCTCCTCTTTGTCTTTCAAGTATTTCTTTTTTCTCAAGCCATCTTTCATAACGACGTTGAAATTGCCTTTCAGATTCATTCCGCTTTTTTGCCGGCGTTGCAGATATTTTTACATAGCAAGCCACACTTATATCCACAAGCAAAGCTTCGTCATCAGTAATATCCTCCCACTTTTCTTTCAGCTCGTCAGACAATATATAATCCACCCGCCATTGATTGCCTTCAATAATATTCCATAGTTTGGCAGCAGTATTCTTAAACTTTCCATTCTTCTTTATGAAATCTGCAATTTTAGTTTTCAAGCTTGTGAAATTGTCTCCCGATGCACCAATAATAAAGCCACCATCTTCTTCGGCTATTACTTCTATGCCAAAAGAATAAAGTTGCTCTGTATCAAAATCCTTACTGTCAATTTGAAGGAAAAGGGGAATGATATTAGAATCAGGCAAGGCCGGAAGTTGCTCTGACTCTCTTGCAATTAAATGATTATTCCACTCGTCAGCAATTTGATTAACTGAATTTCTTAGTCCACGCCCATGTTGCTTCCGGTTGAATAGATTATCCGAAGTTTGTTGTGAAACACTTTTTTCGAATCGTCTTTTTTGAGCTTTATGTTTTGCAGAAATTTTCTTAGGCAAAGGGAGATGTGGAAAATCAGGCATGTTTACTTACGCTTATTAAAAATTGTGTTTTCGGTTATTGATTGCAAAATATGATTTTGCTCTAAGGATTTTTTACCTTGTACAACACTTATTTTAGCAGCATCTTCTGCAACTTTTACTACTAGTGCAGCGGAGAAGCCTTTCAACTTTAATCCCAGGCTATTCCAGTTTATATCTTTTTCTTTATTTATTGCAGACAATGATTGTTGAAGTAGTTTTATAATTTCAACTTTCGAAGGTTTAGGCATTTCAATTATTTCATCAAAACGCCTGAACAACGCAAAGTCGATAATCCCTTCAAAATTAGTAGTAGCAACCAATATACCCGGTGCATCATAGTCTTCCAAAAGGTTAAGTAAGATATTAACGATTCGGTGCATTTCACCAACATCCTGACCCTTTGACCTTGCCTTTGCTATAAAATCAAATTCATCTAAAAGCAGAACACATGGAACTTGCCTCAACGCTTCAAACAATTTTTTAAGGTTAGATGCCGACTCGCCTAAATAGGACGATATAATAGCTTCAAACCGAACTTTCAAAAAAGGAAGTCCGATATTCCATGCAATCCTTTCAGCTGTCATACTTTTACCACAACCAGGCGTACCGTATAATAAAATCTTTTGCTTGGGTTTAAGCCCCAGTTTTTTTAATCTTTCCCTGGCTACATATTCTTTTTCTATTCTTTTAATTTTATCTTCTACTAAATCGGGTAGCACCATTTCATGACGTAATTTTTCCCGATCAATATGTACTGCCAACGGTATATTATAACGCTTGTCAGTGGGTATAGTTACTCCTTTAGGTAATATTGATTTTAAATTACCCTGGAATGCCGTGTAAGTGTGAATATTCTTATGAAGTATGTCCTTAAGACGGGCAGCAATTTTAGTATGCCCATTTTTACTTTCCTCTTCAATAATTCTTTCAGCTATTTTAACGATATCATCACTCGGACTTCCTTCAATGGATTTAAATAGCCTTATCATCAGTTCTTGATTCATGAACTTCTTTCCTTATTGGTTTATTAATTTCCTCTCAAATATAAGATAGTTACTCTTATTATCAGAACTCATTTAGAAGTCAGTATGGGCAAGGTTTACAACGAGTTATACCTTCATTCTTAACCTCTCCACTTCCTCTCCAATCAACCTTTTCACATCCATCTTAACCTGGTAATAATTGTCCAACACCTGCTGCGGACTTACATCCGTTACTTTGGGTATGTCGTGATAGGCAGCTACTTCAGCATTTAACTTATCATGGTCGTTAATAATTTCCGAATGAAACATTTTGAGCTTAATTTTTTCATCGGGGTTATCAGCAACAAGACCGACAAACTCACCGGATGAAAGAGCGGCAATTTTGGATGCAGGAATGGCGGCGTCCAATTGTTTGGAATGGCTGATAGAAGTATCAGTCCGGTTAACAGAAACACTCTGCCTGTCCTGCATAATTTTTCCAAAACGCTCTGATAAAAGTTTGCTGGTTTCACCCATCACCTGGCCGCTGATGATGTTGCCGGTGATGTTTACAATCACATCAGCCTGTTCCCGTCCGTAATCTTTTTTAAGCTGGCTAAAATCTTGCATCGCTAAAGTAGTAGCGACTTTGTTACTTCTTGCCGTTGCAATCAGGCTGTCAATATTGTTGAAGTAGATGGTTGGAAATTCATCAAACACCAAACTGCATTTCAACATATTCTTTCTGTTCACCTGCCGTATCAATCTTGAAATGTAAAGTGATAATACCGCTCCGTAAATCTGTTGCTTCTCCGGATTATTACCTACACAAACGATTTTGGGATGTTTGGGGTTATTAATGTCCAATGTAAAATCATTACCTGATAAAACCCAATACAAAGCCGGTGCCGCTAACCTTGCCATACCAATCTTTGCTGAAGCAACCTGGCCTTCCAATTGTTCCATTGCATCGTTTTGATAAGCCGTGATGAATGGGTTTACCAATACTTCAATTTCAGGTTGTGTATTGAGTACGGGAAATAACTCATCATACTCCGCCTGCATCAGTTCAATTACATGCGGCAAGGTGCAATATTTTCCATCTTCATATTTCCGCAGAAACCAAATAACGGCTGTAACAAAGTTGATAGGTGATTCCACAAAAAAATCTCCCTGCTTGTTTATCCATTCCCTGTTTAATCCTAATAAAATAGTTCTTGCACTTTCGGTGGCATCGGTGATGTCATTCATACTTGATGGGTCAAGAGGATTGCAGCGATGGCTTACAGAAAGGTTATCGAAATTGATGACAAAGAATGAAGGTTTTGTTGCGTATTGCTGTTTATTCCGCTGCAGCCAGTTGTAAGCAATGCGGCTTAAATCATCATACTTAAAATCATACACGAACATGCAAAACCCTTTTTCAATATGCTGCTTAATGATATGTTGAATTACAAACCAGCTTTTACCAGCGCCGGGGCTGCCAATTACCAGCAGGCCACGAAAAGGATTGATGATGTTTATCCAGCTTTTCTTTATTCTTCCTTTCAGATTATATCTTGCCGGTAAATTGATGGAGTATTCATTGCTGATTAATCTTTCTTCCTGCGGAAATGTTTCGTTCAATGAATTAAAAACATCATCGCCCAAATTGTATTTAATTAAACGGCTTAATAAATTTCCACCTGCAAGTATGAGTAAAAAGCCAATACCTGTAACCGTCATGTAAATAATGGCTACAGTTTGAGCAGGATATTGCAATTTGAAAAACATATAACTTCCCAAATACAAAAGCAAGCCAATTAAAAGATAAGCGGCGATACTTCGCTTGTTTATTTTTTCATCCTTCTTTCCCTGTGCGCCGAATAAAGAAATAACCAGCAATCCTAATCCCACAAATTTTGAAGTAAATGAGTTGGCAAACAATCCTGTTTTGGAAATATTGCTCATCAACCGGTCTGTGATGGTTGATTTTATTTCCCATTGCTCAAATGCTACATAACAGAAATAATAAAAGTGCAGCAGCAATATAAAAATGCTGGCAAACCTTGTAAGGTCTATTATCTTCCGCAGCCCCTGCTCATTCTCCCCCGTAACAGACATGATACACTATTTTTGAAATTAGAAATTGTTGTTATTGCGTTTTCTCCTTTTCCTTTTCTTCTTCATCAGATTACCAGGCACATTGTCGTACTGTTCTTTAGTGGATAGTAATACATCAAGCGGCGTTTCTATTTTTGATGATGCTGAGATGGATTTTTCATGTTCCTTTTGTTGATTAAACACTTTTTGTAGTCCGCCTGCAGCACTACCTGTTTTATTATCTTCCTGCTCAAGCACTTTATTTGCTGCTGTTTCTGAAAGCCTGCTTTGAATTGCTGCGGCACTGTAACCCTTACCCAAATCACTTCCGTTGAAAACGCATTTGGTAATGTTGTCAACAAACGTAATTCCATACAATCTGCCCTCTGCATTTTGGCGAAGCAACACATAAATATTTTGCTTACTTAAGTTGTCAACCAAATTCTTTATTGATTTATTTGATATTGGCAGTGCTTCATCTAATGCCGATTTGGTTCTATGCTTCAACGGTTCTCTTGCAATTTCATTGGCTTCAAATTTTTTCTCCAGGTTATCCAGTATTGGTTTGCAGCTGATACTACTTGCTTTGATAGGAACACCCACTTTATTTCCATTGGAATCTAAAATTCGATACACCAATCCACGGCTCTTATAAATCCTGCCTTCTTCCTTGCCTCTGTCTGCAATTACATTGAACTGTTTTAAAGCTGCATTAAACTCGGGCAGTGATGTGAATTTGTATTGATTGAAAACAGCACCAACTGTATTGCTAATAGCTCTTTTGGTTTCATGCTTTCCATAAATCACTTTCGCTGCATCTACAGGTTTTATTCCAGGGTTTCTTAATTCTGCCTGCCGTTCTGCTTTGATTAACCCAAACTGCTGCTCAATTTCTTTTCTGGCTTTTTCACTCTGGTTTCTGCCGATGTTGTGGGTATTTATTCGGCTGCCATCTACTTTGATTGTAGTGCTTACAATGTGAATGTGTGGATGACCAGCATCTTCATGTTTGTAAACAAGGAAGGGCTGCTCACCAAAACCAATCTTGCTCATATAGAGCTCTGCAATCTTCAAAAGTTTTTCATCCTGCAGTTTTTCAGATGAGCTGAAATTGAGTGAAACATGCAGGGTTTTTGTAGTCGCTCTTTCATTCAAAATATTCAAGCGCTCAAAGCCTGCCAGCTTTTGATAAAAATTCATCTGCTTTGCATCTTTTAGATAGTTGGCGGCATGTAAACAAACAGCTTTGCCCTTCTGTGTTTTTTGCTCGTTGTAGTTCAACACAGCTTCAATGCTTTTCGGTATCGTTATTTTAGCAACCATTGTTCATACAGTTCGTTTACTTTTAAATTGATTTGTTCTGTCTTACTGATAAAAGCCTGATGCAAGGCGTCGTATTGTTGTATCCATTGCCTGAACTCCGGTATCTTATCCAGCAGGTGCAATTTGTGTACTGCCTGGTTAAAATTGTTACCGATAGCATTGAGTTCTTTTTTCAACTCCAGCATCTGTGTTAGAAAATCATCAGCTGATTGATTTCTGTAGGTAATAGTAACAGGCCTTTGCAGTAATACTTTTCGTATGTAGTTACTCAGGTCTTTGTCGGTTGATTTTTCCTGCAACCTTGTAAGCCGGCTGAGTTCGGTATCATTCATTCTTGTTTTTACAAAATGCTTCCGCAATTCCTTCGTCACCTTTTCCATTTCACATTATTTTATCTGTTGCTGTTTTTTGAAGTGGCTTTCACAAACCCAAAACGAGTTCCGAGTGAAGGACAAGATGACCGCAAATGTGCCACATTTGTACATCTTGCCATGTGCAAGACCGGGCACATTAAGCCTTTTATAAAATCTCCTGTGTTCTGCCCTTTCAAACTCATACCTTGTACAGTATAAAATTTATACCGTTTATGAGATTTGCATGGCTAATATTTAGTCAGGCAACTACTTTTAAATAACCTATTAATTGGAATTATTCAGAGTTTATTCTTGCCAAAATACCGATGGAAATCGGGCATGGGTTCTTCCTGAAACCGAAGCCCTCCCTGATGATATATTTCATCAAAAAAGGCTTGCTCATAAACAGAAAACTGACAAAGGGTATCAGTCATTTTCGCATAGGGCTTGAACTTGTCCGGATACTTCAAAAAATATCCACAAACATCCAATTCATCAATTGCATAAATATGTCCGTGAAGTAACTTTCTGTTATTTAAAAAATTAAGAAATTTACCCTGTGAGTTCCGTGTATGGTGTTTTAATGTAAGCAGGAATATTTCAAGGTCATCTATGTAAACACTCCAGGGATAATTATCAGCTTCATCTTTCCTCAACAATAACTTTAAATCAGTCTGTAAACTTCCGAATCTTTCTAAGGTAACAACAATAGAAAAAACAGAGTGATATTTTGAAGGATTGATAGTGTATAGTGTATTGCCACTTTTATCTTTTACAGGAAAGCAATTTTTGCTATTAAAGAAATTTTCTACTCGTTTACACTGGTCGTATCCATGCTGAACCGAATCTTTAAAATCATCCTTGAGCCTTACAAGTGCTTTCTCTATATCACGGAAGGGTTCTCTTAATTTTGATGCCTTCGTTTCAACGATAATAGCAGTGCCTTTTGTTAGTATCAGTAGGTCCTGTTCAAAACCCTCTTTAACAAAGTAATTTTCATAAAAGAAGGACGAAGAATTTCGAAAGAAAGATTTAAACATAGCAGCAACCTTTTGCTCCAGTTGCTTTTCACGGTGTCTGCGGATTTTATCTTTTATACTCTCATCACCGGAAAGAAATTCGTAAATGCGTCTATAGACAGCAATCGGGATTTGTTTTTGACAAATATGAAGGTATTTATTCTCAGCTATTTCTAAAATAGGGGCTGTTTCAATCGGGTTTTTATCAGTGTAGTATCGAAAAGATTTTAGTGATGTTGGTTTGAAGGAAAACAGCTCCAGAAATTTATCAACTTTGCCATTATCAAGAGTATGATATAAATCTTCTTTTGAAAACATCAGATAGGCATGAGTTTTAGCATGAAATGAAAGTAGAGCATTACTGATTTCTTCAGGAAGTTGATTGATAGCGTCAGAAAGAGATGCTTGGTTGGAGTGAATCTTGTTATGAAATTCATTGAACTCTTGGGTATGCGTAAACTCCATTACCTGGTTAAACCTGATTTTTGTCACTAACTCTGTCACTTTATACACTTCAATCAGGAAATCAACGTCAAGGCCAAAAGCATCAATTATTTTATCCTCAAATGGCTGAAACACCGTTCTGATTTTTTCTAAATCTTGCTCCACATAGCTTAAAACTCCGTTATCAAAATAGTTTCTGAAAGCCATTTCATGTATTGCTGCATCTTCAGTATAATCTTCGAATTTCTGAATGTGGTAATGACTTCTAATTTCATTTACCTTATCGGCAAGTTCACCAAGATTTTTGGGATTAAATTCAAATGATTCTGTTCCTCTTTTTTCAGCAAAAGCATTAAGTGCAATCAGGTAAAGAAAATCTTTGAGCTTGGACTTGAATTTGTTCAATTCAATGTCATCTCCATCTTCCGGCCTGCGTTTAATGAAATAAGCAAAAAAGCCTGCAAAGCTTTCGGGGTCATACTTGCTTACTTCACTAATTAACTCATCAATTTTATTCTCCAGTTTTTCGTTCTTAATCATTTCGCAGACTCAGTTTAAGATTGAATTGAGTTGATGTGAGATGTAAGAATTGGTAATACGTTCCTGCTCTAATCGCTTATTGTTGTTCTGTAAAAAGTTATACAGTGCCGATTCATCGGTATTGAGGTTTTCCAGGGATAATTTCCTGTAAGTTGAGAAAACGGAGAATTGACTAAATTGATTATAAGTTTCTTCATCCATTAAAAAACTCTTTGCATCAGGGTAATATTGCCTGATAATATTCAGCATTTCAAATCCGGCTGCATCGAGGTCAAACCAGCAATACAAATCAGTATTTTCAAGCCAGGTTATGTGTTTGCTTACTCTGCTCTTGAAACCCTCACCAAAAATTGCAATCGCATTTTTTACTTTTGGAAACGAAAGAAAACAAGCTTTGTTTTCAATAATGAATACTCTTTGAGGTTGCCATTTTAGTGATGCGGAATCTTCTATTGTCAGGGCCAATTCATCGAAGCCTACAACAGGTTTAAAGTCGTCATCCAATATTCGTATTTGAGTATAAATAGTTGGTCTTTTAATATAGTATCGGTCAAGAAAATCAGTTGCTTTTGGGTCAAGCCATTCTTGGGGTAAAATGATGTCGAGAAGCTTTTTCAAAGCCGCCGAATTGGTTTCAATAAATTTCGAATCTACTTTAATAGGCAGCTCTCTCAGGTATAGATTATGAGGTGGTTTATTGCTTTTAAAGTAACAGCATACTTTTATTAAACCATGTATATTATCTGATTGTGATAAAAGGAAAGAGGCATTATCCTTAACCCATTCAGCTAATTCAGGAAACCCATTAATTAGTAGCTGAATAGATTGCTGAATTTTAGAATAGTCTCTTTCTTTTTTAGTGAAATAAAAGAAGTCCTCAGATGTTTCAAAATAGATTTTAGCTGGCACTTTTTGTTTAGTTCCTTCTATGATTTTCTCCTTCCATTCAACAGTATAGCCTTTTCCTTTTACCTCTTTTGAATGCTGGTATAAAGGAACAATTGCAGCTTTCAGTTCATTAAAATTTGTGCCTGACAGCTTTTTGTTTGATGGTAATGACAAAGGGAAAATATCCTGCTCATTCAAAATGGCTGTAATAACTTTATTAAACAGCTTTTCCGATTTTTCTAAAAGTTCTTTTGGTGTTATCATTCTCTTGTTTCGGCTAACTGTTTAAAGCTTTCTTTTTTCTCATAATACTGCTCCATAGTAAGATTGTATAAAACAGAACTCTTTTTATTCTTTATTTCTACAAAATGAACAGCATTGATGTAAGGCTCTGCAATATTAATTTTATCAAGCGGTGTAACTACCAGAATCTGCAAATTAAGCTGTGCACAAAATTCCATGAGGAACTGACTTTTTTCAGGGTCTAACTTACTGAACGCTTCATCTACCGTTATAAACCGAAGGCTTTTGTGCTGCTTGCCAACCTGGAAAATGCCAAACTGATGGGCAATTGCAGCGCCTAAAATGGCGTAGGTAAATTGAGCCTTTTGACCGCCAGAATAGCTGGCTGTATTATCGTGGTATTGTCCGGCTTTATTGTCAACAACAGAATATTCTCTTGCACTGAATACAAGCCAGTTTCTTACATCAGTTACCTTTCTGCGCCAGACTTCTTCTTTTTGTAATTCACTTATCAGTTCTTTGATTTTATTAAATATTTCTAACCTGTATGCCTCATCATTTTTTTGTTTTTCAAAATCAAGTGCATTGGGTATTGCTGTGTTCAATTGACCCCTGAATATATTTACTTCATTTTCGCCTCTCAACTGGCGACTCTCAAGTTGCAAATATGTATCTGGATGCCGGTTAAAAGTTATTTTTTTTAGCGGCACATTCAGTTCTTCAATCATATCCTCAATTTTGTTCAGTTCATTATTGAGCCATGCCCTGTAACTGGTAAGTGCATCGAGCATACTTTTATCCATATAATCCCTGAACCTTCGCTTATGTTCAACAAGCCGTTGTGTTTGTATTGTTTTGTATAAATCTTCCAAATCATCGAGGCCGGATAAGTCGGCCTTAATATTCATCACATCACCGCTCCAGTTAGCAAACTCATTTGTAATTTTTTCACCCGGGTTTATAAAAGCCGCAATCAACCCGGTAGTTTCCAGTTCAAGTTTGCTGACAGCATTCCCCGCTGTTTTCTGTTTCCCTTTCAATTTTACAGCAGCCTGAATCCGCATATTGTCAAATTGTTCTAATGTACGGATGTCGAATAGTGTAATTTCAGCATCAGTCAGGAACTCAACAATAGCTTGTTCGCCGGATTCTTTTAGTTCTTCATAATTGATTTTTAGTTTGCGAAGGTTTTTGTCATTATACTCTCCATCGAGCTTACTGATTTTTGTAATTAAAGCATCCCTCTTTTTGTTTTCATCCTGCAATTGTTTTTCAACTTCTTTTAGCTGATTACTGATGGTTTCATACGCATCCGATGATTTTTTTAGCTCCTGAACCTGTTTGTTTAAGGATGTTATTTTCTCAGCATGTTGAGCCCAGTTTATATCGTCGAAATTCTTTAGTTGTAAAAGATTGGATAATGTTTGGATTTTAGTTTGAAGAACAATGATAGTCGGGTTAAGCTCTTTAATTTTATTTGTAAGTGCTGTATGTGTTTTTTCGTGGTTATATTTTTCTTGCTGCAAATAGTTCACGGTTGCCTTATTATCCCAGCCCAACCTGTACTTTGATTTATTCCATCTTCCCGGCCTGTCATCTTTTTCATGGCGATTAACATTTCGCAAAAGGCCATTTGAAGTAATGGCTTTGGGAGAACCGTAAAATACTTCTAAATCATCAGTACAATAATAGTTGAAACGGTCCAGTAAAAATGTTTCAAGCCAATTTTTATAAACAGAATCTTTTAATTCAATCTTGTTAATCATATCGTCATCTCCTGTAGGCCAGCGATGCAAACTGTTAGACGGTTTCCGCTCAATTTTGTGATATACAATTTTTGTTTGCATATCATTGTTATAGATAAACTGGTTTACAGCTTTACTGAATTTTTCAGGAACTAATAGTTGCATTGAAAAATTATGTAACAATTTTTCAATTGAATCTTCCCATTTCTGTTCGGTTGATTTTACCTTAATGAGTTCTCCAACAAACGGTATTTCATCTTCGGTTGTTTCAAGAATACTTATCAATCTTGCCCTCGCATTAATTAAATCATCCGGAATACGGTTTTTTCTTGAAAGCAGCGAAGTGATTTGCTGTTGCAGGTTTTCAATTTTGCTTTCTACACTTTCCTGCTCAATTTTCAGTCTGAGCTTTTGCTCAGTAAGTTTTTCCGCTTCAGCAGGTACTGTTTTATTTAATTCCAGTACTTTATTGTAATTATTTCTGAAGATAGTGGCATCAATATCTGTATCAAGGTTTAATTCACTACAAAATTTTAAATAACGGGCATTTTCTGTACTCTTGTGATTTCTCTTGTCAGTTTCGCTATCTATGTCTTTATTCAGTAATGAAACCTGGCTGTCAATATTCAATGCAGCTTTTTGTGCAATAAGCTGCCCCTTTTCTTTATCAAGTTTTTCTAAAGATTCTGTAATTGCGGCTTTCTCCTTTTGAGCAATTTCAATATCAAGTTCAAGACGTTCTACTTCTTTTTCAAGTAATCCATCCTCAATCTTACCTAAATAGAATGGCATTTGTTCTTCAACCAAATCAAGTCTTTCTTTTTTGTTTCTTAGCTCCGTTAGCGTTTGCTTATTTTTTATTACAGGTGTAAGTAATTCAAGCTGCTTTTCATCTTTCACAATCTTTTTATGACTATCCAATAAGTCATAATAATGAGTATATAAGTTTTTGAATTGTTCTTCGGCATCTGATTCTTCTAACATTTCCTGCCGTATAAAATTTGTCAGGTCGCCAAGAACTTTAATCCCAACTGTCTGGCCAAAAAGTGAAAGTGCTTTATCTCTCAGGCCGAATAATTCACTGAACCGGGCTGCATATTCTTTAAAGCTGTTATATATTTCGGTTTTGGCATACTGCTTAACCAGTTTCTTTTTCCAGTCGCCTTTGAAATCAAAATGGTCTTTACCGAAATGGTCATTTATATTTAATAGGTAAGGTGAAACGATAAATATTTTCTGTAAACCACCATTGCTAAACCAACGAACCTGTACCAAAGTTATGGTATGCTGCGTTCCTGAGTTTTGAAAACAGGCAAGTAATACCGAATAAGGGTTATCTGATTTTGTACGCAGTTGCTCCGTCTTTGATTTTTCTTCAGCTTCAGAAAATATTTTACCGTGAAAGCCCCAGAAGTATGAATTTTCATCTCTTTCTTTTTTCGATTCAGCGCCTGATGACTGGTTGTAAAACCTTTTATTAGTTGGTACAAGGATGGTGAGTAAAGCATCAATCAATGTTGTTTTGCCACTGCCATTAGCACCCGTAAGCAGTGAGGTACGGCCATCTGGTTGCAATTTATACACTTTACCATTAAATGTACCCCAGTTAAACACTTCCAGGTATCTTAACCGGTAGCCATTATCTGCATTATTATTACTAAACAGGGTTGACATAATTACTTAGCCTATTCTTGATTTCTTCTAATTTATCATTGCTGATAAATGCTTTAATAATTCTTTTTATCTCATATTGATTATTGTCTTTGTTAGCAACATCTTCACGGTTTAATTTCAGTATGCCGATATTCAGCAAACTGTTTATTGGTTTTGATAAATCTTTCCATAGCTTACTTTTATTGTTATGCTCTTTATAAAACAATTCAATACGTTCTTTAATTTCCTTTTGCGTTAAATAGAACTTTCTCCCATCACTTTTCACATCATTTTCTTCCAGGCCTTCTCTTAAAATTACGGCAAGCAATGTTGCTTCGTAATTCAAAGATTGCTTTTTCATAAGGCGTGGCAAGGGATTATCATCATTCTCATCAGCTTCTGGTTGTAATACTCTTGCAAATCCATCCTGCTCAGAAATGATAAGTTCCATCCCTATTTTACCAAAATACTCTTGTATGGCCGACTGCCAGGCAGATAATTCCCGCCAGATGTTTTTATCATCCGCATATAGCGGCCCCTGAAGAAGTTTTATAATAACCGCAGCAAATGGGGCTCTTGAAATTTTAGTTTCCATATTATTGTGTTGACAGTTTAGTATAAATAACTATTGGTACATTCATTTGTATATCGCCTACCAAAATTGGTTCTTTAGCTTCTTCAAGTATGATATGGTGAGACTCGGAAGTGGCTATTGAGAAATAGCCGACAATTTCACTTAGTCCATTTTCAATTCCATATTCATCAACAATCTCTTTTAATGTTACCTGGCTTTTTCCCTCAAGCATTGCATCAATTCGCTGTAACAATTTTTTTCTGTCAATGGTAAACTGGTCAAATAATATTTTTAAATCCGGGTTTGTATCATCTTCACTGCCGTCAGGAAATAAAATTCCGGTAATTATATCTTTCTCCTCACCGGGTTCCCACCTGTCAAAAAGATTAATGTTAGGTTCATCTTCAATAGTAAGAAAATCGTCTTCTTTTATTTTCGTATCAATCAATGAATAGGCCATTTGCCGTATTTCACCAATCAGTTCCATCGCCCTGCGTCGTTCCAGTAAATTTTTTTCTGATAAAACCCTGCTCAGTTTTTCGCTTAGCTTCCTATTTGAATCAATTACCCTTCGTCCTGATACATGCAAGTATCTCTTTAAGTGTTTTAAGAACCGGTCATTATTATAATCAATATTTTGTTCAGTTAAGAGTTGATACAATTTCTCAGTTAACTGAGAAAATTCCTGCTGCCTTCTTTCATCCATTAAAAACTCCCAAAAGGCTTTGAAACTCTTTCCCTGTGGCTTCTGGTCAATTTCATCAAGCGCATCAAGAGCAAATACTAATAGAGTTCCTTTGGCAATATCTTTTTCAGTGTACTTCCGCTGAATATCTTTTCTTATTTGTTCAAAATTCTGTTCTACTTCACTAAAATCTGCAAGCAGCTCTCTTGCCATTTTATTTAAATCATAGAATTGTTCTTTTATTTCAGTTTCATCAAATACAGAGGGTTTTTTGCCAGACTTCAGCAAGTTAATTTCATTTTCAATTTCCCATTTTTTGTTTTTAAGTTCTTCAATTCTTACTTCTGCATCTTCATTTGTCTGCTCAATCATTTTTTGAAGCTTAAAAAAAATATCCCGGAACCGGCTGTTGGTTCCAACATGGTCCCTGCGTTCTAAATCTGTAAGCCATCGTAATGCTTTAATTGTATCAGGAGTTAATTCATGAAGGTCTTCGCCTTCATCATTTGGATACTTAGAAAGAAAACCACTGTTACTCCATTTTTCAATATACTGAGCTGCCCTTACTGAAAAATCGTCGAATAAAGTACCTGCTTCAAGTTCTTCATCTTTTTCTTCATAAGAGAGTTCTTCCATATAGCCTTCCAGCTTGCTGCGTAACTCACTATTTGAAATGGTGGTGATATTAGCATTTGAGAAAACTTTCTGAAAAAAAGAAATGATAAAAGGGGCATTTTTTGCCCTTAAAAGCAGTAGCGGCTTTGCTGTTTTAAACTGTAAAAGTATTTCCTCAAAGGTCATACCTCTAAAATAAGATATTTACGCTAAAGAAATGAAAAAGAATGATTTAGAAGGTGTTACAACAGTCCTTCATCAGCAAAGCTGTAATAAGCCTCGCTGGTTATAATGATATGGTCAATCACCCTTATATCATGATACTTTGCAGCTTCTTTTATTTTTAGCGTTAGTTCTTCATCAGCCCTGCTTGGTTTCAGGTTGCCGGATGGATGGTTGTGAGAAAGTATAATACTTACAGCAAGCGATTTTATTGATGCAGCCAATATCAATCTTGGGTCGGCAACAGTGCCGGTTATACCTCCTGATGATGCATCATAAACTCCGGTTACCCTATTAGCCCTGTTCAGGAATACTACTTTAAATTCTTCCAGCATTTCAATTTTATTTTCATCCCAAACTTGTTTGAGTACATTGTAAATATCTTTTGAGTCTTTTACTATTGGCCTTTCAGAAGCTTTTATTTTTGTTTTATAAACCAGTTCTACTTCTGCTACTCTTGTCCATTCCGGAAATTGCATTATCATCTGTTCCATAACTTAACTTTTTACTTGTTTAAAAATTAATTACAGAACATGCCTTGCCTTTTGGCAATAAAGGCCATGAAGCAACGGAATAAATAGTGTCTGTTGCTATGAGGGAATACTTTAGTTTATGCCGGAATTTCATGGCCGCTTCAGCAGCCAAAAGGGGAACTTTGTGGGAGGAATTAATGAGAAATATTTACATCCTGTAAACAGCTATCAACTTAAATCTCAATCAAATAAACAGTAATATTAAAATCACTGTAAGAAATAGTTTCTATTTATTCATACCTCTTTACTTCAATTTCAAATAAACAGCAATTGGTTTCATTTTGATAATGCAAGGGAAGGTTTGCTGTATCAGTTAGCTTGACCATTCCCAAAAAATTAAAACCTGCTGATGTATAATGCTCAATTAGTTTAGTGTTATTACCTAATGTATCTAACCGGATAAATTTTTTCCCAATTTCTTTTGCGTACTTTTTTGCCCATTCAGCGATTTTGTCAACATACCTGTTTCCCCGAAAAGTTGGGTTTGTGCAAATGCGATGTATGTAAATAGCATCATTCTTATCTTTTTCAGCCCATATCTCTTTGTCGGTAAAAGTAATAGTCCAGTTACAAGCTATAATATCATCGCTAACTATTTTCCATTGACGGTTTTCAGTTATTTCTTTTTCTATAAAAGACTTTCCAAAAATTGGCCAAACCACCATTTCCCTCTGAATTTGTAAATTTCTTGCCGCTTCATATAAAAGCAGGATATCATCTGCATCAGCTAATTTACAATTTGTAATTTCAGTTCCCATATTTACTATTGTTTAAGAAACCTGGCAACCACCTCATTATATTTCTTCGGTTTATCAATAAATGGAAAATGCCCGGCATCTTTAATAATTACCAGCTTTGCATTTGTTATATGGCTCTGGATTTTTTGAGAAAGCTCCAGGGGCATACCATCATATCCGCCATGAATAACTAAAACAGGGCAGGTTATGTTTTTTAAATTACTATAAAAATCATACGCTGATAACTCTTTTGTCATAAAAAAAAGGTTTTTCCGTTTTGCCAAAAAATCGACTGGAAGTATTAATTGCATTTTTTCTAAGCTGCTGCTGTAATAGAATGAAGGTTTAAAGGAAAGTTTGAAAAGTTTTGTATATGATTCCAGGTTGCCGGATTTAAACTCAGCAGATTTAAGTATCTCCGAACGCAACACACTATCCTCCGCAGGAATCCTGAGTTTTAGCCGTTGATTAGTTTCTTTTTCAAATTCGCCGAACTTTGGGCTTACTGAATTGCTCAGTATCAACGCACTAATGTTTTCAGAATATTTGCTTGCATAGTTCATGGCTACTAATCCGCCCCAGGAATGTGCTATGATTGTTACTTTACCCAAATTCAACTTCAGCCTGATTTGCTCTATATCTTCTACAAATAACTTCAGGTTCATTTGTGCACTGTCCAGGCTTCCCGAAGAATTACCACAAGCCCTCTGGTCATAAAATATCAGCCTATGTTTTTTTGCTAAAGAGTTAAGATGGGGCATGAAATAACTGTGATTGAGGCCGGGGCCTCCATGCACAACAATAATGGGAGAACCTGCTCCAATTTCACGGATAAAAAGTGATGTACCGCTTACTGGTAATAATGTGTCTTTATACTGAGCTAAAGTAACTTTGAATAAGAATACTGTGAAAAGTAAGAATATGTATTTCATTTTGCAATTCCTTTGGCATTTAAAAATTCAATAATCTTTTTTGCATCATCACCTCCTTTCTGGGCATGCATCAGGAGTGTAATACCATGTGGGCCTTTGCTGTTTAGAAGTTCAGGATGCTTTGTACACATTGAAACTACCAGGTCGGTATAGCCCATCATAGCAGCGGTAAAAATGTCCATCCTTGCTCCTTTACTAATCAGGAAGGTTGCAATATCCTTTCTGCCCATGTGTGATGCCCCACCTAAGGCTGTTTCAAAATCGCCGGCACCCCAATCTGTTGTTGCATTTAATAATGCTGGTATTTCAATTAGTTTGGCTTTTACACCCTCAAGGTCGTGGTGACCTGCCCTAACAAATTCCTGAACTATTTTAGGGTCCAGTGGGTCTGGTCGTTGCTGATTTTGCTGCGAAACAGGGTTTGCCATAATTTTATTATTGAGGATTAGTAAAGTAGTCGCACCTGTAAGTGAAGCTATAAACTTTGTTCTTGTAATTTTATTTTCCATTTGATGATTGTTTAAATGTGATAAAGTTTTTGCAGTCACATACTTGTTCATTGAAAACAGAAGGCTATAAGTATTTTGTTCATTTCAGAATTTTTATAGGTACCCCGAGACTAAAACCGAAAGTATCTCCACCGGTGTAAATAACTTGGTTAGGCACATTTACCTGCCTGCTCGGGTCATTTAAATAGCCATATTGATAGTGTATATTATACTTCGCCATATCAGCTATACCCTGCCTATAGAAAACATTAAAAGACAGAACTCTTTGATTTTTTTTGTTGATAAAATCAAAACCAGCACCGCAATTGAGAAATAAGCCAAGCCCTTCCTTGGTAGTAGTGATGCTATATGTGAGATATGTCAATTGGTCTGCTCCACCCCCTGTATAAGGGGATTGAGATTTGTAATAATCTTCTGACCTGTTAAATCCAACGCCAATCCCTGCTGAATAATTAAGCCGGATTCTGGAATTAAATAAAAATTTTTTATCTCTTTTACTCTCCTTTTGTAATGAATAATCCAAAGCAAACTGGTCTGTGTGACTTACATGCTTAGTACCTTTAAACCCTAAATTACCTAACCCGGATGAATAAGGCGGTTCCATAAATTTATTTTTTAACCGAATGCCCATTCCGAGAGGTATTACAGAAAATGAAAACTTGTGGCTTATTTTTGGCCTTTTGTATATCACATCAAAACCCCAGCTAAAATTTATTTCTATATTGTCAGGCCGAAACTCCTCCTTATTATACTCTGTTGCATAAGACAAACCAGCAAAAGGTGCTGTGAGTTTTGGAACTACATATAGCTTTTGGGCATTTGCAAAACCGCAGGTGCAAATTAATGCTATCAGGAAAAATAGTTTCTTCATTTCTTTAGAGTCGGTGTAGTTTTCAATTGTAGCTAAAATTAACATGGGTGTTTTTTTAAAGTTTAAAATATTCATTAATTGTTTCATCCAATTTTTTCAAAAGCAAATTGAAATTTTCCCGGGTGGGTTTTAAATTGATGTATTTGCCAATTACATTACTCCTTTTGTATAGCAGGAAAGTGTTTGTGTTGCTCTCGTCAATTTTGGTCAAGTACATATCCGATTCAGTATCAGAAAATGAAGGAACATAGGTTAAAGCGGTTTTAACTATGTTAAGCTCCTGCCCAATTTTTTGTAATTCTGCTTGCCTTGATTGACTGTTATAATTATTGCTATTACCATAAATGAAATACACTTTGAGATATTTATCCCGTTTAATGCTTTCCCTTTCAAGAAATACCAACCACTGTTTTATCTCATCCCAGTTTGGCTTGTTACCAACAAAAAAGAGTATGCCATGATATCTACCATATTTACATATAGGGCAAGCCCTTGAACCTTTATCGGGCCCCCATGCATGATAAGGAGCAAACGAAATAATATCTTCTCCCACCTTTTTACCGTTATCAATTTCAGAGCCGGCCTTCTGTGCGTAATTGGGAATATTCAGGCCGAGATAAATATTTCTTTCGCCAATTGAAAGCTGCTCTTTCTCAATCAGCCTTACCACACCGGTGCCTGCCCTGTTTTCCATCTTAATCCTTTTTTTGGTTGTCATTAGTTTATCATCATCAAAAACAATGTCATCAATATAATATTCCGGAATTTCATTGGGCTCTTTAACTGTTAGATGAATATGAGCTAACTCAGTTCCATCAGGATAAGGTCCCGGTCTAACTGTATAAATTGAATATTTCCCATCTGTATTAGTTTTAACCCAACCCCTGATATAGCCATGGGTTTGCCCTAAATTATTAGGCGCCATGCTTCGTTTCTCTTCAGGCTTATGAATATAGCGGCCATCTGTATTTGTATGATAGTAATAAACAAGTACTCCGGGAGCAGGGGTTATTCCATCAGCCTGATATACTGTGCCGGTTAATAGTAGTTTTTGCCCTTGTAATGGCCATCCTGTACTTGTATCAGTATTGCTAATAACTTTCTCAATTCCACTGTAAACAAATTCTCTATTTTCCAATGAGCCACCAACTGGCTTTTCAGCCGGGTTTGATTTTGTAGAATTCTTGCTTTGAGAGTTGCAGCTAACTGTGTTGAATATTATCAAAACCAGGAAAACAGCTGAATATTTTTGGTGCATCGCATTTACAATTTAGAATACAAAAATTTACATTTTTGATACTAAAGATGATGTAAATGGTGCAATGAGAAAACGTATTTTGACAAGGTGCAGGTATTTCTTCCTGAAAGGCCTTTTTACAGAGACATCTTTTTTTAACTACGCTTAATAAGCCGCCGGTTTATTTTTGAATTTAGCTCTTCCTTATAATTACGACTGACTGGGAGTATCGTATCGGCTACTTTTAGTTCATTCTCGTCAATACTTTGTATTTTATCAATTGGCACAAGATAGGATTTGTGAATTCGTACATAAGAATCTTTGGGTAAGTATTCTTCAATTCCCTTCAGAGTGAGATAGGTAATAAATTTCTTTGATTTAGTATGAATTGTTACATAGTTTCCCATTGCTTCCAGGTAATTGACATCAGCAAAATTTATTTTTTCAATCTTCTGGTTGCACTTGACAAAGAAATACTCTGACTGTGAATACATTTCCTGCTTACCATGCTTCTTTAATTCATAAAATTCTTTGGCTTTAACAACTGCTTTTGTAAATCGTTCAAATGTTACAGGTTTCAATAAATAGTCAAGAACGTCCAGTTCAAAACTTTTAAGTGCATATTCAGCATAGGCAGAACAGATAATTACGATTGGCGGAGTTTTCAGGGTTTCCAAAAAAGTAATGCCCGACATTTTAGGCATTTCAATATCAAGAAATACAATATCAATATTGCCGCTTGTCAACAGTTCAAGGGCTTCTATCGGGTCTTCAGCTTTTCCAGCAAGTTCTAAAAAACCTGTTTCATTTATGTGGTCTTCCAAACCTTTTTGAGCTAATGGCTCATCATCAATTATTATGGCTCTTAATTTCATTCAATTTCTAATTGAAGGTTTACAACAAAATAGTCTTTGCCGGATTCTACCGTGAGTTCATGTTTATCTTTAAACTGTAATTCTAACCGCCTTTTTATATTGCTTAAACCAATGCCACCACTTTCTGAAAAGCTATTCAAAGCAGGGTTGCCAAGTACCGTATTTTCTACTTTGAAGAAGAGTTTGTTTTCATTCAGCCGCATTTCTATTAAAACATAGTTATCCCTGTTTTTATCATTACTTACAAACTTAAAGGCATTTTCTACTAAACCAATAAACAGTAATGGTGGCAGATAAATATTTTCTGTATTGAGGGGGTGAATAAATGAGACCCTATGCCGCTCACTTTTGCGAAGTTTTTGGATATCCACATAATTCTGTATGTAAGCTATTTCTTTATCAAGACTTACTTTGGCAACATTACATTCATAAAGCTGATAGCGGAGCATCTCAGAAAATTTTGTAATCGTTTCCCTTGCATCTACATTCTGCCGGTCTACCTGTACATATATTGTATTTATTGCATTAAACAGGAAGTGAGGATTTATCTGGGCAACCAGGTACTTTATTTCTGTTTCCAATTTTGCAATAGAGGTTTCCTTCATCGTTAATTGGTTAGTAAAATACCTACGGGCAAATTGTAAAGCTGCTGTACTACCCAAATACCAAAAATTACTTATAAGTTGAGAAGAGTAAAAGTAAATGTGGTCACTCATATCCCGAATCTCATCTCCGGGATTTAATGTGTACAAATAAAAATAATAATCAAACGCAAACCAGAGAGCGGTGAAAAACAGGTTGACTATAACTAAGAGTAATAAGTATGTTCCCGTTTTTCTCTCCCTGGCGATAAACCTTGGCATTAGGATGTACAGATTTGCGTACACCATTAAAATAATCACTAAAAATTTTATGGCTATAACAACTAAAAATAACGACCAGCCAAGTTTTTGGAGTAAATAAGGCTGAACAACAATATGGCCTGCAATTACAGAAATCCAAAATAAAACATGCAGCCTGATTCTTGACTGCATGAGTGATTCAAAAATTTTATTTAGCCAGTTTTTGCCCATTGCTGATTTGCAAAAGTACTTTTTTATGATAATGATACTTTATAACTTGATAAGATGCAGCTTATTCTTGATATGATTAGAGCTAATTAAAGGACTAAAGCCCGGTAGAGTATTTAGGCAGTATTGATATCTTGTTCTTGGGAGATGTTTTATCACAGTATTATTTAACTTTTTTATCATAAAGAGTATATATGGAAACAGAAAGCCTGAATTTTAACCCTAAGCTGCCCCGCCATCTCCCAAACTCTGCCAGAATATAGCGGGGCAGCTTTCCGAACAAATAAGGAGCATTTGCAATGCCCCTTATTACTGTCATTAATTATAAACTCCCACCATCTCACCTTTTACAAAATCATCACAAAGCTGAAAAGCTTTTTGAGTTCTTAGCTGTGCTGTACCACCATACAACAGCGATTTCATTTTTGCCTCATCATCCTTATAGGTCCTTACATTTTGAAAGTAACCTGTGATTGCATTGTATGCGCCAAACACTGTTCCTTTGGTGGCTTCGGTTTGTTGTGTGGGACTGGCAAAATTGTATTCATATACAGCATCACACATATTCTTAAAACAGGTACTGAGTTCATCCTGTTCTCCATTTTGTATATTCTGCAATACTTCTTTATTAGGAACCATTGCCATTTGTATCAGTTTCTGCACTTCCTTATCAGTAATGCGAACCTTAGCCCATTGGTTAAAAATGCCTTCTAATTGCTGACTAAGCTGGTTGGAGATACCTAATACTTTGTGGGCTTCTTCCAGCCGTTCTTTTACATTGGCAGTATGCCGGATTTTAATGGAGTTGGTATGGTTTCTTAAAGCTGCATTCAATGTATTGTTACATACAATTCTCACAGGAGTAAATGCGGCTACAATACTTCCAAACCCATCATGCGAAGTGGTAAGGAACAAATACTTTTCAATGCAATCGGTATTGGCTACGTTGATATAGCCGGGCAATTTAGCTGTAATGAAAATCTTTTCTCCTTTACCCAATGCTCCTGCAGTTTCATATTGAATACCATCTCCACCAACTATCGCATCAAAGAAACTAAACGCATCAACATTCTGTACTACTTCATAATCTTTGCCTAAACGGTCTCCTAAAATGGCGTTGGTATCAGGGCGGTAAGTATAGAAGGAAGATTTTGAAATTACCTCCGTTCCATCATCCAATTTGTGGGTGTTGGGTCTTTTCAATACTTGAAAATCAAGCCCTGCAAATTGCAATGCTTCTTTGCTGGTGGGATAATCCTGTACTATTTGCCCTAAGCCATGCCATGCTTTTTCTTTTACACTAAAGAAACTGTGCTGCTGCGTTTGTTCATTGAAATTAATATTGTGTGCCATAGTTGTAAATTTTAGTTTGATGAAATAAAAAGCAGCACCACACATTTGCATGATGCTGCCTGATTGTTTAAAACGGTAAATCTTCCAGTACTTCTTGCGCTGCTGTCGGTGCAGTGGTAACAAGTGCATTGGTTTCAGCATTTACTTTATTGCCGCCTCCATGCAGTTTAATACGGCTTGCATTGAAAGTAAGACTTGCTTTCACTTCGCCGTCTTTGTTTGTCCAGGCGTTTGCACCGATACGTCCGGCACATTCCACCAATGTTCCTTTGGTTAAATACGCTGCCACACCGGGGTTTAACCAGTAAGAACAATTAATGTAAGTAACCAGCTTTGTTACTTGATTGCTTCCTTTTGCTTTGTAAGTGTCGTTAATAGCAATAGAAAAGTTTACCACTTTTTTCCCTGCTTTTGTTTCGTTAACGGTTGCATCTGCGGTAATTCTTCCGATAATTTCCATAACTGAAATTTTAAATGTTTAAGAAATAATTATTAAATGAAGTCAGCTTCGCTTCATTCATTTACCCTTAGCGACCAGCCATTAGGACTGCGGCGGAGAAACAAGGTTTTTCAAATAAAATACTACCCCGTGTTGGGGGCTATCGAAATATCTGGTGGAGATTTTTTTGAAAACCCGTGGCGATTGTAAACTCTAATTAGTGTGGGAATAAGACCTTGTTTCGCACAGAGCAGGACAATAATTTTGCGGCAGGGTTAGTTGAATGAGCAGTTTTACTTTGCTCATTGTAACATCTTCTTTGGAGCGTCTTTTTTGATGTATCTGGAATTGTGTTGGCTGAGGAACGAAGCCATCTCAATTCCCAATTTTTTATCCGGCGCAATGGTTCCGCCGTTTCGTTATGACGAAGGAGTAACGATTTATATAAACGGTGGAAGGATTGCGCCGGGTCTTAGCGCATTTAGGCAATTCTGCTTATATTAGACCCTAACAAATTTTTTATTAGCATGGCAATATGGAAATCATACAAGATATCGGATGTAATCAATGAAATTGAAGAGGAAAAATTTGTTCTTCCTGTTATACAGCGTCGCCTGGTGTGGGATGAAGACAAAATGGAATTGCTATTTGACACATTACTGAAAGGAGATTCTTTTGGCGGCATTATGGTGATTGAAGAAGAAAAAGGAAGCAACCCTTTATTCAGCTACAGACCTTTTACGAAGGATGGCGGAATAATTAATTCACGACAGGTAGATACATTAACACAACTTCAAAATTTTGTAATTGACGGCCAGCAAAGGCTTCAATCATTTTATATCGGGCTAAAGGGTAGTATAAATGGAAAGGTATTATACTTTGACCTGTTCAGTGATTATAATACAGAGTATGAATTTAAATTTGAAATTGAGGAAAGTAAACTCCCAAAACACTCCAAAGGCAATGAAGACAGGACTATACCGGAGCACAACTGGTATCTTGTAAGCTCATTGTTGAAAAGACTGAAAGGTACAAATGATGAAGACCAGGTGGCAGATGAGATTATTAAGACGCAAAACATACAAGATGGTATTCAGAAAAAACATATAGAAAAAAACGTCAAGGCTTTTTATAAAAACACATTAACGGCCGACTGTCTTGGAATTTCCAAAGTATCAGTGAATAAATCTTTTGACAAGGTTGCTAATAAGCAAAGAATAGTTGAATTGTTCAGAAGATTAAATGATGGAGGCACTAAGCTCTCTGCCTTTGACCTGGTAGCCTCTGTACTCAAAGGGTTTGAATGGGAAATGGAAGGTTTTCTGGAAGAAACACTAAAGAGCTACGAGGAAATCGGACTAACACAAGACAACCTTATCAAACTTATTTTTTTGCTGCAGGATAACCATAAAAAGGAAATGGCTGCTATTGAAGCCGCAGATGCCCAATTTGCGATTCAAAACAGGGAAAGAATTAAAATAACGTTGAAATGCCTGAAGGAATTTCTAATCAATGCTAACTTATATAATTACTACAAAGATGGCAACCGTTCATTCATTCCATTGTTCTTTATTGCTTACCATCTTTTTCATAAGGAAATAAATAATGCAGAGCTGGAAAGTTTCTTTAACGATTTTGATGCTAAGAATGCTGAACATCCAAGAATGGAGAAATGGATGTATCACTCGTTGGTAAATGGTGTTTTTAAAAGTAAAGGGGCAGGTTGGATTCCCTATAAAACAGGCATCAGGAAAATCCTGGATAAAATCCAACAATTTAAAAATAAAGAGTTCCCGGTTGAAGAATTATTTCAGGTCTATGCGAATCACCCGATAACATTCACCAAAGCATATACTACAGCCAACCTTGATGAGTTGGAAAGCTCATTTCTTTATTACATGATTTATGATAGGGGGCAAACCATCAGGATAAATGATATAGACCACATTATGCCCAAATCAATTTTGGAAGATTTAAAGATTGATGCATCTAAGATTAATAGCATTAAGAATTTTCAACTAATTGATTTCAGTACCAACCGGGGATTGAAAAATGCAAGCCCGTTTAAGGATTGGATAACTAACCATGTTGCCAACAAAGCTGCTTTTGTTAAGCGTCATCTTATTCCTTCGGACGAAACACTCTGGACTGAAGACAAGTTTGAAGGCTTTACTTCAGAAAGGGCACAATTGATATTGGATTGTATAGTGAAATATTTGAAGTAGCATTTATATACTCTATAAAAGATGATGTGGGTTTGGAAGGCATCATTTGTAAAGCACAAAACTCTTCAATAAAATCAATCTCATTAAGTATGAAAGATGGGGTATTTAAAAAACTTGTTCACTTCGCAGAAGGATATTCCATCGTAAATTCCGGCAAACAGCTTGCCAAAGGATATAAGCCTGATACAGTATTGCAAAATCAAAATGAATATATAATCATGGAGTGTGATACCGGCACAAGCAGAAAAGGTTATTTAGGTGCAATGTTGAAGGCAAGTAAGTTTTTGACGATGGAGAAGCAGGGAATATTCATTCTTGTGATTAAGGAAAAGCCAAATACCACAGTAAAACAAATTGCAGAACATCTCAGGGAGTATTTGGTATGGATAAAAACCCTAACAAACCTACGATTGATTTACCTGATTGAAACAACGAAATATTGCCCGGATAATGAGCCTGTCAAGATTTTAAGTACAGAATTTTTAAGAGATGCTATTGCAATTGCTGGAGGTGCTTAAAAATATGTACTCACCCCAAACTGAAACCCGGCAAGCTTTGCAGGAGGGTTGCCTAAAATATCTTTCTGCCAGTTGTAACGGTAGTTTAAACGGATTACAGTCTGCGCCGTTGGCCTCCAGCTTATTGCAGGAACAATTGAAAACACATCATCAGAAATATTACTGCCT
>Ga0116143_10000756_pt1 | contig 42671 bp, 55 predicted proteins | sample AD_UKC034_MetaG_FD_89745 | JGI IMG/M metagenome (GOLD analysis project Ga0116143, IMG submission 89745) | Active sludge microbial communities of municipal wastewater-treating anaerobic digesters from USA - AD_UKC034_MetaG | ecosystem: Engineered > Bioreactor > Anaerobic > Digestate | place: USA... | reverse complement strand
TGCTGAATATGGGTGGGAAGCTATGAGGCAGGTTTGTTTTGCTTATTATGATGGGCTTAAGGATGAGCAAGTAGCCAACATTATAGGTGTTGCTGAATTTGGGCGGGAAGCTATGTTACAGGTTCGTTTGGCATATAAAAGCGGGTTAAAAGAAGACAAAATAGCATCCATCATAAGCGTGGCAGAAAAGGGATGGCAGGCTATGGAGCAGGTTAGGAGGAAGTTTGAGGGACAAAATAAAAATGCATAATCGCTTGATTTTTAGTATTTTATATATTATATTTGTATATCATTTTATAGGCTTATGGAGTTATTGAAGGACGGGAGATACGGAGTTTTCGCAAGATTTTCATTTAAAAACAAAGGAATTATGAAACCATTTTTGAAAAATTTCGACACGGCGGATATGGACAAGGACAACAGAATAGTCATCCGTCCAAAAAGCAAGGGTAGCAAAGTAATTGATTTGAGTAGGTCAAATTTTGATTCAGACCAATCAATATTTGGAGCTATCAAAGATGAAATTATTACCGCTTTTTATCATCACGAAGATAAGGGCATATCGGAAGGGACTTATTATGGCAGAAAATACAAGCAAACGGGGGGTTGGCATTTCAAAAACATAGAAGATAGCGGAGAGCCTATTATGCAAAAAACTAAATATGCAGAATTTGGGCTAGAACCTTCGGAGGTGTCGCCTGTGTTGATGAGCTTTGCAAAAACGTATCCATATGGTTTTGATTGCTCTTTTGTAAGCGAGGCTCTTTGTAAGAACTTGAGAACCACTCCTGAAACGTTTCTGCGAGGGGCTATTTGCCCCGACGATATTCGTAGAGACAATAAGTTTTATTTGTGGACTTCCCATGATAAAGCCTTTTCGGATGGGAGGGGGTTTAGTCCGATGTATTTTTATTTAATGCTAGAATCAGCACGTGTACATCCTGATAAAAATAATTTGTTTAAGTTTTTCGCCAAAAAGGTTGAACAAATATTGGGGACGACTGTCTCTATCGAAAAAGATGTTTACGAGTTGGCTCATTATATTGATTATTCATTAACGAATTTTAGAGTAAACCAAAAATCTGAATCATTTGGAGATTGGATTATATTCCATGCCTCAGACGGCACGTATGTTGATGGGTTCTCGTTTAACAAGGCGTATGATTCGTACAGGAAGTTAATTTGTATCATTGCTGAAATATGTGTTCGTAGCTTTATTGTAAATGGCGATAAAGAGCCTTGCGGGATAGTTGTAATAGATGAGCCATTTGCGCACTATCCATTCAACGGCAACTATACGGCTACTGATGATATTATGGAAAGACTTGAGAAAGGATTCCAAGATATTCAATTTATTGGTATAACAGGAAGGCGGTATTAGTGGTATGTATGTCTTAATAGAAGTTGGCGAAAATGGGAAGAGGGATGCGGTATTAGTTTCTAAAACAAAAAAGAAACTAGAAAAATACATAAAAGACAAGGGGTATTACTGGTCAAATAAGGCGAATTGCTATATAGATGATAGAACATCGGGCATTGAAGGCGGTAGTGGGGCTGATTATTTGATTAGCAATGTTGATGTATTAGAATGAAGCCTGCATTTTTTAGACGGGACTAAGAAGGAGTTCTTTAAAAAAGTTCTTTGATAAAAAATACTCGTAGGCTAGGGTTCAAGTCCCTCCTAGCGTTATATGCCAAAATATAGGCTGCTACATGGTGATAGTCGGGTGGTGCAACTCCACAAGATGCGAGTATTTTTTATCAAAAAAGTTCTTTGAATATTTGGTTTTTATGTGATTATTTGTTATATTTGTATTCTTATTCACACATTGTAAAATTCAATAATCATGTCTGTAAATCCTGCACCACCTCCATCATTTGCGTTTTCATTAACACACAAGCTAGTAAAGCTACTTAATGGTAGCGGTAAATTTTCTGTAAGCGGTCAAGAGCAAGGGTTTAGTAATCTATCCACTGCCATTGAAGGAGCACCCTATAATGAGACCGACGGGCTTTTATATCATGTACGCCCATTTTTTGATAATGCACAAGAGGGGGATGTGGTAGTTTTGGGGATTGACGTAAAGAACAACCAAACGCAGGTCTCGGAGGTTTTTATAGAGGCGGAGTGTACTATTAAATACGGGAAATCTATTTTGTGTAAATACACCATTGCGCTAAATGGTGTTTCTGAGACAAATGAGATAGCCTTTACGAACGTTGCATCATTGTTTGAATATTCGGCATTAACTCCTAACGATGGGTTAGTAGGGGTTATCACCCCCTTATGGGATTCTTTAAGCTATGGAGAAAGCATATTGGCAACTATCACCATTGTATAAAAATATAAAAGGTGTTTTGTTTCTGTTTTTTTTGTTGTTATGATGGTTGCAGCGGGGGGAGACTGATGAACTCTCCCCGCCCTTCTCATTCTCTAAAAAAAATAGTTCAAAATATCTTTGTTGCTCGAAAAGCAATTATTAACTTTGTTTTTCATTTAACGCCTGATGGGCATATAGTTCTTATCGTAGTTTATCATAAAATGAGGGGTGAGCTATACGCTCTGCCCCTTTTTTGTTTGTAGTTTTCATAATGGCAGATAAAATACAAAATATACGAATAGTTTATGACGTGGGTGGTCAAGAAACCCAACTATCACTATTAGCCATTACCGAAAAATTTAAAGAACAAGAGAAGTACGCTACAAGAACAGAAGCAGCTACAAAGGTACTGGGGGAAGCCCTTAAAACACAGACGGCAGAGATAAACAGATTAACGGAAAGGTATAAGATTCTACAAGATGTAAAAGACAAAACAAATGACCCAAAAAAGATTTTAGCTATCAATAAAGAACAGGATAGGCTAAATATCCTTATTGGTAAATATAGGGCAGAAGTAGATAAAGCAAATACATCGCTAAAATCAAATTCACAAATTTTAAATGATTTAAAATTAAAAGAACAATCTCTATTAAAATTAAGGGAATCTAACCCGAAAATATACGATAGGGTAACAAAGCAATTAGATATTATACGGGATAAAATGTCTCGTATAAAAGATATTGAAGCAAAGCCTACAAAAACATCCTTTATTCCTAATCTCCCATCACTAGGAGATACCGCTAGTAACCTTCTTTCGGGTGGTGGGCTTACTTCTGCGTTATCAACCCTACCCATCCCGCAGATAGCAGCAGCAGGCGCAGCGGTAGCCGTAGTAGGTAGTGAGTTAAGCGCAGCAAGGGAGGAGGCAAAAGCGTTTGAATCTTCATTAATGGACTTTTCGGCTATCACAGGGGTTGAGGGTGCAGAATTAGATAAGGTGGCAAATATTGCGAAAGGTTTTAATGTTGAATTAAGGAAGTCGAATGGAGAGTTGATTAGCATCACTAATTCGGCTACTTCAACTATTGAGGCTTTGAAATTAGTCGCAGGTCAAAAGCCTGAACTATTAGAAAATACAGATGCGCTCATAGGCATTACAGAGGAGGCGTTGGTTTTGTCTAAGGCATCAGGTGGAGACCTTAGTGAAAGTATATTAGCAGTAACGGGTATTTTAGCTCAATTTGGGGGTGAGGCTTCTGATGCAAAAAGAATAATAAACGAATTGGCTGCGGGGTCTAAAGAGGGGTCAATAGAGATTCTCCCTTTAACAAAGGTTATAGAAAAGGCGGGGGTGTCGTTTTCTGCGTTTGGGTTAAGTGCTTCGGAGGCAATAGCGATAACAGAAATAGCGGGTAAAAAGATAAGGAACGTAGATGTTTTAGGGACTTCTTTGTTAAATACATTTTCTAAACTATCTGCAAAAGAGTTAATAAGTAACGAAGGGCTAGAAGCGTTGGAGAGGGCTGGAGTAAGCACTAAGGTGCTTTTTGATGTATCTAAACCTGCGATAGAAAGGTTAAGGGAATTATCAAAGGTTCAAAATGATGCCAACGCTATTGCTTTAGTATTTGGAGAGCAAGGTAAAGCATCCGCTACTGCGATATTGCAGGAGATAGATGCTTTAGAGGATTTAATACCAAAAGTTCAGGGCACTAGTCAGGCGTATGAGCAGGCTGCTAAAAATGCAGATACTTTAGTTACACAGGAGGAGACGCTTAAAAATGCCATAGAGGCGAACAGAATAGAGATAGGGGAGAAGCTACTTCCCATTTATAAGGCTTGGACTGATGCTAAACTATTTATCATAAAAGCTATTCCCGATTTGATAGGGGGTTTAGCGAGATTATCCCAAACGATTCTTTCGGTAGTAAGCCCCGCACTAGGGGACTTTGTTGGTCGCTTAATTGGATTATCCAAAGTAGGTAAGGCGGTAGGGAAGGGGGATAATGGCGGGGGATTCTTTGAGAATCTCGGCAAAGATATAAACAATAGCTTTGCTCGGTCGGCTAAAGAAGTAGAGACGAATAAGCTACAAAAGACTTTGGATGTTTTATTTACAGAATCATTAAAAGGCGGGAAGACTTCATTAAACAAGTTTTCAGGAGAGTTAAACAAGTTGATAGAGGAGGCGGTGTCTAGTGGGAGGATAAGCGAAGCGGGAGGGAAGAGGTTATCAAATATATTTGGTTCTAGGGTAGCGGATGCCTTATCAAACATATCTGAAACAGGAGAGGTAAAAGAGGCATCAAAAAAGGCGGCTCCTACGATTACTCAAAAGTTAGATGCCAATTTCTCGGAAGCTGTAAGGCAGGATAGGGGCTTCTCTAATTTTATCCGCTTAATGAATGGTTTATTGGTGGAAGGGATTACGGATGGGGTTCTTACGGAAAAGTCAGCGGATAGAATAAGAAAAGATTTTCAATCTAAAATATCTAAGATAATAGGAGGGGGGAAGATTAGTGGGCTAGTAGTTGAGCCTATTAAATTAAGTCCGCATGTTTCATTTGAGCCGAAAGTTGAGGATATAGATGTTTCGGATTTTAGACTATCCGTAGAGGAGAGGTTATCTGAGGCTTTTTCTAGGAAGCAGATAGAGATAAAGAAAGCCCGACTAAGCATATTAACGGGAGCGGATACTTCATCCGTGCAAGATTCGCAGCTAAAGGACTTAGAGGCTTCTTTAGATTTCGCGAGGGAACTATATGAAGCACTTGAAACAGATTTGTCAGTAGGTAGGCAGGAGCGTTTAGCCGCGCAAGAGGCTTTAGTAGATGCCGAAATAGCACTAGAAGAGTATAAACAGTCCAAAATATCAGATATACAGAGTGATGCTAATGATGAGAGGCAGAAAGATTTTGAGGGTTTATTAAACTTTGCACAAAATGGATTATCTGCGCTAACCTCTGTTTTTGAAGGTATAGACGCTGCGCGTATAGCTTCTGCGGAAGGGAATGAAGCTAAGCTATTGCAGATAAGAAAGGCTTCTTTTGAAAGGAATAAAGCGTTAGCAATAGCGGAAGCTACTATACAAGGGGCTTTGGCTGTTACGCAAGTGTTTGCTAACCCTGCCTATCCTGACCCCATCTCTAAAGCCATAGCCATAGGGTTAATAGGTAGTACAACGCTAGCGAATATTATAAAGATTGGAAGTACGCAGTTTGAGCAATTCAATAAGGGGGTTATTGACCTAAAGAAGGGAGGTGGGGTTATAGACGACGTGCCCGCTCTTTTGACTAGGGGGGAATCGGTGATGACTAAGGAGGAGACTGAAAAGTTTAAGCCTACTTTCATGGCTATACGTAAAGGGCAGATAGACCCAAACACATTAAACGCAATTGCGACGGGGGCGGGGGTTGATTCAAAGGGCGAAAGGTACGCTATTGAGACTAATACCGTAGTGGATAATAGAGAAATGATATTTTGGACAAAGGAATTAATCAAAGAGATTGGGAAAAGTGGAATAAATCCAAGAATTTTGGCGAAAGAAATCGTTTTAGCATTAAAGATTTAATTTTATGGGTATTCTGAACGCAGATTGTTGCTTAGATATTGATTTTCGTTTTTGCGATGAAAACAATTGTGAATCATTTTACCTCGACGATGTGGAGGGTATGAATGGTTTATTTGCTGAAAGGCTTACTACCGCCTCCCGTGTAGCTATGGACGACGTGCTACTAGCAGCAAAGAAGACCGCAAGGGAGAGGCTAAAGGGAGACGCAAAATCTTTCTTAAAAACAAGAGGGTTTAATATAGCTTGTAGAGCCAATCATACATGCGAGAGGAGTGCCTATAAAACGATAACGGGCACGGGGGGCACTTATAATGGGTATGTGATAGATGTGGACTTAGGAGAATATCAGTCTATAAAAATATCAGATATTAAACTTCTTAGTACGGCGATAGTACAAACGCCAGTAAAGATATTTGACCTAGATACTGGCTTAGAGCTTTGGAGCAGTGAATTTTTCAACGGTACATATTTAGATAGGGTAAAGGCTAATATAGAAATTACAAGCAGTAGAATATTCATAGCCTATGATTCTACAAATACTAGTGTTTATGATTGCGGGGGTGAGTGCGGGTGTGAACCTATCCCCAACTGCAATTGCAGAGGGGAGATATACCCCGCTACGATAGATATAACGGCAGATAAAATATTGGCTAATGTTAATTTTGTGGGTACTAGCTTTGGATTAGATGTTGAATATTCTATTTGTTGTTCGGTCAATAGGGTTTTGTGCGAGAATGCGAGTGATTTTAAAAAGACTTTTGCTTATTATGTGGCGTATTCTTTGGCATCGCAGGGGAATTTTTCTGAACGATACAATTTTGCAGCGAGGGATAATACGGATTATATGGCTTGGTTAAGTAAGGAAATGACTACTTTTTTAAAAAGAGAGATAGATGCTTTGTATTTTGACGAAAAATGCGTAAATTGCGTTGATTCAAATGTTATAACTCGTACACTTTACATTCCATAACACTTTACACTTCATAAATATGTGCTGCCCTTCAACGCTAAAGGATTATATGAAAGGGAATGGGAATACTCCCCCTCAAGAGCTAAAACTATTTCAGGCTAAAGTAAAGCCTAAAGAAGTAGCAAACACTACGCCTTTATTAACGGAAGAGGAAATAGAGGCTTTAAAGATTTCTTTAACATTCAACAATATAAAAGATGAAGGATAATTTCGTAATTGTTTCAGATTCACTCGAATTTTTCGGGGCGAAAACAGAAAAAGAAGCCAAAGCACTAAGAGCGCAAGTTGGCGGAGCTATTGGGCGTAAGATTGCATTAGGGACTATACCGCACTCCGCCAAACTTTCAGGGGGTAAGTCTGTTGAGTTACTAAAGGGTGCACCAGCGGGGGCTGTTGTTGTCATTAGTAATGGTGAATATTTGGCTTCAAAATCATTTACAGATATTAAACAAGGGATTGCATCGGGTGATATAAAAGTACCAAAGGATTACACGGCATATTCTTTCGGGGAGTTCCTGAAACTAGATGCCATGAAGGCAGGGAAAGACTTGGTAGGGGGCATCACCCCTTCCGTAGATGTTCAGGATTTAGAAACTATCGAACCCGTAAAGAAGAGAGGGAGAAAGCCCCGAGAGGAGGCGACAGAAGACGAACAACCTCAAGAAGTTGAATAATCAGATAATACATAGTCAATAGTGCTTTCATTTTCATTAAATGGTAATAGTGTCCCATCCCCCAAAGGGTGGGATACTTTGCTATTCTCTAGGGAGGTAGGCGAAAACAACCTTATTAAGAAGGGGTTCTCTTTGGATATATCATTTTGCGGGAATGAGTATAAGGAGCTATTTGACAAACATTTTACCGATGTATGCGCAATATCGGAGGTTGGGATATATGACCAGTGCAACGCATTTTCTGTCCCTAAATTATTAACAACCGCAACAATCAAGACTTCTGATATAGAATTTGATTGTAATTTATGCGAGGCGACAGTATCTCTGTCTATAAACAACAACGAAACGATATTACTAGATAATCTATCGGAGAAATATACAATACCCTATGAATATATAGATGCTGATATGTTCGGCTATATTGACGGGTTTGAGTATTATGAAAATAGTAGTACCATCACATGGCTAAAGGCAATGGAGCTTCTATTGTCGCAAATAACCAAGAATACTATCAATCTAGATGTGTCGGGGTCTTTGTTCGCTAATTCTTACAGCGAGCAGGTTATGAGTGTTACGCTACCTAATACAATTGCTTTGCATGATATTCTAACGATTGAATATAAGACAACTTTGGGTGAATGCGTTACGCTAAACGTTGAAATATTCAACCCGTTATTTGTATCAGATTACATAAAGAGGGGATTACTTACCTCTTTTGGGAGGTGGTTTGATACAGAGATAAACGGGGTATCTGATAACATCAATAATGCTTGTCAAGTGATAGGGAGAATCTCTGATATAGAGATACTAGATGGTTGGAACTTCAATATAATAACAGATTTTGAGTTTGAGTATTTCAATATAAAGGATTCGTTAGGGAATCCAATAGGTAGCACGACTATTATACAACCCTTTAATTTAGGGTTAAAAGACCTTTTGCTAAGTAGGGATTTGTTTACGGGGAAGGATGTGTATAATCTTAGGGATATTACCTTTTCCGATTTGTGGAATCCAATAGCAAAACTATTCAATCTATATGGGGAGGTTGTTGGTAATGTATTTAAGATAATGCCATACACGGCACTCTTTAACAATAATGCTACGGCTTTACCGATAACATCCGAAACGCTCACGGTAAAATTAGATGAAACTTTTGTAAAAGAAAATTACAACTTTTACGGAGCTGGAGACAATGAGGGGTATGTAAAATATTCAGAGAATTGGAGCTATAACATTTCTGATATATTCGGCATATCTGAAGCTAATATAGCTGGCATCCCTAGCGTCCCATTTAATGTGGTCTCTTTGCCTATCGTAGTACCTCATACGGTAACGGTGTCAGTTGGTCAGGGTCTTACCAATACTAACCCTACCATAACGGCTATGCGGGGCGGTATAGTGGATATAGACGGTGTTTTGGGGTATAACGATAACGGGGTAATAGGGGTGAATATCTTTGTTAGGTTGTTCATCAATGGGGTATTTACGGGGTCTCAATATGTATTCACGACTACGGGCGTAGGGGTAAATACAGTATTCGCGTATAATTTTGATTCTGTATGTTTGGTGGATGGTGATATTATACGAATAGAGCTATCTACGGATAGCGTTCCATTGTTGTCATTCAACCAATCTGATTGCGAAATATCAATATATTGGGTGTCATCGGGTTTTTGTCTAGCTCCATTAAAAGAAGATTGTGATACATTAGCAAAAAGTGATTATACAGATTGCGGGGGTAATTACTCGGTAGAGCTAGATGGCAAACATTACTTTGGGCTTGGTCAAAGGGTTTCGGCAATCTTGTTGAGGCATTACGAAATATCCGACGGCGAAGTTATTTTCTTCTTAGGTGATGGGGCGGGTAATGCGAGGAAGTTTAGGAGGGTAATGCACTATGAAGGTGGGATTGGATTTCAGCCCTATTGTAATTGCAGTTTTAGTAATATCTACGTACCGTACTATTTTTACAATATACCATTTCAGAGTAGGTATATGCCATTTTACTACAATGGGGCTATTCCTTCAAATATAGAGGTATTCGGCGATAGTGTTACGATAAACGACTATACAGGCGGGTTGCCCGTACCATTCGGCACGTGTTCGCATAATATAGGTGCTAAACATTTCCACAATAAAATATACAGCGTAGCGGGGTGTATGTCCTATGAGAATGCGTTTTTGATAAACGATTTATTTTATAGGATAGTTTCTAGCGGTATTAATTGTTTGGAATTTTCAGGGAATATAATTAATTTTACGTATGATTTTGGCAAAGGATATATAACGGCTAAGGTCATATCTAAAATATAGAAACACTATGGCTTTAAATACTCCAATCCCTGAAAATGTAATAACCCCTGAATCCGTTATTGAAACCATTTGCAGGGCATTTGTACCCTCGCATGAGGATAAGGCACATATAAATAGGAGGGACGCGCTCCTGTCTCACTATATGTACAGCGGGGGCGAGTTTATAGATGAAAACATCCCTAAAAATAATAGGGACGTGGGGGCGAGTGTGAGCGATGTGAAAATAGATGTACCGTACAATAAAAACAACCACTTAGTACGAAACCTTACAAGGAGGAGACCAAACGAACACATAGACTATTTGAAGTATAGACTATTATCGTTCTCTCATGTTTCATTTGCGGAAGCAAGTAGGGTAGTTATGTTTCTTCAAAGGTTGTTTTCCTTTGATGGGGATAGTGATATAATCCTATCGGAGGGGGTGAAAGATATTGATTTGGGGGTAGATGTGAGAGAGTTAAAGAAAATGGTATTAAGTAATGGACTATTTGAAAGCGAGGGGGTATTTGTTCCAAGCTATTCAGATAAGGGGGAATTACTAGATATACTATTTTTCAATTCAGAAGACTACCAACTAACTGATTTATTCCTTATTTGTAGATACGGTAACGACTATCATGTATATTTAGAAAATGTAATTTGGAAAATGCGAAGAGAGGGGGATAAATACATACCATTAGGTGTTTATAACCATGACAAAAATATTATCCCGTACGCAAAGTTTGGGGGCATACAGTCATCTAGTGTGAGAAAGTCCCTAAAAGATAGGGGAACTACTGATAGCGTATTACTCCCCACCTTGCCTGCCTTAGATGCCTATGCCGGTCAGTATAGCGACCTTTCGACGCAGGAAATATCTATAATGTACATACGCCAATGGACATCCGCTGCGGAAGAGTGTAAAGATTGTTCGGGCAAAGGGAAAATTTCAGGAAGCACGTGCAAAAAATGTAATGGTCAGGGGAAAATACCCTTTTTGGGGATGGATGGAGTTATCCGAACAGTCTTAGACAATGAAAACCGTCCAGTTATCCCGCAGGGTTTTATACAGCCCGACACGTCCGTTTTCCAAGTTCTTTTAGAATCACTAGAGAAAAAGCGACGCGCTATTTACTCTAGTGTGGGTCTTGATATTTTGGTAGAGAGGGAAAAGGCGGGCGATACAGCAGAGGGTAGGAGGATAGAAAATGAAAGTTCATATAATATACTATTACAAATAGATATATTGCTTTCTGCTTGCATAGAGGGTATTTTGAACTATTTATATAAAATAGCGATACGGAGTGAAAATGAGGGTGGCGATAGGGTAAAATACGTAACGGTAGCGCGTAAAAATGCCTATGAGATTAAGCCTACGGAAAGTATCTTAGCCGAAATATCCAACATAAACGTAGATATTACCCCCTCCTATGTGTTAAAGGGGCTGTATAAAGAGTACATATATCGCACATACCCTAACCCATCTGATGCACGCCGCGAGTGGTTAAAAATCTATTTAGACCCATTCTTTGGGAGGAGTTCAGATATTGTATCGCTTTACACAGGGGTAGAGTTGGAGATAATGAAGTATATATATACGAATATCAATAAATACATATCTATGCTAAATGAATTATCAGCTAAAGGCATAGTATCGGATGATGATATTTATTTATTCGTGTATGAAGACGCTAAAAAAGCCGTAGAGGCTAATTTATCTACGGCTTTGAATAATGAAAGTTTGAGATAGTTATTTTCATGCTATTGCATTCTCCCTATGGCTCTATGTTTTAGAGGGAACATTGTCATCAACATTTCTTTAAGTTCATTTTGCCACCCCTCTTTTTTGGCAGGCTCTTCTTCACTAGGTTCTTCTTCGGAAATTTCTTCTTGTGTATCGTCGCTAGCTATGGCAAGGGCTTTTTCTGCCTCCTCTTTATTTATGGAAAATAAAAAGCTCAACTTGATATTGTGTTTGCCATTATAGGCTTCTGAGAAGCTAGGGAAATCGCAAATCTCTATCTTTTTTTCTTCTCCCTTAGAAAGACCTAGCTCTAATAGTGTTTTGAATTTGGCAATATCTGCCTGTGTGATTAGTTGCATATTGTTAAATATTATAAATTGTGAAAAATGTGAGTTTGTGTGTATTGTGTTAGTAAAGTAAAACGTTTGGATAGTTATATAGAATTAAATCTAGCCGAAGTAGATAATATCGCTCTGTGTAACTTATCGAGCGTAACCAAAAGAGCTTCTTCCTCTGTTTTGCCGTTTTGTATTTCAGTAGCATACCAACAGTCAATTAGTCCGACAAGAGTTTTATAAATCCCGCTGTTTTTATCAAAAGCAATCATTTCTTTTACTTTGTCAAGCGTAAGCTCATAGGGTTGTTGTTCTTGTTGCATATTGTTAGATATTAAAATTCGTGAAAATGTGAATGCGTGTATATTGTGTCAATATAGTAAAAAAAATCAAGGAAGCCCATCTATTTTGAAGCAGCAACGTATTGTTTCTGCAAACTTTAGGTAATGATTTTTTATACTTTGTATAATAAGAGCGGTCTCTTCTATTACGTCTTTCCCTCGTTTAGTTTTTTCATCATTACGTATAAGGGTAACGAGGGCTTTGCTTAACTCTTCGTTGATGTCTAATAGAAGTTCTTCATTATATTCCCTTTCGTTCTTAAGAATATTCAAAATATGCGGTATAGCGTCTTTGTCTTTTGCAATTATCAAAAGAATCATGCTGCGCTTTTGTTCATCGGGGATTTGAAGGGATAATACTTTTGCTATTTTATTTATGTTCATAGTTTGTTTGGATTGAAAGGCTCTATTGTGAAGTTCAGGGCATCAAAATAGTCTTTATATAAAACACCATGCTTATTTAATAGTTTAGCGGTGTCAAAATAAGCGGGCGTATTTTCTTTATCATAACGATAAAATTTATCAAAAATTATCGTAAAAACAAAGTTAAAGTTTTTATCGCACACATGTACTGTATTGTGAATTTCCATAGCCTCCTCGTGCCCATTCATCCCCTTGTTGTATATATTGATAAAGGGTTTTAACCCGCCGAAGTCAATAAATAGCTCTCCTGTGTTAAAAGACTTTTCGTCCGCCACCTGTACTGTCAAGTTTTTGTGGTGGCAAATCATTAGTAGCGCAACGTAGAGCTTGCATAGTGTCAATGGATACGGGTATGAACATCTGTCGAATTTGAGTGGCTCGCCATCCACCCAGCTAACAGCATAATTATCACTTACACCTACAAGAGCATCTATTTTATTTATGAAGTCTTCCAAAATACCACTATCTACCATGTCTTTAATGACATCGGCAAATGATTTGCCGTCTAAAAACTCTTTTTCATTAAATAGACTTTCTTTCTTCATTAGGGCATTTTCGGCATCTGATGCCCGTTGTTTTACTCTTTCTTTTTCTGCCTCTCCTTGTTCTACGTGCTTTACAAAAGCCTCGTATTCATTGTCTGTTATGGTAGAATTTTCGAGCGTATGTTTCCACCGTTTACCCTTGTCTTGGTGGTTTATGTATAGTAATGGCTCTTCTTCGGAAGAAGTTTTCAGATAATACTCATTCCCGTTAGGCATTACTCCTGAGATAAATGTGCTCGTGGTTCTCGTTTTCCCTGAATTCGAGATTGACACGTATTTCTCTCTTATTAAAGAGGAGCGGTTAATCTGCGCTTTAATGCTTTGGTCGTTTGTTGATGGTGTTGCCATGATGGTTTGCTGTTGTTAAAAATTATAGAACAAAGTTACGAATAAAATAAATACAAGTCAAGTAAAATGATAAAAAGTTATCCACATAGTTGAACTAATAGAATCGCGGGAGGAGGGGGAATCTAACCAACTCCCCCCGTTCCCATCATTCGGAGCAACTTTTGGATGGTTGCCCCTCAACACCGCCCATTATATTGGTTATCCTTGCGTATTAATGCTATTTAACATTTCTTTCATTTCATTTATGTACTCCTTTTTGTCCCAACTCTCTATTTCGCAAACCGTCAAATCAAACATTATTTCTTTAAGTATTTGTTCTTTGAATTTTAGCCGCGCCAAATCATTGACGGGTCTTGATGGGAAAGATTCAACAATAGTTTCATGTGCTATTTCGGCGGTGTTAGCAACTGGGATATTTGCTACCGAATTTTCGGGCTTGTTCACAGGGGGGGTTCTTTTCACCCTTAGCAAAGCCCTTTTACCCCCATTTAGAACACTTTTACCATCTGTGATAAAAACGGTACATGGCAATGGAGAGCCTGTTTTGTCAATTCTCCAACCTTCTGGCAACTCATCTAAAATTTCCCAATCAAGGAATTTTGGATAAATAGCGACAGCGTCTGTTTTTGACATAGCTATCTCAGCCTCTACGCCTCGCGTTAATTTTAAAATAGTCATCCGAGCCGCGTGCATGGCTTGCCATCCGTTTTTTGATGCACTAATAACATCTGCTATTTGTTCCTCTGTAAACCCATTTTCGCAAGCTAAACGAAGCTCGTGTATTTCCCAAATAGATACCATTATCCCTTCAATAATTTCAATTTTGTTAGGGAATCTTTGCTTTAGCTGTTCAATTAGCTCTTCGTTCGTCATGTTTGTTGTTGTTAAAAGATGATGATACAAATTTACGGCACATTTTTGTAAAAGTCAAGTAAAACAATAAAAAGTTATCCACATAGCGCACGAACGCAAATACGCGCATAACTTTTACAAATATTGGATAATTCCGCTTATGATGCCTATATTTGTAGCATCAACTAATAATATTTAGGATATGAGCCAATTTGTAGATACTTGTGCTTGTCAAGATGTGGGGATGCCCTCATTCATCGCCAAAAAATGCGCAACATCAGATTTTTATAAGGGCATTTTTGTTACAAGGTGCGGTAAAACAATGCCATGCCTAACGGATACAGCAGCTATTGAGCAATCCATAGCGGACGGGGATTCTAAATACTTGCCATTTATGAATATTTTAACAGCCACAAGTACCGCCAATGTCGTTGATAATCTTTACGACAGATGTAACGGCGGGAAGAAAAAGAATTGGTCAGATTTTGAACTAACCTTTGAGGCTGCGATGAACCCCTCTGATAGGGTTAATCAGGCATTTTGGGAGTGGATGGGAACTTATGGCAATAGTGCTACGATAGCGGCGGTTACGTGTGCGGGTAATGCTAGAATATTAGAAAATGCAAGTATCGTACTTGGTAATAATTATAATGCTGATGAGGGCACTCACGCTATCACCGGCACTATTTCAAAAAGAATATATAGCGGACAAGGTGAATTTACGTTTGTTGATGTAAGCCCATTTTTCGCATAGGATTTCGGTTGTTAAAATGGTAAAAGGGGGAGTAGTTACTATTCCCCCCTTTTTGTTTGTAGCTAATGGTTATTTTATTTTAAAGTAATTGTTGTACGCTTCCTCTGAATGGAACTTCCACCCTGTAAAATATTCAGGTAGGTTATAGCTCTTGTTTGAGCTGTCAAACCACCCGTATTTACCTTCCATTTCTCTTTTAATTAAAAAAAAGAAAGAAGGGCGAGAGCTAAGGCGAACGACCCTCTCAGCGTTTGCCTCTAAAAACTCTAGCCTTCTTTCTTCTAGGCTTTTCTTTTCTTCTTCTTCTTGTTTTTTTGTTGCTACCGATAGTTCTACTCTATTGTGGTATCTTTCAAAATTTGTCGCAATATCTGTTATTTCTTGCGCATTCAGGAAATATGTTTTCTTCATGCCTCCCCCGTAAGCCTTTGGGAGCTTGCCCGCGTGATGCCACTCCATGTTTGGCACTGCATAGGTAAAGATAGCCTTTAGCGTATCACTGTCTAAGCCTGTGGCTTTTTTAAACATGGCAGTAGCTTCTCCTAAAGTAACTTTCCCCTCATCATTTTTTGCGTCCTCATGTCTTACGGACGCGAATTTGCCAAAAGATAAGCCCCCGCCTATCTCGTAGTTGTTCTCATTATAATTGATAGCTGAAAATTTCTCGGCTATTTTTGCAAGTTTTTGTGATGTTGTTGATGTGTTCATGGTGTTTTGTTGTTAAAAGATGATGTACAAATTTACGCAGAGAATAAATACAAGTCAAGTAAAATGCAAAAAAGTTATCCACATTTTATTTTGTTTCCCCTTTCATAAGTCAAACGAGCTTGCTCCATCGCCTGCCATCCATTTTCTGCGACGCTTATAATAGTAGCTACTTGGGCATCTGTTAGACCATTTTGATATGACAGGCGAACCTGTAACATAGCTTCCCGCCCAAATTCTGCAACATTTATAATGTTGGCTATTTGCCATTTTTTAAACCCATCTTCATAGGCAAAATGAATTTGTTCTATTTTATCGTGTCCTCAAATATCTTCTCGATAAGTTCTGACTTGTCGGGGAAATCCGCCTCTACTCTTTGTCTTAGTTTTTTACGTGTCATTTTGTTTGTTATATTTTTAATTTTAAAATTTATGTATAAAGGTAATAAAGAGGGTGGTTACTTGGCATCATTTAATCTGTTTTTGTAGGCAAATCTAATTTGCCTTATAACCTCCCATCTTTTATTTGTTATACTTATGTTAGTTATTGGTCAAGTGAAGTATATCGAAGCAACTTTTTACTCTCTAAGACTAACGGAGCATATTCTCCATAATCTTCAGTGGGGAACAATGATTTTAAAAAGTGTTCGTGTTCATCACCGTATTTATGGTACATATCCGAATTAGTATCATCTGAATATTTAATATTTGCTAATCTATCACACAATTTGACAAATTTTGCAAAAGGGGTATTCCTAATACCTTCATAATATTTATCATTTGCTCTCTCTGCCCTATTCCTCCCTTTTTCATTAGTAACAGCATAAACTAAATTAGCAACGTTTAAGTTTGAAATTTTGACTATGTCGTTGTATGTTAGCCTACAATCTTCAATCGTATCGTGAAGCCAACAAGCATCTAATACATCTTTTTGCATTTGAATTGGCAAACAATCAAGGAATTTTGTAGCATACATAGCCACCATTGAAAGATGTAAACTATAAGGATGATGGTCATAATGATGGTTTACTTTGTTGTGTGCATCTATTGCAAATGCAATTATTCTACTATTCATTTTAAACTAATTTAAACAAGTCGAAAAATGACTGAATGGTAAAGAGGGTTGTTTATAGCAAATTCTTTTATGTACATATTACAATCATGCACATAGCGTGTGCGCATATAAACAATTCTCTTTGCCTTCTTATTTTTTACTATAATTGGCTTGTGTTTAATATCGCTTTTTAGACAATTTATTTTTAATTGTTTAAGTACCTTTTTGTTTGTTATAGTACAGATCTCATTCACTATTTCTTTTGATTTTCGCATTTTTTCTAAAATCTTCTTAGACCTGCCTTGCTTTCATGGTTTAATGTTATGTAGTAATTTTTGATTTTTACCATGTTTTCTAGCGATTCTTTTGCTTCTATCATTTCAGAGACTTGAGCTTTAGACATCCCATTGTAACAGGCGAAGCGTATTTCATACATCTTTTCTGCGGAATCAGAAACCAAAAGGATGTCATCTATTTGCTCATCATTTAGCCCATCAGAATAAGCCAAACTAACTTGATCCATAGCTCCACATCCCCTGTCCGCTATGCTTATAATAACGCCTATTTGCTCCTCTTTTAGCCCTCTTTCATACGCCAAACGAACCTCCTGCATAGCCTCCCACCCATATTTAGCCACACTAATAATGCGGGCAACTTGCTCGTCATTTAGCCCATCATAATAAGCCAAAACGACCCCCCTCACAACTCCTCCCCCATAACAGGCGACATCTAAAACAGTAGATAGTTGGGTGTCGTTTAATTCGTAAAAATAAGACAAAAGACCCCCGTGCATTCTATAAGGGTCATTCTTTATTCCCTCAATAAGCTCTATCTTATCTGGGTAACGGGTTTTTAGCTGCTCAATTATCTCTTCGTTTGTCATGTTTGTTGTTGTTAAAATGATGGTACAAAGTTACGGTGCATTTTTGTAAAAGTCAAGCAAATACGCAAAAAGTTATCCACATAGCGATATTAAGCCATAAATAGGAGGGGTTAGCTATTAAAGAGTTTTGGCGTGTTAAGTGCGGATTGTATCCTCATTTCGGCAGATTTAAAATATCCAATTTCTTTCTCTATCCCAATAAATCGCCTATTTGTGTTTACGCAGGCAACGCCTGTACTACCGCTGCCCATAGTTAAATCTACAACTAAATCGTTTTCATTGCTGAAAGTCTTTATTAAATCTTCCAGTAATAATACAGGTTTTTGCGTTGGATGGTATCCGTTGTAATCCTTTTTGTATTTCAATATATTGCTTTTGTATTTGTTACCCTCCCAAAGGTTGAAAACTGAAATATCTTTTTGGAAACATTTCTGATGTATTTGTTTCAATTCAATATAATCTTTTTGGAAATATCCAGTTTGTTCTCTTAAAGTTAAATAATGTTTTTCGGGTATAAGTTGCGGTTGTTTTGAACTGCACCAATGGTAAGCCGCCCCACCGTGTCCTTGTGTATTTAATCCACAAACTCCACACATTTGGTCAAGTGTTAATCCAGCTTTTTTTCTTTCTTCATTTAAGTATTCCCTATAAGTATTATCTTCTCCAAAATCACCGTGATTCCCTTTGCTAAAAATAAGTATATCTTCATAGTAATTAACAGGAGCTTTTGACGAAATTAAAGGGTTTGCAAAATTATCTTTCTCCCAAATCATTGTATATGAATATGGCAAATTTGGCAAAGCATTATTCATTAGTTCGTTACTAAAAGGTTGTTGAGCAAACAAAACCATTTTCCCATTTCTCCTTAATATCCTATTTGCTAATTGCATTATTTTTTTTGTGTCAATTACTATATCCCATTGAACACCACCACAATAATCGTAAAACTTTGCATTCTTTACTGTTCCATAAGGCAAATCAGTAAGTATTAAATCAACACTCCCAGTTTCTATTTTATCGCTTTCAATCAGGCAATCCCCCCAAAATAATTTTATCCTACCCTCTCTCTTCATCTTTATTTACTAGGCTTGTTAAATATTTTGAAACATTCCCATTATGATTCTTTTGGGACAACCTCTTGCATCTCTCCCAAAAGTCATCGGGGAGCATCATTTTTTGGAAATCTTTGGAAGCGTATAATTCCAGTAACTCCCCTCGCCCCGAAAGCCCGCGCTTATTGACCATTTTGTCAATAATTGGCAACGATGAAGGATTGATATTTATTGAAGTATGTGTTTTACTCATGTCTAGCGCAACAATTGTTTATTATGCGCTAAGTTAATAAATATTTCATTACAAACAACATAATATGCGTAAAATTGTAGATTATTACTTTAAAACCATGATTGACGTAAACGAACTGTTAAAATCGCTGGGCATCTCCAAAGAGGTGAAAGAAGGAGATACTGTTTCGGCATCCGACCTAGCAAAAGAAATTAAAGCGGAGGTAACAAAGGGGCTTGTACCCAAAGATACCGCATCCTCTCTTCCCGAAGTTGTTAAAGAAGTAACCGAAAAGGCATACGCTGCCATAAATGAGAGACTATCTAATATTTCAGAAGGGTTAACTGTTGAAACTTTGGAAGATTTCGGGGCGACGCATAAACAACTCATTGAAAAAACTGGTGATTCTGAGAAAATCTTAGCTGACTATAAGGCGAACTTAGAGAAGAGGTACGAGAAAATTCTTAAGGAGAAAGAGCTAAAAATATCTGAATTGGATGGTGAAATTTCTAAAAATATAAACCAGAAAAAGCAATCCCGTGTATTTACATTCGCAACATCGCAAGGTGTAAAAGACCCAAGCAAATTTATATCTCAAAGAGTTGTTTCTGAAATTGACGATGAATATCATGTGCAAGTTGATGCAACCGACGACACCCCACTATTATTCAACAAAAAAGACCCATCGCTACGGGCTTTGTCAGAAGACGGCAACCCCATTATTTTTGACGACGTAGTAAAAGCAAAGCTATCAGGCTATATACCCGAAGCCCCGACCAAACAAGACTATGCGAAAGTAGCGGAAGCTATTGATAGAAAGGGAATCCAAGCTACCGCAGCCACTTCTCACATAAACGTCCAAGATTTATTAAAATAACCTTTCACACTTTAAAATATGGCTATTTCAGTTTGTAATTTTTCAACCAATATGCAAGGGCTTATGCTAAAGGCTCTTGTAGAAAAAGGTCATGGCATTTTCACCCCCAACGAAGACTTAGTATTTTTCGGGTTGCGCGGGCTTTTGCGTATTCCTGAATTTAAAAAGCGTTTCTTTTTGGAACTTACAGAGTACCAAAAATCAAATCTAAAAAACTCTATCACCTATCGAGCTATTGTACCAAACTGCGACCCAGACACTACCTGCACAGATACTTTCTTTTGTTCAGAGCCTACTCCTAACGCTTATCAGGACGTAGAGGCTACGTATAGCGAGGTGTGCGCGCAGGGACAATGGGCGGATGTTAATGACGGTATTTGGGCTACTTTTTGTCATCCATATTACAATGCCGAAGATATTGTAAGATTCTTGCAAACTGGCGATTTTTCAAGAATCCCCGATTCTATTGCGGAACATGCCGTAGCTATTGTCGCTGTTTTCCGTAAAATGGCGATGGATTTAGATGCTGGTCTCATAAACCTTGTCATGTCCAACTGGGGAAGTGTATTTGACCCTATTGCGGGCACTTGGTCTGCACCCGCTACTCCCGCTATCGTTACCCCTGTATTTGATGCAAATGGGTTGCCAAACCTTACAAACATTATCAATGTTGTAAATATCGTTAATGCAACTAAGGTATCAGACAACGCTATCATTGTAGCGCACCCTATGGGGAATTTGGCAACGTGGATGAAGGCAAATAAGGTTCTTTCTACCAACTCTTTGGGCGTTGATGTTTCCTTGAGTGATTCGGATATTTTCACAAGAACAGGGCAAGGCAATTTATTTGGCGGTAATCCTGTCTATCTATCTCAATCTTTTTATAATGTTGCTGCTTCATACATTGCAGACCCTGAACTAATTAATTACATTTTTGTAATAGACCCAACTTTCATGTCTATTTTTGATTTGCATAATCACGTGGTAGATAAAAATTGGTATCAACAAGATGGGGAAAACATGATTCAGAGTAGCCAAAGAATCCTACCTTTTAACTTTGATGCTTCTACAAAATATCAGGTTTTGTATAATCAACCAAGCCGAGTTACTGGAGACTGTACCGCGAAATACTTCAAGGCTTTATATCAGGCTAAATATGGCTTTGCCATGCTGCCTACCGAGTACCGTTGTGGGCACGAAGGTAACGGTATCGCTGCCATTAAATTAGGTCAATGCCCTCCAGTTACTTGCTAAAGTAAAATAATAAAAATTACTATGGCATTTATAGAGAAAATTTGCGTAGAAATACTCTCCTTCACTCCTGTCAATCCTGCTAGTGGAACACCTACCGCATTTATTGCGGAGGTGTCTCCGTCTAGTACGGGCGGGTTGGTGTCGGTAGAGGTTGATTTTGGAGACGGTAGCGGGTGGATACCTGCTACATACGTAAGCGGAACACAGTGGACTGTTAACCATACCTATGCAGTACCTACTCCTATCGTTACGGTAACTATTAGGACTTTGGATACTTACGGTAATTACGAATATTTTACTAGAGATATAATTGTAACGTAGTAATGCCGCAGTTTAGTAATATACTCCAATGCGAGGGATGCCCTATTGAGGTAACGATAGTCCCTAATCCTAATGCTCCCTTAGAAAAAGGAGGCGGATATACGTCTGTTGATGGGATTAAAACGCCCTTAGCCGCGACTATCCCCCCATTGGTAAGGTCTATTACAGTAACCAAACAATCAGGCGCACCCGTAGATATTTCAATAGGCAGCAGCGTTATTTGTACTATGTACGCGAACGGTAGTAGGACTTTCGGGCAGGGGAATGAAGACAATTTCGATACTTCAACATTTGATGTTAATCAGGTTGGGGTAGGTGTTCACGACGTTATTTGGGATTTTGTATGAGTGCATCTACGACTATATCCCCTGCGGGTTCTGGAACTTTGCCAACGCCAAAGGTTAGGCTCGGTAATAATCAATATTTTGAGGTTATTGACTTGTACGATATTGTATTGGATTCAGTGATAGGTGCAGTAAAATTATTTAGACCCGTTGAGGTTGTCGCTTATGATGTTACACAGGAGCAAATAGATAGGGGTTTATACCTTGAAATGTTAGCATATAAAGCGGGGAAATCTAAGGCGAGTATAGAAAACAACGATTCATCGTATAAAGTCCCATCTCAAACCATAGGAGGCATTAACGCCTTTGATGGGAACGACGTTAGGGGAGGAGTTAATTATAACCACAATGCCCCAAGAGTGCCCATATCCGTTGATAGGATAAATCAAATCAACGTTAGCGCAAGAAATGAGGTTTTGCCTGCTTGGAAAATGCTTAATAACAGATTTACAGAAGCTGCAATTAGATACAGGGATACATCGGGAAACTACCAAGCGGTTCAATGTGTTACCCCGTGCTCAAGAAGGGGTAGGCATAAATATTTCGGTAAGAGTTTTATGTACTCTTCTGAATATTCTCCTTACTATGTTTGTTTTAGGTTCGTTATGAATAATGAGGACGGTGGAAAAGAGTATAGTGCGCTATCTAGGGTTGTTAAAATATGCCATGATACGCACCCTTTCGTAGTTGATGGGGCTGCAAGTAATTTGATAGGACTACAATGCGGGGATATAAATAGTTCTTTTGACAAGGGTTTGTTACGTTGTTATTTTGAAACAAGACTACCGTAATACGATGGGGTATCTAAGCCCGTAGGCTCTCCCCTTGCGGAGCGTCTAAGCCCGTAGATTCTCCTTTGTGGAGCATCTAAGACCGTAGATTCCCCATCGTATTATCGGTATTAAAATATTTACTTATGGCACATTCAACACAATCAAATTATCCTGATAGCGGTGGCTCGGCATGTCCTGCCCCAATGACTAGGGCTGCGCTTCTCTCGTTGCGCGCCTCTTCTTCATTATCAAAAGATTGTAATTATGTAATAACAGACTTTGTACAAAATAGGTTAGTTGCGGGTACCACTATTACACTCCATGCTGTTTCATCTAATGAATTATCTGAATCGGTACATGTAAATACAACCTATGATAATGAGGCTTGGAGGGGATTATATAATATTGACACTAATATATTATTTGAACTTTCTGATAATCAAGGCAATACCGTATCTGATTCACTTGGGACAAATGTAGGAGCTTTCGATTGGGGCAATATAAATTACAGAGATTGCAAGATAGGGCGGTGTACCTTTTCTGTATCTTATGGTGCGACAAATTCTGTACAAAACATAAAAATAGACGGGCTTTCTACGTTAAATTTAACCAACTATTTGCAGGGTAGCCTATTAAACATTACGATAGATGGGCAATCATCATTAAATCTTAGCGGGGCTAGGATTAGCATATCAAACGCTAAAATATCTAATCAGTCGGCTGTTACGTTTACGAATTATACGGCGAATAATTCCATATCAAGGCTAAATATTTCATCTTCTCAAATAAATTGTTCGGGTAGTGCTGCTGCATTTGCGCCAAATACGTTGATGATGCAAAATAATGGCTTAATATCTCACCAAAACATTGCCGTTGGGAACTTTTCATCTACTGATTTAGAGGTTTCAAATAATGCTCAAATAGTCCATTCTGCTGCCTCTACTATTACTTTAAATAGGTTTGTAGCCTCTAATTCTTCAACCGTACAATTATTTGGTCTAGGGAGTTTTGTCGCAAGTAATACGACCATAAGAAATGGTTCAACAATAAATATGCAGTCATTGAGCAACTCGACTACTAGCATCTCTAATAGCAATATAGTGAATGGCAGTTCATTCCTTGTTACCGCTGCCTCTACGGGGGGGTCTGCTACTATGACGACAAGTACCCTAATGGATGGAGGAAGGTATCAAAAATCAAATATTGGTACTTTGTCTGTTTCGTCTTCTACAATATCAAATGTAGGGTTAGTTATACTTTCAGGAACTTCAAACTTGGCGATAACAAGGTCTTTTGTTTCAAGTTTATCAACTGTTCGGAATATTGCTAATGGTGCAGGGATAAATAATAGCATTTTTGATTATGTAATTTCTGCGAGGGCTTCGTTTACTGTAAGCGGGACAATAACAGGAAACAATACTTTTAATACGGGCAATATTTCGGGCATATCGGGGCAAATATCTATTGCTAACTCATCGTTGATTACGATGAACAATATATCAGTAAATGATGGGAGGATTACTATTAGCAACCAAAATACACCTATGACAAATATAAATTATCTAAATGCGAGTGTATTGGGTTTTATAAACATTACAGGTAATACTGTAAATAAGGCTATTTCCAATGTAACGTGTATGGGAGGTACGGCAAATATACAAAACTGTACATCTGTTGGCAATATTTCAGATATAAACGTACTTGGTTCTGGAGTTTATACTATAACGGGGACTGCTACAACTTCCACTTCTATAACGTGCCTAAATGGCGGTCGTTTTACCCAAAATGGGGGTTCGTCTTCCTATGTGAGGAAATCAATGCTAAGCACTTTGACAAGCGGTAATTTTAACCACTCTCGAATAATCCATGAGACACAAACATCCAAAACTCTTACGACTAATAATACCAATAGAGCGGACTATATGGGTCTTGTTTCACAATTAACTTAATAAACCATGAGCGATATTTTAAAAGATGTTTTAGATTCAGAAATCAATAAAATCAGAAATGACTACTCATGTAAGATTGAATTCCTGAATAATGCAATACAGAATGAACAAGAGAAGTTTTCAAAGGAATTAGAGCGAATAACAAAAGATAGAGATACTGCAATAGATGCCCTTTTAGAAGAGGTAATGGCAGGGGCTTCGGTATTGAAGGAATTAGAAACGGCAGCTTTTGATAAATATCTAAATGCAATTAACCAAGCTAAATAATATTAAGTGCTTAAAAGAGCATCTTTGCAAACACTTTGGTATTTTCCAATTGGGTTACTACTCAAATGGGGGTATTTATCATATTGATACTGGGGAATTGATTCAAATAGACGATTCTAATAGCGATACAATTATTGTAATAAAATGGTCTTCTACATTCGTAAATAAATACGACAAGTGTAATATTGATTATGATTTTTCTATATCAATACTAGAGCTTGGCGATAATTGCGGATGTGGAGTATCTAACATCTACCATATAATAGCCAAAGACAGGAGCGTAAAAACCAATTACGATTCTATGGCTATTATAACCAAATACTTCAAGAAGAAAAAAGATGAAGATAAGTTGATTTCTCTAAAGAATGTTCGTATATTTGAACACGAAATGACAATTTCAGTTTGTTGTAATACCACTTGTTAATACTATTCATTATGGCATATATAGAATCCTCCTGCCCCACAAACCCTTTAGCCCTCCCTTTTGCTGCGTTATCCATTACGCATACTGTTTATAATGATGAAAATTGTTTTAAGATTGTAAACAATTCTTTTAGTAATTCTACACCAAATACATTATTTACAGAGATAGTACTGAATATTTCAGATACAGAAACATTTGCAATAAACGACACTACGGCATTACCCGCGAATGTAACGTTGGCAAATGGTGATATTCTAACTATTGACGGAGATATTTCAGAAATTACGGTATGTGGATATTCGTCAGGTCATGCCTTCCTTTCTGGGTCCATAAGGGTTACGGATGTTAATAATAATTATGCTACGGCTTTAGATTCTGCTGTTTATTCATTCGATGAATATGCACCAACAATGTCCTTTTCTACTCCCTCATGTGATGGCGCGGGGTCATTCTCTACTACACTATCTATTGAGGTTCTTAATGTAACGGAAGGCGTAACGGTAGGGGCATTAGGGAATGGACAGGTAGAAATATCTTTATCTGCGGGTGCTATTGCGGGGTCTGCTACGTTTAACGTTGGCGACGCAATAACCTCCCCTGTATCTACGACGGGGGCTTGGGCTGCCTTTGCGCCTTACTTGACGGCTTCCAGTAATATATCAAACGGGGTGGTAATCACATTAGATAAATTGAGTTTCGCAGTCGCAAATAGTTTAGATTTGCTGAATGCAATACCATACAATATTTCTGGGGATGTAACGGCTTATGCTACTACGGTAACGTCAAATACGGAATCGTTCAAGGTCGTTTTGGGGGCAAATGCTTACGCCTGTGTTTCTTCTAATACTACTACACCTCCAAATATGCTAGCCGTAAATATTTATGATGTTGCAGTACCAAATTTGGCTACTGCTGCAAATTGGAATTATTTGGCGCATCAGGGCACTGTTTATTTGGATATGGATGGATTTACTGCGGGGCTTCAAAGCGGAGACCCTGCTACCAATCCCGTAGCGGTAACATATGCAAATGATGAAAAATTTTATAGAGCTATTACCGTAAATACTACTGCACCAAATCCTACGGTCGTTTTCAATTCTCGATATTCCGCAAATTCCGCGACGGGGACTAATGACCGTTTTACTTATACCCTTGACAATGGGAATGTGAGCGGTTCAGGGAAATTTGTTTCGGTAGATTGCGATACGGATATTCTTCATGTACCGTACTTCCTTACAAAAGATGCACATTTTGCGGGTCAAACGGAAATTGTTGTAGAAAGGAAGTTGCTTTCAGGTTATGCGGGTGTTTCTATTTCAGGCTCTGAATATGAGGCTTCTACGCTCAATCCATTAGTTGTAGATTACCCATCCACTACCGTAGTAGATACAGACCCAATAAAAGACCTGTACGACTACGCTAGCTCCGTGCCTGTTGCACCTTTGGATAATTATATCTTAAAAACAATTGTTGAGAGTACTGGTTCTTTGGGGGATATGAGAGTAACGGACGCTATGCAAATTTCAGTATTTAAAGCATATTAGTTTCTATGCCTATGGAGGGGAATACATCGTATATTTCAGATATTGTAAAAAAGGCTCCCGTTTCTGTTGTCGTTGTAGTTATTATATTTGTATGTGCGCTATATGGTGTCCAATACATGAATAATTCACAAAGGGAAACATACGAGGCTACGATGAAATTTTCTAGGGATATGTACAAAGAGATATACGCCAATCAGTGCCGAATAACGGAAAAGATAGACAAGCTAATAGAGGCGGTAGAACGTAACAAAAAATGTCCATAAAATGTGGCAAACTTTGAAGACGCATACAGATTCTTAAATGGACTAAGGAATAAGCTCGACAAAATGGCTTATCTCCTTGCCCCTTTTGCCCGTGTTTTAATGGATAAAAGGATATTCGACGAAGGCAGAGGCAGTAACGGGGAGAAGATGCCCCCGTATTCCACCAAAGAAGCTCGTTTCCCTCGTGAAAAGTTCGCCCGCAAAAGTGCTTTTGACAGGCTAGCCGACGAAGGGGATAGGACTATTGTTTTAGAGCGTGGATATGAAGAGTTCCGTAAAATACAAGGGAGAAGGGTTGATATTCGCAATGTTAGATTTACTGGCGATATGCAAAAATCATTTGTTGCACTTGTTTCAGATGATGGATTAAAGACAGAGCTAGGATTTACAAGCGAAAAAGAGGCTTTAAAGGCTGCGGGTAACGAAAAGAGCGCGAAAATGATTATATTTGACCTTTCAGAGGATGAATTAGATAAGTGTTTAGAATTTGTAAATGAGGAGGTGTCTAAATGATTGAATTTTTGCCAACAAACCCCATATTTTTTACCCCTTTAGAGGGGGAAGTCTCCATGATTGCATATGATTCCTGCGATTACGACCTGCTCAGTTCATATAAACAAATATTTGAGGTTAAAACACCTATCATATTCCAATTTTGCAGCGATATACAGGATTCGTTTACTATCCTAATTAATGATGCTGCGGTAAATGGGGCTTACATATCCTTTTTGGGGACTGATAATGAGGGGAAGTACTACTATAAAGGGTATTATAACAACAAAGATGCGGGCATTTATCATATCAAAGTAGTAAATAGTTCGGGGGGATATGTAAAGTCCACTATATGTACAACAGCAAATAGGAGTAATTTAAAGAGGGTTGATTATGATGGATGCGTATTCAGTAAGCACCCATCGCTAGGGGCGCAATCAATCACTATACCTATGGTTATAAGCGCGTCATCACAACCCTCCGTACCCTACTCTAGTAGTTATATTACACCAAATGGCAGGTTAATAAGTTGCAATAAGTTATCTATGAAAAGGGTAGATTTTATTTGTGATAAAGCCCCTTTTTATATATCTGAACTATTCCTAAATGCTATTAATCATCAGACGGTTACTATTGACGGTTTGGAGTTCTATTTGGATGGTGAGCCAAGACTAGTCCCATCCTTTGACGGTAGCGGTTTTTCTTCCTTGCAAGGCTCATTCATTTTAGTTCAGAATAGCGTATCATTCTCTCCTTGTTGCTAGTCTATGAGGGCTATCTATGATTTACTTGGGTACAGCAAAGAGACTAAACCTACGATGGTTTTCGACAGGGTTTATTCGTTCTTGTATAATTTTAAAAATGGTTTATCAAATAAAAATATACTAATAGCACAGGGGGGTACATGGTCTAGTAAGACGGTATCCATTTGTGAGAATCTGTTTCTATATGCGTTAATGAACCCTAGAAAATACATACTTATTACATCGGGGGACGTAACACAAATAGAAACAGATGCAAAAATAGCCCTAGACAATATTATAATGAAGTCCCCATTTTCTTCATTGGTTAGATATACTAGCAACCCAAAGAAGTATATTTTTAAAAACGGTACAGAAATACGACTAAATGCGTTCAGAAATTTAAACGATGCAGAGGGTTCAAAATATGATGTTGTTTATTGCTCGGAAGTGAAGAGAATGAAATACCCTATTTTTAGGGCACTATCATTTAGGTTTCGAGATGTGATGATGATGGATTATAACCCAACATCCCGTTTTTATGTACATGATTTAATAGATGACCCAAAAACGGATTTCTTTATATCGAACTATAAACACAATCAATATGCAAACAAAACATTAATTTATGACCAAATACTTTCAAAGAAAGAAATAGCTCCAAACTTTTACAAGGCTTACGGGCTTGGTCTAACGGGTAGCGTGGAAGGCGTTATCTATAAGAATGTGTTTGAAGTTGATACATTCCCCGACTTTCTCCCTGAAGCCGTCTATGGCATAGACTACGGATATAATGACCCTTTCGTCCTATTGAAAATCCATATATTAGAAGAAGAGAGGAAGGCTTATATTGAAGAGTTGGCATACATAGCAAAGGCGGAACTCAATGATTTATACCAAATATTTGAAGGGATAGATTATTTGAATCCATTCACCTCTATTATAGGAGACAACGGGGCGCGTGCTATCTATAACGATATTTCATCAAAGTTTGATATAAACGTTCGCTCCGTAGGAGAAAAGAACGTAAGTAAAGATTTATTGTACCTTTCAGATTTTACGATATATGTAAAGAAAGGCAGTAAAGGTACGTTTATTGATTTTAGGGATTATAAAGTAAAGGACGGTATAAATAACCCAAACGGGTTGATAGTGCCCGACCATACAAATTCTCACGCCCCTGATGCTTTCCGTTATGGAGTAAAATACTCCGTAGGGAATCGCAAAATGATACTGCATTAATTATGCTTTATCGCCGTATTTTTCGACAGCTCTTTCTATTACGGATTTTGGAACTTGTTGAATCGGTACGGCAATAAGGATGTGTTGGCAGTTGTACCCACCGAGAAGAAAGAAAATATTACTTTCGTTAGTGTCCTTGTTTTTCCCCTGCCAAGAATCGTCAGACCATTCTCTTATTTCTAACTCATGGAATATTTTACCGTTTCTTTCTTTGCAAAAGTCCCTCGTATCTTCCACTGTGCCAAATGAATAAAGGAAATATCTACTATTTATCTTATTGGCAACGTCTAGGTGAACACGGCGGGCATAAGCATTAGGTGCGGTAGCTACAAACTTGTTGAATACCTTAGTAGATATTGATTCTGTAACTATCTTGTTATTCAATCCTTTTATGAAGTCATCTAATCCATTCTTTGAGACTAGCGTATTATTGGAATATTTCACCACCTCATCTACAATATTAAGTCGAGAGGTTAGCGGTGCTGCCCTAGTAAATTCATCTAGTAGGAGCTTTTTATTAAAGTCTTCCGTATCTTCTATAAAAGTCCTTGATATATCGAATATTTTAGATATGTAAGCATTTGTTACAAATCTAACATCATTTATATTTGATGATATTGTGCGGGAAAACTTTGTATAGTCATCGAGTACGTATGCTTGCCTTATGATTTTAGCAACTTTTGTACGATTGCTTATAGAGGGCTTTATATTCCCTTGCGGATCCTTTTCTAATTTAGCAGCCAAAATATCTTTCTTTATCCTTTCAAAGAAATCATTATCTACTTTGCTGAAATGCTTTTCTATTTCGCCGTCAAATCGGCTAAACACATTCCTCATCGCTTTACTATACTCCTGTAAATTCATTTTATGACTGATAAGTGTATTATCCTGCTTCCAAACTTCTTTAAGTATCTATATTTCGCCACAAATTGGCTTCCGTTTATGTAGATAGTTCCTATTGAGTACATGAATAGTCTTAGTGCCGTCATATTTACTATTGCCGTATTATCCAAATATGAGAACTTTTTAGGCAAAGTAACCACTTCTTCAAACTCCTTCCTCACACAAATATACTGATTTTTATCAAGAATATACGGGGTATTTTGTTTATTTAAGGCTATCTTATCAAATAAATCTGTAAATGTTGGCTTTGGGATAAGTATCTCCCCATCTTTCGGCGGGCTTTGGGAGGCTACATATAAAGGTCTAATGTAGTCGGTTATCTTAAGTTTTATAAAGTCCATAATTTAAAAAAGCCTTAGCCACAAAATAGGCATCAATAACGTCTTGGCAGTCCGTTTTGAGCCCATATAACCGCTCGAAATATTCAGGTGTCATTTTCTTCCCTTTCATCTTTGGGGTAATGGAGTGGAAAGCCCCTTTGCCTATGTATTTTTCTGTGTATGCTTCTATCAAAGAGACAGAATATCTATTCATTCCCAAGTCTGACACTATGGAATCTCTAAGAGATGAATAATTGCGCACTGTCTTTTTCATAACAGCCATTCTCCCGCGTATCTTTTCATTAAAAACCCCATTTATACGACTATCCTCTACGGCAACAAAGGTATTTTCTAGGCTCTTTATAAATTCGGGCAATTCCGTCCCGTCCCTAAACAAGTGAGAAGAAATAAAGTCCCCGTTAATGCCCAATAAGACCGCTGCTATGCCCCATTCTCTAGCAGATGCGTCTATCCCTACTACTTTGGTAAATAATGCCGTGTTAGCCTTCTTTATTCGATATGTGTGCCTCTCGGTATTCAAATATTGCTAATCCATTGATTGTATATTTCTCTAGCTATACCTGCAATCATCAGAGGAGGTACGCTCATTCCTATTCCATAGACAGGATTTACACCCATAAAATCAAAATCAAGGGGGAACGAACCTATTAAACAAAGCTCTTTTTTTGTTAATCTCCTTTTTTGAGAATAGTGATAAAAAGAATTTTTTGAATGAATTGTTGGAGCTACTTTATTTGGGTGTAATTTATAATGACTGAAATAATGCCCCTTTGGATGGTAAGTACTAAGTTTCTCCCCATGTTTACAAGCCTCATAATAAGGGGATGCACCTTTTTCTATCCCAACAAAATCGAAACCACTATTTTCAATTACGCCACATTCCACATCTTTGAAAGGTATCTCTTCCCCTGTAAAATTAAGCCTTAGAGTAGGGTATTCTTTTATAGAAGTATGTTCTTTGGAGATATTCGCAGATATGTCTTTCCTTATACATATAAAGAAGACCCTTTCCCTACTTTGCGGGATACCCATTTTCCTTGAATTTAAAAAAATGCTGGCAATAATATCCTGCTTCATCAAAATTTTTATATATCCTATCTACATAGTGTTTTGCTTTCTTGAATAATAACCCTTTTACATTTTCTGCAATAACAATTTTTGGTTGTAACTTTTTAGCCAAATCAATGAAGTCAAAAAAAAGCGTGTCTAAAACCTGTTTAGCCTGACCTTCCCTAAACACCTTTTCTTTGCCCCAATCTTTCTCCATTCGCCCAAGAGGGGAAAAACTACTACACGGAGGGCTACCGTCTAGTATGTCTAGTCCATACAAGGCTTTTGGGATGTCTTCCCTCTTCTTAAAGTCCACAATACTCTCTAAATAGCTATATTTTGGCTTATGGTTTGCAATGTATGTTTTCATCATTCTAGGGTCTATTTCGTTGCACCCTATAACATCAAAACCAGCCAGTTTGTCCATTGTAGACCCACCGACACCTGAAAAGCAACTAAATACCTTGCCATTGACAAAAGGGGGCGTTAGGTCGCTAAGCAGCCATTTGTATGGGAATTGATTATTATTCATGTTATGCTAATAAATATTATTAAATACAATTAATTCAAAATGCAAAACCATTCATATCGGTTGCTGTTGTTTGTTGAGCATATCCTAAAACTGATTTATAGGAGGATTCACTAAATATGGTTCTTGAACAATTAAACACCACCTCATAAGTTACCCCACTAGATTGATTCTTCACCTTTTCTACGTATATCTTTGCCATACATTCATTGCTTGGTGATTCTACTAATTTTGCACTATTTAGAATTGTTAATAAGAAGTTGCACCCGTCCTCCATAACCCGACCAAAATATGAATTTTCAAATCTTAGCGTATAATCAGGAGACCACTTTAATTCTTTTAGAAACTCCCTTTTTACCTGAGTTAATAGTATTATTGAAAGGTTAAGCTCTAGTGCTAGGTCTGATATGATAGAAAATAAGTGCCTAGCTACTTGCTCATCACTTACTGTTTTATTCCCTATCGTTATATTAGTAAAATAGTCCAATATACACAATGCGGGGGTGTTTATATCTGTATTAGAACGCCAAAGACGCATTTCGTTGCATATCTTGCTAATATCCCTTTCATTACTAAATATTTGATTATCGCTCATTCTAGCCTTCAAGTCTTGGGCATGTGCGCCCACTGTATGGATAGGGGCAATCCCCCTTTGTATATCACTTCTTTTAATGTTATGGTAAAATGGTATTAGATTCGCTACGACCTTTTTAGGGCTTTCTTCCGTGAAACATCCAAAAAATGGCAACTTGTTGTCTATTGCATTTTTTATTGTACGAAGGGCAAATGATGTTTTCCCGTGTTGTGATGGAGCTAATATCCCCGTAACGCCCACAGGATAGCCTGAATGGTTGTCATCTATGAATTGATAGCCGCTTTTAATATATCCTCTTGTGGATATTAAACCATCTAAATAATCTCTCTCGAATCCGCTAATAGCATCCGCTCCTTCTAGTGTTCTAGCATAGCCATTGTTTATAGGCTTCTCTCGCATCATTACATGAGATAGGGCTTGCACGCCTGCCGAATAGTCGCCCATCGATAAATACTTGGCTGCTGCCATTATTTTACCGTGCAAATTATCGCTTCTCCTATCATTATTGAAGCACGATATAGCAACCTTTGTCTCATCCACCGTGCCGTATATGCCTATCTCATCAGATATTTCAATATCACTCCATTCTTGCAGAGCCTTATTGTATAGTAAGGCTTCGTCATGGAACAAAATATCCTTTTCTATCTCTGCTAAAAGCCCCCTCCATTGTATTTTTAGCGATGGATTTTTAGAGAAGAAACAAATAGTGTTAATTATTTTCCTGAACACCATAAAATTCAACTGGTTTGTAATCGTCTTTCGTTATTAGATTCTTTGCATAGGTACAGTAAATATCACCCCTTCTCCATTTGCATAGTGAAATATCAAAATATATCTCCCCTTTGTCATGTAGATAGTTCAATATCTTTATTTGTTTATTCCCCGCAATAGCAAGCAGCTTATTACCCTTCTTTCTCCCGTTATCCAATCCTTTATTTATCATATAAACCCCTCTTCTTCTGCTATTTGTGCCTCTGTTTTGAAATTTTTACCAACATCTTCTGGGGCTGAATTTCCACCAATCATTGCTAAATCCTTCACAAGCCCCGCCACTTTATCAAATTCGCTATCACCCGAATTTTTCTTCACCTCTATCTCCTCTTTCTTTAGAGCTAATACCCTATCTCGATACTCTTTATCCCCTAGTATCTTGATGACATCCTTTACCAAAGTCAGATACTCTTTTTTGTGCCGTTGTTTATCTACTATTGTCGGTAAAGTGTCATCCATATCCCTAAACTTCGCGAGGTCGGCAAAGAACCTATTTATTATTTCCTCCCTCTTTTGGTTGAAGTATTCAGCGACAATCGCATTTGCTACGTTGTAATATTCGTGAAGAACTGTTTTAGACATCCTACGGATACTAATATACTCCTCATTATCTTCTCTATCTAGCTCTAAAAATTCTATTTGCTTAGAGTATTCAAATTTTAGAAACCTAGAATTACCGCCGCCTCTAAAGTAGTTGTATATTTGTTCTATTGTCCACCCTAGATAAAGTATTATTTTTGATAATGCAGAAATGTTTATAGCATCCGTAGCCTTCACGTCTTCCGTAAGATTCTGCACAGATGTTTTTATTATCTCCTCCCTAAATCTAGGAGCCTTTCTTTTTCTCTCGCTCATGCTTTTTGTGTTTCTCCTCGTATATCAAATAAAAACGAAAACTAGACAAAGATAGTAATTCTTTCATTACAAACACATCACCATCCGCTAAATTTAGCACAACCTTTGAAAATTCTGCTAAGTTTTTGCCGTAATTAGGTTTTTCAGAAACAAAATCATCCCTTCCGAATTTGCTATTTGCCTGCTTATTTCTGTCTCCGAAAGTATTAGGATAGGATGCTGAAAGTATCCTAATATGCTTGGAAAATGAGTGATAGTTCCTAATTTGGGCAATTCCGCTTTTTTTTTTAACAATGCAATCCTATACTCCATTTCTGCACTAGTTAGTGATAATGAAACATCGTCATCTTTGAAATAAGTGCAGGCTGCGTAAAGGTCATAGTATAGGCTCATATCTGTAAACGAGGCTTTCCATTTAAGTGTTTCTAAGATAGAAGCCGTTTTCACTACATCTAAAATACCATCCCTTACAACTAATGAGGATAGAGCTGCCTCTAGGCTCTCTTTTAGCAGGTCTGGCGTTATGCCGTTGTTTATGGCATGGAAAATGTTTATAGCTTGGATAAACCTAGCCGTAGAAACAAAATGACCCACGTCCTCCGACTGATAGAAAGTATGCCCGTCTATCTCTACGGCGGGGGATACCCTCATCCCATTTGTTAAAACTATGCTATCCATTATCTGTATCGTCTCCTTTTTTAAATATAGCTGCAAAGAAGAATATTAATACGCAAAGTGCTGCTATATTAATAATGATATTGAAGGCATCTAACCATTCGTTAGAATCCATTACATAGGGTACAAATTCAATCGTGTCCATTTGTAAAAATGTTTATTCGGTGTAAAATGTATTCGTTTGGATGTACTTGCTCTGCCTCTTTTATTAGTTCAATAAACGATTTTATGGCAGGGCTTGATAACTTTATAGTAGTTTCTTCCTCTGATATAGAAATACTGTATTTATCTTTTACTTTTGACGTATAGAAATCTCTCAACTCCTTCTTTGGTATTTGATATACAATACTCTTTGCATATTCATAAAATGATAATACGCTTTCTGCCTTATCTGTATCTAACTTATTTTCATAAATGAATTTGTCAATTAGATACATAAAACCGCATTTTTTGGTTTCAATGAATTGCACTAATTCAATACCTTTTTCATGAAGGCTGTCGGGGTCTTCCCCTTCGGGGAATGTACATACATACGGTATCAATCCCTTCGACAAAATAGCTCCTATCCCACGTATCACACCATCATTCCCCGCCTTATCTGAATCATAGCATATTGTTACGGAAACACACTCTTTTGGCAGTTTGTTTAATTTTCGTGTAGTAATACTTGTCCCTAAAGTCCCTACAATATTTTTTATCCCCTGCTTAAAAAAGGCATGGCAATCCTTAACGCCTTCGCATATTAACGCCTCTTTAGATTCTTTAATCTCCTTATACGAAACATTAAGCCCGTATAGATAGTTGTCTTTTGAGAATATGCACGAATCAGGAGAGTGGATGTATTTTGGCTTTTCGTCGCCTAAAGCCCTTGCGTTTAAGCCTACTAAGCTCCCGTACCTGTCGTAAAGTGGGTATATTATCCTATTTGCACAAAAATCGAAAAGCTGTATGTGTTCGGCATTGAAAGTTACATTAATTTGCGTATGAAACCCATTAACAACCTTTTTTACAACGCCATATTCTTTCGGTATTTCAATATCTGATTTTGGAAACAGATTATAAAAAGCCTCCAACTGGCTAGACAGTTTGTATTCTTCGCTATCTTTATCCTGCTCTATCTTAATATCTAATATTTGCAGTATCTTTATGCAGGCATCAACAAAGGAACATTTCTCTATTAACATCACAAATCTAATCCCATCACCGCCGTTACCCGATGAAAAATCCTTAAATATCCCTATACTAGGACTAACGACAAAAGAAGGCGTTTTCTCTCTATTGAATGGGGATAAGCCAATCCATCTATTCCCCTTTTGTTTTATCTTAGTATAGTAAGATACTATCTCTACTATATTTGTAGCCTGCAAAGACCTAGCAGCCTCAATTGCTTTTGATATATTCTCCTTTGTATTTGTCATTTTTTGTAAATGTTACTGTTTCTTTCTTTTTATCAACATCATAATCAACAAAGTCTTTATACCCTCCAAGAAAAAGATTTAAGTAGTGGTATATAGAGGTTCTTTGCGTTGTCATATTTCTTGGTGTTATTTCGCAAAATTTAACGGTTAGTTTTTCATCATCCGATTCCATAAACATAGATAGTGCCTTTATGCCGTTCTTCCTCTTCTTATTCCTAACAGAAAATAACACCTGCTTAGCTACCCTTTTGCCGTTTATAGTAGGCGAAAAGTCCCCAAAGCCTATGAAAAAATTGTTAGAGTTCAACTCTCTATACATCGAAATTGTGGGGGGTTCTCCTTGCCCTAGCTTAGTAGAAACGAACTCCAACAAACTCTCTACCAAATCCTTCTTCTCTCCTGAAAATTCAAAAAATTTACTCATATATATTATTAAAGATTAATTAACGGTTGTGTGTTTGTGCAATCACAAATTACTTGGAATGACAAACAGTCAAAATATTGCTCTGAACAAGTTGGCTTCATTTTTATCGCCCCGCATTCCCCATAAATAGAAACAGAAATAGTTACCCCGCAAGCTCTTTTAATAAAGGCAGTCGCGTTATTGTCTACCGTAAGGTCTAGGTATGCTATACCTGAAGAAACGCCAAGTATTGGAGCTTCTACCATAATCTCTACCCCGTTCCCCTTGTCTAGTATTGCGTAAAGCACAGGCGTTGATGCAACCTCTCCTAAGCCTATGACACCCCTATAAAGGTCAGGTATTTTTATTGTGGATATGTAACTATTGCAACAAATCATTTTCGTCTTTTTTAAAGTAAAGAATATCCGAAATCAATGAAAACAGAAAGGTTTTAAGCATGGATAAGGCAGCATTGAAGCCAGTAGGGATTATTTGTAAAAATATCCAATAATGAAACACTTCCTCCCTTGTGGCTGCTATGAATTGAGCATAAAGCAGAAACCCAATACCGCCGTAAAACCAAGACATACACGTAGGGCACGTTAACAGTGGCTTAAAAATAGTCCAATTATCGAACCATTTAATTTTATTATCTATTATCAAGAACCTGATAATAAAAATGAAGCAAATAACTAATGTCGAATAAATCATATCGGATATGGGTAGTTTTTTGTTGGGAATAAAGTATAAATTATCTTTTCGCGGGTGTTAATGTCTTGACCAGTAAACGTATCCTCCATAAAGTAGGTAAATAGGGGCTCTTTGTCGTCGTTTCTATCATAAAATGATACATGGGCGCAGTCGTTATTTCTTACATAGAAAGACCCACCAAAACGCAAGCGCATAGCCTTAAAAATATCCATAAATTCAATCATTCCTCCTATTGGTAGGCATAAATTCTTTTTCATGGTTAATAGCGTAGGGTCATCTATCCCGATAAATGAAGTATCAAAGAAATAGTTTTTGAATGGGTAGGCGTATTTGCCGTCAGGTCTTAGTACGGTATCTCGATACATGAACTTAGACAAATTGCCGTTTGAATCAGTGTTAAAAGATACGTACTCCATATCTACAACAGATATGCCAGTATGCCCGTTTGCTGTCTTCAAAAATACAAACCCGCCATTTTTTAGCCTTTGCTTTATGTTTGGGTATAACATTTTGTTTAGCAAATAAAGCCCATACCATTTATGCTCTTCTACAATCTTTTCCATAATCAAACATTGTTTAGTATTTTACATTTAAAAAACTTCCCATTAACCTCTATCATGTTATCGTATATGTTTATTATTTTACCATCCCCGAAACAAAATCTATGACACACAAATTTTTGTTCATCGTCTATAATCTTAAACATAGTGCCTTGAAGTATTTCTCCTTTTGTTATGCCTAACAGCTTACAGGCTTTTTGTGGTATATAAAATGTTTCAAGTATAGACATAATCAAAATGGTAAATCATCTTCGGTAATAAATTTCGTAAAATCGTCCCCTACGATGTGAGTATCACCCATAGCGGGCACTTCTGTTGATTTTTGCGGAGCTTTAGGCTCTTTAGGGGCTTTTGGCAAACTTGCATTCTCCCCTCTCCCTGATAAAAACTTGGAAAGTTCACTAAAATGGAATCGGACGCGGGGTATTCTAGTCTCTGCATACCCAACGGGTGTCTTTACGGAGAGAGAAGGTCTGTTTTGGGGATTCGCTTTTGTGTATTTCCATTTTGCGAAAGACCATGTTTGCCCATCATCTGAAAGCTCCTTAATGTCCATCTTTCTAAATTTCCCGCTTGGGTTGTCTTTTGTCGGCTCGACGCTTGATATTTTTATAAACAGCCTAAGTTTGTTTTTTGTTGTCAATAGTTGAGATATTGCAAAATCAGCAGAAATGCCGTCCGACCACCTCACAAAAAACTCCTCGCCATTGTCATCAATAAACATGAATAGCCAATAAAATTTGTGTTCCTTTTCTCCCTCCTCTTGTTCAGGGAATCCGTCTATACTAGGCACTCTCCCCGTTTTTTCTGAATAAAGCTCAAAGCCTACAAGGCTTCCCTCTAAGCCTTCCGCTATCTCGTAGTGAGATATTTTCTCTTGATTAGTCTTTTTATCAAAAGACTTAACAGCGGTAGTCTTGTCGGTAGGCTCTTTACGCCAAACTCCGAACTTTTCCTCTACCGCCTGATAAACTCGCCTCCTCTCTTTAAAAATCTCTGCCATATTATTAGTCGTTAAAATTGTGATACAAAAGTAATAAATATTATCCTAACAGTCAAGTTGTTTAGTAATAAAGTTTTCAACATTTTACAAAAATATTACACATTATCGATGCTGTTATTTGCGTTCTCTAAACTTATCCTAATATTATACATAACATCACCACCATATTTTGCAACGCTTATGACGATGGCTATCTGTTCCTTATTTAACCCCTCTTTGTAAGCCCACCTAACCTGATTAATTTTATCGCGGTCATTCATTATCCCATCAATAAGGCTTGTTTTATCAGGGTAATCTTCATATAGCCTTTTTGACAATTCTTCCTGTGTCATTCTTCTGTGTATAGTCTCTCGTTATTAAAATTGCGCTACAAATGTAATAAATATTATGCTATTTGTCAAGTGATTTTTAGTGAAAAGTTTTCAATAGTTGCACCCTTTCCTTTTGCTATCGTTAGAGCATTATTTATTTTACCATAAGCCAAACGAATCTCTTGCATAGGTATCCATCCATATTTGGCAAAGGATATGACCGAAGCTACCTGCTCGTTCGTAAGCCTATCCGAATAAGCCAACCTAGCCTCCCACATGGCATAGCCCCCATATTGCGCCACGCTTATTACAGTGGCTATTTGCTTATTGTTTAGCTTATCATAATAAGCCAACCGAACCTGCCCCATAACCTGCCACCCATTATCTGCGCAGCTAATAACATGTGCTACCTGTGCCTCTGTTAGTCCCTCTTCACAAGCCCACCTAACCTCTCTCATAGCGCGCCACCCCCATTGGGACACACTAATAATGCGGGCTATTTGTTTGATGTTTAATCCCCTTCTATAAGCTGTGGTAACATGTATTAGCTTGTGCCGGTCATTTTCTATCCCCTCAATAAGCTCTTTTTTGTCGGGGAAATCTTTGTTTAGTTGCTCGACCGCCTGTTTGCTTGTCATGTTTGTATTGTTAAAATGATACTACAAATATACGGCTCATTTTTATAAAAGTCAAGCGAGGCGGCAAAAAGTTATCCACATAACGACAGAAGCTACTTAAAAGGGTATTTATCTGATATTTTTGCCACATAGTTATCAACTATTTTTTTGTAATCACTCCCATCCTTCGCCCCTCCGCTCTCGACCCATGCCAAATAAAAGGGGGAGGAGGTTTCGGACGAGGTTATTTTGTTAAGCAACGAAAAGTTATTGGCGATAAAAGATGACGGGGTGGCAGCCATTAATATGTTCCGATAATAAATATCTTTCTTGTTTTTTTCAGAGGAGAGGAAAGATAGCCGAATAAACAACGCAACTATTTTTTTCCTGATAAGAGAAAATACCTTCTCCTCCTCTAACTTTATTTTATCATCTAATGAAAGCATCATCCCCTCAACTATTTTTATACATGAAAGATATTCAACGTTATTTGGATTCATAAAAGTTACAGATTTTTTATTTTCATTAAATAGAGATATTGCATTCCTTTTTTTGTGATGGGTGGTAATTAGGTCGTAACATAGCCTGACTAGTTGTTTGTGGGCTATTTTGTTCTTGCCTATGTACGGTGAATGGTCATTTAAGGTGTTAAGTTGCTGATTATCAGGAGTTTCAAGAGGGTGTCTAGTTTTTGAAAAATTCAAAAATAGACAATCTTTATAACTATTGTAGTTAGGTATAGTAGTTATTATATTAATATTATAATTAATGCAGGACAGCGTTACAAAACAAGTTAAATCGTCTCCTTTTATAACATGTGGAAAAAAATCTGATTTCTCATAAAATTCCTCATCATTTTCATTGAATGCGCATTTTATAACATTTGCCCTTAATAGAGACTTGATACAATTCAATAAAATATCTCTTTTTACGAATTTTTCTAACATCATAAAATCTTCAAGTTTTAAGCTACCAAATTCGGCTATAAACGCGATAGCTATAACTTCAAGTTTTGAGTATTTAGATAGATAAAGTTCTCCGATTGTCATTGTTTACCTCCTTTTTGGTTTCTTTTTCGTTCCATTTCTGCCCTCCATTCTTCCCGTGTCATGAAGTCTTCGGGGAAATTTTCGCAAAATAGTTGAGAATAATAGATGTATATTTCTTCCTCGAATCTCTCAATAAATTGCCTATCACTCATTCCTGTTGTTTTTGCTGCTATCTCTACCCATTCCCCCGTTTCTGTGTCTAAAATCTTTGCAGAATTAAATTTCAATTTATGGAAATAATGTAATTCCTCTGCCGTTGCGAGCCTTGCCGTTCCGTCGGGAAGAGCTACGCTTATTTTGAAGTGATTGATTATTTTAGGGATAAAGTACCCGAAATAATAACTATACCTGTTAAACAGCGTTTTTAAGGTTATTTCTACCCTATAAACACCATGCCCATTTTCCCCCATGTAGTTTAGAATAGGGGATAGGTCGGGGCTTTTTTTGTCGTCAAATGTTATTTCTTTTATCATAGGATGATGCTTTTGCCTTACAAAAATAGGGGTATTTTATATAAATTCAATAAATGTGGATAACTTTTTATTATTCCGCTTGACTTTTATAAAAATGAGCCGTATATTTGTGGTATCATTTTAACAACAATAAACATGACAAACGAACAGGCAATCGAGCAACTAAACAAAGACTTCCCCGACAAACGGGAGCTTATCGAGGGGATAGAAAAGGATTATTCCAAAATGTTGGAGGTTATATGGGCTTATGAAAATGGGCTAAGAAAAGAGCAAGTAGCTAATGTGATAAGCGTAGCCGATAATGGGTGGGTGGCTATGAAGGCAGTTAGGTTGGCATATAGATATTGGCTTACAAATGAACAAGTGGATGCTGTGGTAAGCGTAGCAGATAAGGGATGGGTGGCTATACAGGTAGTTAGGTTGGCATATACATATTGGCTTACAAATGAACAAGTGGATGCTGTGGTAAGCGTAGCAGATAAGGGATGGGAAGCTATGTCTCAAGTTAGTCTATGTTATGAAAATAGACTAACGGATGAACAGGTATCCACAGTCATAGGGATAGCCGATAAAGGGCATGAGGCTATGAATGATATTAGGAAGGCTTACGAAAATCTAAATAATGGACTAATTACGGTGGAAGATGTCGAGGAATTGTTGAGAACTTTATCCCAAGAAACGCTTGACACGTAATATTTATTTTTCTTATATTTGTGGTATCATTTTAACAACAATAAACATGACAAACGAACAGGCAATCGAGCAACTAAACAAAGACTTCCCCGACAAACGGGAGCTTATCGAGGGGATAGAAAAGGATTA
>Ga0116143_10000753_pt1 | contig 42818 bp, 19 predicted proteins | sample AD_UKC034_MetaG_FD_89745 | JGI IMG/M metagenome (GOLD analysis project Ga0116143, IMG submission 89745) | Active sludge microbial communities of municipal wastewater-treating anaerobic digesters from USA - AD_UKC034_MetaG | ecosystem: Engineered > Bioreactor > Anaerobic > Digestate | place: USA... | reverse complement strand
CTTTGGCCTGAAGATCATCCTCGTCACCCGCGCCGCCTTCACCCGAGGCCTGCGCATCCCCTTCACGCCCTCCCGCGGCCGCGGCCCGACGGCGGCCGTGCTGCCGGCGGCGATGCTGCGGCAAGGGAGGCGCTGAACGCGGCATCCACCCGCGCCAAGCATTCCGGCGTACGACGGCCGGCCCGGACATGCGCCAGACCGGACAGGCAACTTCGCGGCACAGGACCTCGTGCGTGTCCCGGCCGTGACGGACCGCGCCGCGTATCCAGCCTCTGCCTGAGGGCCTCGCTCGGCCTGCTTCGAAGCGTCCCGGAGAGAAGCCTCGCCGGCTTGAAGGCGGTCAGCGCGCGAGCTCGCGCGCGTGATGCGCGATGTGCTCGCCGATGAAGCTGGCGATGAAGTAGTAGCTGTGGTCGTAGCCGGGCTGCATCCGCAGCTCGAGCGGATGACCGGCGGCATTGCAGGCCTGGCGCAGCAGTTCGGGCCGCAGCTGCTCCTGCAGGAACTCGTCGCTCTCGCCCTGATCGACGAGGATCGTCAGGCGCTCGCTGGCGTTCGCGATGAGCTGCACCGCATCCCACTCTGCCCAGCGGCTGCGGTCCGCGCCCAGGTAGGCGCCGAGCGCCTTGCGCCCCCAGGGCACCTGCGAGGTTGCGACGATCGGCGAGAAGGCGGAGACGCTGCGGTAGCGACCCGGGTTTCGCAGCGCGGTGACCAGCGCGCCGTGCCCGCCCATGCTGTGCCCGGAAATGCCGCGCACCGCGCTCGCCGGGAAGTGCTGCTCGACGAGCGCCGGCAACTCCACCGCGACGTAATCCTGCATGCGGTAATGCGGCGCCCAGGGGGATTCGGTGGCATTGACGTAGAAGCCCGCGCCCTGCCCCAGGTCGTAGGCCGCGTCGTTGGCCACGCCGGCCCCGCGCGGGCTCGTGTCGGGCGCGACCACGATCAGCTCGTGCACCGCGGCAAACTGCTGCGCGCCCGCCTTGGTGATGAAGTTCTGCTCGGTGCAGGTCAGGCCCGAGAGCCAGTAGAGCACCGGGCGCTTCTCGCCGCGCAGTGCGGCCGGCGGCAGGTAGACCCCGAAACGCATCTCGGTCCCGGTGCTGCGGCTCGCGTGCTTCCAGACCTCCTGCCGTCCACCGAAGCACATGTGCTGCTCGACGCGTTCCATCGTGTCTCCCCCGCGCCGCGGCGCGGCGCCTTGCCTCAACCGTGGTGAACCACGCTGCGGATCGACTTGCCCTCGTGCATCAGGTCGAAGGCCTTGTTGATGTCCTGCAGCGGCATCGTGTGCGTGACGAAGGGCGCGAGCTGGATGCGGCCGCTCATCGCGTCCTCGACCATGCCCGGCAACTCGCTGCGGCCCTTGACGCCGCCGAAGGCCGTCCCCATCCAGCGGCGTCCGGTGACGAGCTGGAACGGCCGGGTCGAGATCTCCTGTCCGGCACCGGCCACGCCGATGATCACCGACTGGCCCCAGCCGCGGTGCGCGCACTCGAGCGCCGCGCGCATCACCTTGACGTTGCCGATGCACTCGAAGGAGTGATCGACGCCCCAGCCGGTCATGCCGACGATGACCTCCTGGATCGGCTTGTCGTGATCGTTCGGGTTGACGAAGTCGGTGGCGCCGAAGACGCGCGCCAGATCGAACTTCGCCGGGTTGGCGTCGATCGCGATGATGCGCCCGGCGCCGGCGAGCTTGGCGCCCTGGATCACGGCCAGGCCGATGCCGCCGAGGCCGAACACCGCGACCGTGTCCCCGGGCTGAACCTTCGCCGTGTTCTTCACCGCCCCCAGGCCCGTGGTGACGCCGCAGCCGAGCAGGCAGACCTGCTCCGGGTTGGCCTTCGGGTTGATCCTGGCCAGCGACACCTCGGCCACCACCGTGTATTCGCTGAAGGTGCTGCAGCCCATGTAGTGGTAGATCGGCTGCCCCTTGAACGAGAAGCGCGTCGTGCCGTCGGGCATCAGTCCCTTGCCCTGCGTCGCGCGCACGGACACGCACAGGTTCGTCTTGCCGCTCTTGCAGAACAGGCACTGCCCGCATTCGGCGGTGTAGAGCGGGATCACATGGTCACCGGGCTTGACGCTCGTGACGCCTTCGCCGACCTCGACGACGACGCCGGCGCCTTCGTGGCCGAGCACTGCCGGGAAGACGCCCTCCGGGTCGTCGCCGGAGAGCGTGAAGGCGTCGGTGTGACACACGCCGGTGTGGCTGATCCTGATCAGCACCTCGCCCTTGCGGGGCGGCTCGACGTCGATCTCGACGATCTGCAGGGGTTTGGCGGCCTCGAAGGCCACGGCGGCGCGGGATTTCATGTGCAGGACCTCTGTTCTCCGCTTCAATACGTTTTGGATGCAGCGTAGCGCATACGGCCATGCCTCACCAGTGCCCGAGCTGTCACACGCCGACGAGATGTCGCCGCCGTGCTCTCGGCGTCCTGACGCCGGCGCGCGCCACCGCTCGAGGAGGCGCAAGGATGAAACGCAGATTCGTACCGCTCGCAACCACAGCCTGTCTTCTCGCCACGGCGCTGGCGGCGGCGGGATGTGTCCGGCGGTGATCAACAGCAACCGGCACATCCGCAGGCGCCCCGGCTTCGCGATCGATACGGAGTGAAACTCCCGATGGAGGACCCGGTCCGCAACCCTAGACTGAGCCGATGAAGCGTTTTCACTTCGATACGCGGGGCGAAGAGCCCTCCTATCGTGCAGCGCACTGGGGCCACGTCAACCGCGACTACTTCGGCAACCTGGGCGTGCAGTGCCTGGACGACGGCCCCTTCGATGCCGAATTCGCGGCCTACGAGGTCGGGCCGATGCGCATGTATCGCATCGACGCGCCGGCGCACCGCGTCTGGCGCGACGAAGCCGTGCGCGAACTGCCGAGCGACGAGTACTACAAGCTCGTCCTGCAGCTCGACGGCCACGCGCAGATCCTGCAGCACGATCGCGCCTTCGACCTGCGTCCCGGCGACTGGAGCCTCTACGACCCCCAGGTGCCGTATTCGATCACCAACTTCGAACGCGCCGGGCTGCTCGTCGCGCAGTTCCCGCGGCGAGCCTTCAAGGGTTTCAAGGTTCCGAACCTGCACACGAGCCAGGCGCACACGAGCGCGCTCCAGGGCTTGTCGGCGGTTTTCGGCTCCTTCCTGCGCTCGCTGGCCGAGCAGCTTCCGACACTGCCGGACGCGGTGGGGCGGCCGGTGAGCGAGACCGCGTTCGGACTGCTTGCGTCGACGCTGGCAGCCGAGCAGCAGGGCATGGAGAGTCACACAACCCTGCCGGCGGTGCTCAAGCTGCGCGTCAAGCAGCATGTGCAGGCGCACCTGGGCGAGTCGGACCTGACGATCGAGCGCATCGCGAGCGATCTGCGCTGCTCCAAGCGTTACCTGCACCGCGTCTTCGAGGACGAGGACTGCTCGCTGGACCGCTACATCTGGCTCTCACGCCTCGAACGCTGCCGTGCCGCACTCGCCTCGCCGGCAGCGGCCAGCCGGTCGATCTCCGAAATCGCCTTCGCCTGGGGCTTCAACAGCAGCCCGCATTTCTGCCGGCTCTTCAAGAGCCGGTACGGCGTGTCGCCGAGCGAGTACCGCCAGCAGCAGGCTCAGGCACAGCAGCACGCGGCCGACCTTTCCCGGCGGCACTGAGCCCGGTCGCGGCCGCGGCGCGATCTCGCGCCACGCCGACGAAGCAGGCGCGGGCCGCGGCGCTGCCGGCCGATCCTCAAGCCCGGACCGACGGCTCCACGTCGTGCCGCCGCGCATCGAGCGAGCGCAGGAAGCGGTGCACGAAGAACAGGGTCACCAGCAGCAGCCCGGGATAGCCGGTGCCGCCCATCACGTAGGGGAGCAGCGGCCTTCCCTCCTGCACCGTCGCGAGATTGAACGACAGCAGGCCAAGCGTGATCAGGCCGCCGAAGATCCACATCGCGAGCACCCAGCTCCCCGTCTCCCATCCGCCGAGTGGGCGACCCCATCCGGTGGCGCGCGGTGGCTCGTTCGTCGGCGCTGCTTCGCCTTCGGCCAGCCGCTGCCGCACGCCCAGCGTCAGCAGGTCGTAGGTCACCAGGCAGACGCCGGCCGCGAACAGCAGGCCGAAGATCGGCACCATGGCCTTCGCGAAGAGCATCGCCGGGGCCACGTCGCCGCCGAACCAGTCCAGGCCGAGCGTGCGGTAGACGAAGACCTGCACCGTGCCGCCGATCGCGAACGCGAACGCGAGCCCGAGCATCCCGGTGAAGGCGAGCCAGAACGCGAGCCGGCCCGGCCGCTGATCGAAGTCGCGCATGCCGCGCATGATCGGGACCGCGTAGTACGCGGCCGAAAGCCCCAGCATCCCGAAGGTGCCGAAGAGCGCCAGGTGCGCGTGGCTCAGCGTGACCCAGGTGCCGTGCGACCAGACGTTGGTGAGCGCGAAGGTCATCGTGAAGCCGAGGATCCCCGCACCCACCTGTTCCATCACGACCGAGCCGAGCAGGAAAGCGAAGGCCGGCATGTTCTCGATCGGCCTGCGATCCTGGTGCGCGTCCAGGTAGAGGTGCCAGAAGCAGAAGATCAGCGGCAGCGGCTCGAGCGCGCTGAAGAGCGAACCCCAGAACTGCCAGAACTCGGGCGTGCCGATCCAGAAGTAGTGGTGTGCGTTGCCGAGCAGGCCCGAGAGCCACACCAGCGAGATGCCCCAGAACACCGCGTAGCCGACGGTCTTCACGTCCGCCCTGAACATCAGCACGAGCAGGAAGCCGACGAGCGCGATGTGGATCACCTCCCACACGCCCTCGACCCAGTAGTGCACGACGTACCAGCGGAAGTACTCCTGCAGGTCGAGCCGGTCGACGAAGAACATCCCGAAGATCCAGACCAGGGTCAGTGCGACGACGCCGAGTCCGAGCCCCCAGTGGATCTCGTTCCACTGCGAGATCGGCGGGAAGGAGCGCAGGACCACCCAGCACAGGATCGCGAAGCCGATCAGGATCACGACGTCGGCAATGCGGCCGGCCTCGAGGTACTCCAGGCCTTCCTGCAGCATCGGCTGCCCGGCCCACCAGCCCGCGATCCCCTGCTGCGCGAGCGTCTGCGTCGCGACGTTCCAGATCACGACCGCCAGCAGCGCATAGAACAGCAGCTTGATCAGCCAGGGCGCCGCGAGCTCGCGCCGCGACAGCAGCGGGCCGACGAAGAGGATGGTGCCGATGAAGCCGCTCAGCACCCAGAGGATGCCCAGGTTGGTGTGCTCGGCGCGCGCGACGTTGAAGTTCAGCGTGCCCGCCAGCAGCGACGGATCGATGTGCTGGGCCGCCAGCAGCAGCCCGAAGGCGGTCTGGAAGAAGAACAGCACCAGCATCAGCAGGAAGAAGCGCAGGCTCAGGCGCTGCGTTCGATACTCGATCTTCAGCATGGCTCAGTTCCCCTGCAGGCTGCGGATGTAGGCGACGATCGCGGCGACCTGCCCGGCGTCCAGCGCGCCCGAGAAGGAAGGCATGGCACCCTTGGAAAAACCGGCGACGATCTTCGCGTCGGGGTCGACGATCGACTCGGTGAGGTAGGCGTCGTCGGCCTTGACCGTGCGGCCGTCGCTCAGATGCACGTCGGCGTCGTAGAGCCCGCCCCAGCCGGGGCCGACGAGCTGCTTGCGGTCCGGCGAATGGCAGGCCGTGCAGCCGAAGTCACGGACCAGCTTGCTGCCTTCCTCGACCGGCGACGCGGCCGGCGCCGGGCTCGTCGCCAACTGCGCGGTCGGCGCTGCGTGCGCACCCGGCACCATCGGCGCGGCCGCGGCATGCGCCGCAGCCGGCATCGCCACCCGCGAGAAGGCCAGGCCGTCGACCTTGGGTTTGGGCGGCCAGCCCTCGGTGTTCATCGCCGACGTGTACTTGAGGAAGGCGATCAGCTGGCCGATCTCGGTGCGGGTCAGCGGCAGGTTGGGCATCAAGGTCGGGTGACCGCCCCGCCGCTCGACGCGCTCGTTGGCGCCGGCGTATTTCGCGAGGTAGGCATCGATCGAGTCGACTTCCGCGTCGCCTGCGACCTCCTTGCGCTGGAGCTGGAGCTTGACCGCGCCGGAGGTCGGCCAGGCGCCGGCCGAGGGCAGGAAGGCCTCGAGCCACGCTGGCCCGACCTTGCCGTAGAGCTTGCTCAGGTCGGGGCCGAAGTAGGCGCCGTTGCCGACGATCGTGTGACAACCCATGCAGTTGTACGACTGGAACACGCGCTTGCCCTGGACGGCGTCGAACCCTGCGTAGTGAACGTCGCCCGGAAGCGTCTGACCGCGCGTATCGAGGAAGGACCAGGCGGAGAGAACGAGGAAGATCAGTCCCATCAGGCCGAGGATCGCCAGCGCATGGCGGCGCTTGCGCGCTTCCTCGCAGGGTTTGCCTTCGACGCAGCTCATGAGCCTTCACCCGTCCGCGCCGCGTTGTCACCACCGGCCGGGCCTTGCTTCTTGCGGCCGATGCGGTCGTGCTCGAAGAGCGTGCTCAGGCAGACGAAGAACACGTAGAAGACATAAACGGCCAGCGCAAAGCCGACGACGAAATAGACCAGCCACATCGTGTGCGACTCGGGCCAATAACCGAAGTCGCGCCAATAGGGCCAGGAGAGCGCGAGGCTCGCCAGGCTGGCAAGCGCCGCCACCACGAACCGGATCCTGCCTTGCGCGCCCATCACACCCTCCAGCGTCGTCGATTGCCGGGACCAACCTGCCGCAGCGGCACGCAGCCCGTCGATCGTTCGATACGCGCGACGCGCCGGACGCACCGGGTCGGCAATTGATGCCTCTTATATACCTCTTTAAGGCGACATTGAAGTAAGGCCAAAACATCCACGCGAGCCGAACGAGCGCCAGAACGGATTGCCGCGCGCACCTTGTGCGCGACGCTGCGCACAATCGCCCGCGCCTGCTGGTGCCTTGCTGATGCGTTGCTGGTGCGCTGCTGGTGCGCTGCTGGTGCGCTGCTGGTGCGTTACCGGTGCGCGGGCGCCGGACGGCTGGCGACGGAACGGGAGAGATTACGCGGTTCAGGCAGCCGCGCTCTCGGCGGCGCACACGTGCCGGCTCAATTGCCGCAGCAGCTCCATCGTGCGCTGCTCCAGCGGTGTCGCCCGCTTGCTGGCCGATTGGACCACGCACAAGGTGCTGACGATGTGCGGCGAGTGGATCGTCGCTTCGATCAGGCCGCTGTCGCTGCCCTGACTGTGCAGCGCGCTGTCGGTGAGCGCAGCATAGCCGTAACCTGCGCGCACGAGATCGAGGATCACCGGCACGCTGGAGACTTCCCAGACCACGTTGAGCTTGACCTGCGAGAGCATGGCCTGCGCTTCCATGAGCTTGCGAAAGATCTGGCTGCGTTGCGGCATCACGAGCGGATAGCGCGCCAGGTCGCAAAAGGCGATACCGCCCCGGGTCGGAAGACTTCCCGTCGGGCCAACCAGGCAGAGGCGCTCTTCGAGCACCGGCTCGACCTCGATCTGCGGCTGGCTGGCGGGAGAGTAGACCAGACCCAGGTTCATACGCCCGCTGCCCAGCCATTCGGCGATCGTGACGGAAAAGGCTTCGACGATTTCCAGCCGCGCCTTGGGCATCTCCTGCTGGAAACGCTCGATGAGCAGCGGCGTGAGGCGCCGGGCGAGGCTGGGGGGCAGACCGACCGTGACGCGACCGACCGGCTCACCGCGTTGGCTGTGCAGGTCTTCACGCGCCTGCGCCACGCTGCGCAGGATCGCATGCCCGTGCTCCAGCAGGCGCCGTCCGGCGTCGGTGGGTACGACGCCGCGCCCGGTGCGTGTCAGCAGCGTTTCGCGCAGCTCGAGCTCGAGCGCGCGCACCTGCCGGCTCAGAGCCGGTTGCGCCACCTCCAGCATCTGCGCAGCCCGGGTGAAGCTTCCGAGCTCGGCGACGCGCACGAAGTATTCCAACTGCCTCAGATCCATGGGCATGACCGTCTTCGGTGCCCGTCATCGTAAGACAAGCTATGCCGGTTCGGTCTATCTCCTGGTTCGGTGTGGCCAAGGTTGATCTGGGCCCGGTACTGAGTGCCGCGCTGTTCGGGCTGGCCGGTGGCGCCTTGTCCTCGGGCGCCTTGTCCTCGGGCGCCTTGTCCTCGGGCGCCTTGTCCTCGGGCGCCTTGGCCGACAGGTTCGGCCGCAAGGCCGTGCTGGTGCCTTTCCGTGTTCGTGTTCGCCATCGCCCGCCTGATTTCGGGCTACACCCACGAGCTGGGCAGCTTGACCGCGTGGCGTTTCGAAGCCGGTTTGGGGCTGGGTGCCGCCATGCCCAACGCCGTGACGATGATGAGCGAGTACTGCCCCGAAAGTCGTCGCTCCACCATCACGAACGCGATGTTCTGCGGCTTTCGGTCTGATCGCCGCTGCGGCTCTGCTGGTGGACTCTGCTTGTGAAGCAAGTGACGACGCCCAAGCCTGCGGCTCGAGTGCCGCCGTCCCGGAAACGGATGCGTTCGCTGGATCCGCAAGGCGATCGACTGCCACGAGGAAGGCCGGGCCAGGCCGAGCCCGATGCCGGCCCGACGCACGAACGCCATCGACGGCACACTGCGCCCCATGTCATCGCAGAACGCCGTGGCCGCCGGTACCTTTTTCGCGCTCGCGGCCGGGCTTCTCTGGGGACTGGTTTTCGTTGGCCCGCTGCTCCTGCCCGACTATCCGCCGGCGCTGCAGTCCTTCGGCCGCTACATCGCGTACGGCGTGATCGCCCTGCCGCTGGCCTGGATCGACCGCAATCGGCTGCGCGAACTCAGCCGGGCCGAATGGATCGAGGCCGCACGTCTCGGTCTGGCCGGAAACATCGTCTACTACCTGTTCCTCGCCAGCGCGATCCAGCGCGCCGGAGCCCCGGTGCCGACGATGATCATCGGCACCCTGCCGGTCGTGATCGCGCTGGTCTCGAACCGCCGCGATGCCGGTCGCGACGGGCGGCTCCCCTGGTCGCGGCTGCTGCCGTCGTTGGTGCTGATCGGCGCAGGCATCGGCAGCGTCAACCGGGTCGAAATCGAGTTGCTGCGGGCCGACCCCGCCGGCAGCATCGAACGCTACCTGCTTGGCGCGGCGCTGGCGCTCGGCGCCGTGGTCTCATGGGCCTGGTTCGCGCTGCGCAACGCCGACTGGCTGCGCGCGCATGCCGGTCGCAGTGCCCGCGCCTGGGCCAGCGCACAGGGGCTGGCCACGCTGCCGCTGGCGCTGCTGGGCTATCTCGGCTGGCTGGCCTGGGCGGCCCGGGGATCGAGCGATCCGAGCACGCAGGCCTTCGCCATCCCGTTCGGGCCGCGCCCGGCCCTTTATCTCGCGCTGATGGCCGGGATGGGGCTGCTCGCCTCCTGGCTCGGAAATTCGCTCTGGAACGCAGCCAGCCAGCGTCTGCCAACAGCGCTGGTCGCGCAGCTGATCGTCTTCGAAACGCTCGCCGCACTTGGATACGCGTTCATCGTGCGCGGACAATGGCCCGCGCCGGCGACGCTGCTGGGCATCGCACTGCTGGTCGGCGGCGTGGTCTGGGCCTTGCGTGCGCGCCCCACGCCCTTGGCCGCCGAGGCGCATCCGAGCTGAGCTTGGCCCGATGCGGTCGGGCGATTCGATCTCGTCCGATCAGGGCTGCAGCAGGCCCCACTGGAGCGCCACCAGCGTGCGCGCGGTCTGCGGGTCGACGAAGCCGCAGCGCACGAGATGAGCACGGCGCAGCCGCCACTCGTCTGTCGTGACGCCGAGAACTCGCGCCTGCTGATCTCGCGCAGCAAGAGCAACTGAGGCCCGCTGCGGCGAGCGCACGCGACGCTGCTTGCCCCGAGGAACGACCGAAGCCGCTTGCAGGCTTTCCGCACCAGGCTAGCCGCCCAAGCGCTCCGGCTGCCAGCCTCGCATTGCATGCTGCATCCCGGCGTCACTCGGGCTCTGGAAGGCACGCAGGCCGAATTCGGGCAGGATCGCCATGAGGTGGTCGAAGATGTCGCTCTGGATCGATTCGTACTCGACCCAGGCGGTGGTGGCGGTGAAGCAATAGACCTCGAGCGGCACCCCCTGCGGCGTCGGCTGCATCAGGCGTGCCATGCGCATCATCCCCGGATGCACGCGAGGGTGCGCGTGCAGGTAGGCGACAACGTACGCGCGAAACGTGCCGATGTTGGTCAGCCGGCGCTGGTTGGCCGGCACCTCGGCCAGGATTTCGCCGAGCTCGCGGCGCTGCGCCCGGCGCGCCTCATGCAGCGCCGCGTCCCTGTCGCGCATGTAGTCCGCGATCAGCGCGATGCGGCTCAGGCGTTCGATTTCGTCCTCGTCCAGGAAGTGGATCGTCCCGGCATCGAGCATCAGCGAGCGCTTGATGCGGCGCCCGCCCGATTCGCTCATCCCGCGCCAGTTCTTGAAGCTCTCGGTCATCAGCCGCCAGGTCGGGACGGTGACGATGGTCTTGTCCCAGTTCTGCACCTTGACGGTGTTGAGCGCGATGTCGATCACCGCGCCGTCGGCGCCCGCCTGCGGCATTTCCATCCAGTCGCCTACGCGCAGCATGTCGTTGCGCTCGACGAGCACGCCGGCGACGAAGGACTTGATCGTGTCCTGGAACACCAGCATCAGCACCGCCGACAACGCGCCGAATCCCGAGAGCACGATCAGCGGCGACGTACCGGCGAGTGCCGCGATCATGATCACGACCGCGGCGAGGACGATCAGCAGCTGCCCGAGCTGCACCCAGGCCTTGATCGACTTCGCGCGGTCCACACCCTCGGCCTGGTGGCGCTCCGCATGCGCGACGAGCGCGACGTCGAGCATCTTGAAGAGCAGCCGGGCGACGCACAGCACGGTCACCGCAGCAGCGAGGTTGTGGATCGTCGCCGTGACGCGCTCGCTCAGCTCGGGGACGAAGCGCACCCCCGCCTGCACCGCCAGACTCGGGACGATCTGTGCCGCTCGCTTCAGCACGCCGGGATGCAGCAGCACCGACGAAATCCGCGGGTCGGCGAACTCCCGGATCGGCGCCAGGCCGCGCGTGAAGAGCGCGCGCGCGATCCACTGCAGCAGCAGCGAGACGAGCAGCAGCACGGCAAGCCCGAGCGCGGCCTGCACCCATGGCAGCTGCAGACTCGGCAAGGCCATGTCCATCACATCACGCCCCATGGAGCATGGCCGCCCTGCCGGCCGCGGCACGGGTACTGAAACGACATCCTCGAATCCAATGGCACGAACAAAGGCCGCCCGCCCGTCCCCGGGTGGCGGCCAGCGGGGCGCGGGGCGCGCGAGCCCTGCGCTTGTACCAGATCAGGCTGACCGGATCTCGCCCGGAGGCCTCACTTGCGCTGGTTCCACGGCGGCGCCAGCTTGAGCGTCCAGCCGCCGGCCTGCGTCGGATAGACCAGACGGTGCTTGCCTTGCCACCATTGGTTCGCGGTACTGGTGATGAGCGCCAGGCCCGCCGCGTCGAACTTCACGTCGCCCTGCACCGTGCCCTTGAACTCATGCCCGGCCACGGCGTCGCGCACCGCCTTCGGCTCCAGCGACCCGCTGGTCTCGATGGCCTTGAGCATCACCTGCGCGTTCGCGTAGAACATGCCGATGCTCGTGCTCGACTTGTTGAACTGCTTCGTGTAGCGCTCGCCCAGTTCCTTCGCGCCCGGGTACGGATACTCCGGCGACCAGAAGCCGTCGGCCAGGACATAGTCGGACGCGTCGCCCAGCGCCTCGCGGAACTCGTAGGGCCAGGTTCCCTTCCACCCGTGCAGGTAGGGCACGCTGAAGTTCTGCTCCTTCATCTGGCGAACCATCGTGATCGAGTCGCCGGGGCTGCCGAAGAGCAGCACGGCGTCGGCACCGCGCGCCTTCATCTTCAGGATGTAGGCCGAGTAATCCTTGGCGCCCATCGCCCAGGGTTCGTCGAGCACGAACTGGACGTTGTACTTCTTGGCCAGGCTCTTGAAGACGCCGCCGAAGCCCTGTCCGTCGGGCGAGTCCTCGACGACGAGCGCCGGCTTCTTGGGCCGCTGGTCCGGCGGCAGCGACTCCCAGATCTTGAAGGGCACCTCGGCCCCGCCGGCGGCGTCGTAGAAGAAGAGCGCCGACCACTTGAACTTCTTCGGGCCCCAGTCGTGCGGCCACATCGTCGTGATCATGTAGAACTTCTTGTACTTCTCGGCTGCCAGCGCGCCGGCCATGTTCAGGTCGCCGCCGTGGGTGGAGAGGATCAGGTCGACCTTCTCGACCTTGATGAGCCGCTCCATCGCGTCGGTGACCTTGGACGGATCGCTCTGATCGTCGGCGAACACGAGCCGCACCGGCAGCTTCTTGTTCGCCGCCTTGATGAAGATGCCGCCGGCGGCGTTGACGTCGGCTACCGCCTGCTCGTACGACCACTTCTGCTCCAGGCCGTCGGCGGCCAGCAATCCGCTCATCGAGATCGGCGCACCGATCTTGATCTCGGTGGGCGCGGCCGCCGCAGCCCACAACGGCGTTCCCAGACCCGTCGCGACCACGGCCGCAGCCGCGATCGTCGTCAGTGCTCCGCGTTTGTTCATTTCGAATGTCTCCTGTTGCGCTTGTGTTGCTCCATCACCGCGAGGGCGCCACGCCTGACGCCTGCGACCCCTTCTCGACCTGTTGACCGGTCTTCGCTCTCCTGCGCCTGCCCTCGCGCATGCGCAGGATGCCGCTGGGCATGAAGAGCATGACGAGGATGATCAGCGCCCCCGAGACGATCGGATGCACGCCCGGCAGATAGACGTTGCCGGCGGAGAAGACCGCCGTCATCACGAAGGCGCCGAGCACCGGACCGAGCACGGTGCCGCTGCCTCCCATCACGCACATCAGGATCGGGTACAGCGTCCAGCTCAGGTTCAGGAAGCCACCGGGGCTGACCGCGAAGACATAGAAGGCGTAGAGGCTTCCAGCAAGCCCGGTCATGAAGGCGCTGGCCGCGAACGCGCCGACCTTCATCCGCAGCACGGGCACGCCGCTGGCCGCCGCGGCAATCGAGTCCTCGCGCACCGCCATCAGCGCCAGTCCCAGCCGTGAGCGCGACATCAGGAAGACTACCAGCGTGCAAGCTGCCGCAAGCAGCAATCCGACCCAGTAGTGCGGCATCAAGGTCTCGAACGGCTCGGGGGACATCGAGATCCCCGCCGAGCCGCCGGTCGCGCGGCCGCCCTTGATCAGCACGACGCGCACGATCTCGCCAAGGCCCAGCGTCCCGAGCGCAAAATAGTCGCCCGCGAGCTTGGACAGGAGCGGGAACCCGATCACGATCGCGAACAGCGCGGCGACGACGCCGCTGGCCGCAAGCAGCAGCGGGTTGAAGTAGGAGCCCCCGTCCTCGAAGAAATGGATCGCCAGCAGCGCGGTCGTGTAGCCGCCGATGCCGAAAAACGCGTGCTGCGCCAGGCTGATCTGCCCCGTGTAGCCGGCAACGACGTTCCAGCCCTGTGCGACGATGATGTTGACGAAGACAAGGAAGAGGTAGAAGAAGAGATAGTGCTCGTGCGCATCGGGAATGAAGGGCACGAGCGCGAAGGCGAGCACCACGCCGATCGCGATCTTCAGACCCAGCTTGCCGTGCAGCGGGTTCATGCCTTGGTCACCGTGCGCACGAACAGGCCCTGCGGACGGAACATCAGCACGAGCAGGAAGGCGGCATAGCCGAAGGCGTCGCCCCAGCCGGGGAAGACGTAGGACGAGCCGCTCTCGATCAACCCGAGCAGCACGCCGCCGGCGAGCGCGCCGCCGACGTGGCCCAGACCACCGAGCGCCAGCGCGATCAGCGCCTTGAGGCTCAGCAGGAAGCCGAAGTAAGGGTCGATCGTGTAGGTGGCAGCCAGCGTGCAGCCCGCGATCCCCGCCAGCGCGATGCCGATCGCGAACGCGATCATGTTGACGCGGTGCGGCGCGATGCCCACGAGCGCCGCCGAGGTCATGTCCTCGGAGGTCGCGCGCACCGCCTTGCCGATCATCGTGCGGCGCAGGAACTGCGTCACTGACAGCGCCGAGGCGATCGCGACGAAGAAGCCCGCGGTGCGCGTGATCGACCAGTTCATGCCGAGGAAGTGGACGCTGCTCGAGGTGTAGGAGGTCGTGATCGAGCGCGGATCGGGTGTCCAGACGAGCGACATCGCGCTCTCGAGCATGAAGCTCAGGCCGACCGCGATCAGCAGCGAGGTGTTCTTGTCCTGCATCGCCGCCGCGCGCCGGAACAGCAGCTGGTACATCGCGCTGCCCACCAGCAGCGACACCGGCAGCAGCAGGAAAAGCATCACGTAGGGGTCGACGTCCAGCAGCCGGAACGCCCAGTACGCGGCGTAGCCGCCGAGCACGATCATCGCCCCCTGCGCGAGGAAGATGATGCCCATGGTCCCGAAGATCAGGCTCAGCCCGATCGCGGCGACGCCGTACATCGCGCCGAAGAGCACCCCGTTGACCAGCAACTCGGCGATCAGTCCGAGCTCGCTCATCCCAGGCTCCCGATGTAGGCCTTGTGGATCTCCTCGTTGGCCAGCAGCTCGGCGCCGCTGCCCTGCATCACCACGCGGCCGGTCTTGAGCACATAGGCCCGGTCCGCCAGGCGCAGCGCGCTCTGGATGTTCTGCTCGACGAGCACGATGGTGACGCCGGTGGCATGCAGCTTCTTCACGAAACGGAAGACCTCGTCGACGATCAGCGGCGCCAGGCCCATCGAGGGTTCGTCCAGGATCAGCAGCTTCGGGCAGGCCATCACCGCGCGCCCGATCGCCAGCATCTGCTGCTCTCCGCCGCTCATCAGGCCGGCGCGCTGGTTGCGCCGCTCGGCCAGGCGCGGGAAGAGCTCGAAGATGCGCTCGAGCGACTCGTTCATGCGCGCACGCACCTGCGTCGGGTAGGCGCCCAGCTGCAGGTTCTCGAGCACCGTCATGCGCGTGAAGAGGCCGCGCCCTTCGGGTACATGCGACAGGCCCGCGGCGACGATCTGCTGCGGCGCCATCCCGGCGATCGAGCGGCCGTCGAAGACGATGTCGCCGGCCGTCGGGCGCACGAGACCCGAGACCGTCTTCAGCAGCGTGGACTTGCCCGCGCCGTTGGCGCCGACGATCGCTACGAGGCTGCCGCGGGGCACCGACAGCGACACCTCCCACAGCACCTGGCTGTCGCCGTAGCCGGCCGAGAGGCCGCGGACTTCAAGCAGCGGCGGGTTCGCCAAGGTAGGCCTCGATGACCTTGCGGTCGCTGACGATCTCGCGCGGCGTGCCCTGCGCGATCTTCTCGCCGTGGTGCAGCACGATGACCTGATCGCACACCGCCATGATGGCGTCGACCTTGTGCTCGACCCAGAGCACGCTGACTCCCAGTTCGTCGCGGATGCGGCGGATCACGCCGGTCATGGTCTCGATCTCGCTTTCGTTCAAGCCCGCCATCGGTTCGTCGAGCAGTACCAGCTCCGGTGCGGTGGCCAGCGCCCGTGCGATCTCGAGCATGCGCCGGTCCGACAGCGTCATGTGCGCAGCCTCGCGATCGCGCTGGTCGGCCAGGCCCACGAGCGCCAGCGCCTCGAGCGCCCGGGTTTCGGCCTTGGCGGCCGCATGCGGCTTGCCGTAGACCGCGCCGACGAGCACGTTCTGCAGCGCCGTCATGCGCTGGAACGTGCGCACGAGCTGGAAGGTGCGCGCAATGCCGCGCCGGCAGACCTCGTGCGGCTGCAGCCCGACGATGTCGCGCCCGTCCAGCCGCACCATGCCCGCATTCGGCCGGTAGACCGAGGTGATGACGTTGAAGCAGGTCGACTTGCCCGCGCCGTTGGGGCCGATCAGGCCGGTGACCTGACCCCGGCGCAGCACGAACGACAGATCGCTGAGCACCCGCAGCCCGCCGAAGGCAATGCCGACGCCTTCGAGCTCGAGCACCGCGTCGCCTGCGGCGCTGGTCGCGCGCGGATGCGCAAGCACCTTCATACCGACATGCACACGCTCTTGAGCTCCGTACACGACTCGATCGCGGCGCGCCCAAGGTCGCGCCCCATCCCCGAGCCCTTGACGCCGCCGAACGGCAGGTTGTTGTCGAGCATGTTATGCGCATTGACCCAGACCGTGCCGGCCCTCAGGCGGGGCACGATGCGGTGCACCGCCGAAAGGTCATGCGACCAGACGCTGGCCGACAGCCCGTAGGGCGTGTCGTTGGCCAGGCGCACGGCTTCGTCCTCGGTGTCGAAAGGCATCACCACCGCGACCGGGCCGAAGACCTCCTCGCGCACGATCCGCATCTGCGGGTCCACGTCGGCAAACACGGTCGGCTGCATGAAGCAGCCGCCTTCCAGCGCACGCGCCCCACCGGTGACGACCGCGGCTCCTTCTTGGCGCGCGCCGTCGACATAGCCCATCACCCGGTCGAAGTGGCGCTTGGAGACCAGCGGCCCCAGCTGCGCCTCGGGATCGAAGCCTGATCCGATCTTCATCCCCGCGGCGGCGCGGCCCAGCGCATCGGTCACCTCCTGGTAGCGGCTGCGATGCACGAGGATGCGCGAGCTCGCGGTGCACACCTGCCCCTGGTGGAAGAAGATGCCCATCGCGGCACCGGCTGCCGCCTCCTGCGGGTCGGCATCGGCAAGCACGATCAGCGGCGACTTGCCGCCGAGCTCGAGCGTGAAGCGCGTCATGTTCTCGATCGCGGCGTGTCCGATCGAGCGCCCGACCGGTGTCGAGCCCGTGAAGGTGATCTTGCCGAGGCTCGCGTGCGCGGCCAGCGCCGCGCCGGCTCCGGCACCACGGCCGCAGACGACGTTGAGCACGCCCGGCGGGAAGCCGGCCTCCATCGCGAGCTCGGCCAGGCGCAGCGCCGTCAGCGGGGTTTCCTCCGAGGGCTTGAGCACGACCGTGCAGCCTGCGGCCAGCGCCGGCGCCACCTTCCAGAGCGCGATCGCGAGCGGGAAATTCCACGGCACGATCGCGCCGACGACCCCGACCGGCTCGCGCAGCGTGTAGGTGAAGTAGCGCGCCCCCGACGGCACCGCGATCGAGTTCTGCAGCGTCTGCCCTTCGAGCTTGGTGGCCCATCCGGCCATGTAGCGAACGAACTCGGCGCCCGACCCGACGTCGATCGCCCGCGCCAGACCGTTGAGCTTGCCGCTTTGCAGCGTCTCGAGCGCACTGAGTTCGTCGGCGTGTTCCTCGATCAGCAGCGAAAGCCGGAAGAGCAGCCGCTCGCGGTCGGCAGGCCGCATGCCGGACCAGGCCTGGCTGTCGAAGGCGCGCTGCGCCGCCTGCACCGCGAGCTCGACGTCGGCGGCGGCACTGTCGGGCGCCTCGGCAATCGTCAGCTCGGTCGCCGGATCGACGACCGGCAGGTAGGCGCCGCTGCCCGGCTCGACCTCGCGTCCGTCGACGAAGTTGCCGTGCCGGCGGCGCGAGAGGAAGCTCACGCGAGCCATCTGTGCTTCGGACCATTCACGCGGCTTCATCGAACATCGCTCCGGACTGACCGTACGGCTTCGCACTCTAGGCAGCGCCCACCCGAGGCGCTTGTCTGCGAGCGAAGCTGCCCTTGCACCTGCGTGCAGCAGGGAAGTCACGCCTCGGGGATACCCTCGGGTCCGGGCGGCGCCGGCATCGGCGGCAGCACGGCCTCGATCGCGGCGCCGATTGCCAGCAGCCTGCGGTCGCTGCCGGCGGGACCGTCGAGCGCCAGGCCTGCCGGCAGCCCGCAGGCAAGCCCGATGGGCAGCGACAGCCCCGGCAGCCCGGCGTTGCTGCCGGGGTCGGTGTTGCGGATGAGGGTCGGGAAGGTCGGCAGCATCCGGCCGCCGAGGCTGAAGAAATCGTCCTCGCCGATCCGCGCGGCGACGGCCGGCGTCGTCGGAAAGACGAGCGCATCGACGGCGCTTTCGGCAAATGCGCCGGCGTACATCGATTGCAACCGCGCGCGGGTGGCCAAGGCCTTGCGGTAGTCGCTCTCGCTGACGAACTCGCCCCTGGCGAGCGGCTCGACGATCGCCTTCACGTCCCGGCTTTGCACCTGCGCCAGCAGCTCAGCGAGTTCGATGCAATCACCCTGCTGCGCCAGATAAGCCTGCATGTCGCGCACGAACTCGTGCATCACGATCACGAAGCCGACTTCGTCGCTCGCCGCAGCCACGCCGGGCAGCGGGATCGGAACGAGCTGCGCACCCGCGCTGCGCAGCGTCGAGAGCGCCTGCTCGGCAAGACCTGCAACGTCCCGATCGAGACCATCCCAGAAGTGCGACTGCGGAATTCCAAGACGCAGCTCGGCGAGGCGCGGCACAACAAGCGCACTCGTGTCGCCGCTCAGCACGCCGTCGAGCAGCGCCAGGTCGGCCACGCTGCGCGCCAGCGGCCCCGCGGTGTCGCGCGTCGTCGCGATCGGCGCAAGGCCTGCGCCGCTGACGCGCCCGACCGTCGGCCGAAAGCCGCTCACGCCACACAGCGCCGCCGGCACGCGCACCGAACCGCCGGTGTCGGTGCCGATCGCTGCAGGGATCAGGCGCGCTGCCACCGCGGCACCGGCCCCGCCGCTGCTGCCGCCGGGGATGCGCGTCGGATCCCAGGGATTGCGCACCGCCCCGGTCACCGCATTGTTGTTCGTGATGCCGATCGCGAGTTCGTGCATCCCGAGCTTGCCGCTGATGAGTGCGCCCGCGCCGCGCAGCCGGCGCACGAGTTCGGCGTCGCTGCGGCACCGGCGGCCGTGCAGCGCGCGCGTGCCGTCGCCGCAGGCAAGGCCGAGAGCCTGGATGTTGTCCTTCAGCGCGATCGGAATGCCCAGCAGCGGCCGCCGCTGCCCGCGCGCACGCCGCGCATCGGCCTCGCGCGCCTGCCGGCGCAGGCCTTCGGCGTCGAACTCGACATAGCAGTTCAGCGTCGCGGCAGCCTCGGTGCGCGCGATCACCGCGTCGACGAGCGCTGCACTCGTCAGATCGCCCTGCTCCATCGCCGCGAGGAGCCCGAGCACCCCGAGCGTCGCACCATCGGCATAGGGAGCGTTCATGACGCCTCGCGTGCACGCACGCCTTTCCGCCAATCCGTCGAGCCCGGCGCCGCCATCGCGTACCTGCGCCGGTTTCAGTGCGTCGGCCGCGGCATGTCGGCCTCGGTCCAGAGCAAGTGCACCTGGGCGTCGTCCGGAATCGCAAGCATCGTCGCTTCCCAGTCGTTCCACTGCTGCCGCATCGCGGCCAGCCGCTCCGGATGGTGCTTGGCGATGTTCGCGCGCTCGCGTCCGTCCTTCACGACGTCGAACAGGTACTCGTAGCCGTCCACGCGCAGATACTTCCAACGGCCCTCGACGCAGGCCGCCTGCTGCCGGTGCTTCATGCGCCAGAAGAGGCGGCGCGGCGGCGACCAGGCCGGGTCGGCAAGCAAGGGCGAGAGATCCACCCCGTCGAGCGGGTACTTCGGGTCCGCAGCGACGCCCGCTGCGGAGAGCATCGTCGGCATCCAGTCCATCGACAGCGTCGGCCAGTCGCTCGTTGCGCCGGCCGCGATCCGTCCCGGCCAGTGCGCGATCTGCGGTACGCGGATTCCGCCTTCGAGCAGGTCCATCTTGCCGCCGATGAAGGGCCAGTTGTTCGAGAAGCGCTCGCCGCCGTTGTCGCTCAAGAAGACGATCAGCGTGTTCTCGCGCTGCGCCGGTGGCAGTGCGGCAAGGATGCGGCCGATGCCCTCGTCCATGTGATGGATCATGCGCTGGTAGATCTGCACCGAGCCGCCGTCCAGGTGAGCGATGTCGCTGCCGATGCGCGCCGATTCGGCCGCGTCGTCACGCGTCTCCCAGGGCCAGTGCGGCGAGGTGTAGTGCACGCTCAGGAAGAAGGGCTTGTCGCGCTGCCGCGCGACGTATTCCGCCGCACGCTCGGAGATGAGGTCGGTGAGGTAGCCGTGCTCCTGCACCTCGCGCTCGCCCTCCCAGAGGTCGTGCGTGCCGCTGGGGCCCAGGTGCGAGAAGTAATCGACGGCGCCCCCGAGCGGGCCGAAGAACTCGGCGTAGCCGCTCTTCAGCGGCCCGTACTGCGGCGGGTGACCGAGATGCCATTTGCCGATCAGCGCGGTGTCGTAACCGGCGGCCTGCAAGAGCGAAGGCAGGGTCGGGTGCTCGGGCGGCAGCCCCAGCGTCGTTGAGCGCCGCCCGAGCGGCTCCTCCGCCGCACCCCGCAACCGGTACTGCCAGCGCCCGGTGATCATCGCGAAGCGCGCCGGCGAACACACCGGCGAATTCGAGTACGCGCGCGAGAAGCGCAGGCCCTCGCGCGCCAGCCGGTCGAGGTTCGGCGAGACCTCGGGACTGGCGCCGTAGCAGCCGAGGTCGGCCGACCCCAGATCATCGGCCACGATGTAGATGAAATTCGGACGCATCAGGGATTCCTCCTTGCGGTGCGAGCATGCCGGAACGGTCGCCGGCGCGTCGTCAGTCGGCAGTCGTCGCGTAATGCCAGTGCAGCAGCCGTCGATCCAGTTGCAGCAGGATGGCGTTGATGCACCAGCCGACCGCGGCAATGACGCAGATCGCCGCGAGCCCGTCCGCGATGCGAAAGGTCTCCTGGCTGCGCAGCAGGAAGACGCCGATGCCGTCGGTCGACAGAAGCATCTCCGCGGTCACCGCGACCAGGAAGGCATAGGCCGATGCCAGACGCAGACCGGTCATCACCAGCGGCAAGGTCGCCGGCAGGTCGACGTTCCAGAACGCCTCGGCACGTCGCAGACGGAACGCACGCGAGACCGTGTGCAGCAGCGGATGCGTCCCGCGGATGCCGTCGATCGCGTGGATCAGGATCGGAAACGACGCGGTGTAGACGATCACCGCGATCTTCGCCGCGTCGCCGATGCCGGCGAACAGCATCACCAGCGGAATCACCGCCGGGGGCGGCAGCGGCCGCAGCAGGTCGATCACCGGTTCCAGCAGATCGCCGAGCCAGCGGATGCGGCCGATCAGGATGCCAAGCGGGATCATCGTGACGATGGCGATCAGGAGACCGATCAGCGCGCGGCGCAGCGTCTGCAGGATCGCGACGGCGATCGCCGCGTCGTGGTCCACCAGCGACTGCAGCACGACCGACAAGGGTGGCACGTTCGGGTTCCCCGCAGCGCGCGCCGCGAGCTCCCAGACCAGAAGAATGGCGCCCAGCAGCAGCAGCGCCGGCCAGCTCCGATTCCACAGGGCTTTCATCGGCAGCAGCTCCTCAGCTCCGGTTGCTCGCCGTCATGCCGATGTTCCAGGCGATGACGCGGTTGCGCACGAGGACGACGAGCGCGTTCATCGCCAGCCCCGTGAGCATCGCCAGCAGCAGGCCGGCAAAGGTCTCTGGAATCCGCAGCGTCATCGCGGTGTCGTTGAGCACGAAGCCCAGGCCATCGCGGCCGGCGAGCATCTCGGTGACGATCACGGCGATCAGCGCGATCGCGCCGGCGATGCGAATGCCGGTGAAGACGTCCGGCAGCGCTGCCGGACGTCTTCACCGGCATTCGCATCGCCGGCGCGATCGCGCTGATCGCCGTGATCGTCACCGAGATGCTCGCCGGCCGCGATGGCCTGGGCTTCGTGCTCAACGACACCGCGATGACGCTGCGGATTCCAGAGACCTTTGCCGGCCTGCTGCTGGCGATGCTCACGGGGCTGGCGATGAACGCGCTCGTCGTCCTCGTGCGCAACCGCGTCATCGCCTGGAACATCGGCATGACGGCGAGCAACCGGAGCTGAGGAGCTGCTGCCGATGAAAGCCCTGTGGAATCGGAGCTGGCCGGCGCTGCTGCTGCTGGGCGCCATTCTTCTGGTCTGGGAGCTCGCGGCGCGCGCTGCGGGGAACCCGAACGTGCCACCCTTGTCGGTCGTGCTGCAGTCGCTGGTGGACCACGACGCGGCGATCGCCGTCGCGATCCTGCAGACGCTGCGCCGCGCGCTGATCGGTCTCCTGATCGCCATCGTCACGATGATCCCGCTTGGCATCCTGATCGGCCGCATCCGCTGGCTCGGCGATCTGCTGGAACCGGTGATCGACCTGCTGCGGCCGCTGCCGCCCCCGGCGGTGATTCCGCTGGTGATGCTGTTCGCCGGCATCGGCGACGCGGCGAAGATCGCGGTGATCGTCTACACCGCGTCGTTTCCGATCCTGATCCACGCGATCGACGGCATCCGCGGGACGCATCCGCTGCTGCACACGGTCTCGCGTGCGTTCCGTCTGCGACGTGCCGAGGCGTTCTGGAACGTCGACCTGCCGGCGACCTTGCCGCTGGTGATGACCGGTCTGCGTCTGGCATCGGCCTATGCCTTCCTGGTCGCGGTGACCGCGGAGATGCTTCTGTCGACCGACGGCATCGGCGTCTTCCTGCTGCGCAGCCAGGAGACCTTTCGCATCGCGGACGGGCTCGCGGCGATCTGCGTCATTGCCGCGGTCGGCTGGTGCATCAACGCCATCCTGCTGCAACTGGATCGACGGCTGCTGCACTGGCATTACGCGACGACTGCCGACTGACGACGCGCCGGCGACCGTTCCGGCATGCTCGCACCGCAAGGAGGAATCCCTGATGCGTCCGAATTTCATCTACATCGTGGCCGATGATCTGGGGTCGGCCGACCTCGGCTGCTACGGCGCCAGTCCCGAGGTCTCGCCGAACCTCGACCGGCTGGCGCGCGAGGGCCTGCGCTTCTCGCGCGCGTACTCGAATTCGCCGGTGTGTTCGCCGGCGCGCTTCGCGATGATCACCGGGCGCTGGCAGTACCGGTTGCGGGGTGCGGCGGAGGAGCCGCTCGGGCGGCGCTCAACGACGCTGGGGCTGCCGCCCGAGCACCCGACCCTGCCTTCGCTCTTGCAGGCCGCCGGTTACGACACCGCGCTGATCGGCAAATGGCATCTCGGTCACCCGCCGCAGTACGGGCCGCTGAAGAGCGGCTACGCCGAGTTCTTCGGCCCGCTCGGGGGCGCCGTCGATTACTTCTCGCACCTGGGCCCCAGCGGCACGCACGACCTCTGGGAGGGCGAGCGCGAGGTGCAGGAGCACGGCTACCTCACCGACCTCATCTCCGAGCGTGCGGCGGAATACGTCGCGCGGCAGCGCGACAAGCCCTTCTTCCTGAGCGTGCACTACACCTCGCCGCACTGGCCCTGGGAGACGCGTGACGACGCGGCCGAATCGGCGCGCATCGGCAGCGACATCGCTCACCTGGACGGCGGCTCGGTGCAGATCTACCAGCGCATGATCCATCACATGGACGAGGGCATCGGCCGCATCCTTGCCGCACTGCCACCGGCGCAGCGCGAGAACACGCTGATCGTCTTCTTGAGCGACAACGGCGGCGAGCGCTTCTCGAACAACTGGCCCTTCATCGGCGGCAAGATGGACCTGCTCGAAGGCGGAATCCGCGTACCGCAGATCGCGCACTGGCCGGGACGGATCGCGGCCGGCGCAACGAGCGACTGGCCGACGCTGTCGATGGACTGGATGCCGACGATGCTCTCCGCAGCGGGCGTCGCTGCGGACCCGAAGTACCCGCTCGACGGGGTGGATCTCTCGCCCTTGCTTGCCGACCCGGCCTGGTCGCCGCCGCGCCGCCTCTTCTGGCGCATGAAGCACCGGCAGCAGGCGGCCTGCGTCGAGGGCCGTTGGAAGTATCTGCGCGTGGACGGCTACGAGTACCTGTTCGACGTCGTGAAGGACGGACGCGAGCGCGCGAACATCGCCAAGCACCATCCGGAGCGGCTGGCCGCGATGCGGCAGCAGTGGAACGACTGGGAAGCGACGATGCTTGCGATTCCGGACGACGCCCAGGTGCACTTGCTCTGGACCGAGGCCGACATGCCGCGGCCGACGCACTGAAACCGGCGCAGGTACGCGATGGCGGCGCCGGGCTCGACGGATTGGCGGAAAGGCGTGCGTGCACGCGAGGCGTCATGAACGCTCCCTATGCCGATGGTGCGACGCTCGGGGTGCTCGGGCTCCTCGCGGCGATGGAGCAGGGCGATCTGACGAGTGCAGCGCTCGTCGACGCGGTGATCGCGCGCACCGAGGCTGCCGCGACGCTGAACTGCTATGTCGAGTTCGACGCCGAAGGCCTGCGCCGGCAGGCGCGCGAGGCCGATGCGCGGCGTGCGCGCGGGCAGCGGCGGCCGCTGCTGGGCATTCCGATCGCGCTGAAGGACAACATCCAGGCTCTCGGCCTTGCCTGCGGCGACGGCACGCGCGCGCTGCACGGCCGCCGGTGCCGCAGCGACGCCGAACTCGTGCGCCGGCTGCGCGGCGCGGGCGCACTCATCAGCGGCAAGCTCGGGATGCACGAACTCGCGATCGGCATCACGAACAACAATGCGGTGACCGGGGCGGTGCGCAATCCCTGGGATCCGACGCGCATCCCCGGCGGCAGCAGCGGCGGGGCCGGTGCCGCGGTGGCAGCGCGCCTGATCCCTGCAGCGATCGGCACCGACACCGGCGGTTCGGTGCGCGTGCCGGCGGCGCTGTGTGGCGTGAGCGGCTTTCGGCCGACGGTCGGGCGCGTCAGCGGCGCAGGCCTTGCGCCGATCGCGACGACGCGCGACACCGCGGGGCCGCTGGCGCGCAGCGTGGCCGACCTGGCGCTGCTCGACGGCGTGCTGAGCGGCGACACGAGTGCGCTTGTTGTGCCGCGCCTCGCCGAGCTGCGTCTTGGAATTCCGCAGTCGCACTTCTGGGATGGTCTCGATCGGGACGTTGCAGGTCTTGCCGAGCAGGCGCTCTCGACGCTGCGCAGCGCGGGTGCGCAGCTCGTTCCGATCCCGCTGCCCGGCGTGGCTGCGGCGAGCGACGAAGTCGGCTTCGTGATCGTGATGCACGAGTTCGTGCGCGACATGCAGGCTTATCTGGCGCAGCAGGGTGATTGCATCGAACTCGCTGAGCTGCTGGCGCAGGTGCAAAGCCGGGACGTGAAGGCGATCGTCGAGCCGCTCGCCAGGGGCGAGTTCGTCAGCGAGAGCGACTACCGCAAGGCCTTGGCCACCCGCGCGCGGTTGCAATCGATGTACGCCGGCGCATTTGCCGAAAGCGCCGTCGATGCGCTCGTCTTTCCGACGACGCCGGCCGTCGCCGCGCGGATCGGCGAGGACGATTTCTTCAGCCTCGGCGGCCGGATGCTGCCGACCTTCCCGACCCTCATCCGCAACACCGACCCCGGCAGCAACGCCGGGCTGCCGGGGCTGTCGCTGCCCATCGGGCTTGCCTGCGGGCTGCCGGCAGGCCTGGCGCTCGACGGTCCCGCCGGCAGCGACCGCAGGCTGCTGGCAATCGGCGCCGCGATCGAGGCCGTGCTGCCGCCGATGCCGGCGCCGCCCGGACCCGAGGGTATCCCCGAGGCGTGACTTCCCTGCTGCACGCAGGTGCAAGGGCAGCTTCGCTCGCAGACAAGCGCCTCGGGTGGGCGCTGCCTAGAGTGCGAAGCCGTACGGTCAGTCCGGAGCGATGTTCGATGAAGCCGCGTGAATGGTCCGAAGCACAGATGGCTCGCGTGAGCTTCCTCTCGCGCCGCCGGCACGGCAACTTCGTCGACGGACGCGAGGTCGAGCCGGGCAGCGGCGCCTACCTGCCGGTCGTCGATCCGGCGACCGAGCTGACGATTGCCGAGGCGCCCGACAGTGCCGCCGCCGACGTCGAGCTCGCGGTGCAGGCGGCGCAGCGCGCCTTCGACAGCCAGGCCTGGTCCGGCATGCGGCCTGCCGACCGCGAGCGGCTGCTCTTCCGGCTTTCGCTGCTGATCGAGGAACACGCCGACGAACTCAGTGCGCTCGAGACGCTGCAAAGCGGCAAGCTCAACGGTCTGGCGCGGGCGATCGACGTCGGGTCGGGCGCCGAGTTCGTTCGCTACATGGCCGGATGGGCCACCAAGCTCGAAGGGCAGACGCTGCAGAACTCGATCGCGGTGCCGTCGGGGGCGCGCTACTTCACCTACACGCTGCGCGAGCCGGTCGGGGTCGTCGGCGCGATCGTGCCGTGGAATTTCCCGCTCGCGATCGCGCTCTGGAAGGTGGCGCCGGCGCTGGCCGCAGGCTGCACGGTCGTGCTCAAGCCCTCGGAGGAAACCCCGCTGACGGCGCTGCGCCTGGCCGAGCTCGCGATGGAGGCCGGCTTCCCGCCGGGCGTGCTCAACGTCGTCTGCGGCCGTGGTGCCGGAGCCGGCGCGGCGCTGGCCGCGCACGCGAGCCTCGGCAAGATCACCTTCACGGGCTCGACACCGGTCGGGCGCTCGATCGGACACGCCGCGATCGAGAACATGACGCGCTTCACGCTCGAGCTCGGCGGCAAGTCGCCGCTGATCGTGCTTGCCGATGCCGACCCGCAGGAGGCGGCAGCCGGTGCCGCGATGGGCATCTTCTTCCACCAGGGGCAGGTGTGCACCGCGAGCTCGCGCATCCTCGTGCATCGCAGCCGCTACCAGGAGGTGACCGATGCGCTGGGCCGCGCCGCCGCGGGGATGAAGATCGGATCAGGCTTCGATCCCGAGGCGCAGCTGGGGCCGCTGGTCTCCAAGCGCCACTTCGACCGGGTGATGGGCTATGTCGACGGCGCGCGCCAAGAAGGAGCCGCGGTCGTCACCGGTGGGGCGCGTGCGCTGGAAGGCGGCTGCTTCATGCAGCCGACCGTGTTTGCCGACGTGGACCCGCAGATGCGGATCGTGCGCGAGGAGGTCTTCGGCCCGGTCGCGGTGGTGATGCCTTTCGACACCGAGGACGAAGCCGTGCGCCTGGCCAACGACACGCCCTACGGGCTGTCGGCCAGCGTCTGGTCGCATGACCTTTCGGCGGTGCACCGCATCGTGCCCCGCCTGAGGGCCGGCACGGTCTGGGTCAATGCGCATAACATGCTCGACAACAACCTGCCGTTCGGCGGCGTCAAGGGCTCGGGGATGGGGCGCGACCTTGGGCGCGCCGCGATCGAGTCGTGTACGGAGCTCAAGAGCGTGTGCATGTCGGTATGAAGGTGCTTGCGCATCCGCGCGCGACCAGCGCCGCAGGCGACGCGGTGCTCGAGCTCGAAGGCGTCGGCATTGCCTTCGGCGGGCTGCGGGTGCTCAGCGATCTGTCGTTCGTGCTGCGCCGGGGTCAGGTCACCGGCCTGATCGGCCCCAACGGCGCGGGCAAGTCGACCTGCTTCAACGTCATCACCTCGGTCTACCGGCCGAATGCGGGCATGGTGCGGCTGGACGGGCGCGACATCGTCGGGCTGCAGCCGCACGAGGTCTGCCGGCGCGGCATTGCGCGCACCTTCCAGCTCGTGCGCACGTTCCAGCGCATGACGGCGCTGCAGAACGTGCTCGTCGGCGCGGTCTACGGCAAGCCGCATGCGGCCGCCAAGGCCGAAACCCGGGCGCTCGAGGCGCTGGCGCTCGTGGGCCTGGCCGACCAGCGCGATCGCGAGGCTGCGCACATGACGCTGTCGGACCGGCGCATGCTCGAGATCGCACGGGCGCTGGCCACCGCACCGGAGCTGGTACTGCTCGACGAACCGATGGCGGGCTTGAACGAAAGCGAGATCGAGACCATGACCGGCGTGATCCGCCGCATCCGCGACGAACTGGGAGTCAGCGTGCTCTGGGTCGAGCACAAGGTCGACGCCATCATGGCGGTGTGCGATCAGGTCATCGTGCTGCACCACGGCGAGAAGATCGCGCAGGGCACGCCGCGCGAGATCGTCAGCGACCGCAAGGTCATCGAGGCCTACCTTGGCGAACCCGCCGCTGCTTGAAGTCCGCGGCCTCTCGGCCGGCTACGGCGACAGCCAGGTGCTGTGGGAGGTGTCGCTGTCGGTGCCCCGCGGCAGCCTCGTAGCGATCGTCGGCGCCAACGGCGCGGGCAAGTCCACGCTGCTGAAGACGGTCTCGGGTCTCGTGCGCCCGACGGCCGGCGACATCGTCTTCGACGGCCGCTCGATCGCCGGGATGGCGCCGCAGCAGATCGTCGCCGCGGGCCTGTCGCATGTACCCGAAGGGCGCGGCCTCTTCACGCGCATGACGGTGCTCGAGAACCTGCAGCTGGGCGCCTACCCGACGCAGGTGCGTGCGCGCATGAACGAGTCGCTCGAGCGCATCTTCGAGCTCTTCCCGCGCCTGGCCGAGCGGCGCAACCAGCGCGCCGGCCTGATGAGCGGCGGAGAGCAGCAGATGCTGGCGATCGGGCGCGCGGTGATGGCCTGCCCGAAGCTGCTGATCCTGGACGAACCCTCGATGGGCCTGGCGCCGCTGATCGTCGACGAGGTCTTCCGTTTCGTGAAGAAGCTGCATGCCACCGGCGTCACCATCGTGCTCGTCGAGCAGAACATCCAGAGCGCGCTGCGCCTGGCGGACCGGGCCTATGTGCTCAAGACCGGCCGCGTGGTGATGCAGGGCAGCGGCGCCGAGCTGCTGGCCAACGAGGAGATCCACAAGGCCTACATCGGGAGCCTGGGATGAGCGAGCTCGGACTGATCGCCGAGTTGCTGGTCAACGGGGTGCTCTTCGGCGCGATGTACGGCGTCGCCGCGATCGGGCTGAGCCTGATCTTCGGGACCATGGGCATCATCTTCCTCGCGCAGGGGGCGATGATCGTGCTCGGCGGCTACGCCGCGTACTGGGCGTTCCGGCTGCTGGACGTCGACCCCTACGTGATGCTTTTCCTGCTGCTGCCGGTGTCGCTGCTGGTGGGCAGCGCGATGTACCAGCTGCTGTTCCGGCGCGCGGCGGCGATGCAGGACAAGAACACCTCGCTGCTGATCGCGGTCGGCCTGAGCTTCATGCTCGAGAGCGCGATGTCGCTCGTCTGGACACCCGATCCGCGCTCGATCACGACCTCCTACACCTCGAGCAGCGTCCACTTCCTCGGCATGAACTGGTCGATCACGCGCACCGCGGGCTTCTTCGTCGCGATCGCCTCGGCGCTGTCAGTGACGCAGTTCCTGCGCCGCACGATGATCGGCAAGGCGGTGCGCGCGACCTCCGAGGACATGACCTCGGCGGCGCTCGTGGGCATCGCGCCGCACCGCGTCAACATGATCGCGTTCGCGATCGGCATCGCGCTGGCGGGGATCGCGGGCTGCACGCTGGCTGCCACCTACACGATCGACCCTTACTTCGGCTTCCTGCTGAGCCTCAAGGCGCTGATCGCGCTGGCGCTCGGTGGTCTGGGCCACGTCGGCGGCGCGCTCGCCGGCGGCGTGCTGCTCGGGTTGATCGAGAGCGGCTCGTCCTACGTCTTCCCCGGCTGGGGCGACGCCTTCGGCTATGCCGCCTTCCTGCTCGTGCTGATGTTCCGTCCGCAGGGCCTGTTCGTGCGCACGGTGACCAAGGCATGAACCCGCTGCACGGCAAGCTGGGTCTGAAGATCGCGATCGGCGTGGTGCTCGCCTTCGCGCTCGTGCCCTTCATTCCCGATGCGCACGAGCACTATCTCTTCTTCTACCTCTTCCTTGTCTTCGTCAACATCATCGTCGCACAGGGCTGGAACGTCGTTGCCGGCTACACGGGGCAGATCAGCCTGGCGCAGCACGCGTTTTTCGGCATCGGCGGCTACACGACCGCGCTGCTGGCGATCCATTTCTTCGAGGACGGGGGCTCCTACTTCAACCCGCTGCTGCTTGCGGCCAGCGGCGTCGTCGCCGCGCTGTTCGCGATCGTGATCGGGTTCCCGCTCCTGTCCAAGCTCGCGGGCGACTATTTTGCGCTCGGGACGCTGGGCCTTGGCGAGATCGTGCGCGTCGTGCTGATCAAGGGCGGCCGCGCGACCGGCGGCTCGGCGGGGATCTCGATGTCCCCCGAGCCGTTCGAGACCTTGATGCCGCACTACTGGGTCGGATTGCTGCTTGCGGCAGCTTGCACGCTGGTAGTCTTCCTGATGTCGCGCTCACGGCTGGGACTGGCGCTGATGGCGGTGCGCGAGGACTCGATTGCCGCGGCGGCCAGCGGCGTGCCCGTGCTGCGGATGAAGGTCGGCGCGTTCGCGGCCAGCGCCTTCATGACCGGGCTTGCTGGAAGCCTCTACGCCTTCTATGTCTTCGCGGTCAGCCCCGGTGGCTTCCTGAACCTGAGCTGGACGCTGTACCCGATCCTGATGTGCGTGATGGGAGGCAGCGGCACCGTGCTCGGTCCGGTGCTCGGCGCCTTCGTGATGACGGCGGTCTTCTCCGCCGGCAACGTCTATCTGCCGGGCGTGCATCCGATCGTCTCGGGGGCGCTGATCATCCTCGTCATGCTCTTCATGCCCAGCGGCATCCTGCGCATGCGCGAGGGCAGGCGCAGGAGAGCGAAGACCGGTCAACAGGTCGAGAAGGGGTCGCAGGCGTCAGGCGTGGCGCCCTCGCGGTGATGGAGCAACACAAGCGCAACAGGAGACATTCGAAATGAACAAACGCGGAGCACTGACGACGATCGCGGCTGCGGCCGTGGTCGCGACGGGTCTGGGAACGCCGTTGTGGGCTGCGGCGGCCGCGCCCACCGAGATCAAGATCGGTGCGCCGATCTCGATGAGCGGATTGCTGGCCGCCGACGGCCTGGAGCAGAAGTGGTCGTACGAGCAGGCGGTAGCCGACGTCAACGCCGCCGGCGGCATCTTCATCAAGGCGGCGAACAAGAAGCTGCCGGTGCGGCTCGTGTTCGCCGACGATCAGAGCGATCCGTCCAAGGTCACCGACGCGATGGAGCGGCTCATCAAGGTCGAGAAGGTCGACCTGATCCTCTCCACCCACGGCGGCGACCTGAACATGGCCGGCGCGCTGGCAGCCGAGAAGTACAAGAAGTTCTACATGATCACGACGATGTGGCCGCACGACTGGGGCCCGAAGAAGTTCAAGTGGTCGGCGCTCTTCTTCTACGACGCCGCCGGCGGGGCCGAGGTGCCCTTCAAGATCTGGGAGTCGCTGCCGCCGGACCAGCGGCCCAAGAAGCCGGCGCTCGTCGTCGAGGACTCGCCCGACGGACAGGGCTTCGGCGGCGTCTTCAAGAGCCTGGCCAAGAAGTACAACGTCCAGTTCGTGCTCGACGAACCCTGGGCGATGGGCGCCAAGGATTACTCGGCCTACATCCTGAAGATGAAGGCGCGCGGTGCCGACGCCGTGCTGCTCTTCGGCAGCCCCGGCGACTCGATCACGATGGTTCGCCAGATGAAGGAGCAGAACTTCAGCGTGCCCTACCTGCACGGGTGGAAGGGAACCTGGCCCTACGAGTTCCGCGAGGCGCTGGGCGACGCGTCCGACTATGTCCTGGCCGACGGCTTCTGGTCGCCGGAGTATCCGTACCCGGGCGCGAAGGAACTGGGCGAGCGCTACACGAAGCAGTTCAACAAGTCGAGCACGAGCATCGGCATGTTCTACGCGAACGCGCAGGTGATGCTCAAGGCCATCGAGACCAGCGGGTCGCTGGAGCCGAAGGCGGTGCGCGACGCCGTGGCCGGGCATGAGTTCAAGGGCACGGTGCAGGGCGACGTGAAGTTCGACGCGGCGGGCCTGGCGCTCATCACCAGTACCGCGAACCAATGGTGGCAAGGCAAGCACCGTCTGGTCTATCCGACGCAGGCCGGCGGCTGGACGCTCAAGCTGGCGCCGCCGTGGAACCAGCGCAAGTGAGGCCTCCGGGCGAGATCCGGTCAGCCTGATCTGGTACAAGCGCAGGGCTCGCGCGCCCCGCGCCCCGCTGGCCGCCACCCGGGGACGGGCGGGCGGCCTTTGTTCGTGCCATTGGATTCGAGGATGTCGTTTCAGTACCCGTGCCGCGGCCGGCAGGGCGGCCATGCTCCATGGGGCGTGATGTGATGGACATGGCCTTGCCGAGTCTGCAGCTGCCATGGGTGCAGGCCGCGCTCGGGCTTGCCGTGCTGCTGCTCGTCTCGCTGCTGCTGCAGTGGATCGCGCGCGCGCTCTTCACGCGCGGCCTGGCGCCGATCCGGGAGTTCGCCGACCCGCGGATTTCGTCGGTGCTGCTGCATCCCGGCGTGCTGAAGCGAGCGGCACAGATCGTCCCGAGTCTGGCGGTGCAGGCGGGGGTGCGCTTCGTCCCCGAGCTGAGCGAGCGCGTCACGGCGACGATCCACAACCTCGCTGCTGCGGTGACCGTGCTGTGCGTCGCCCGGCTGCTCTTCAAGATGCTCGACGTCGCGCTCGTCGCGCATGCGGAGCGCCACCAGGCCGAGGGTGTGGACCGCGCGAAGTCGATCAAGGCCTGGGTGCAGCTCGGGCAGCTGCTGATCGTCCTCGCCGCGGTCGTGATCATGATCGCGGCACTCGCCGGTACGTCGCCGCTGATCGTGCTCTCGGGATTCGGCGCGTTGTCGGCGGTGCTGATGCTGGTGTTCCAGGACACGATCAAGTCCTTCGTCGCCGGCGTGCTCGTCGAGCGCAACGACATGCTGCGCGTAGGCGACTGGATGGAAATGCCGCAGGCGGGCGCCGACGGCGCGGTGATCGACATCGCGCTCAACACCGTCAAGGTGCAGAACTGGGACAAGACCATCGTCACCGTCCCGACCTGGCGGCTGATGACCGAGAGCTTCAAGAACTGGCGCGGGATGAGCGAATCGGGCGGGCGCCGCATCAAGCGCTCGCTGATGCTCGATGCCGGGACGATCCACTTCCTGGACGAGGACGAAATCGAACGCCTGAGCCGCATCGCGCTGATCGCGGACTACATGCGCGACAGGGACGCGGCGCTGCATGAGGCGCGCCGGGCGCAGCGCCGCGAGCTCGGCGAAATCCTGGCCGAGGTGCCGGCCAACCAGCGCCGGCTGACCAACATCGGCACGTTTCGCGCGTACGTTGTCGCCTACCTGCACGCGCACCCTCGCGTGCATCCGGGGATGATGCGCATGGCACGCCTGATGCAGCCGACGCCGCAGGGGGTGCCGCTCGAGGTCTATTGCTTCACCGCCACCACCGCCTGGGTCGAGTACGAATCGATCCAGAGCGACATCTTCGACCACCTCATGGCGATCCTGCCCGAATTCGGCCTGCGTGCCTTCCAGAGCCCGAGTGACGCCGGGATGCAGCATGCAATGCGAGGCTGGCAGCCGGAGCGCTTGGGCGGCTAGCCTGGTGCGGAAAGCCTGCAAGCGGCTTCGGTCGTTCCTCGGGGCAAGCAGCGTCGCGTGCGCTCGCCGCAGCGGGCCTCAGTTGCTCTTGCTGCGCGAGATCAGCAGGCGCGAGTTCTCGGCGTCACGACAGACGAGTGGCGGCTGCGCCGTGCTCATCTCGTGCGCTGCGGCTTCGTCGACCCGCAGACCGCGCGCACGCTGGTGGCGCTCCAGTGGGGCCTGCTGCAGCCCTGATCGGACGAGATCGAATCGCCCGACCGCATCGGGCCAAGCTCAGCTCGGATGCGCCTCGGCGGCCAAGGGCGTGGGGCGCGCACGCAAGGCCCAGACCACGCCGCCGACCAGCAGTGCGATGCCCAGCAGCGTCGCCGGCGCGGGCCATTGTCCGCGCACGATGAACGCGTATCCAAGTGCGGCGAGCGTTTCGAAGACGATCAGCTGCGCGACCAGCGCTGTTGGCAGACGCTGGCTGGCTGCGTTCCAGAGCGAATTTCCGAGCCAGGAGGCGAGCAGCCCCATCCCGGCCATCAGCGCGAGATAAAGGGCCGGGCGCGGCCCGAACGGGATGGCGAAGGCCTGCGTGCTCGGATCGCTCGATCCCCGGGCCGCCCAGGCCAGCCAGCCGAGATAGCCCAGCAGCGCCAGCGGCAGCGTGGCCAGCCCCTGTGCGCTGGCCCAGGCGCGGGCACTGCGACCGGCATGCGCGCGCAGCCAGTCGGCGTTGCGCAGCGCGAACCAGGCCCATGAGACCACGGCGCCGAGCGCCAGCGCCGCGCCAAGCAGGTAGCGTTCGATGCTGCCGGCGGGGTCGGCCCGCAGCAACTCGATTTCGACCCGGTTGACGCTGCCGATGCCTGCGCCGATCAGCACCAACGACGGCAGCAGCCGCGACCAGGGGAGCCGCCCGTCGCGACCGGCATCGCGGCGGTTCGAGACCAGCGCGATCACGACCGGCAGGGTGCCGATGATCATCGTCGGCACCGGGGCTCCGGCGCGCTGGATCGCGCTGGCGAGGAACAGGTAGTAGACGATGTTTCCGGCCAGACCGAGACGTGCGGCCTCGATCCATTCGGCCCGGCTGAGTTCGCGCAGCCGATTGCGGTCGATCCAGGCCAGCGGCAGGGCGATCACGCCGTACGCGATGTAGCGGCCGAAGGACTGCAGCGCCGGCGGATAGTCGGGCAGGAGCAGCGGGCCAACGAAAACCAGTCCCCAGAGAAGCCCGGCCGCGAGCGCGAAAAAGGTACCGGCGGCCACGGCGTTCTGCGATGACATGGGGCGCAGTGTGCCGTCGATGGCGTTCGTGCGTCGGGCCGGCATCGGGCTCGGCCTGGCCCGGCCTTCCTCGTGGCAGTCGATCGCCTTGCGGATCCAGCGAACGCATCCGTTTCCGGGACGGCGGCACTCGAGCCGCAGGCTTGGGCGTCGTCACTTGCTTCACAAGCAGAGTCCACCAGCAGAGCCGCAGCGGCGATCAGACCGAAAGCCGCAGAACATCGCGTTCGTGATGGTGGAGCGACGACTTTCGGGGCAGTACTCGCTCATCATCGTCACGGCGTTGGGCATGGCGGCACCCAGCCCCAAACCGGCTTCGAAACGCCACGCGGTCAAGCTGCCCAGCTCGTGGGTGTAGCCCGAAATCAGGCGGGCGATGGCGAACACGAACACGGAAAGGCACCAGCACGGCCTTGCGGCCGAACCTGTCGGCCAAGGCGCCCGAGGACAAGGCGCCCGAGGACAAGGCGCCCGAGGACAAGGCGCCCGAGGACAAGGCGCCACCGGCCAGCCCGAACAGCGCGGCACTCAGTACCGGGCCCAGATCAACCTTGGCCACACCGAACCAGGAGATAGACCGAACCGGCATAGCTTGTCTTACGATGACGGGCACCGAAGACGGTCATGCCCATGGATCTGAGGCAGTTGGAATACTTCGTGCGCGTCGCCGAGCTCGGAAGCTTCACCCGGGCTGCGCAGATGCTGGAGGTGGCGCAACCGGCTCTGAGCCGGCAGGTGCGCGCGCTCGAGCTCGAGCTGCGCGAAACGCTGCTGACACGCACCGGGCGCGGCGTCGTACCCACCGACGCCGGACGGCGCCTGCTGGAGCACGGGCATGCGATCCTGCGCAGCGTGGCGCAGGCGCGTGAAGACCTGCACAGCCAACGCGGTGAGCCGGTCGGTCGCGTCACGGTCGGTCTGCCCCCCAGCCTCGCCCGGCGCCTCACGCCGCTGCTCATCGAGCGTTTCCAGCAGGAGATGCCCAAGGCGCGGCTGGAAATCGTCGAAGCCTTTTCCGTCACGATCGCCGAATGGCTGGGCAGCGGGCGTATGAACCTGGGTCTGGTCTACTCTCCCGCCAGCCAGCCGCAGATCGAGGTCGAGCCGGTGCTCGAAGAGCGCCTCTGCCTGGTTGGCCCGACGGGAAGTCTTCCGACCCGGGGCGGTATCGCCTTTTGCGACCTGGCGCGCTATCCGCTCGTGATGCCGCAACGCAGCCAGATCTTTCGCAAGCTCATGGAAGCGCAGGCCATGCTCTCGCAGGTCAAGCTCAACGTGGTCTGGGAAGTCTCCAGCGTGCCGGTGATCCTCGATCTCGTGCGCGCAGGTTACGGCTATGCTGCGCTCACCGACAGCGCGCTGCACAGTCAGGGCAGCGACAGCGGCCTGATCGAAGCGACGATCCACTCGCCGCACATCGTCAGCACCTTGTGCGTGGTCCAATCGGCCAGCAAGCGGGCGACACCGCTGGAGCAGCGCACGATGGAGCTGCTGCGGCAATTGAGCCGGCACGTGTGCGCCGCCGAGAGCGCGGCTGCCTGAACCGCGTAATCTCTCCCGTTCCGTCGCCAGCCGTCCGGCGCCCGCGCACCGGTAACGCACCAGCAGCGCACCAGCAGCGCACCAGCAGCGCACCAGCAACGCATCAGCAAGGCACCAGCAGGCGCGGGCGATTGTGCGCAGCGTCGCGCACAAGGTGCGCGCGGCAATCCGTTCTGGCGCTCGTTCGGCTCGCGTGGATGTTTTGGCCTTACTTCAATGTCGCCTTAAAGAGGTATATAAGAGGCATCAATTGCCGACCCGGTGCGTCCGGCGCGTCGCGCGTATCGAACGATCGACGGGCTGCGTGCCGCTGCGGCAGGTTGGTCCCGGCAATCGACGACGCTGGAGGGTGTGATGGGCGCGCAAGGCAGGATCCGGTTCGTGGTGGCGGCGCTTGCCAGCCTGGCGAGCCTCGCGCTCTCCTGGCCCTATTGGCGCGACTTCGGTTATTGGCCCGAGTCGCACACGATGTGGCTGGTCTATTTCGTCGTCGGCTTTGCGCTGGCCGTTTATGTCTTCTACGTGTTCTTCGTCTGCCTGAGCACGCTCTTCGAGCACGACCGCATCGGCCGCAAGAAGCAAGGCCCGGCCGGTGGTGACAACGCGGCGCGGACGGGTGAAGGCTCATGAGCTGCGTCGAAGGCAAACCCTGCGAGGAAGCGCGCAAGCGCCGCCATGCGCTGGCGATCCTCGGCCTGATGGGACTGATCTTCCTCGTTCTCTCCGCCTGGTCCTTCCTCGATACGCGCGGTCAGACGCTTCCGGGCGACGTTCACTACGCAGGGTTCGACGCCGTCCAGGGCAAGCGCGTGTTCCAGTCGTACAACTGCATGGGTTGTCACACGATCGTCGGCAACGGCGCCTACTTCGGCCCCGACCTGAGCAAGCTCTACGGCAAGGTCGGGCCAGCGTGGCTCGAGGCCTTCCTGCCCTCGGCCGGCGCCTGGCCGACCTCCGGCGCGGTCAAGCTCCAGCTCCAGCGCAAGGAGGTCGCAGGCGACGCGGAAGTCGACTCGATCGATGCCTACCTCGCGAAATACGCCGGCGCCAACGAGCGCGTCGAGCGGCGGGGCGGTCACCCGACCTTGATGCCCAACCTGCCGCTGACCCGCACCGAGATCGGCCAGCTGATCGCCTTCCTCAAGTACACGTCGGCGATGAACACCGAGGGCTGGCCGCCCAAACCCAAGGTCGACGGCCTGGCCTTCTCGCGGGTGGCGATGCCGGCTGCGGCGCATGCCGCGGCCGCGCCGATGGTGCCGGGTGCGCACGCAGCGCCGACCGCGCAGTTGGCGACGAGCCCGGCGCCGGCCGCGTCGCCGGTCGAGGAAGGCAGCAAGCTGGTCCGTGACTTCGGCTGCACGGCCTGCCATTCGCCGGACCGCAAGCAGCTCGTCGGCCCCGGCTGGGGCGGGCTCTACGACGCCGACGTGCATCTGAGCGACGGCCGCACGGTCAAGGCCGACGACGCCTACCTCACCGAGTCGATCGTCGACCCCGACGCGAAGATCGTCGCCGGTTTTTCCAAGGGTGCCATGCCTTCCTTCTCGGGCGCGCTGGACGCCGGGCAGGTCGCCGCGATCGTCGCCTACATCCGCAGCCTGCAGGGGAACTGAGCCATGCTGAAGATCGAGTATCGAACGCAGCGCCTGAGCCTGCGCTTCTTCCTGCTGATGCTGGTGCTGTTCTTCTTCCAGACCGCCTTCGGGCTGCTGCTGGCGGCCCAGCACATCGATCCGTCGCTGCTGGCGGGCACGCTGAACTTCAACGTCGCGCGCGCCGAGCACACCAACCTGGGCATCCTCTGGGTGCTGAGCGGCTTCATCGGCACCATCCTCTTCGTCGGCCCGCTGCTGTCGCGGCGCGAGCTCGCGGCGCCCTGGCTGATCAAGCTGCTGTTCTATGCGCTGCTGGCGGTCGTGATCTGGAACGTCGCGACGCAGACGCTCGCGCAGCAGGGGATCGCGGGCTGGTGGGCCGGGCAGCCGATGCTGCAGGAAGGCCTGGAGTACCTCGAGGCCGGCCGCATTGCCGACGTCGTGATCCTGATCGGCTTCGCGATCCTGTGCTGGGTGGTCCTGCGCTCCTTCCCGCCGATCTCGCAGTGGAACGAGATCCACTGGGGGCTCGGACTCGGCGTCGTCGCACTGACCCTGGTCTGGATCTTCGGGATGTTCTTCGTCGACCGGCTCGACCTGCAGGAGTACTTCCGCTGGTACGTCGTGCACTACTGGGTCGAGGGCGTGTGGGAGGTGATCCACATCGCGCTCGTCGGCTTCCTGCTCGTGCTGATGTTCAGGGCGGACGTGAAGACCGTCGGCTACGCGGTGTTCTGGGGCATCTCGCTGGTGTGGCTCTCGGGCCTGCTCGGCAACGCACACCACTACTTCTGGATCGGCACGCCCGAGTTCTGGCAGTTCTGGGGTTCGCTCTTCAGCGCGCTCGAGCCGCTGCCGCTGATCTTCTGCTTCTGGCACCTCTACCTGGACGCGCACCAGGATCGCAGGCCGATCGAGAACATGCCGGCCTTCGCTTTCCTGCTCGGCTCGGTCGTGATGGAACAGGTGGGTGCGGGGATCCTCGGCTTCACGATGACCTTCGCGCTCACCAACGTCTGGTCGCACGGCACCTGGGTCACGCTGAGCCACGCGCACCTGGCGCTCTTCGGCACCTTCGGGATGCTGGGGCTTTCGGCCGCGTACTACGCGGTCCCGATCATGCGCGGCATGCGCGACTTCGATCAGCGGCCGGGCCGGCTCGCGTTCTGGCTCGCCTTCACCGGGATGCTCGGGCTCGCGTTCGCGTTCGCGATCGGCGGCACGGTGCAGGTCTTCGTCTACCGCACGCTCGGCCTGGACTGGTTCGGCGGCGACGTGGCCCCGGCGATGCTCTTCGCGAAGGCCATGGTGCCGATCTTCGGCCTGCTGTTCGCGGCCGGCGTCTGCCTGGTGACCTACGACCTGCTGACGCTGGGCGTGCGGCAGCGGCTGGCCGAAGGCGAAGCAGCGCCGACGAACGAGCCACCGCGCGCCACCGGATGGGGTCGCCCACTCGGCGGATGGGAGACGGGGAGCTGGGTGCTCGCGATGTGGATCTTCGGCGGCCTGATCACGCTTGGCCTGCTGTCGTTCAATCTCGCGACGGTGCAGGAGGGAAGGCCGCTGCTCCCCTACGTGATGGGCGGCACCGGCTATCCCGGGCTGCTGCTGGTGACCCTGTTCTTCGTGCACCGCTTCCTGCGCTCGCTCGATGCGCGGCGGCACGACGTGGAGCCGTCGGTCCGGGCTTGAGGATCGGCCGGCAGCGCCGCGGCCCGCGCCTGCTTCGTCGGCGTGGCGCGAGATCGCGCCGCGGCCGCGACCGGGCTCAGTGCCGCCGGGAAAGGTCGGCCGCGTGCTGCTGTGCCTGAGCCTGCTGCTGGCGGTACTCGCTCGGCGACACGCCGTACCGGCTCTTGAAGAGCCGGCAGAAATGCGGGCTGCTGTTGAAGCCCCAGGCGAAGGCGATTTCGGAGATCGACCGGCTGGCCGCTGCCGGCGAGGCGAGTGCGGCACGGCAGCGTTCGAGGCGTGAGAGCCAGATGTAGCGGTCCAGCGAGCAGTCCTCGTCCTCGAAGACGCGGTGCAGGTAACGCTTGGAGCAGCGCAGATCGCTCGCGATGCGCTCGATCGTCAGGTCCGACTCGCCCAGGTGCGCCTGCACATGCTGCTTGACGCGCAGCTTGAGCACCGCCGGCAGGGTTGTGTGACTCTCCATGCCCTGCTGCTCGGCTGCCAGCGTCGACGCAAGCAGTCCGAACGCGGTCTCGCTCACCGGCCGCCCCACCGCGTCCGGCAGTGTCGGAAGCTGCTCGGCCAGCGAGCGCAGGAAGGAGCCGAAAACCGCCGACAAGCCCTGGAGCGCGCTCGTGTGCGCCTGGCTCGTGTGCAGGTTCGGAACCTTGAAACCCTTGAAGGCTCGCCGCGGGAACTGCGCGACGAGCAGCCCGGCGCGTTCGAAGTTGGTGATCGAATACGGCACCTGGGGGTCGTAGAGGCTCCAGTCGCCGGGACGCAGGTCGAAGGCGCGATCGTGCTGCAGGATCTGCGCGTGGCCGTCGAGCTGCAGGACGAGCTTGTAGTACTCGTCGCTCGGCAGTTCGCGCACGGCTTCGTCGCGCCAGACGCGGTGCGCCGGCGCGTCGATGCGATACATGCGCATCGGCCCGACCTCGTAGGCCGCGAATTCGGCATCGAAGGGGCCGTCGTCCAGGCACTGCACGCCCAGGTTGCCGAAGTAGTCGCGGTTGACGTGGCCCCAGTGCGCTGCACGATAGGAGGGCTCTTCGCCCCGCGTATCGAAGTGAAAACGCTTCATCGGCTCAGTCTAGGGTTGCGGACCGGGTCCTCCATCGGGAGTTTCACTCCGTATCGATCGCGAAGCCGGGGCGCCTGCGGATGTGCCGGTTGCTGTTGATCACCGCCGGACACATCCCGCCGCCGCCAGCGCCGTGGCGAGAAGACAGGCTGTGGTTGCGAGCGGTACGAATCTGCGTTTCATCCTTGCGCCTCCTCGAGCGGTGGCGCGCGCCGGCGTCAGGACGCCGAGAGCACGGCGGCGACATCTCGTCGGCGTGTGACAGCTCGGGCACTGGTGAGGCATGGCCGTATGCGCTACGCTGCATCCAAAACGTATTGAAGCGGAGAACAGAGGTCCTGCACATGAAATCCCGCGCCGCCGTGGCCTTCGAGGCCGCCAAACCCCTGCAGATCGTCGAGATCGACGTCGAGCCGCCCCGCAAGGGCGAGGTGCTGATCAGGATCAGCCACACCGGCGTGTGTCACACCGACGCCTTCACGCTCTCCGGCGACGACCCGGAGGGCGTCTTCCCGGCAGTGCTCGGCCACGAAGGCGCCGGCGTCGTCGTCGAGGTCGGCGAAGGCGTCACGAGCGTCAAGCCCGGTGACCATGTGATCCCGCTCTACACCGCCGAATGCGGGCAGTGCCTGTTCTGCAAGAGCGGCAAGACGAACCTGTGCGTGTCCGTGCGCGCGACGCAGGGCAAGGGACTGATGCCCGACGGCACGACGCGCTTCTCGTTCAAGGGGCAGCCGATCTACCACTACATGGGCTGCAGCACCTTCAGCGAATACACGGTGGTGGCCGAGGTGTCGCTGGCCAGGATCAACCCGAAGGCCAACCCGGAGCAGGTCTGCCTGCTCGGCTGCGGCGTCACCACGGGCCTGGGGGCGGTGAAGAACACGGCGAAGGTTCAGCCCGGGGACACGGTCGCGGTGTTCGGCCTCGGCGGCATCGGCCTGGCCGTGATCCAGGGCGCCAAGCTCGCCGGCGCCGGGCGCATCATCGCGATCGACGCCAACCCGGCGAAGTTCGATCTGGCGCGCGTCTTCGGCGCCACCGACTTCGTCAACCCGAACGATCACGACAAGCCGATCCAGGAGGTCATCGTCGGCATGACCGGCTGGGGCGTCGATCACTCCTTCGAGTGCATCGGCAACGTCAAGGTGATGCGCGCGGCGCTCGAGTGCGCGCACCGCGGCTGGGGCCAGTCGGTGATCATCGGCGTGGCCGGTGCCGGACAGGAGATCTCGACCCGGCCGTTCCAGCTCGTCACCGGACGCCGCTGGATGGGGACGGCCTTCGGCGGCGTCAAGGGCCGCAGCGAGTTGCCGGGCATGGTCGAGGACGCGATGAGCGGCCGCATCCAGCTCGCGCCCTTCGTCACGCACACGATGCCGCTGCAGGACATCAACAAGGCCTTCGACCTGATGCACGAGGGCAAGTCGATCCGCAGCGTGGTTCACCACGGTTGAGGCAAGGCGCCGCGCCGCGGCGCGGGGGAGACACGATGGAACGCGTCGAGCAGCACATGTGCTTCGGTGGACGGCAGGAGGTCTGGAAGCACGCGAGCCGCAGCACCGGGACCGAGATGCGTTTCGGGGTCTACCTGCCGCCGGCCGCACTGCGCGGCGAGAAGCGCCCGGTGCTCTACTGGCTCTCGGGCCTGACCTGCACCGAGCAGAACTTCATCACCAAGGCGGGCGCGCAGCAGTTTGCCGCGGTGCACGAGCTGATCGTGGTCGCGCCCGACACGAGCCCGCGCGGGGCCGGCGTGGCCAACGACGCGGCCTACGACCTGGGGCAGGGCGCGGGCTTCTACGTCAATGCCACCGAATCCCCCTGGGCGCCGCATTACCGCATGCAGGATTACGTCGCGGTGGAGTTGCCGGCGCTCGTCGAGCAGCACTTCCCGGCGAGCGCGGTGCGCGGCATTTCCGGGCACAGCATGGGCGGGCACGGCGCGCTGGTCACCGCGCTGCGAAACCCGGGTCGCTACCGCAGCGTCTCCGCCTTCTCGCCGATCGTCGCAACCTCGCAGGTGCCCTGGGGGCGCAAGGCGCTCGGCGCCTACCTGGGCGCGGACCGCAGCCGCTGGGCAGAGTGGGATGCGGTGCAGCTCATCGCGAACGCCAGCGAGCGCCTGACGATCCTCGTCGATCAGGGCGAGAGCGACGAGTTCCTGCAGGAGCAGCTGCGGCCCGAACTGCTGCGCCAGGCCTGCAATGCCGCCGGTCATCCGCTCGAGCTGCGGATGCAGCCCGGCTACGACCACAGCTACTACTTCATCGCCAGCTTCATCGGCGAGCACATCGCGCATCACGCGCGCGAGCTCGCGCGCTGACCGCCTTCAAGCCGGCGAGGCTTCTCTCCGGGACGCTTCGAAGCAGGCCGAGCGAGGCCCTCAGGCAGAGGCTGGATACGCGGCGCGGTCCGTCACGGCCGGGACACGCACGAGGTCCTGTGCCGCGAAGTTGCCTGTCCGGTCTGGCGCATGTCCGGGCCGGCCGTCGTACGCCGGAATGCTTGGCGCGGGTGGATGCCGCGTTCAGCGCCTCCCTTGCCGCAGCATCGCCGCCGGCAGCACGGCCGCCGTCGGGCCGCGGCCGCGGGAGGGCGTGAAGGGGATGCGCAGGCCTCGGGTGAAGGCGGCGCGGGTGACGAGGATGATCTTCAGGCCAAAG
>Ga0116143_10000738_pt1 | contig 43217 bp, 31 predicted proteins | sample AD_UKC034_MetaG_FD_89745 | JGI IMG/M metagenome (GOLD analysis project Ga0116143, IMG submission 89745) | Active sludge microbial communities of municipal wastewater-treating anaerobic digesters from USA - AD_UKC034_MetaG | ecosystem: Engineered > Bioreactor > Anaerobic > Digestate | place: USA... | reverse complement strand
GGGCTGCGGAATTGCACCTAAGGGCCACGCTCCGCGACCTTCCTGTTTACACATTCCTCTGCAGAACCTCTGCGTACTCCGCGCCCTTCGCGGTTCATATGAAAGCAAATGACAGAATATCCCGCCAAGACACCAAGGCCACTATGTAAAGGCCTTCCGGCCTCCGACTACCCTGGGCTGTGGAATTGCACTTGGGGCCACACTCCGCGACCTTCCTGTTTTCACATTCCTCTGCAGAACCTCTGCGTACTCCACGTTCTTTGCGGTTCATATGAAAGCAAATGACAGAACATCCCGCCAAGACACCAAGGCCACTATGTAGAGGCCTTCCGGCCTCCTACTGCCCCTGGGCTTCGGAATTGCACGTAAGGGCCACGCTCCGCGACCTTCCTGTTTACACATTCCTCTGCAGAACTTCTGCGTACTCCAAGTTCTTTGCGGTTCATATGAAAGCAAATGACAGAATATCCCGCCAAGACACCAAGGCCGCAACGTAGAGGCCATTCCGGCTTCCGACTACACCGGGCTGCGGAATTGCACTTGGGGCCACGCTTCGCGGCCTTCCTGCTTATATATCTGCCTTATAAATCTGCCTCTGCGGAACCTCTGCGTACTCCGCGTTCTTTGCGGTTCATATGAAAGCAAATGACAGAATATCCCACCAAGACACCAAGGCCACAATGTAGAGGCCTTCCGGCCTCCGACTGCCCCTGGGCTGCGGAATTGCACTTGGGGCCAGTCTCAGCGACTTCATGCCAATACATGCCTTTGCGGAACCGCTGCGTACTCCGCGCTCTTCGCGGTTTATAAATCCTTAACGTGCTACGCTCACTCCGCGGTTCATTAATCCTCTGCGGATCCTCTGCGTACTCCGCGTTCTTCGCGGTTAAAAATTCAAACAGTTCGAAACCACAGCTCAAAACCCGTTAAAGAACTGTTACATCTTTCAAAACCATTGTAGCTATGCAACCCCGGTAACTATTTTTGGTCTTTGGAGTTACTGTAATAAATTAAGCGGTCGCATGAAGTTTGTATTTGTTCCCATTGTTTTTGCTTTTTGTTCCGTTTACTGCACCGCGGTCCATTCAAAAGACAGCTCCCCGCGAGAACTTCATGCGATAAAATGCGAGGAGGTGCCGGTTATTGACGGGGTGTTGGACGATGCCGCCTGGAAACAAGCCCAGGAGATCACGGACTTTACGGAATTCAGGCCGAAGATCGGGGACAAGGAAGCCCATGCAGAGCGCACGGTCGCCTATCTCATGTACAACGACATCGGTATCTATTTCGGTGGCCGCTGTTACGAACCCTCCACGGACCGGATTTCCAAAGAATTGCAAGGCCGGGATGGTTTCGGTGCCAACGATTATATAGGCATCATTTTTGACACCTACAAAGACAACCTGAACGGTTTCGAATATTTTGTCACCCCGCTCGGCGAACAATGGGACGCCAAAATGGCGCCGGCCAATAACAGCAACAACGGCGGAGAAGATTTTTCATGGAACGCCGTGTGGAACAGCGCCGCGCGGATCCACGACGAAGGTTGGGATTTTGAAATGTTCATCCCATTTTCCGCCATCCGTTTTGGAAGCGGAGACGTGCAGGACTGGGGCCTGAACATTACCCGCAGGAGAAGGTTGACCGAAGAACAATTTACCTGGAACCCGATCGATCCAACCGTCAACGGATTCCTCACCCAGGAAGGCTACTGGAAAGGGATTAAAAACATCAAACCCCCGGTGCGCCTGCAATTCTCCCCTTATTTCTCCATCTATGCCAACCATTACCCTTCACAGGATCCGGCGACCAGGGACTGGAGCAGCCAGGTCAACGGAGGACTGGACCTGAAATACGGCATCAACCAGGCCTTTACCCTCGATGCCGTCCTCATTCCGGATTTTGGCCAGGTCCAGAGCGACAACCAGGTCCTGAACCTCTCCCCTTTTGAAGTGAAGTTTAACGAGAACAGGAATTTCTTCAGCGAGGGTACGGAACTGTTTAACAAAGGAGGACTTTTTTACTCCAGGAGGATTGGCGGGACACCCCTCCATCACGGCCGGCCCGGAGAATCCCTGAGGGAAAATGAATACATCCTGAAAAACCCGGCGGAGACCAAACTCATTAACGCAGCCAAAATATCCGGACGCTCTCAATCGGGGCTGGGGATTGGTTTTTTAAATGCCATCACCAAACCCCAGCACGCGGTCATTGAGAACAGAAGTTCGGGAGAAACCCGGGAAGAAACGACCAATCCCCTCACCAATTATAATTTTATGGTCCTGGACCAGACCCTGAAGAATAATTCATCGGTTACCCTGGTCAACTCCAGCGTGATGCGCGAAGGCAGGGACTACGACAGCAATGTAAGCGCTTTCCTCTTTGATTTCAACGACAAATCCAATACCTGGAACGTCAACGGCAAGGTTGCCCTGAGCCAGTATTTTCAGAGCGGGGAGGAGAACCGGCCAGGCACTGCGTACAACCTGGGTTTTGGCAAAGTGAGTGGTCAGTTCAGTTTTCGCTTTTGGCAGGAATATGCCGATGAACGATACAGCCACAATGACCTCGGCTATTTCACCAATAACAATTTCCTCAGTCATGGGGTCTATGGCTCCTACCGGATCATCAAACCCAAAGGCTGGTACAACCGGATCAATTTTAACTTCAACACCAGCATTTCCCACCTGGCCAGCCGGATCGGGGACATTGATGCCCGTTACCAGTCGGCAAATGTCAACATGAACATCAATGCACAAACCAAAAAACTGCTTTTTGTGGGTTTGTTCACCGGATATCAGCCTGCCCGGAATGATTTTTGGGAACCGCGGGTCACCGGGCAGTATTTCCGCCGGGGTCCCAGGGCCCATGCCGGACTATGGCTGGAAACCAATTCCGCCAAAAAATATTCTTTCTATACCGAAGTGTTCGGCGGTCGCTTCATCAACTTTTATGATATCAATATCTTTGAAGGGCAGCTCAGCCAGACCCTCCGTTTTTCTTCCCGGTTTTCCCTCAGCCACTTTATCAGTTATGAACACGTGACCAACAGTGTCGGTTTTGCCACCCAACTTTCTTCCGGCGAGGTGGTCATGGGCCGTAGAAATATCAATACGGTTTCCAATATTGTAAGCAGTAAATACAATTTCAATACAAAGATGGGCATCACCCTGCGGGTAAGGCATTACCAAAGCGGGGTGGATTACAATTCCTATTACCACCTGATGTCCGATGGCAGCCTTTCCCCCAATGAGTCCTTCAGGGAAAACGTGGATCAGAACGTTAACTTTTTTAATGTCGATATGGTCTATACCTGGCAATTCGCCCCGGGCAGCTTCCTCAACCTGGTTTGGAAAGACGCCGCCTTCTCCAGCGAAGACCGGAATGAATCCCGCTACGTCAGGAACCTCAACAACATCCTGGATTCAGACCATAACAACAACCTGTCGCTGAAAGTCATTTATTTCCTGGATTACCTGCAATTGAAGAAGAGAACCGGATAGACTACCTGGTCCGCTTTTTTCTCCTTTTACCTTTCTCCCTTTCGCCTTTTGCTCCCTTCACCTTTTACCTTTTACCTTTCTCCCTTCCTCCCGTCTCCCTTCCTCCTTTAATTCTTACCTTTGCAGCCGGAAACAGGTTGTTTTCCAACAATTCTTATTTGTGAACGAATTCGAAAAATTGGGTGTGGATGCCCAATTGACCAAAGCCATCCAGGAAATCGGCTTCGAGAAACCCACTGAAATTCAGGAAAAGGCCATCCCACTCCTGCTGACCGGGACCAGGGACTTTATCGGCCTGGCCCAAACCGGCACCGGCAAAACGGCCGCTTTCGGGCTGCCCCTGCTCCAGCTTACGGACCCTTCAAAAAAACATCCCCAGGCCCTGGTGATCTGCCCGACCCGGGAACTTTGTATGCAGATCAGCAAGGACTTTATCAGCTATAAAAAGCACAAAGCGGGAATTCAAACCTGCGCGGTGTACGGAGGGGCGTCCATATCCGAACAATTGAAGGAAATCAAAAAAGGAGTTCAGATCTTGGTGGCCACCCCCGGCCGGCTGATCGACGTGATCGACCGCAAGGCCATCGACCTGAGCCATATCCATTATATTGTCCTGGACGAAGCCGATGAAATGCTCAATATGGGTTTCAGGGAGGATATAGAATATGTCCTCAAGCATACCCCCGAGCGCCAGAGCAGCTGGCTTTTCAGCGCCACCATGCCTCCCGAGGTGCGGGAAGTGTCCAAAAGATTCATGAAAACCCCTCATGAAGTCACCATAGGCAAGGTCAATATGGCGAGCTCCTCCATTGACCACCAGTACTTCCTCGTCCTGCACAGCAACCGGTACGAAGCGCTTAAGCGGCTGATCGACTTTAACCCGGGAATTTATGGCCTTATTTTCACCCGAACCAAACTGGACGCCCAGCAGATCACGGAATCCCTGGTGCGCGAAGGTTATGATGTGGATGCCCTCCATGGAGACCTCAGCCAGCCCCAGCGCGATAAAGTCATGGCCCGGTTCCGTACCAAACAACTTCAACTGCTCATCGCCACGGATGTGGCCGCGAGGGGGATCGACGTCAAAGGGATCAGCCATGTGATCAATTATGAATTGCCGGATGACCCCGAAATCTATACCCACCGCAGCGGGCGTACGGGCCGGGCCGGCCTCACCGGCATCTGCATGAGCATCGTGACCCCGAAAGAAAAAAGCCGGATGGACCAGATCGAACGATTTGTAAAAGCCCCTTTCCACAAACTGGACATTCCCTCCGGTACTGAAGTATGCCGCAAACAGTTTTTTCATTTTATCGACAAGATGTTTGCCGCGGACATCAGCCACGGAGAATATGAAACCTACCTGTCTGCCCTGAAGGAAAGATTTGAAAACGTGGACAAGGAAGAAATCATCAAGCGCATGGCCGCCCTCGAATTCAACCGTTTCCTCCAATATTATGAAAACGCCGCAGACCTTAATATCCGTAAGGAAGAGAAAGCCGGAAAGAAAAAAGATAAATTTAAAAAAGGCGGGGAGCCGGGAAGAGAAGGATTTGCCAAAGGGGGAAAATATAAATCCTTATTTATCAACCTCGGCCAGAAAGACGGGTTTTACAAGGCTTCTTTTCTCCAGTTTGTCCTCGACAGCAGCAACCTGAGGAAAGAAGTCCTGGGGAAAATAGATATGAAAAACCTGAATACGATCCTGGAAATAGATTCCGCCTCGGCATCAAAAATGATCAAAGCTCTGGATGGGAAAATGTATAAGGGGCGGAAGATCAAGATGAATGTCAGCAATCAATAGTCAGCAATCAGTAGTCAGCAATCAGCAATCAGTAGTCAGTAGTCAGTAGTCAGTAGTCATTAGTCAGTAGTCAGTAGTCAGCAACAGGTTAGCAGGTTCATAAGTCCGCAAGTTTATCTCGTTTCTCGCTTCTCGTGTCTCGCTGCTCGTCTCTCGCTTCTCGTTTCTCGTGTCTCGCTTCTCGCTTCTCGCTGCTCGTGTCTCGCTTCTGTCATAAATAAATAAATGAGTAAGTTAGCCGGAAGTTTATTTATCCAAGGTTATGGCATTAATAAAGAGAAGGAATAAAATAAACCTTTTACTGGCCTTGTTCATTGCCGGTTGGGGAGTCCTGAGAGCCGAAGAATCCATCCGGTTTACCGTATCGATGCCGGATCCCTCCTCGCATCGTTTTCATGTACGGATGCAATACGAAGGATATTCCATCGCGGACAGCCTGGAATTTCACATGCCGGTCTGGACGCCCGGGTATTACCAGCGCCTGGATTTCTGGAAGCAGGTCAGTCATTTTAAGGCTCTGGATGGCCTTACGGGCCATGCTCTGGACTGGAATCAAGGGCAGAATGTCTGGAAGGTTTCAACCGGCCGGACAGGCTCCCTGGTCCTGGAATACGAGGTGCTGACCCTCCGTCCCTTTGTAGCCCAACCCTGGCTGGATACGGCCAGGGGCTATGTGCTTCCCGCAGGCCTTTGCGTATACCCGGCCGGAAAGATCCGCCTGCCCGTCCTCCTCGAAGTGGAGCCTTATGGACAATGGACGACGGCAACCGGTCTGAAAGGCATCCGCGGCAAAACAAATACTTATTATGCCTCCGATTTTGATGTCCTGTTCGACAGCCCCGTCCTGGCGGGCCCCATCGAATCCCTTCCCTCCTTCCGGGTCCGGGGAGTGCCTCATTATTTTAAGGGAATTCAATTGGGCACTTTCGACAAACAAAAATTTATCGGGGACTTGAAAAAAATAGTGGAGACCGCGGTGGACCTCATAGGACATATTCCTTATGAAGACTATACCTTCCTGGCCATCGGTCCCGGCGCCGGCGGCATTGAACACCTCAACAACACCACTTTCAGTTTTAACGGGAACAATCTCCACGATCGTTCGGCCTATTTGCGGATGTTGTTTTTCCTGGCCCATGAATATTTCCACCATTACAATGTAAAACGCATACGGCCCATTGAACTGGGTCCTTTCGATTATGACCAGGGCAACCGGACCCATTCGCTGTGGTGGTCGGAAGGGGCATCGGTCTATTATGAATACCTGGTCGTCAAAAGGGCGGGGCTCTGTACCGAAGAAGAAATGCTGGACGCGCTTCGTAAAAACATCGCGGCTTTTGAAGACAAACCGGGTAAAGCCTTTCAAACCCTGGCCCAGGCAAGCTGGGCGACCTGGAGCGACGGCCCCTTCGGAAGGGTCGACGATGAAATCAACCGAACGATTTCTTATTACGACAAAGGGCCGGTGGTTTCGATGCTGTTTGATTTCAGGATACGCCGGATGACGGGTAATCAAAAGTCCCTGGATGATGTGATGAGAGACCTGTATTACCGGTTTTACCTGAACCGGAAACGCGGTTTCTCGGAATTCGAATTAAAACAAAGCATGGAAAGGGTCGCCGGCGGAAGGATGGATGACCTCATGGATTATGTCTATACCACCCGCGACCTGGACTACCGGGCCAGTCTTGCGGAGGCTGGATTGTACATGGATGACACCCTGCGTCAAACCCGGGGAGGGTGGACGGGCATGAGTACCCGGCGACGGGAGGATACCCTCCAGGTGTTTTCCGTGGAATACGAATCTCCCGCATGGAAAAATGGATTCAGACGCGGAATGAAAATCCTGCGCGTAAACGATAAGGTTGGTTTTGCCATTGAACCTGTGATGCCAGAACTGAAACCGGGGGAAACTTTAAAAATTGAAATTTTGGAAGAAGGGAACCTTTCCGACCGGATTTTAGTCTTGGGTCAGAAAACTTCAAAATCGTATTTATTAAAGCCCCTTCCGAAACCGGACGGCCTGCAAAAAGCGATTTATAAAAGTTGGATGGGGCAAGGCGGAGGACGAAAAGGCCTGTAAATTGGTGTGTCGGCGGCAACTTCTTTCTTTAAAAGCAGGAACTATTTGTTCCCCCTGAAGTAGGACGTTGCCGCCGTAGCCAATCTCAGTGGTCAGCTGCTCCTCAAACATCGTATCTGATTGACCACCAATGAATTAGTATAAAGGGTTAATTCAATTGAGGCCGCAAATTTCGTCATATTCAGCATACGGTTTTACGTCAACGTATCCCGGTTTCGTGACAATTTTTAATTCTTCGTCCACCCGATTTCAAACCCTTTTTCATAAAATAAATAATTTTATATCAATGCGGATAATATGAACATGCAGGTTTCCACGCTGAAAAACATACTGGTGTTGGCCAGTCACCTCATTGGAATTCCGGAAAACAAACTCCTCTCCAGCCTGGGACTCAATGCCGGCGAATTTGAAGACAATAACAAACACCTGGACTGGAAAAAAGGAGCCAAGGCCCTTTCGAAGGTAGCGCTCCTGGCCCGCGATCCAAAGCTGGGCATCCGCATCGGAACGCTCACCATGCTCCAGGTCTCCGGAAATGAACTGAGCAACCTGATCGTCCACAGCCCCGACTACTTGGCCGCCGTAAGGAATTTTTGCGAGTTCAGCCGGATCATTGGTTCCATGTACCACTTTACGTTTACAGTTAAAAACGATGTTTGTACCATCCGTTTCACCCATGGCATCCCGGAATGGAAAGACGAGGATCTGATCTCTTACCGCCTGCTTACGGAGATCAGCATGACCTCCATGATCAACCTCCTGAAACAATTGTCCCAGGGCAGGATCCGGCCCTTAGCGCTTGAATTCGATTATACCCTCGATCCGGAAGTCAGAAAGGGCTTTAAGGAAATGATTGACATTCCGATGTTAGAGGACCAGAAGGAAAATGCCCTTTTGTTGGCGAAAAAGGAGCTGGTCCTGAAGAACCCGAATTATTCGGAAGTTTATTATAAAATGGCCCTGGCAGAGGCTACCGACCGCCTCAAGGAAGTGGAGCAGGGTCAGGAAATTCCGGAGCTGGTCCGCGTCGAGATCAGGAATATCCTGAAGGATCCGAATGAAAACCTCAAAGCTTCCCTGGAAGAGGTAGCGGCCAGGATGAACCGGTCTTCCAGGACCTTGCAACGCGAATTGAAAAAGGAAGGAATGAGTTTTGAACAGCTTAAAACAGAAGTCAGTAAAGAATTTGTGGACCGGCTTCTACAGAGCAGGAAAAAAATAACTCCCGGAGAACTGGCGGATAAAATCAAACTTTCCCTTACCGCCTTCCGCGAGTGGTACAAGCGGAATTATGGAAGGGAGTTTACCTAACAGGGTCTGTATTTCCTGGCTGGGCTTAGAGTAATTTGACTTTTCGCCGGTATTCCTCCAGGGCTTCATGCAGACGGTCCATGGCCGTATCATCGCCCACATTGTGCGAGGGATGGATAAACAATTTGACACCCCGCTCTTCCAGGATTTCAGCTACCGTGATGATCGTCAGCCAGACCGTGGTGACGAAGGCAAGCGTGGAAACCGGCCCGACCTTATCCACATGATGTTTCAGGGATACGGCCGCATCTTCCAGAGGCGCGCAGGAGTCCACCACGATATCCGCCACCTCGAACAGGGATTTCCCGGAAGAATGGCGGGGCTGCTTTACCCTGGACGCTTCGGCGGAGCCGTAAGCGATCACCGTCATGCCCCTTTTTTTGGACTCGAGCGCCACATCGACATTGAGATTATTGATGCCGGAATGGGAAAAAATCCACATACAATCCCTGGAATCAAAATCGTAACTCTTCATGATCTCTCGGCCATAGCCTTCCGTTCGCTCCAGGAACAAAAACTGGTGGATGCCCATATCCCCGACGATATGCGTGAAAAAAGACAAAGGAAGTTCAATGATCGGATGGAAACCCACAAAACCGCCGATGCGCGGATACATTTCCTCCACCGGGATGGTGGCATGGCCGCAGCCAAAAGTATGCACCCAGCGTCCCGCCCCGATGGAGTCGGCCATCGCCGCGGCCGCCTTCCTGATATTTTCCAGTTGCGAAGCTTCGATGGTGTCCATCACTTTTTTGGCCCGGTCGATCCATTGTAATGCCAGCATTTTTATTGATTGTTTTTTGATTGCGAATATATATTTTCTTTATGGTTTCGGAAGAAAAGGAAGAGCAGCGACATCATACTGAGGATGGCCACCCATTGCAGGTAATGAAGCATGCCGATGCCCCTGAGTTCGCTCAGGAATCCCATTAAATAGTTGATCAGCATATTGCCGGTGAGGGCGATGACCAGGGCGATGCTGAAAGCGGTCCCCGACCATTGGGCAAAAAGCTCCGCCACCAAACCCAGGATCACGGGGAAAGCCGCCGCAAAGCCAAGGCCAAGGAGGCAGGCGGCGCCCAATGACCAGGCATATCCTTGCCCGGAATATAAAATGCCCACGGCCACAAACTGCATCAGCAGGGAGGCAAAAAGCACTTTTTGGGAAGAATATTTTATCAAGACCCTTCCGAGAACCAGGCGCCCCAGGGTTAAGGAGAGGACCAAAAGGGACAGGCAGAACAGGGATTGTTCACGGCTCAGGGTATGCTGGTCTTCGAGATAACTGGCCAGCCAGTTGTTGGCCAGCCCTTCGCTCCCGGATGCAAAAAACAAAAAAAAGCCGGCCAGGAGTAAAGTCCTGGACTTGACCAGGCGGACGGCCTGGTTGATGGAAAAACCCTGCGCCTGTTTGGGCTTGGGAAACCGGATCCAGGCATAAAACAGGATAACCAATAAAATACTCCAACCCACCCAGGCCATGATCTGATCGGCCCTGAAACCGCCCTTCAACAGATTCAGCACCGTAGGCATCGAAAGGGCCCCGATTCCATAAAAAACGCCCAGCAATCCAAGCCGGGCTGCCTTGGTCTGCTCACTGATGTCTGCCACGAGGGCATTGGTAGCCCCATTCAATACGCCGCCGCCCAGCCCAATCAAAAAGACAAAGACCATCAGCAACAGGTAATCCGAAGAATAAGCGATGCCCACCAGGCCCAGCAGGATAAAAAAAGAATGGACCATCAAAAGGCCTTTGTATCCATAACGGTCGGCCACAGGCCCAAATAAAAAAGAACCGGTCAGGATGCCCAACGGCAACAAGGAGAACATGGAACCGGCCTGCAATTCCGAAATGCGATACCTCTCCCTGAGGTCCGGGAGGGTAGAACCCAGGGTGATCATTACGATCCCAAACAGCAGCATACCGAGGCAAGCCCCGGCAAACACCAACCGCTGGTCATCTCTTTTCCAGGCCATCTTTCCATTTTTTATAAGCAAACCAGGCTGCGCCCAAAATGCCCGCTTCATCTCCCAATTGGGAGGGGAGAAACTGCACCTGCCGGATGCTCACCGGCTGGGCCCACCTGGACGCCTCTTCGTAAATAATGGGTATATACCGGACCGCGGGGCCAAATACCCCTCCTCCGAAGATGATTTTCCCCGGATTAAATATGCTTACGAGGTTGGCGCAGGCCATGCCCCAATACCGGATCGCCTCGTTCATGAGTTTTTGCGCGGCAGGATCGCCCTTTTCCAGGGCCGGAAAAATATCTTCCGTATTCCATTCCGGCCGCCCAAGCTGCCGGGCCTGGAAAGCAAGTCCATACCCGGAGGCATGGGTCTCAAAACATCCTCTTTCTTTGTAGCCCGCGGCATATTCAGGGTTGAGGGCCATCCATCCAATCGCGCCGGATATGTCATTTTGCCCGCGAAGGACATGGCCATCGGCCAGGATGCCCGCCCCGATCCCCGTCCCGACGGCGATAAAAATGGCATGCTCACTTCCGCTGGCAGCACCCTTCCAGACTTCACCCATCAGGTGGCAGGACCGGTAGCTTTCGATTTCCAGGGGAATAGCCGGAATGCCCAGGGTCTGGAGGTGGTCTTTGAGAGGGAAATCGTCCCAGCCTGCCAGGTTGGGCGCCCAAACCACCCCGTTGCGGTAGGCAATGACCGGAACGGAAATTCCGATGCCGCCCGCCTGGTCAGACTTCTCCAGGAGGGCCTGGATCAGTTCATGTATCGCATCCGCAATCTCTCCACCCCTTTCCCCCTGGACAGGCCGTTTGATCTTATGCTCCACCCTGCCCTGTTCGTCGACCAGGGCGCCAAGCAGTTTGGTGCCTCCAAGATCAATGGCAATAAAATCGCTCAAGGTTTGGATGGGAATTCAGGACTTCGAAATCAGGGGTTGGTTATTTTGAGGGTCCAGGCGTATTTGCCGGGCAATTTTTTGGGCAAAGTGATCAGGTAATCGCCGTTGGACAACTGGGTCCAGGGCAGCGGTTTTTTCAGCCCCAGCATATAAATATCCGATCCTGGCCTGGGATTGATTTCTTTGAGGGTAGCGGTTGAACCCGTAAACTGATCGGCAATCACATAGGTGTACTTTCCGTCCTTGCTCACGGTAAATTTATAATGATCTCCCTCCTTATAATTTGGACGGCTGCGCGTGTTATATATGGCTTCCCCGTTTTTTTTCAGCCAATTCCCCATTTCCTGCAGCCGTTTCACGCTTTCCGGGGGAATCAGCCCTTCCGCTGTAGGCCCTACGTTGAGCAGGTAATTGCCCCCTTTGGTCGCGACATCAATGAGGTTATCAATCAGTTGTTTGGCCGATTTCCAGTTGTGGTCGTTTTTTTTGTAACCCCAGGTATCGTTCATGGTCATGCAAGACTCCCAATCATAAGCGGAAGTGCCTTCCAGGATTTCCTGCTCCGGGGTGCCAAAGTCACCGGCCGCGTCTTCGTATTCACTCATGCCCTGCATGCCTTTTCGCCCTTTGCCGATGCGGTTGTTGATGATGATTTCCGGATTGAGCTCTTTGATAAAATTATACAGGTCCTTGCCCTGCGCTTCGGTCCATTCCGGGATCCATTCCCCGTCAAACCACATGACCCCGGGTTCGTATTTGGTCATCAGTTCTTTCACCTGCGGTTTCAGGTATTCTTCCCGGTATTTATTCCAATCCGGGTTTGGACTGTTTTGGTGAGTATAATCTTTTTTGGATTCCGCGTCGGGGTGGTGCCAATCCATGATGGAATGGTAAAAACATATCCGGATCCCCGCAGCTTTACATGCATCGGTGAGTTCGCGGAGAATATCCCTTTTGAAGGGAGCGGCGTCCATGATGTCGTAATCGGAAACCTGGGAATCCCATAAGCAGAACCCATCGTGGTGTTTGGAGGTGATCACGATGTATTTTACTCCTGCTTTTTTGGCGATCGCCACCCATTTTTTAGCATCGAATTTCACCGGATTGAATTGTTGAACAAAGGCTTCATATTCCGCAATGGGGATATTGGCCGTATGCATGATCCATTCCCCTATTCCCTTTACTTCCGTACCGTTATAAATTCCGGCTGGGATGGCATAAGCCCCCCAATGAATAAACAAACCGAATCCGGCATCCCTCCACCATTCCATGCGCTGGTCCCTCGCCGCTTTTGACTCTTGGGAAAAACTCTCCAGGGCAAACCCCAACAGCAAAATCAGAAATAAATGCATTTTTTTCATATGGTCAGTATTATAATATGACGAATATAGGAATTTGTCCCTTTCTCCTTTCTCCCTTCTCCCTTTCTCCCTTTATTTTCCCTTCGCCTTTTACCCTTCGCCTTTCGTCCTTAATAAAAAAGTTCCACCTGTCCGGTCACCACCCGGGTCACCGGGCATTTGGGAAGCAGGCTGCGCAGACGGTCTTTTTGTTCCTGGTCAAGCGGGCCGGTCAATTCCACCTCTTCGTGAATGCGGTAGGAGGTGCCGCTTTCGGATTTAATGGTCTCCAGGCTAAGGCGGATGCGGATTTTTTCAAGGGGCCATTCCTTTCGGGCGGCATACATTCTCAGGGTGTTGATGGCGCAGGATCCCATCGCACTCAGCAGGATTTCAGTGGGCGAAGGAGCGGTATCCCCACCCCCGCTCGATTCCTGTTCATCGGCGTACCAACGGTGCACGCCGTTGGAGCAGGTACAGCGGTAATGCGGTTCCAGGGATTCAATGGTCAATATTCTTGGCATGGATTCAGTTTATAAAAGGATTATGTACCCGCTCATGCCCGATGGTGGTTGCCGGGCCGTGGCCTGGATAGACCACCACCTCATCAGGAAGGGCCATCAGTTTTTCCTGGATGTTTTGCAGGAGGAGGCGGTGGTTGCCTCCCGGCAAATCCGTACGGCCAATGGACTCAAAAAACAGCACATCGCCCGCTATGAGTATTTTGCCCTCTGCGTCATAGAGGCAGATGCCGGCCGGGGAATGCCCGGGAGCGGATATGATTTGCCAACGGGTGGTGCCGCTCACCAGGAAGTCCCCTTCCTTCATCAGGTAGTCCGGTTCCGGGGAGGGCTCTGCGGGCAAGCCGTACATTTTGGCCACCTGGCTTAAGCTGTCGAGCATGGGTTGTTCGCCATCCGGGATCCATAAAGGGATCTGAAAAGTTTCCTTGCACCATTTATTACCCAGGATGTGGTCAATATGGCAGTGGGTGTTGAGGATATGCGTAGGGGTGATGCCCTTTTCACGGAGAAAAGCCTGGAACCTTCTCCGCTCATTGATCTCGTTCATCCCGGGATCGACGATCAGCCCGGAACCGTCCGGATTAAACAGGACATAGGTGTTTTCACTGAACGCGTTAAAGGTAAAGGACTGGATACTCATGCTAAAGCGGTACAAAGGAAATACAATTTTGGTTCAGCAGGCAGGATTTATAGAGAAGGCCTCGCGACCTGATCCGGAACCCAAAAACGAATTATCTTGAAGCCATGAAATCCCTGATCTGCCTCCTCCTTTTACTCGCCGGCGTAGCCCCGCTTCACGCACAGGCCCTCTCGGAACAGGAGAACTCCGTGCTTCGATTGTCCGCTGAAAAATTCAACTATCTCAATCCGGAGAACCTCGACAGGCTGGAACCTTTCCTCCACGATCGCCTGGTTTTCATTCATTCCAATGCCATGACGGAAACCAAGGAACAAATGTTCCGGAATCTCCGGGACGGCAAGTGGAAACTGCGTAAAGTCGACGTCCGGGAAGCCTCCGTGCGCATCTTCCGGAAAAAAACGGCCGTCGTGGTCGGCAAGGGGACTTTTTATGCGAGCAATGCGGGCCATGATATCGATATTGATCTCTATTATACGGAGACCTGGGTGCTGGATAAGAAAAAATGGCGCCTGGCCAGCCGTCATGCGTCCCGTCTCTAAGCCGGCTTTATCCTCCTACCTACTATGTGGCGCAACCCTTATCTCAACCTGCTGGCAACCGCCTGGAAATACGCCCGGAATGAGAAGCGGCGCTATCTGAATATCTATGGTTTTTATGTCATCACCAATCTGCTCAATGCCCTCCGCCCTATCCTGTACGGGTGGTTTATCCATGGACTTGAAACCCAGGGAGTAGCCGTACTGAGGCAGGCCTGGCTTTATGTGGCCGCCTACCTGGGACTAAACCTGCTGTTCTGGCTTTTCCACGGGCCTGCGCGGGTGATGGAAAGAAAGCTGGCCTTTAACCTGGGACGAAATTTCAAAATGGAGTTGTTCCACCAGGCCCTTCATCTGCCGGTCAAATGGCACCAGGACCATCACAGCGGGACCATCATCAACCGGATACAGAAGGCTTATCAGGCCTTAAAAGAATTTTTCCAGGATGGTTTTATGTTTTTCGAGGCTTTCGCCAAATTCATCCTCTCCTTTGCGGCCATGTTATATTTTTCGCCCTTCTTTGGGGGGCTGGCCCTGGTCATGGGCATGCTCACCATTTGGATCATCTTCAAGTTTGACAAACCCCTCATCCAGAACATGCATGAAAGAAATGAAAAAGAACACCTGGTATCCTCCAATCTGTTCGACACGCTTTCGAACATCAATACCGTCATCACGCTGAGGCTGGAGGACCAGATGAAAAAAAGCCTGTCCGACCGGATCGCGCAGGTTTGGCCCCCATATCGTAAAAATGTAACCCTCAATGAATGGAAGTGGTTTGTGGCGGACATGCTGGTCGCCCTGATTTACGCCATAATCATCCTGGGTTATGTAAGTCAACAATACCAGCCGGGCGAGACCTTTATCCTCGGTGGCCTGGTGACCCTGGTGGTTTATGTGCACCAGTTTACCAGCGTATTTCATGATATTGCCTGGCAATACAACCAGATCATCCGCTACAATACCGATGTGCTGTCCGTCGGCAAAATCCAGGAAGCCTGGCGGGACCTCCATCCCCGGGAGTCCGTGGAGGATTTTCCGGAGGAATGGAAACAGATTGAAATATCCGGGCTGCAATTTTCCCATCACGGCCTTTATTCGGATAAAAACAAAACCCATAGCCTGCATGATATTCGCCTTCGACTGGAGAAAGGCAAACGCATTGCCCTGATCGGGGAGAGCGGCAGCGGCAAGTCCACCCTCCTGGCCCTGTTGCGGGGTCTCTATCCGGCCGAACCGGGATTGCTCTTGAATCAGGATGGCCATCTCTACCACGACCTGGCTCCGGTCAACCGGCGGGTAACCCTTTTTCCCCAGGAACCTGAAATTTTTGAAAATACCATCCGTTATAACATCACCCTCGGGCTCCCGGTGGAAGACGCCGAAATCAATCAGGTCTGCGAAACCGCTTCGTTTAAAGAAGTCCTGGATCAGTTACCCAAAGGCCTGGAGAGCAGCATCAAGGAGAAAGGCGTCAACCTCTCCGGAGGACAGAAACAAAGGTTGGCCCTGGCCCGTGGCATCCTGGCCGCGCGGACCAGCGACATCATCCTGATGGATGAACCCAGCAGCAGCGTGGATCCCCGGACGGAACTCGTCATCTACCGACGCTTATTCCATTTGTTCAAAGATAAAGTGCTGGTTTCCGCCCTGCACCGGCTTCATTTGCTGGTTCATTTCGATTATATCTATGTGATGCAGGACGGCAGAATACTGGAAGAAGGCACCTTTGACCATCTTCGTAAAAACGGCAGGATATTCGGGGAATTATGGAAACATCAGGAGACCTCATCCGCTGGAGGGGATTAGTCCGTTTCATATAAAGAAAAAACAATCAAGGGACGGCAATTCACGCCCCGGTCTGAATCGATTTATAATAACTGCCGGTCCTCACGACCACCGGCAGGCCCACACAAACGATCAGGATGAAGGCGGCCTTGGCCGCTTCAAAGGGCATCAGCCTTAAAGGAGCATTCCAGGCGGACAAAGGCAGTACGGCCAGGTTCATGACCGCCCAGATCACCAGGCCATAAAGTATCGCGCTGACCAAACGGCTTTTTTGCAGGAAACGCAGACGAGGATAAAGGAAATAAAACAAAGCCGTCCAGCAGGTGGCAATGAAAAAATGGGATATGCCCCCGACGATATTCATTTTGAGGCTGCCGTCGAGCGCCGCGCTGCCGTACCAACCCCCGGCAATGTATTCCAGGATCTTTTTGGGAAAACCGCCCCCACGGCTGATCATATACGAAACGACGGCTCCCGCGAGGTCAAGGATTCCGGCGACCAGGGCCGTGAAGAGGATGGACTTGAGGAGTTTGGAGGATGGCATGTCGAAGGTATGCGCTTCCAAAATACGGATTTATACCCTGACGGAGTAGGGCATGGATTTGTATATTTGATCAATGCGCCCAAGCCGATTTTTCTGGATATCACTTTTCAGTTTTGTTCTGGCTTCCCTCTTATCCGGCCAGGATCCTTCCCTGCGCATTGAGCCGCCCTCCTGGTGGATTGGGATGAAAAATCCGGCAGTCCAGCTATTGGTGCATGGGGACAGCATCTCCAGCCTTCTCCCCTCGGTTCGTTATCCCGGCGTTTCGATCCGCAAAATTTCCAAAACCGGAAATCCCAACTACCTCTTCCTGGATCTGGTCATCGATAAATCAACAAAACCCGGCAGCCTGACGATCTTTTTAGGAAATAAATTTAAAGCGGAATGGGACCTCCGGGAGAGGGAGAAGGGCTCCTCCCTGCGCACCGGTTTCGGCCCCGGGGACGCCATTTACCTGATCACCCCCGACCGTTTTGCAAATGGGGATCCGTCCAACGACGCCTCAGTGATGACCCTGGAAAAACCCAACCGAAAGGATCAGGATGGAAGGCATGGAGGGGATATCCTCGGTATTGTCCAAAACCTGGAATACATCCGGGACCTTGGCTTCACCCGGATATGGTGCACCCCGATGCTCGAAAACAACCAGCCCGCCACTTCCTATCACGGGTATGCGATCACCGACTTTTATAAGGTGGATCCGAGGTTTGGGACCAACGAATCTTACCGCGACCTGTCCCGGCAAGCCCGGGCTATGGGCATGGGCCTGATCTTCGACGTAGTGTTGAATCACTGCGGCGATCACCATTGGTGGATGAAGGACCTGCCTTCCCGCGACTGGATCAATAATGAAGGGAGCTACGTCAATACCAATCACCGGCGGGAGACGCACCAGGACCCCCACCGCTCAAAGTCCGATGAGGAAAGGATGACGGCAGGCTGGTTTGTGCCCACCATGCCGGATTTGAATCAAAGAAATCCCTTCCTGACGACCTATCTCATTCAAAACACCATCTGGTGGATTGAATACGCCGGTTTGAGCGGCTTGCGGGTGGACACTTATCCCTATTCGGATAAAGGGTTTTCCTCAAAATGGTCCAAAGCCATCCTGTCGGAATATCCCGGATTCAATATGGTGGGTGAGGAGTGGTCCATGAACCCCATGATCATCGCCTATTGGCAAAAAGGCAAGAAAAACCACGACGGCTATGTATCCCATATGCCCTCAATGATGGACTTCCCGCTCAACCAGGCCCTGGTCCAGGCCTTGAATGAAAAGGAAAGTTTCAATGAAGGCTTGATCCGGCTGTACCACAGCCTGGCCAATGATATTGTTTATGCGGACCCGTCACATCTGCTCATTTTCCCCGACAATCACGACATGAGCCGCTTTTATACCCAGATTCATGAAGACTTTGCCCGCTGGAAGCTGGGCCTGGTTTTTATGGCGACCACCCGGGGCATCCCGCAGATCTATTATGGTACGGAGGTCCTGCTGACCAATCCCCGTTCCGATGCTCATGGGGAGATCCGGGCTGATTTCCCCGGAGGCTGGACTGGCGATGCGAAAAATGCATTTACGGGAATGGGACTTTCGGATAAGGAAAAAGAGGCCCAGGTATTTTTAAAATCCCTGCTTCAACTCAGAAAAAAGACCCCCGCCTTCCAATCGGGAAAACTGATCCACTTTGCCCCGGAACAGGGGGTCTATGTCTATTTCAGAATATTGGGAAATGAGAAGTATATGGTGGTATTGGGGAAAAACAGAAATTCCATTCAAATAGACCTCGGGCGTTTTGTGGAAATCCTGGGAGCATCTCCTTCCTTTACGGATGTTTTTACGGGACAAGTTTTGCCTTTGGAAACGGCCAGGCAGTTAGATGCATTTGGGTATAGGGTGATGAGGGTCAAAAGTCAATAGTCAATAGTCAATAGTCAGCAGTCAGCAATCAGTAGTCAGTAGTCAGTAGTTAGCAGGACTATCTCGTTGCTCGTTTCTCGCTTCTCGCCCCTTGATCAAAAGGACCGGATTTTCTGTATATTTGAATTGAATATACATGAAAGAAAAAAAAGAACTCACAGCAATAATAGAACGGGAGGGCGATTATTATGTTGCCTTGTGCCCTGAACTCGATATAGCCAGCCAAGGCGACTCCATCGAAGAGTCACGCACCAACCTGATTGAAGCAATTGAGCTCTTTTTTGAGACCGCATCCGCGACAGAGATCAATCAAAGACTTCATGACGACGTACTCATTACCAGGGTCAAGGTATCCGTGTAAATGAATACGTTTTCCGGAAAGGAGGTTTGTAATATTCTTAAGAAACATGGATTCAAGGAAGTCAGGCAACGCGGCAGCCACATCATCATGCAAAAACCCTTAGGGAACAGCACCATTACCGTACCAGTACCTAATCATAAAGAACTGAGATTAGGAACACTTCGGTCAATCATCAGGCAAAGCGGGATCGATAAATCCTCTTTCGAATAGGCTCTAAAATCCAATAGTCAGCGGTCAGTAGTCAGTAGTTAGCAAGTTAGCTGGTTCATAAGTTCGCAAGTCTAGCTCGCTGCTCGCCCCTTTGATCAGTGCGGCAGTCCCCTTTCAGGGGTCAGGGGTGTGCGGATGAAGTAGTAATCAGGAATCAGTGGTCAGTAGCAAGTTAGCAGGGCGTTTCTCGTTTCTCGTTTCTCGCTTCTCGCTTCTCGCTTCTCGCTGCTCGCTGCTCGCTTCTCACATCCAACTACTTCTTATCCTGCTTAGCGAACACTTTTTTCAGCAGATCGGTGGTCCTCAGGCTGACGTCTTTGCGGATGCCGATTTCTTCCTTGGCAATCATGGAAAAGAGTCCGGTGAGCGCCTTGCTGGTCACGTAGTCATCGAGTTTGGGATTGGTCTTTTTTACAAAGGGGATCTTGTTGTAGGCGGTCACGGCAGTTTCCCAATAGTCCGCGGCATGGACTTCATTGAGGGCGTTGAGGATCACGGGCCTGAATTCGGTGTACAGGGCATCATAGGTATTGGTCCTCAGGTAACTGGTGGCGGAAGTGTCGGCACCCATCAGGATATTGGTCGCATCCTTGAAAGTCATCTGTTTGATGGCATTGACAAAAATGGGTTTGGCTTTCTGGGCGGCCAGCTCCGCGGCGCGGTTGACCCTCAGGGTGAGGTTGGCTTCCAGGTCGTTGAAGCCGGGCACGGCTTTCAGCCGGTTGATTACGGTCAGGGCCTCCTCCGGAAGCAGGACTTTATAGGGACTTTTAAAATACCCGTCCACCTGGCTGAGCAGGTCGGCGCCCTTGCTGATCCCGTTGGTGAGCGCTTCCTTGAGCCCGCCCCCGATCTCTTCGGTCGATAGGGCCTGGCCGATGGGTAATTTCAGGTTTTGCAGTTCGGCGCACTGGGAGGTGAAAAGGGCGAGGAGGAGGAAGGAAAGTTTTTTCATTCTTTTTTTAATTTCTAAAACGCAAAAGTATTGGATTGGGGGGTTATGGAAGGGTTAAAATGGTGGGTGGTATCCCGCTACCGCGGGTGGTGGATGGTGGGTGGTGGATGGTGGATGACTACATTTTTTCTACCTTAATATACTAAAACACACACCATGAGCACTGTAAAAAATTTTAAGGAGCTTCGGATTTGGCAACAAAGTATGTCATTGGTTTCAAAAATTTATCCCGTCCTGCAGGATCTGCCCGTGAATGAAAGATTCGGATTGGCCCAGCAAATCCGTAAAGCGGCAATCAGCGTCCCAAGCAATATAGCCGAAGGACAAGTAAGGGGAACCAGAAAATTTATTTATTTCCTAAATATCTCATTAGGTTCATTGGCTGAACTGGAAACACAATTGTTGTTGACTGTTCAATTGAATTTTTTGAGTAATGAAAAGACATCTCCATTGATAATAGAATTGGAGAGTCTGACCCGTCAAATACGAGCATTGATAAATAAATTAAAAGGATAAAAGACATCCGACCATGATAAGACCACTGGGATTTCAGGGCCATCCACCAACAACCATCCACCATCCACCAACCACCCCTATCCCAGCTCCACATAAAACCTCCCCAGCTCCACCCCCAGCAAGGGATTCGGCTTGGAAATCCTGACCTTCACAACGGCATCCCGCCCGGTCAGGGCCAGGATCCTTTCCCGGATACGGTGTGCGACATGCTCCAGGAGCCTGGAAGGGATCTTCATTTCCTCTTTGCAGAGGTCGATGATTTTTTCGTAGTTGAGGGTATCCCCGAGCTGGTCGGTGCGGCCTGCGGTTGCAAGGTCGGCCTCGACATAGATATCCAGGATAAATTCCCTGCCCAGGAGACGCTCTTCTTCATAGTACCCGTGATGGGCAAAGAGGCGCAAGCCTTCGAGGGCGATCTTCCCTTTATGCGTATTCATTGAGTAATTAAATTGATGAATCCGAATACAAGATACGAACAGTCGGATAGAGCGATGGTCGCATCATGGGATATAACCAAGGATTGAATGAGCAATTCTCTCTGCGATTTCTCTGCGCCCTCTGCGTCCTCGGCGGTTAAACCCCTACAAACACCAACGGCGATAAAGTCCCTGATTAAAAATCGATTCCTTTCTCTGCGATTCCTCTGCGTCCTCTGTGGTTCATTAAATAGAACTTACTTCCTTTCCAACCAAAAGAATCGAAGGAAGGAATCTTTCATCTAGCCGCCAAGATCGCGAAGTACGCTGAGGCTCTGCAAAGACATTTCATTACCCCTTTTCCTCTGCGACCTTCGCGCCCTCTGCGGTTTATTAAATGGAATATTCTTCCTTTCCAGCGAAAAGAATCGAAGGGAGAAATCGTTCGTTTAACCGCCAAGTGCGCAAAGTACGCTGAGGTTCCGCAAAGACATTTCATTACCCTTTTCCCTCTGCGCCTCCTCTGCGACCTTCGTGCCCTCTGCGGTTAAACATGTGCAACCACCAACGGCGATAAAGCACTGATTAAAATCGATCCTTTCTCTGCGAATCCTCTGCGCCCTTTGCGACCTCGGCGGTTAACCATATGGAAACATACGCGGGGAATTGTAGTTTATACCCCAATGGAGGCCCGATCCCTGCGATTCTTCTATTTTTGCCCCATGAAACCATCCCAGCGCGAAGACCGCTATCAGCACCACGATTATTTCCAGGTCGATGAATTGTTGAGTGAAGACCACCTGATGGCCCGGCAGGTGGTCAGGGACTGGGTCAAAAAAGAAGTCAGCCCGATCATTGAAGACTATGCCAACCGTGCGGCCTGCCCTACCCATTTGTTTAAAGGCCTGGCGGAAATCGGCGCCTTTGGGCCCAGCCTGCCCGTGGAATACGGCGGAGGAGGCATGGACGAGATTGCCTATGGTGTGATCATGCAGGAACTGGAACGGGGGGACAGCGGCGTTCGTTCTATGGCCTCGGTGCAAGGGTCCCTGGTGATGTATCCCATCTATTCCTACGGCAGCGAGGAACAGAAAAGAAAATATTTGCCCAAACTCGGGACCGGGGAATTCATCGGTTGTTTCGGGCTCACCGAACCGGACCACGGATCCGACCCTGCGGGCATGACTACCCGCATTAAAGATGCCGGCGATCATTATATCCTCAACGGGGCCAAAATGTGGATCACCAATTCCCCGCTGGCCGACCTTGCCGTGGTCTGGGCCAAGGACGAAGAAAATACCGTGCGGGGCATGATCGTAGAAAAAGGCAACCCCGGCTTCAGCGCCCCTGAAATCCACGGCAAGTGGTCGCTCCGTGCATCCATCACCGGCGAATTGGTCTTCGAGGATGTCAAGGTGCCCAAAAGCCAGGTCCTGCCCGGGGTCAAAGGCATGAAAGGCCCCCTGTCCTGCCTCTCCAAAGCCCGCTATGGCATTGCCTGGGGAGCCATCGGGGCTGCCCTGGACTGTTATGACACGGCGCTCCGGTACAGCAAGGAAAGGAAACAATTTGGCCGCCCCATAGGCCAATTTCAACTTACCCAGAAAAAACTGGCGGAAATGATCACCGAGATCACCAAGGCCCAGTTGCTGACCTGGAGGCTGGGCGTATTGGCCAACCAGAAAAAAGCCAGCCCGGCCCAGATCTCCATGGCCAAGCGGAACAATGTGCACATGGCCCTTACCGTCGCCCGGGAAGCCCGGCAGATTTTGGGCGGCATGGGCATTACCAACGAATATCCCATCATGCGGCATATGATGAACCTGGAGACCGTATTGACTTATGAAGGCACCCACGACATCCATTTGCTGATCACGGGTATGGACGTCACGGGACTGAATGCCTTTTCGGGTTAAATAAATAATGACGGCCTTTCAGGCCTGCCCTTTCAGGGCGATATGACTGACCTCATACCCGAGCTTCGGGCAATAGGCCCGAAGCTCGGGAAATGGCGCCCTTTCAGGGCTAACTCATACGTTGCTTTCCTGTTCCTGTTTGACGCCTCCATGCAGGAATTCATTTTCGGTTAAATGGCGCCCTTTCAGGGCGATACGACTGACCTCATACCCGAGCTTCGGGCAATAGGCCCGAAGCTCGGGAAATGGCGCCCCTTCAGGGCTAAGGCATACGATGCGTTCCTCCATCCTGGAATTTAATCTGAGGCTAACCAATGATCTGAAAGGGGGTGTCTAAAAAGTCAAGATATCGTCCAGTCAGTGTGCGGAATGATCAGTACAAACGAGGTTGTATCAGGCGTCCTCGCCCGCCTGCAGTCTGGCAGGCCTGAGACTGGTTCGCAATATTATAGTGCCATCAGAAAAGCAATATGAAATTATTGTTTGTAAACTCTCTTATGACATACTGCTAAAACACTTCAGGCGGGACGCCCGCCTGACCACAACTGTATCCTATTGACCAGTCGGGCAGGCACTGAAGCAACTCCGCCTTGTTTGGCCATTCATGAGGCCTGAAAGGCCGTCATTCCCCCTGCATTGGGCGGCTGCCCAATGCAGGGGATTAAAACAGATCCATTCGCCCTGAAAGGGCATCAGTTATCTACGCAACAAAATCCGTTTATAAAAAATTGGATTGAAAATGAGATTCACAGGAGTGGAATCAGTCGGTGTACAAAATTGAAAGTGAGTCCTCCAGTATTAGCCACAAAACTCCCCCCTTTGACGTGATTTGATCCGCTTAACGATTTGTTTTATTTTGTAACTATTATTTAACTGATAAAGCCGGTATTTTTGCACTAGAAATGAATAAGATACGCCTCTGGTCCGGTATTTATTCCTGTGGATTGCTGTTTGCCTTTTTCTCGGCCCAGGCCCAGCCCAGATCCAATACCGATTCGATCCGGCTGGTCAATCCTTCATTTGAAGACATCCCCAAACAAAGTTCCCCTCCCCTGGGCTGGGCGGACTGCGGCTTTACGGGCGAATCCGCCCCGGATGTCCACCCCAGCAATTTCTGGGAAGTCAGCAAACCGGCGATACATGGAAAAACCTATGTCGGGCTGGTCGTGAGGAATAACGATACCTGGGAACGGATCAGCCAGATGCTGGAATCCCCCCTGCAGGCCGGTCAATGTTATCATTTCAGCATTTTCATTTCCACTTCCGAAAACTACAAGAGCCGCACCAATGTGGGCAACAATCCGCTCCTGCGCATGCAGAGCGATTCCATCTTCAATTTTAATATCCCGGCAGTATTGCGGATCTGGGCGGGTAATATCTCCTGTGGCCGCTCCGAGTTGCTGGCCGAAAGCGTACCGATCGAAAACGTGGAATGGAAAAGATATGATTTCAGGCTGAAGCCCAAGGCCAATTACAATTATATCATGTTTGAGGCCTTTTTTAAAACCCCGGTGCTTTTTCCTTACAATGGAAACATCCTGCTCGATAACGCCTCAAGCCTCCAGCCGGTCCCCTGTAACCAACCCATGGAACCCCCTAAGCCGGTAGCCGTAGCCCCAAAACCCAAACCCCCGGTCTGGCAAGCCGGAAAGGATACTTCCAAACCGCCCCCACCCGTGGTATTCAGGCCCAAACCCAAGGTGGGCGAGATCATAAAGATCAACAATCTCTACTTCAAAGCGGACAGCGACAGCATTCCGCCGAACAGCTACCAGGCCCTGGATGAAATATTCCATTACCTGCAAGACAACGAAAGCCTGGTCGTGGAGATCGGGGGGCATACCAACGGGCTTCCCAAAGATGATTTCTGCGACAGCCTTTCCGAACTCCGGGCAAAGGCGGTGGCCGAATACCTCATGCGCAAAGGCATACCCCGGGAGCGGATGACCTATGTCGGCTATGGCCGCCGGAAACCCATCGACACCAATGCCACCCGTGAAGGCCGGGCGCGAAACCAGCGCGTAGAATTAAAAATCCTGAGTTCCTGATGTCCTTATTTAAAATCGGACAGGAACGTTCCAGGGAAGAAATTCAGGAATATCTCCACGCTACTGCCTGGATGCCCGGGGAAACCGTGCATTCCACAAGCAAGGCCGGGGAGGGCAATATGAATGTCATCCTGAGGGTCAGTTTCTTTTCCGGAAAAAGCCTGATCCTGAAACAATCCAGGCCTTATGTAAACAAATTCCCCTCCATCCCCGCTCCGCCCGAACGGATCGAAACGGAAAACGCTTTTTACCAGCTTGTGCGCAAACATCCGGAATTATCGGATTTCATGCCCCGGGTGATCGGATTTGACCGGCCAAACCGGATCCTTGCCCTCGAAGACCTGGGTGAAGGGAGCGACTATACTTTTATATACAAAAAGGATTCATCCTGGCCCCTTGATTTAAACCGGGATGCCCTTCGGTTTTTATCCATCCTGCACCATCTTCCGGTCCCCGAAGGATACCCCTCCAACCTGGCCCTGCGCCAACTGAACGCCGAACACCTCTTTGATTTCCCTTACCGCACCGACCACGGTTTTGACCTGGACAAGGTCCAGTATGGTCTGGAGGACCTGGCAAGACCCTACCGGGAGGATCTTTTATTGCGGGAAGCGATAAAAGGACTGAAAAAAATATACCTTGGCCAGGGTGGCCGCCAGTTGCTTCACGGCGACTATTTCCCTGGCGGCTGGCTGCAGGCCGGGGGAGGCTTTAAGGTGATCGACCCTGAATTCAGTTTTATCGGGCCTGCCGAATACGACCTGGGGATCATGATGGCTCATCTGTTCATGGCGCGTCAGGATAAAAACCAGGTTGCGGGATTTTGCAGCGCCTACGATTCCCCAAGCGGTTTTTCTGATACCCTTTGCTGGCAATTTTGCGGGATGGAGATTTTCCGGCGTCTCATCGGCCTGGCCCAATTGCCGGTGGACCTCAGCCTGGAGGAAAAAGCAAGCTTACTAAAACAGGCTTATGAATGGGTGACGGGATCGGGTCAGGCTTCGGGGCATTTTGGGGAATCCGGGGTGTCAAAACCAGTGACTTCGTAGGGGCACCCTGACTTTCAAATAACTACAACAATCCAAACAAAACCGCCTGGGCCGCAAAAATCCGGTTCCTGGCCTGCTTCAGCACCAGGGAATCCGGCCCATCCAATACCTCATCCGCGATTTCCAGGTTTCGCCGGGTAGGAAGGCAGTGCATGAATTTCCCCTGACTGGTCAAGTCCATTTTTTTTGAAGTGATCATCCAGGATGGGTCCTGGCTCAGGATTTTACCATAATCCCGGTATGCGCTCCAGTTTTTGGCATAGACAAAGTCTGCGCCTTCCATCGCTTTGTCCTGGTCGTATTCGATACGGGCGCCAGGTGTAAAGGCCTCGTCCAGTTCATATCCTTCCGGGTGGGTGATCACCAGATCGTATCCGTATCCCAGGGTCCATTGGGAAAAACTGTTGGCTACCGCCTGGGGCAGGGCGCGGATATGCGGCGCCCAGGTGAGGACCACTTTGGTGTTTTTTCTATCCTGACTGCGGTGCTGCTCCATGGTCATGATGTCCGCAAAGGACTGCAGGGGATGCAGGGTGGAGGATTCCAGGTTGAGGATGGGCACCCTGGAGTACTTGCAAAAACCCGTCATGACTTCCTCGCGGTAGTCTTTGTCCCGGTCGGTGAGCCCGGGAAAGGAGCGGATGGCGATGAGGTCCACCATCTGGCTCATGACGGCCGCCGCTTCCTTCACATGTTCGGCGCGGTCGGCGTTCATGACGACTCCCTCTTCAAATTCCATCTTCCAGCCCTGGTCCGCGTTCAGGCCGATCACCTTCATGCCGAGCTGGTAGGCGGCCTGTTGGGTGCTCAGCCGGGTCCGGAGACTGGGGTTAAAAAACAACATGCCCAGGGTCTTGTGCCTGCCGGCATCTTCGGACTGCCAGGGGTCCCGGGCAAAGGACAAAGCCTGCTCAAGGAGGGCTTCCTTATCCTCCACATCCCGGAAAGAAATAAAATGATTCATGCAACGGGCATAAATATAAGGCAATCGCCGCAAGGTCGAATTACTCCGGTGACGTGTAATCAAAAATGTCGTACGTTTAAATGGGACTGACAAAAGGCAAAAAATGCCTGACCGCCTAAAGACACAAATAGCTCAAGGATAGCGAAGCAGTAATGTTCAAAGACATCTATACCTACTTCGTGAGCCTGGTGTCTTCTATATAACTCAATGCCAAACCATTGGTAAAAAAAGAGGACTTCGGTGAAGAAATATAAAATTCAAATCACGAAGGAGGCTTATGCCCATCCTTTTACCAAAGTTATCTCTCCGGTGTTGCAGTGCACCAAACTCCTGCACACTTTGCCGGAGATATTGAGCTTCACCCAAACATGGGGCGGGCTGTGTCGGGACACACTAGATCCCGTAGGGATTTCATACGGGTAGCAGAAAATTTTGGGATTTAATATCGTCCCGGATGGGACGAAATAACTTGACCGTATATGCTACCCACATTACGTGCCTAAAGGACCATTTGAGATCGCGATTTATATGTAACAATATCATGATATGTTTTCTGGGCTGAAGTCCGAATGGGGGTTTCTGAGGAGGGCGGTTTGGGTCGCACGGAGGTCACAGGGTACGAGGAATATAAATTTTCTCCTGACGCTGCAGTTCACCCAACTGCTGCACACTTTGCAAGAGATACTGAACTTAACCCAAACATGAGGCAGGCTGTGTCGGGACCTTAGATCCCGGAGGGATTTCATATGGGTAGTATAAAATATTGGGATTTAATATCGTCCCGGATGGGACGAAATAACCTGACCGTATATGCTACCCACATTACGTGCCTAAAGGCACCATTTGGGATGCAATTTATACGCAACAATATCATGATATGTTTTCTGGGCTGAAGTCCGAATGGGGGTTTCTGAGGAGGGCGGTTTGGGTCGCAGGGAGGTCACGGGGTACGAAGAATATAAATTTTCTCCTGACGCTGCAGTTCACCCAACTCCTGCCCACTTTGCAGAAGATATTGAGCTTCACCCAAACATGGGGCAGGCTGTGTCGGGACACACTAGATCCCATAGGGATTTCATACGGGTAGCAGAAAATTTTGGGATTTAATATCGTCCCGGATGGGACGAAATAACCTGACCGTATATGCTACCCACATTACGTGCCTAAAGGCACCATTTGGGATGCAATTTATACGCAACAATATCATTACCTGTTTTTTGGGCCGTAGTCCGAATGGAGGTTTCTGAGGAGGGCGGTTTGGGTCGCAGGGAGGTCACAGGGTACGAGGAGTATGAATTTGAAAAATTCAGATATTTTCAATTCCTACCTTCGTGAACCTTGTGTCTCAGTGGGCAACCACCCCCGTTACCGTTGCTGCAATTAAACTGTGCTATTCACTTCGCTGTGTCGTTGTGCTTTTGTACCGTTGTGGGAAAACCGCCGTTTCGTCGTGAGAAATTCGAAACATATATACCTCCAGCATCGAAGATGCTCCACGTTTTTAATACTCATTCAAGTACAACCCCGGTGCTTCGGAGAAGCCCAACATCGTCGAACATCTACGATACAAGGCCTCACCGAACGCCCACCAAAAAGATGGCCACTCCAACCGCCTATATCGAAAAAAATAATGTCTTTTTAATTGGGACTACGATTGTTGAGCTTCTCCGAAGCCCTTGTTTTGTTCTTATTTTTTACCAAAAACGTCATGCATCTCCGATGCCGGAAGAATCAAATCCTTGCTCATAAATGCACCTAGCCTTGCATGAACTCTTTAATGCTCTTTGAGACGTTGTGGGAACCACTGCCTGTAGGGGCCAAAGCCCGAATGGGAGCGGCCGAAGCAAAGCGTCGTCCGAACGGGTGCTCTTCGCTTCGCCGTTGTGGGAACCATCGTCGTGTCGTTGTGGGAACCATTGTCGTGTCGTTGTGGGAAAAACTTTTGTGCCCTTCGCTTCGCTGTGTCTTAGTAGGCATCCCATACGGCCCTTGTGGGAAACCTCTCAAGCATGTCGTGTCGTTGTGGGAATTAAATAGTGTCCTTCGCTTCGCAGTGCCTTTGTGGGCAACCTTGCAGTTCACCCAACTGCTGCACGCTTCGTGGGCAGCCCCTTTGGTCAGCCTCCATCCATACCACGACATGGTGGTCTGATAGCGGCTTATCAGGACTTGGAAGAAGCCTTGGCCACGGGACGGTAGCCCGGGGTCTTATCGGAAAGGGTCCTGAGCACGGAACGGAGCTTTTCCGTCAACTGATCCACCTGGTTGGCCTGGATGCTCAGGGGGGGCAACAAACGGAGCGTATTGGGATCGGCGGCGGATCCGGTAAACACCCTTTCTTTGAATACCAGTTGTTTGCGGAGGTCGGCGACCGGAAAATCAAATTCCACACCTACCATCAGGCCTTTCCCGCGCACTTCCCTGACCTGGGGAATTTGGGTCATTTCAGCCATGAGGTATTCGCCCACCTCGGCGGAGTGGCTGACCAAATCGTCCTCTTCCATCACTTCGAGTACGGCGAGAGCCGCGGCACAGGCCAGGTGATTGCCCCCGAAAGTAGTGCCCAGCATGCCATGCCTGGCTTTGATCCCGGGCTGGATCAGGACGCCGCCGATGGGAAATCCATTGCCCATGCCTTTGGCGACCGTGATCAGGTCGGGCCGGATATCGTCCGCATGCTGGTAAGCGAAAAACTTGCCGCTCCGGCCATACCCGCTTTGAATTTCATCCAGTATAAAAAGGGTTTCCGTCTTCCGGCAAAGCGTTTGCAGTTCCCGTAGGAAGGTCGCATCCGGAACATAGACCCCGCCGATGCCCTGGATGCCCTCGATGATCACGCAGGCATACTCCCGGCTTTCCAGCAATTCTTCCAGCCGGCCGGTTTCGTTGAGCGGACAGAATTCGACGTCAAAGGTTTTATTGATTTCCGACTTGATTTTCGGGTCATCGGTGACGTTGCAGGCGGCGGAGGTACGGCCATGGAAGCTTTTTTTAAAGGAGATCACCTTTTTCCGGCCATTCTGGAAAGAAGCCAGTTTGATGGCATTTTCATTGGCTTCCGCGCCGCTGTTGATCAGAAAAAGCTGGTAGTCTTCGCAGCCGCTGATTTTACCCAATTTATCCGCCAGCTCTTTCTGCAGGGAATTGATGATGCTGTTGGAATAAAATCCAAGTTTTTGCAGTTGTTTAGTGATCCGCTGGATATAATGCGGGTGGGAATGGCCGATGGAGATCACGGCATGTCCCCCGTAAAAATCCAGGTACTCCACCCCTTTCTGATCGTACACATAACAGCCCCTGCCCCGGACCGGCTCGATATCGTACAGGGGATAAACATCAAAAAGATTCATACGGCAAATTTATGAAGATTTGAAAAGGAGGGGTAAAATGCTTTGAACATCATTGTTCCACCAACCGGCCCATTACATAGAGGATCTGGGCTTCGCTCTGCCGGAGGATAAACCGGCTGTTGATGATCCGGTTCTGGGCTTCTATGAGGTTGAGCTGGGCCTGCCTGAGTTCCACGGTGGTGATGCTGGCCTTGCGGAAGCGCTCCATGGAGATGGCATTGTGTTCGCGGATGATCGCCAGGTTTTGTTCTTCCAGCCCGATCTGGCGGTTGGCGTTTTCATAATTCTGGTAGGCGTTGGCAGCCAAGCTGGTCAGGTCGTTTTTTACATTCTGGATCTGGAGGTCCTGGTTTTTATATTGCAGATCATTGACCTTGACCTGTTGGCGGACGATGGGGCCTGCAAAAAGGGGCACGGAAAGGCTCAGCCCGGCCTGGGGGCCATAGGTCATGGTAAAGAGGTTAAAACCGGCGGTGCTGCTGTTGCGGTTGAAATTGGCGGATGCGTTGGCGAAAACGCTGGGTTTTTGGGTGGCCAGGATTTCCTCCCGGAGCTGGGTAAGAATTTTTTGATTAAAGCGCAGGGCGGTGATCTGGGGGTTCTGGGCATCGATGGCCTGCATCATTTCCTCGCGGGAGGGCAGGATTTCCGGCGCGGGGATATCTTCCACCTCAAAGGCGGTGAAGGGGTCGCGGACCATGACCCGGTTGAGTTCCATTTTGGCCAGTTCGATGCTGTTGAGGATATTCAGTTCGCTGGTCCGCTGCACGTTGAGGTCCACCTGGGATTGCAGATAATCATTCTTGCCGGCGGTTCCGATCTCGAAGCGGACCTGGGAAAGTTTGCTTCGTTCTTCAAAAAAGGAAATGGTTTCCCTGACGGCATCCAGCTGGCTCTTGAGCCGGACAATATCGATATACCGGTTGATGACATCAAAGACCGTCTGGTTGATGTCCTGTTTCAGCACTTCGTCGGCCAGGGCTTCTTCGAGGTCCAGGCGGTTTTTGATGATATACATCCGTTTCCCCCCGTAGATCCGGTAACTGAACTGGCCGTTGACGTTGATCGTGCTGTTCCTCGCCCCGTTGCGTTCAATGACGGTACCGTTGTTCAGTTTCTGGTTGAGGTTCGTGATGGAATTGTTGAACGTGCTGTTCAAACCCACGGTGGGGATCCGTCCGGCGGCCCACCAATTGTTGTTTACCTGGGCGATCTCTTTTTCGTTGGAGGAGATCAGGATATTCGGATTCTGGCTTAAAGCGATTTCTATGGCGTCATCCAGGCGAAGGACAGTCTGAGCCATGGTCACAGAAGTGAATAAAACAAAGAACAAAGTGAGTTTCATATTCTGGGTCAGGATATGCCTTGAAAAGGTTTTGGATATGAATATTTACGTACCATGGCCAATGACTTATTGCAGTTCGGCCCGCATGGCGTGTTTACGGGTACTCCAGAAGGTATAAATGGCCGGAATGACAAAGAGGGTCAGGACCAGGGAAAACAAGACCCCGCCCACAATCACAATGCCAAGCGGTATGCGCGAAGTGGAAGCCGCTCCCAGGGAAAGGGCCAGGGGAAGGGCGCCGAGCGCCATGGCCAGGCTGGTCATGAGGATTGGCCTCAGCCTGAGCACGGAAGCCGTGATGGCCGAATCTTTTTTATTCACCCCATCCAGTTGTTGTTTATTGGCAAAATCCACGATCAGGATCCCGTTTTTCGTCACCAGGCCGATCAACATGATCATCCCGATCTGGGAAAAGATATTCAGGGTATGTCCGAATAAATAAAGGCTCAGCAGGGCGCCGGCGATCGCCAGGGGCACGGTGATCATGATGATCAGGGGATCGATAAAACTTTCAAACTGGGCTGCCAATACCAGGAAGATCAGGATCAAGGCCAGGATGAAGGCAAAACCGCTGTTTCCCTTGCTCTCAGCCAGGTCACGGGCCGTACCGGACAGGGCGGTGGTAAAACTCGGGTCCAGGACCTGGGCGGCGATCCTTTCCATTTCCTCAATGCCATCCCCGACCGCATATCCTGGAGCTAATCCACAATTGATGCTGGCCGATTTCATCCGGTTGAAGTGATAAAGGGTTGGGGGTGTGACTTCTTCGGTCATGGTGACCAGGTTGTCCAAGGATATGGTCGTACCCCGGTTGCTGCGCACATAAAAGTTTTTGAGGTCGTTAGGATCGTCGCGGTCGTTGCGCATCACCTGTCCGATGACCTGGTATTGTTTGCCGTCCTTGATAAAATAACCCAGCCTGCGGTTGCTGAGGGCAAGCTGGAGGGCTTCGGACAAGTCCCCGATGCTCACGCCCAGTTCACTGGCTTTGAGGCGGTCAATCTGGATGCGCAGTTCAGGTTTGTTGAATTTGAGATCAACGTCCGCGTTCACCAGGATTTGGCTTTTTTGAATTTCTTCCAGAAACCGGGGAAGGGCTTCCTTGAGTTTCTCAAAATTATTGTTTTGCACTACAAACTGCACGGGCTGCCCGCCAAAGCGACGGCCAACCTGGATGGTTTGGTCCTGGGCGGCGAACATCCGCACATCGGTAAATTGGGGAAGGCCTTTACTGACTGCCTGGACGATCTGGGCCTGTGATCTCTCGCGATCATGGGGATCGGAGAGGACGACGCGAACGAATCCGGTATTGACCGAACCGCTGCCGGTAAACCCGGGGGCGGTCATGCTCATCACCGTTGTTTTTTCAGGCACCTGTTCCAGGACATAATCGGTGATGGCGACGATGTTGCGGTCCATCGCTTCATAAGAGGTCCCCTCGGGGGCGGTCACCTGGATCCTGAATACGCTGCGGTCTTCCATCGGCGCCAGTTCGGACTTGATTTTGCTGCCGATAAAATAGATGACGCCCCCGCAGGCTAAAACGATCACAAAGGCCATCCACCTGACTTTGAGGAAGGCGCTCAGGCTGCGGCGGTATCCGTTTTCCATGCCCTTGAAAAAAGGCTCCGTTACACGGTAAAGCCAGGAATGGTGCGCGGAGGTAGCCATTTTGACGTTCAATACGGGAGTGAGGGTAAGGGATACCAGGGCGGAGATCAATACCGCGCCGGCGACCACAATGCCGAACTCCCTGAACAGCCGTCCCACAAAACCCTGGAGGAAAATGATGGGGATAAATACCACGGCCAGGGTAATGGAAGTGGCCAGTACGGCGAAAAAGATCTCTTTGGAACCTTCCCGCGCCGCCTGCCATTTGTTCATGCCCGCTTCAATTTTTTTATAAATGTTCTCCGTGACCACGATGCCGTCATCCACCACCAGGCCGGTGGCCAGTACAATGGCGAGCAGGGTGAGCACATTGATGGTAAAGCCAAAGAGGTACATGATGAAAAATGCGCCGATCAGGGAAACCGGGATGTCCAGCAAAGGCCTCAGGGCAATGCCCCAACTCCGGAAGAAAAAGAAGATGATCGCGATCACCAGGCTCAGGGAAAGGATCAGGGTTTCCTTTACCTCATCCAGGGATTTCCGGATAAACTTGGTGCTGTCCAGGGCGATCCCGAGTTTGACGTCTTCCGGCACATCCCTTTTTAATTGATCCACCCTCCGGTAAAATTCATCTGAGATGTTCACATAGTTGGTACCTGGCTGGGGAATGATGGCCAGGGAGATCATGGGGATATTGCTTTCCCGGAAAACGGATTCTTCATTCTCCGGTCCCAGGACCGCTTCGGCTACATCTCCCAGCCTGAGAATCCCCGTCTCACTGCTCCGGATGATGACGTTGTTGAATTCTTCCTCCGTATTCAACCGGCCGAAAGTCCGCACACTCAATTCGACCGCCTCACCGGATACCTTGCCGCTCGGGATTTCAACACTTTCCCGCTGGAGGGCCACCTGGATGTCCTTGGCGGTGATCCCGAATGCATTCATTTTATCCGGATCCATCCAGATCCTCATGGCATATCTTTTTTCCCCCCAGATCTGGATGCTGCTCACGCCGGGAATGGTCTGCAGCCTTTCCACGAGGATATTATTCGCAAATTCGGTGATCTCCAGCTGATTCCGGTTGGGGCTTTGTACGGTCATGCTGAGAATGGGATCGCTGCTTGCATCGGCCTTGGATACTACGGGAGGCGCATCCAGGTCTGCCGGAAGGCTGCGTGCCGCCTGGGACACTTTATCCCGGACATCGTTGGCCGCTTCTTCGAGGTCCACCCCAAGTTCGAATTCCACATTGATATTGCAATTGCCCTGGGAACTGCTGGACGTCACATTCCGGATGCCCGGCACGCTGTTGATGGCTTTTTCCAGCGGTTCGGTGATTTGAGATTCGATGATGTCCGCATTGGCGCCCGGGTAGGTGCACCGGACGTTGATGAACGGCGGATCGATCGCCGGATATTCCCTGACCCCGAGGAATTTAAAACCAATGATTCCAAACAAAAGGATGATGAGGTTGAGCACGATGGCAAACACCGGCCTTCTCAGACTGACTTCCGATATATTCATTGGTTTGGATTAAAGGTTAGAAAATAAAAGGTCATATGCAGGGTCGCTTCTGGTCTTATTCTGTGATTCTTACATCGATTTTCGCGCCGGGACGGATGGTTAGCAAACCGGTGGTCAGTATGGTATCGCCAGCCTTTAATCCTTCCAGGACCTCTACCCTGGAAGAATCCCGGAAGCCGGTGATCACTTTGGTAAAATTGGCTTGCCCATTCTGGTATATGATTACCTGCCGGTCCCTGGCCTGCGGAATGATCGATTGAGCCGGTACCATGATTGCAGGTTCCGAGGACCCTACACTAAAATTAACCGAAATAAAACTTCCGGGAGTAAGGGTACGGTCCGGCCGGAGCACCTGGGCCCTGATCTTCAACTGGCGGGTATCGCTCGTGAGGGTATTTTCGAAGGCAATGATTTTGGCATCGTAGGTATTCTGGGACGTTTCCGTTTTAAACCGCACGACCTTGCCGATATGAAGGTCCGTGGTATATTTTTCGATGACATTAAATTCGATCTTGAGGGTGCTCACCTGGGAGATGTTGGAAAGTATGGTTTGGGGGCTGACATAGGCCCCGAGGCTTACATTTCTCAGTCCCAGCTTGCCGGCAAAAGGCGCCCGGATTTCCGTTTTCGCGAGGTTTACGGCATTCAGCTCCATGTCCGCCTTGATATTGCTCACCGCCAGGGTGGCGAGGTCGTATTCCTGCTGGCTGGTCCCGTTGACGGCCAGCAATTCTTTCTGGCGCAATTCACTGGCTTCAGCAATCTTGAGCTGGACTTCCATTTTCGAACGCTGGGCCAGCAGATCGGCATCATTCAGTTTAACCAGCAATTTATTATTGGGAACAAAACTTCCTTCATTAAAATAGATGCCCGTGATCCTTCCGGAAATTTCAGGCTGCAGGTTGGTGGTTTCTTCCGCCAGGATGGTTCCGGGGGACTGAATTTCCCTGCTGATTTCAAACCCCCTGGCAATCACCGCATCGTACCTGGGAACGGGAACATTGCCCGGTCCCCCCGGTATTCCCTGGGGGGCCCCGCCGGCCGCAGCTCCTGGTCCGTTGGCAGCCTCTTTTTTGTCGCAGCGTAAAAACAGGAAAGGGGTCAATAACAGCAAAATGACCGTTGGTATATAATTTGATCTCATGAATTTTGCAAAATTAAGGTCTCTGCGGACACTTTTCTGTCCTGTGGGGAGACTTTCCGGATTATTAGACGGACAGGCGGTTTAATTATACCGATCATTCCAAGGCACTTAAAAAAAAAAGTTGGCTTTCCGGGGTGACATTTCATACTGTTAATACACTAATAAGAAAATGTTATCAAACCAACTTTCACTGCCAAAGCAAATGGCCTGGATCGCCGCGCGCGTTCCGGGAATGACCATGGGGAACCTTGCAGACCACATCCCTTATCCTGGAATCCCTATCCGGCATCTGGCCGGGAGGATTACCAGGGAGCGGACTTTGGCACACCTTAAATCTGACGATTCAATTTTGAAATGCTGAACCGGTCAATTCCGTATAAAGTTATGGCAATTGGCCGGACAGCTTTATAGCTATTTTTTCCTTTTCATTCCGCAACAGATAGGCCGGAATCCTTAATTCCAGCCGTTTGAGGCCGGGGATCTGGCGGTCCAATTCGAGCGGCGCGGGATATAAGGAAATGACCGAAAAGGTCAGCCCGGGATGCGAAAGATTTTCCACCCTGAGCTGTTTGCCCTCCTTATGAAGGACGGCGCCCCCATTAATGATTTCGATATCGGCCGTGGTCATCAGTTGCCAGGTGATCATCCGGGTTTCCTTTGTGGTTTCCAGGAGATCTTCGACAAGCAGGGACTGGGGACCGTCTTTGACAAATCTTCTTTGTGCCGATTGGAGTTGACCGGAAAAAGCCGGAGTCAGGTCGATGACCGCTTCAGGCTTGGGGCCCTGCCGGAAACCGGTGATGGTGGCCATTCCATCCACGGCATGCAATCCATCATTCACCGTGAGGGTGCTGTGCCCAAAATTGTTTTTGGTGAGCAAAGTCCATCGTTGGCAGTTTTGGCATCTTCCCCAGAGATCAAAGCCGGTCTTTTCGAGAAGGTGGTAATCCTGGTTGCCCGGATCCACCACCCACCTGATCCCATTCACTTCAAAAACAAAGGATCCCCCATCCATATTTCCATGATTTACCAGGCCCCTTCCCCCCTTGCCTCCAAAATAATATTGATGCGGATCTTCAGGCCCGCTCTTAAAAATCACTATGGGATTGGATCCGGCCCCTTTCCAGGCTTGGGGAATTTCCGCGGAAGGCTTATCCCTGAATTTAGCCAACCATACCAGTCCGGCACCATCCAGACGGCCGAGTTTACCCATTTTATCAGGAGGCATTAAAAACCTTTCCTTTTCATAAAAAGTTTTATTCCCCGTTTTTGCCGCAAACCAGGCCAGGGTCATATCCCCGTTTTCGTTTCTCCGGTCACCACAATCGGCAAAATTGTAGTACCAGCCGGAAGGCGCGGTGTTGAGTACCTGGCAGGCGGCGCCTTCAATAAAAGCTGGGTATTTTGACAATCCAAAATCCGTCCCAAAGGCGCTTTCCAAGATCGCCGCGGTGACTACACTGAAGCTGGTGCCGTATCCCCAGTAAGTTGCTCCTTCCGGATATACCCCGTCCGGCCCGTATTCATCGAGCGCGTAGGGTATGCCTTCCAGGGCGCGGCGGATGGTTTCGGAAGCCAGGGCAGGGTCTTCTTCCGCAATCACGATTGCGGCCGCGATCATGCCCCCATGACAAACTTGGTTCCAGTTGTTGGTGCCCCGGATCCAGCCGGTATTGCCTTTCTCGTCATAACTGGGTTTGAGACCCTTTTCGATCAGAGCCCGGCGGGCGGCCTGGACCGTCGATACGGGCAACTGGTCCCCCGCCCAGTCAAGTGCAAAAGCAACGGCCAATGCCATTTCCGCCACGTCAAGGTAATGGGATTGATTCCAGTCGCTAAAATCACAGACCGCCAGGACTTCCTCATTGATCCGGTCCAGCAGGATGGGGTCCTTTTCCATCCGATAGGCCATACCCAGCATATTCATCCGGTACAGCATCTCCCGGGAAGTAGCCAAAAGCCGGCGCCCGACGACCACTCTTTCCAGCAAAGGTTCCCTGAGGATAGCCTGGGTATTTAGCCTGATGGCCTGGTAAACATTTTTGATAACCGGATCGCTGATTATTTTGAGCCTGAGCTCCTGTTCCAACTCGGGAGTCAGTACAAGCCTGGGGCTGTTGCGGCGCAATTTTTCTTTCATGTATTGAACGGACATCGGATTCTCCAGCTGATGAGCAGGCCGGGTGGTATCTTGAAAAGGACCCAAAGGACCCGCAAACAAATCTGCAGCCAGGGAAAAGGCCACTGCAAAATTCAAAAATGCTTTCATACCTTTTTTTTGGATCCTTTAAAATAAAGAACAGAATGGAAAAAATCACATGAAACAAAGCTTCTCGCTTCACGCTTCTCGCCTCTCGCCTCTCGCTTCTCGTTTCTCGCACTCGTTTCTCGCTTCTCGTTTCTCGCTTCTCGGTCTGTTTCCAGCTACAAACAGCTATATCCGGCTACATTCGACCACAAACGGTTAATATCCGCCTACAAACGATTAATTAGGCCTATATAAAAAATCCCAGTTAATTTCTTGAATATTATCGGTTTAAATTATATTTTAGCAATGCCGGCAAATTGAACACCCGGTGAATCAGGCTGCCTTTAGACATTTTGCTAACAAATAAACCACTATGAAGATCCACGCTACTTTTCACACCCTCCTGAACTCTTACGCCTTACATACATTGAAAGCATAAGTGCATCTCAGGCATTCAGTCTGTCTCGGTCCATAATACATTGAAAACCATATGAATGGATTAAATGATACAGGTAGATTTACGAAATATTGCGTAAACACAAATGTTATATGCCACTTTAGGACGACACGAAAATGAAAGAACAAATAGAAAAAATATTGCCAAGTGACGACAAAAAACGAAAATGGATTTCGGTCGGACTGACTGTTATCATTTCAGGTCTTTTGACACTTTGGGGCATTTACGGAATTGGAGAATATGGAATTGCCTTGTTCATTTTGACACCTCTTTTCATTGGTGCGGGTTCGACAATTTTATACGGACTAAAAAAGGAAATTAATTACAAACAGGCTTGGCAAATCGGCTTTTTGACACTTGGAGTTTATACAGCAGGACTTTTAATTTTTGTAATTGAAGGAGTAATTTGTATTGCAATGGCTGCACCAATCGGACTTCTATTGACTTGGGTTGGTAGTTTAATTGGTTATACAATAATCAACAAGACACCAAACAACGCACCAACGACAATGCTAATTTTAATCGGTATCATTCCGACAATGGCGTTTATAGAAAAAGATAACAAACCGACCTTGACTTCAGTATTAACTTCAATAGAAATTAACGCAGACCCACAGACAGTTTGGAAAAACGTAGTTGAGTTTCCGAAACTTGACGAGCCTACCGAATTTATTTTTAAGACAGGAATTGCCTATCCAATAAACGCAAATATTGAAGGAACAGGAGTTGGTGCAGTTAGACATTGCAACTTCACGACAGGAAGTTTTGTTGAACCAATAACCGTATGGGACGAACCAAAACTTTTAAAATTTGACGTTGTAGAACAACCCGACCCAATGAAAGAATTAAGTTTTTGGGATATTGACGCACCACATTTACACGACTATTTCGTTTCTAAACAAGGACAATTCAAATTGACAGAACTACCAAACGGAAACACACTTTTAGAAGGCACAACTTGGTATTATCACAACATAAAACCGACATTTTATTGGCAACTTTGGAGTGACCATATCATTCACAAAATACACGAACGAGTTTTGACACACATAAAGAAAAACGCTGAGAATGATAAGAAAAGCGGCATATAACACGGGTTTTGGGTCAGGCGGGGTGACGTGCAAAATTGGGGCTTTCCCGCAAAAACGGGACAAGTTATGCTTCTATTCAAGTTTAGTGTAGGTTGGCAGTTTTGTGCTCCCGATGCTTCGATAGAAACAGGTCCGAAACCCGCCTGAACGCAAAGCCCGAAACCGTTAGCAGCAATATTGACTGACCAGACACGTTAAATAAAAAACGTTATGACAATGAATAAACTGATAATATTTTTAATCGTTGTAACGGGACTAACATTTTCCTGCAACAATTCGCAGACAACAACCAACGAACAGATTTCTGTGACCGAAGAAAGCAAACAAACTGTTCAAACAGAGGAGACAACTTCAGACTTAGAAACCTTAAAAGACACTAACAAAACGAACACTACTCTTCCCAAACAAGCAGAAGTTATAGAAAACGAATCCACAATTTCTTGGGCTGACTTTTATAAGCAACTTGAAAAAAGGCCGCAAGTATTTTCTATAAATAATAGCAAGGACACTTTATTGTCTTGCTTGGAAGGGACAACGGTAAGAATTCGTTCTAACACATTCGTTTCTATATTGACAGGAAAGCCAATTTCAGGAAACATAAAAATTACTGTAACAGAGTATTACAAATTGTCTGACATACTATTAGCAAATCTCACAACTACATCCGACAATTCACTTTTGGAAACTGCTGGTATGATATATATTGCCGCAGTTTCAAATAACGAAAACTGTAAAATAAAAGACGGACAAAAAATAGAGATTGGTTTTCCAACAAAAGCTAAAAATGATGATATGCAAATTTTCAGCGGAGATTGGGACAACAATAGAATTAATTGGCTATCCGTTTCTAACTCGACAGACTTAAATAAAATTTATACAGTAACAGATGTTCAACCTCAATTTCCCGGAGGAGACCAAAAAATGATGCAATTCATCAGTAAAAACATTAAGTATCCAAACATAGCAAAAGAATTTGGCATACAAGGAACGGTTTATATTCGATTTACGATTGACAGGGATGGCAATGTTAAGGACGCTAATGTTTTCAGAGGCATAGACCCCGATTGCGACAGAGAAGCATTAAATGCAGTGTTACAATTTCCAAAATTCAAACCTGCACAAGTTAAAGGAGAAAATGTACATATTACGTATACATTACCTATCAATTTCAGACTTGACGGAGGGATAACGAAAAGCTCAGACATTAAACAAAATTTTGAAAACACTTATAGCGACTCGACAATCAACATGGCACATTCAAATCACATTACATCCTATTTATTTAGTACAACACAACTCGGTTGGATTAACTGTGACAGGTTTATTTTTGAGAAAGGAGAGCGAGTTGACCTCATAGTTAAACTTGACAAGAAAGCTGAAAGTGATGTGAAAATTGTATTTCATGGGATAAAATCTATAATGCCATCATTCCCAACAAATGACAAACACACTTTCAATAAAATTCCAAAAGGAGAAATGATTACAATTGTGGCTATTAAAAATATTGCCAACAAACCACATCTTGCAATTAAAGAAACTGTAACATCGACACAGACAGAAACCGACTTTACTTTTCAGCCAATTACAATGGAGACTTTAAAGAGTGAAATGAAAAAACTAGACAAAATTAATTAATAGAATGACAAGAAATACCGCAGCTAACACTGGTTGTGCGTCAGGTGGGCTGACCCCGTTTCGTGCCTCACGGGGCAGACAGTGCAAACTCGGAGCTATCCCGCAAAAATCCTACAAGTTGTGCTTCTATTCAAGTTCAGTGCAGGGTGACAGTTTTAATGATGAATCGGGACAGGTCGGGCTCCCCTGCCTGCGTGACGCAGTCAGGCAGGGAAATCCGCCACTGCGCCAAGCGCCAAAACGTCAGCGCCCAGTGCCGGGAAATGCAACGTAATTTTAATTGTTCGATGTGGATTGGTTCCAGCCGGCATGAGTGTATCCACATATCAACAAAAGAGAGAAAAAGGATCAAAAAGAAAGAAAACCAATACAATAACAACAAAATCAATAATTTTAAAGAATGATCAACAAAGGAATACACTTTAATATTCCGAAAAAACTGTCTCAACAATTGGGGAACTAAATATTATGTGCACTTTGGTTTTTTAATAAACGGCATCAATGCATAAGGATTATAAACGCAACTTTATTAGAACCTCTTTTTATGATCCGTTCAAATTGCTATGCTTTCTATTATTTTATACCGCGGGTTGCAGTGTGGTTTTAGCTCAGCCACCGGGAAAACATTGGGAAGGGATCGCCTACAACCAGTATAGAAATGAGCTGGCAGTCTTTAGTGGTGCTGAATTCCAGGACAACCAAATGTTCCTTACTGATACACTTTGGTTATTCAACGGTACATGGCGCTTTGTTGACGGCAACAATATTACCCGCCGATGGGCACACAGTTTAGCTTATCATGATAACTTGTTGTATACATATGGTGGATTGAGTTTAAATGCGTCCCACCAGGAAGAGGTGCTCAATGATTTACTTCGATTTGATGGATTGTGGAGCAAAGTCGCGGAAGGCTCGAAACTTGTTTTACCAACACTTCATTCGGTAAAGGGAAAATTGTTGTTGGCTGGTCAGTCGCTTGAGGATAGGAAAAACTTTGAAGTTTGGGAACTTGCCAGTAACGCCTTCAAAAAGCAAAGCTCAACCAGGCTGGATGTGGGAAACGACGGAGTTCGAACACTGGTTGTTGAAGATTGTTTCGTGGTGATCTATCCCTACGACTCCGGATTTGTTTTTCAAAATGTAACAAATGGGGAAATCTCTGTTGTGAAAGATTTACCCAAACGCACAAAGTTTGGCATCACTTACAACCATAACCTTGTAAGCTACTTTTTATTCGGAGGAATAGATGAAAGCAGGAATCTTAGTAACGACTTGTGGCAAATCAGAGAGGGACAGCCCGAAAAATTGAGCACCCAAGACTCCCCTGCACCGAGGGCTTCCTGTAGCCTCTTGCCAATAGCCAAAGGCTTCATATTATACGGCGGTACGTAAGCACCCGGCCAACCACATATTGATCAAGGCAAGAGTGGGGCATAGATTTACCTGAAAAAAGGATGAAAAAGGATCAAATGACCAGGCCGGAAGGCCTGGAATTAATTTCCGCCTGG